>Ga0315543_1004756_pt1 | contig 11083 bp, 8 predicted proteins | sample SalMarSW160210MG_2_FD_203098 | JGI IMG/M metagenome (GOLD analysis project Ga0315543, IMG submission 203098) | Salt marsh sediment microbial communities from the Plum Island Ecosystem LTER, Massachusetts, United States - Salt Marsh Sediment SW1601-210 ...
AGGTTCATGATGAGGTCTCCAAAGTTGAGGCGCAAAAAATCGAGCTAATGGAAGTGAACAAGCAACTGGCTCAGGTCAAGGAGCAATATGAGAATACCAAGGCGTTGTTGGAGAAAAATAAACAGCATAAAGGCATCGAGGCATCTCTAGAAAATCTCAAACAAAAATATAATGAGGTGGACAAGCAGCTTGGCAAAATAAATATGCTGTCAGCGAAATCTGAGGAAGCAACGCGGGCGCTTGGTTCTATTATAGGTCTAGAAGACGAACAATGCGTCTCGGAATTTAGACGAAGGTTGAACGCTATCCAAATTAGGCGTAAGGACATTGAGAATAGCCTAGACAAGATACAAGGGGAGGTAACGGAAGCAGGGGAGAAGCTGAATAAAAGAAAATCCCTTAAATTTCTCAGTTTGAAAAGGATCGTAGCCATTGCAGCAATAATATCCATAGGTGGCATAGTTGGAACTCTAATTGGTCCTCTTTACCTACTGAGTTTAATAATTTTGGGCATGGCTTTTCTTGCTGCAAGCATGTGGGCAAGAAGTGTCCTAGCTCCAAAGAGAACTGAAATTTCCGAGTGGACAGAGCGTATCCAGAGGATGAACAAGACTCTTGGTGAACTTGGTGAAGACGAAAAAAAGACGCTAGCTGAAGCTAGATGTGGAACAATTGACGAGTATAATAAAAAAGAAAGGGATTTTAATTATTGGCTCAACGAGCAAAGGAACTTGAAAAATCAACTAATGGGGATGTTGGCAGGCAGGACAGTCGAAGATATAGAAGAACAAAAACGAGAAATAGCGAGGGGTTTAGCAGTGGAGGAGGCGAAACTTACTGAAGATTTGAAAGAAACACGCTTGAGCTCAGAAGAATACATCGAACTAGAAAGGAAGGTTCAGAGTTTAAAGGCAAAGCAAGATGAGCTTGAAGACCGCAAAAGAGATAGCATGGCAGTCATTAAGACGGCGAAACATGATGTTGAGGAGCAAGTTGGACTAGAGGAGGAACGGGACAGCCTTCAGGAAGCATTAAAACATGAAGAGAGAAAAGTGAAAGTTTATGAATTAGCCAGGGAATTTATCTCCCAAGCGAGAACTGAGATTCTTTCATCAGCTGAGGAAGCTTTGGAGAAAGAAATTCAGGGATATTTGGCTGTCTTTACCAATGGTAAATATAAGCAGGTAAGAGTTAACAAAGAAGCCCTGGAGTTCTGGATATATTCGGATGAGAAAGAGGACTGGGCTAAGCCTGATCCCAAGTATGGGGAATTAAGTGGGGGGGTAATTGATGAATTCTATCTAGCATTTCGGCTCGCTCTGGTAAAGTTGATATTTGGCGATAAGAAGCCGCCATTGATATTGGATGACCCCTTTGTTAATTTTGACTCTGTCCGTCTGGCTAACACACTAAACTTTTTCAAAACTCTGGCCTCGGATTATCAAATCATCATATTCACGCTTAGCGATTTATATGATAAGGTAGCTGATAATATTATTCCGTTACCGTTGGGTAAAAAAGAGAGCTCTTTGTGACGAACTTAATACTCGTCATAGTAGGCGTGGTTTCCATATAGCTAGCGAAGACAGAGAGGTTAATAGTATGAAATTCGATGTTGCGGTATTACCTGGCGACGGTGTTGGACCCGAGGTTATAGCTGAGGCACTAAAGGTTTTGCAAACCGTAGGCGATAAATTCGGGCATAACTTTCACCTCCAAGATGGTCTTATAGGTGGTGTTGCTATAGATACTCTGGGCACAGCCCTAAGCGATGAAACTTTGAAGATGTGTAAACAATGTGACGCGGTGCTGCTCGGCGCAGTTGGCGGGTCTAAGTGGGATGACCCTCAAGCCAAAATTCACCCTGAAGATGGACTTCTGGCTTTGCGTAAAGGGCTGGGACTGTTTGCTAACTTGCGCCCCGTGAAAGTGTTTCCCATGCTGGTGAATTCCACTAATCTCAAGCCTGAGGTGGTTAAGGATGTTGACTTGATGGTGGTCAGAGAACTCACAGGTGGACTTTACTTTGGTCAACCCAAGAAGCAATGGCGAACTCCGGAGGGAAGGCAGGCTGTTGATACCTTGGCTTATTCCGAAGAAGAAATTGAGCGTATATTAAGGGTTGGCTTTGAATTAGCCCGAAACCGCAGTAAGAAGCTAACTTCAGTGGATAAAGCTAATGTTCTCCAGTCGTCCCGGCTCTGGCGGCAGATTGCTATAGAAATTGCCGCCGATTACCCCGACATTGAGCTTCAGCATATGCTGGTTGATGCCTGTGCTATGAGGTTTATTCAGCGTCCTGCTGAGTTGGATGTCTTGGTCACGGAGAACATGTTTGGTGATATTCTCACCGACGAGGCTTCAATGCTGGCTGGCTCTATGGGCATGCTCCCTTCAGCCAGCTTAGCAGGAATTCCTAGGGGGAGGACCTTCGGCATGTATGAACCAATTCATGGCAGTGCTCCCAGCAGAGCAGGGCAAAACCTGGCTAACCCTATTGCCACTATCTTGAGCGTAGCTATGATGCTCCGCTATTCATTTGCCCTAGAGACTGAAGCACAGACTATAGAAAATGCCGTTCTCCATACTTTGGAGAAAGATTATAGAACTTACGATATAATGTCAGAAGGCAAGATTCGAGTGGGAACAAAGGAGATGGGGGATTTGATTGCTCAAAAAGTGAAAAGCTAAGGGAATTTTCAATGTCGACAGTGCAGCTTTATGATACGACGCTGAGGGATGGTGTACAACAGGAAGGCATTTCTTTGTCTGTCGAGGATAAGCTGAAGATTTGCCAGAAGCTAGATGAGCTTGGTATTGACTTCGTCGAGGGTGGCTGGCCTGGTTCTAACCCTAAGGATACCGAGTTCTTTACCAGAGCGCAGAATTTGCGCTTGAGCCATTCAACCCTTGTGGCCTTTGGTAGCACCAGGCGCATAAATTCTCGAGTGGAAGAAGACCTTAATCTCCAGGCCTTGCTTGAAGCCAAAACCAAGATGGTCACTATCGTAGGCAAAGCCTGGGATAAGCAGGTAACCCGGGTTCTGGAAACAACGCTGGAAGAAAGCCTCAGCATGATTACAGATTCCATAAGTTATCTTAGAGCAAAAGGACTCAGGGTTTTTTTCGATGCCGAGCACTTTTTCGATGGGTATAAGGATAATCTTGAATATGCCTTGCAGGTAGTGACGGCTGCAGCTAAAGCTGGTGCGGAATGCGTGGTCCTCTGCGATACTAATGGTGGTGACCTGCCACGACAGATAGTAGAGGCTATTAAAGCTGTTCACAAGGCAAGCCGTGTCCCTTTAGGTATTCACACACATAATGATGCCGAGCTTGCTGTGGCCAACTCCCTAGCCGCTGTAGAAGCGGGGGTTATTCAGGTTCAGGGGACAATTAATGGCTATGGTGAGCGATGTGGCAATGCCAATCTCTGTTCAATCATACCAACTTTGAAACTTAAGATGGGCATAGACTGTGTTACTGGAGTACAGCTAAGCAAGCTGAGTGATGTCTCTCGTTATGTATCAGAACTGGCCAATATGCCTCATTATGACCGATTTCCTTATGTGGGTGATGATGCCTTCACTCATAAAGCTGGAATTCACGTATCTGGCTTAATAAAATGGGAGGATAGTTACCAGCACATAAATCCGATGCTAGTGGGCAGCCGCCCGCATGTTGTTGTCTCCGAACTGGCTGGGAAGGGAAGTATTATCTTTAAAGCTAAAGAGCGTGGACTACCTGTACCTAAAGATAAGGAGGTTAATAAGGTATTGGAGCAAATTAAGTCACTGGAGAAGCAAGGTTTTCAATATGATTTTGCCGAGGCATCCTTTGACCTTCTGCTCCGTCGGGCTCAGCACAACTATCACCCACCTTTTGAACTGGTTGACTTCATGGTGGTGGTCGAAAAACGACGTCGACCACCAAGAACTGGAAATCGAGAAGAGCCATTGTCAGAGGCCACTATCAAGGTCAAGGTTGATAGCAGGATAGTACATACAGCTGCTGAGGGCGATGGACCAGTCGATGCCCTCGACCAGGCTCTACGTAAAGCTTTACTCCAGTTCTATCCCGACCTGGCTGATGTAAAACTTATTGATTATAAGGTGCGCATCCTCGAAGAAACCGCAGGCACTGCATCGCAGGTCCGGGTGCTCATTGAATCCAGCGACGGCAGGGAAAACTGGCGGACGGTAGGGAGCTCCACTAACATCATCGAAGCCAGCTGGCTGGCCCTGGCCGACAGTATTGAGTATTGGCTGATAAAGCAGTCTGGCAAGGCATAAGGGCTGGTCATGGCTAGGAGAGAGATAGGAAACCGTCATGGATAAACCAATGTCAAATTTTGATTTTCAATTCATGTCGGTGGGCTACAAGTTTCGCGATTTCTTATTACCCCGCAAGAATATCCTGAAAGAGGTGGGGATAAAGCCGGGATTTCGGGTGCTCGATTATGGTTGTGGACCCGGGGGTTACATAATCCCTATCGCAAGATTGGTAGGAGAATCAGGGAAAGTTTACGCCTTGGATATCCATCCGCTGGCAATACAGAAGGTTCAGGATATCGCTTCAAAAAAGCACTTAACAAACGTGAAGACCATTCTTTCCAGTTGCCAAACCGGGTTGCCGGATAATACCTTGGATGCCGTTCTGTTGTACGACATATTTCACCACTTGAGCGACCCACACGTGGTGCTAAAGGAGTTATGTAGAGTGTTGAAATCAGATGGGATACTATCCTTCAATGACCATCATATGAAGGAAAATGAAATAGTGTCTAAGGTAACAAATAGCGGATTATTCAGGCTATTAAAAAAAGGCCAAAGAACGTATACTTTTTTGAAGAATTAGTTAACCGTATAATGTCGTGTAACATTCTTCGTCCTCAATGTGATTAGTATTGCTTACTAATTTCCTGTCCTGCAAAACTGCTCCGGGGTTCACTAAAAATGCTTTCCCGGTTTAGCACCTCGCCTTTAGCCAGTCCAGAACAAAAGCCATTGCTGCCTTTTCTAAGCGCATCTTGTGCTTGGCACCGGGTATTATTTTTAACTCTTTGGGCTCTTTAGCTTTCTGGTAGAGCTTCTGTGCGTGTTCCAGTGGTATTAGTTCGTCGGCATCTCCGTGAATTAAAAGAAAGGGGCGGGGGGAAATTTTATCAACCCAGTTGATGGGAGAGATGGTCTCGAATCCCCTTTCCCATTCTTCTGCGGATGGTGGGAAGTCTTTATCCCTGATTGCTCCGATTTGTCGAAACCGTTGTATGGAGTCCAGAGGCGTTTCTCTTTGTGAGAGAGAACGAAAATCCGCAGGGCAGGCACAGGTTGCTAGTAAGGATACCCTGGGTTCATGGGCTGCGGTATAAACGGAAACCGCTGCCCCTCCGCTAAATCCCAGTAAGCAAAAACGCGTCTTATCTACCTCCTTCAAGTTATACAGGAAATCAAGAGCGGCCTGCAAATCTCGACTCCAGCCCAGGATGTCTAAGTTACCTTCACTCCTTCCTGTCCCCCGGAAGTTAAAGATTAGGGTGACGAAACCAGCATGGCTGAAGCGCTGTGCTAGCAGTGTGTAACCCTTATCAGTGGGATCTGGAGGAACAGCCGGTATGCCATGGCAGATGCAAAAGGCGGGGTGAACCTGGTCTCTTGATGGAACATGAAGCTCACCGACAAGTTCAAGCCCATCGGCTTTCAAGCGAATTTCCTTTACCTCCATCTCTCAATGGGTCAGAAGTAATAAGTTCGCCTTCTTCTCCTAAAAATGAGACCTGCTACGAGCCCCAACAGCAATCCCCCAAGGTGAGCTTGCCAGGCTATCCCGGAGAAGAGGAAGGAGAGGACGAGGAGGATTATGACTGCAATCCAGAGTGGTATGGGGATAGGGATGAAAAATATAAAGACTGGCACTCTGGGAACTATTACTGCCAGGGCTCCAGCAAGTGCAAAAATGCCTCCCGAGGCTCCTATCCCTGTGGTGAAAGGATCCCCAAAAAGAGGCGGAATAAAACCCCGAAGAACAAGATAACCAAGAACATAGTAGAGGATATTTCCTGCCAGCCCTCCTAGAAAAAATACGGCCAGGAAACTTCTCTCCCCCGCTACGCGGATGAGGAAGCTTCCCAGGAAATACAAGGCTATCATATTAAATAATATGTGCAAAATACCACCATGGACAAACATGCTGCTTATGATGGTCCAGGGTTGTTGTGGGAGCAACGCGGGTGTCAAACCCAGAAAATAGATTATTTCTGGCCTTACCAGAGTGATTACGAAGATTACGACATTTAGAGCTATTAAAAACCAGAGGACATTTAAATTGACGGTGCGATAGGTTCGCATTGTGCAATTATAGATTAAATCTGGCTTGGGGTTCAATGGGTTGTCTCAAAGAGCTGGCGGGTTATGGCGTATTGTAATATCCGACGTAGTAAGTTTATAATGGGGAAGATATCCAGACAAGTAAGGTATTTTCCTTGCCGGAACCTTAAGTGAGCGAGCAAAATCAGGAACAGAAACGAAAACTAGCCCCAATAGTTATAGTGGGCATAATTCTGGCAGCCCTCTGTGGCATCTCATTGTACATACGCATAGCCCTGCCTTATGACCAAATTTTCGTCAATAACTGGGTCTGGTTCCGAGAGACTGATGCTTATTATTACATACGCAACATAGAAATCCTGGTTAATAACTTTCCCCACTTCAATTCATTTGACCCCTTCATACTCTACCCCGGTGGTGGTGTAGGGCTTATTCGACCATTCTTCCCCTGGCTTATCGCTGGCATCATTCGGCTTGTTAGCTGGGGGCTGCCAGATCTGCATACCATAGAAGTGGTGGGCGCTTACATGCCTGCTATTCTGGGCACTCTGACGATCATACCGGTGTACTTTATTGGCAAAGAACTGTTTAACCGCTGGGTGGGCGTAATAGCAGCCGCCCTGGCTGCCATTTTGCCTGGCGAATTTATGCATCGTTCTCTGCTTGGCTTTACCGACCACCATGTAGCTGAGGTTTTATTTAGCACAGTGTGCATACTCTTTCTAATAATGGCTATTAAGCGAGCTCGGGAAAGAGAGATTTCCTTCGGCCACCTTCTAAGTAGAAACTGGTCAACTATCACCAAACCTCTTGTCTATACCCTGCTCGCTGGCATCTTCCTGGGTATTTATCTCCTTTCCTGGCAAGGGGGGCTGCTGTTCATCTTCATTATATTTGCTTACCTTGTGATTCAGTTCATTGTGGACCACTTGAGGCATAAATCGAGCGAATATCTGTGTATTGTGGGCACTCCTCTTTTCCTTATTGCCTTCCTCATGCTTCTCCCCGTATTGGGTAAGAGCGGCCTGGATACTCTCTATCTTGTAGCCATGCCAATTGCCATAGTGGTACCCATAGTCTTAAGTATTATCTCACGGCTCATGGCCGGTAGGGCGTTGAAGCCTGTTTATTATCCCTTGGCCTTGCTGGGACTGCTTGTAATCGGGCTTGCTGCATTGCATACCATCGCCCCCGATCTGTTTAAGTACATGCTGGGCCAATTTGGCATCTTCAACCCCGGTGGCGCTATGCTGACTGTTTTGGAGGTACAGCCCCTGACAGTAAAGATAGCCTGGGTCAACTTCACCACCTCCTTTTTCATCTCCTTTATTTCCTTTGGCATGCTTATTTATCTCGTTATTAAGGAAAACAGTGCCGACAAAACCCTGTTCCTTGTATGGAGCGTGATAATGTTATTAGCAGTCTTGGGGCAGCGCCGCTTTGGTTACTATTATGCCATAAACGCTGCCTTGCTCACAGGGTATTTCTTCTGGAAAATGCTGGACCTCGCTGGATTAAACAAATTACTGGTTAAGTCTAAAGAAGTAGTGGGAGTAGTTAAAAAATTCAAGAAAAGGGAGAAGAAAACCAGGGAAAAAGCCAAGCCAAAAACATTTATGCAGCCCAGAGGCGTCTGGGTGAGAGTCATCGTTGTTGGGATAATTGTCTTCCTAGTGGTGTTTTTCCCGCTCCCTAATCACAACAACTTAAGCTATGTCAGAGTACTTGCCAACTCGCCAAATGCTATTATGAATGAAGGGTGGAATAGCTCGCTTCTGTGGTTAAAGGACAACAGCCCCGAACCTTTTGGTGACGCTGAGTTCTATTATGAGCTATACCCGCCACGGGATGAGTTCGAATATCCCGAGACTGTCTATGGTGTGATGTCCTGGTGGGACTATGGCTACTTCATAATGCAAATTTCCCATCGCATACCAAATGCCAATCCTGGCCAAGCTGGGGCTGCCCAAGCTGGCAAGTTCTTCACCGCTCAGAATGAAAGTTCAGCCAATAAATTTGCCAATGAGGTAGATTCGAAATATATGGTGATTGACTATGCAATGTCAGTTACAAAGTTCTATGCGATGGTAACGTGGGCTAATAAGAGCGTGGATGAGTTTTACGAACTTTATTACCTGCCAGAACAAGGCCAATGGATACCTTTATACTACCCAGCTTACTACAAATCCACTGTGGCCAGGCTTTATAACTTTGATTGCAAAGCTGTGGTTCCCACGGAATCGCTAGTCATATCTTACGTAGAGAAGGAAGCTGGAACAGGTGAAAGGTATAAGGAAATCGCCGATGCCTGGTCTTTTCCAACTTATGAAGAAGCCGTGACCCATGTCGCAGCCCAGGCATCGGAAAATTATAGAATAGTCAGCACCAACCCCTTCAATAGCCCCGTACCTCTTGAAGAGTTGAATAACTATGAGCTTGTACACTCATCCGGTGACACAACATCCCCAACAACTGTGAAGGTTTTTGAGTATCTTGGTTTAGGTGAGTCCTGAGTAAAAATAAAGCTTATTGAGCCTTCCTGGTATTGCGAGCCCTTCGCATCTTGTCATTCTGAACTGAGCGAAGAATCCCATCTCCGCTCCAGCCCTATCCTGAGAGTGAAGTCGAAGGAGTAAACTCCGTCATACCCCTCCACGAGATTGCTTCGGCACTGTCGTGCCTGGTAATGTCAATTTGCGTCACCAAACGCTCCTCTGATAAAGTACTTGAAAAGTAAGAGAGTAGTAGGTTAGCAGTCGTGAGTAATAGAGTTAAGCAAGTTGATATAATTTTCACCACTCCATAGGGGACGGTATTTGAAATGAAAGCATTAATATTGGCTGGCGGTAAAGGAACCAGACTTAAACCGCTGACCAACACTTTATCTAAACAACTTATCCCGGTGGCTAATAAGCCGATACTTTATTATGTTCTGGAGCAAGTCGCTGAAGCTGAAATTAGGGATATTGGTATCATTATTTCACCGGAAACAGGGGAGGGTATTAAGGAAGCGGTGGGAGATGGTTCGAGTTGGAATGCTCAAATTACTTATATTTTACAATCCGAACCTTTGGGTCTTGCTCATGCTGTGAAGACAGCCCAAACCTTCCTTGGCGATTCTCCCTTTTTAATGTTTCTGGGCGATAATCTTATTCAAGGTGGCGTCAAGAGCTTTGTTAAAGAGTTCACTACAAACAAGGTTGATGCACTTGTACTGCTTAAGGAAGTCTCAGACCCTCGTCTGTTCGGCGTTGCCGAACTAAACGAAAAAGGCGAGATAACCAGGATTGTGGAAAAACCACGCGAACCGAAAACAAATCTGGCAGTGCCGGGTGTTTACCTCTTTACCAGAGACGTACACCAGGCAATAGGCAGGATAAAACCATCATGGCGGGGAGAACTTGAAATAACCGATACCATTCAACAACTCATTGATTCCGGTAAAAAGGTGCGCAGTCACATCCTCACAGGCTGGTGGCTGGATACCGGAAAGAAAGATGACCTCCTGGAAGCCAACCGTATTGTCCTTGATGAATTTATGAAACGAAATTTAAGAGGTGAGATTGATACTTCCAGCCAGGTGGCGGGCAGAGTCGAGCTTGGAGAAGGAACAAGAGTAGAGAACAGCATCATCAGGGGGCCGGTATCTATTGGTGGTAACTGTCATATCGTGAACTCTTATATTGGTCCGTTCACCAGTATTGCTGCAGGAACGACTATTGAGCGGTCCGGCATGGAACACTCGGTTGTCCTGGAAAACTGCTCTATCCGCAATATCGAGCGCTTGAGTGACTGCGTCATCGGCCGGTGTGCAGTAGTGACCAAGCGAGGAGATGACTTCAAGACAACCACGCTCTTTGTTGGAGATGACGCCAGAGTAGAACTCTAGAAACGAAGGAACGATATGCCATTTGCTTTCAAGAGGTTAGAGATTCCGGAGGTAGTCTTGATAGAACCAAAGGTTTTTGGGGATGAGAGAGGTTTCTTTATGGAAACATACAGGATGCCGGATTTTGTGGCTGCTGGCATAAAGGGAAATTTCGTCCAGGACAATCACTCGCGTTCCAGTAAAGGAGTTCTAAGGGGATTACATTATCAAAACCCGCCATTCGCACAGGGAAAGTTGGTGAGAGTGGTGAGGGGGGAGATATTTGATGTCGCCGTTGACATAAGAAAGGGCTCACCTACCTGGGGCCAATGGGTAAGAGTAATCTTATCAGAAGAAAATAAAAATATTCTCTACGTTCCTGAAACATTTGCTCATGGTTTCTGTGTCCTTTCAGAAATTGCCGAAGTCATATATAAAACCACTAATGTCTACTCCGCTGAATCTGAATCTGGTATTATCTGGAACGACGAAGACTTGAATATCGAATGGCCTGTTAAAGAGCCGATTATATCCGAAAAAGACGAAAAATTACCTTTTCTAAAGAATGCGGATATCAAGTTCTACTACTCAGAGGAGGAAAAATGAAACTACTTGTCACCGGCGGAGCCGGCTTCATCGGCAGCAATTTCATTCGCCATATCCGGCAAGAACACCCTGATTGGGAGGTAACCAATCTGGACAAGCTCACCTATGCTGGCAATCTGGAAAACTTAAAAAATATACAAGACCAGGCCGGCTACCAGTTTGTTAAAGGAGATATAGTTGATAGGAAGCTGGTAGACAGGTTACTGAGCCAGGGATTCGATGTAATTGTGAACTTTGCTGCTGAGAGCCATGTTGACCGAAGCATCCTGGACGCATCGCCATT
>Ga0315543_1004757_pt1 | contig 11082 bp, 9 predicted proteins | sample SalMarSW160210MG_2_FD_203098 | JGI IMG/M metagenome (GOLD analysis project Ga0315543, IMG submission 203098) | Salt marsh sediment microbial communities from the Plum Island Ecosystem LTER, Massachusetts, United States - Salt Marsh Sediment SW1601-210 ...
CAGTCATTCGAACTCCTTCCGGACCATAGTAGTCTTGACGACACCAAAGTGCCTGAAGGAATCGGGCCAGACGAAGATCTTGAGGTAGTATTTGTCTTTGTTGAATTCACCCAGCTTCCGGGTGATCGTGCCGCCGGCATCTTTCTCTGGATCTACGGCGAAGCCGGCGCCTGGTTTGGGTTCGATGAACCGCTTCGATCGCGCAATTGATCACTAGGGAGGAAATTCCAATGTCCAGTGGTGAACAGGGGCGACAATCGGATGGGGGACCGCTACGCTCGACGCTGGGTGTCACCTTGCGCAAAGACAACCATGATTGGCACCCATGTTCTTGACCGTGGACCGGCCGCTGTTGGCAGCCTGGTCCATGGACTTCGACCGGGTACATGCAGTCTTGATGATGATTGTTCGGCGAGGGCATAATCGATGACCTTTCAGCCAGAGAACAAGCTTGAGCGATCGCTCATGAAGGCCGCACAGGACCCCGCACACCGTCCACAGTTCTACAGAGATTTCGCTGAATCTGACGTGTTTGTAATCCAGCATGGTCCGCCTCCGGAACAGAGCGGCGCCAGAGTGTTGAAAGAAGGATGCCAACTGAAGATTCCGAACATAGATTTTAACGGCAAAGCGTACATTCCAATCTTCTCCTCTCTCTCGCGTCTCAAAGCTGTTTTGCAGGATGAAACAGCATACATTGCCCTCAATGCCTTCGAGTTCCTGAAGATCACACAGGGTGCCGAGATCCTCCTCAATCCGGGTTCGGATTTCGGAAAGGAATTCACGAAGGACGAGATTCAGTCGATCATTGACGGTTCTGTCTGGAAACCATGTGAATCCTACCGTTTTGAGAAGGAAACACGGGTGCTGATGGGCCAGCCGGCCAACTATCCCCATGACCTTACGGAAGCACTGACCCGGTTGTTTCGGAAAGTACGAGAAGTCAAGCGAGCGTATTTGGCACACTTCTTCAACCCCGAGAAAGACGAAAAAGCACATACCTTGATTGGAATCGAGGTTTCCGGGAATTGGGATCAAGTGGTTTCTCAGGCCGGCCTTGTGGCTAGAGATATCGAAATCCCAGATCCCCCTGTTGATTTTGTCCAGATCACCGGGCAAGGCGGAGCAGAAGACTACTTCTTAAATGACTGTGAACCGTTCTACAAGAAAAAGGTTCTACGATGGTTCTGAGATTGCCGCAGGGATACCTTTCGACCAAAGGCACGTTGCGGTCACGGAAGGTGACCGCTTCAGCAAAAGGGTGTGCCTGAAATGGTGAAAACGAAGGCTATCGTGCTGGTCGGTACGATCCAGCAGACGGAATGTTCCCTGTAGGATGAGCTTTTACGATATACGAAAAGTCATTGTCCTGGACAACCTGTCGCAAAGCGGCCTGGATCTTCTGGAAGCGGTCGGCAACGTCGACTACGAGGTCCACACGGGACTGAAGGGGCAGGAGCTGCGGGGCCATGCTCGGTCAGTTCGACGGGGCCATCTGCCGTAGCGGCGTGTTGGCCCTGGACAGCCAGCCGCCGGCCGAAGCGGTGGCCGAGGTGCTTGCCCTGGACGAGATGACCCGGGCCTGGGTCGTCAATCTACCCCCGGCCCGAGAAATGCCCGCCTGGATGGGCGGCGCGGGATAGCCGAAGCATGCCGGGGATAGCTCTTTAGCGAGTGCCACGGGCATCTTGCCCGTGCCGCAGGGCTGCCTGGGCTGGGTGCCATGGCCACGCTCGCATGGCCATGTCTGAATGTCGAAAAGCATGCTCACGGCAAGCGTGAGCATCCCGGCGCGCCGGGACCCGAATTTCCGGACACCCTGTGCTTGTCAGGCGGGTGGCAGATGATTTTCCGCCAAGGACGTTCCCGTTGTGCTGAGGCGTTTTCGGGAAATCGTCGGTGTGCCGTAGCCTTGGCGAAGGCACAAGAGGGTGTGTGATTCTCCGTCAAGCGCCTCTTGCCGCTCGCGCGACACCGACGATTCCGCGTTTGGCCGTTTTCAAATCGCAAGGCCTGCCCCGCGGAATCATCGGTGCTACCCGGTCCCAATTCCCTCGGGCTGCACATCTGTGCGCTGCAAAATCAAACCGCCGTGACACAACCCCCGCGCCGCAGTTTTGAACCGCCGTCAACACCACCCGATCTAGGGGAACCCGTGCTCTGCTCTGCACTAGAACGGTTGACGGAAAGCAACGGGGATCGAAACGCAAGGAGTTGGCAACACGCGACGATGGTCCCTTGCGTGGAATTTCCAAAATCCGTCCGGCGCGGGCCAAATACTTGGGCTACGCTTCGATAGACGACTTCGTCTGCTGGGAGGCATCGTGATCGCTTCGGCGCCGAGCCCTTTGATAAGCCTGCTTGTGTGTTCCCACCTGCTCGGCTGAGTCCTTCCCGCGTGTAATCGGAAGGACCGTCACAGATTGCCCTATTTTCCCAGAATCTGCATTCTGCGTGAGACTTGTCCTCTATCGGAGGCCGGCCGTGTGACGATTGCGGGCATATGTATCGATTCCGGGTCGACTTCGCAGCCCGAGTGCAACCCATCGTCTTGCAGCCTTGGAGAAGGCATCTCTCTGGACATCGACCGACAGACGGAAATGACCATGATCAACACCACATTGCACCATCGGGTCTTCAGTGCACTGGAAGAAAACGTGTATCTGAGGGGCCGACGGTTTCATTTGGAGGCCGAGCAGGGACGCATTACTCTGCGTGGAACGGTTCGTTCTTACTACCAGAAACAGATGGCCCAGGAGGCGGTCCGTAAGGTGGATGGTGTGAACGAAATCGCCAACGAGTTAGAGGTCTGCCAAATCTAGAACAGACAGCGGAGACTTGCCTTGCCGATCTGCCGGCAAGCAGGTTGCCTCTATGCGCTTCTGCGCGAGAGGAGTCCTTGGCAAAGCGAGAGCATGAAACCGGACACGACCAACGAGAGTGTGCCATTGCTTGCCCTTGGGCAAGCAGTGCTCGTTTGGTGGCCATTGCACTGCTTCTGCGAAACAGTGGCACACACAATTCCCGGATGTTCTCTCGCAAGAAGCAGCACTACTGCGAAATTCCGACGCTGCTTGCCTTCAGGGCAGGCAGTGGCACACGATGGTGAGGCATCCGCCCAAGTGTCGGCTTGCCGGCGGTTGTACTATCGCGGCTGGGAAGGGGCGGTGCCCATGACGGCCTCCACCCGATCTCCATAAGCCGGCAGCCGCTCTTCAAGCCGGCAAGTCTCGAGCACTTCGCGGTTATGCGGCGACAGGCCCGAGAGCCGAATCACGCCATCGTGCTCCAAGATGCGTCGTTGCAGCAGCACCAACTGGGCGATCAGAATCGATCGCAGCAGCTCGACGTCGTTCAATTCCAGAACGACGCGATAGGTCAGGTGCTTTTCCAAGAGCGACCAGATCCGGTCGGCCAGGACCTCCATTTCCGGGGTATCGGGATCGAAGTTCTGCACACGGATGAAAAGCCAGCCCGGCCCGCGACTCAGATCGAGGTCACATCCCTTCGTTGTGACCAGCATTTTCCTACCCATTTGACTAATGTGCGCGTTCCGTAGCGCACGGTTCCCGATGTCAACACCGGAGTCGCCCCTTCAATTGGTTAATCCTATCTCAATTACGATTTCCATCAATACCCCTGGCGGATGCGACAGACTAATCCCCGCGGATTACCTGCCTTTGCATGACAGCATTGCTACCGCTGTGCAGCTCACTCGTCGAACAATGTGGCCTGTTCGGGTGGAGTATCGTGTTCCGGCCGCTGGAGCCCGAGGTGCGCAAGCCCCGCCGCCGTGACCCGGCGCCCACGCGGCGTGCGTACAACCAGCTCGCTTCGCAACAGATAAGGTTCCACTTCGTCGATGAGCGTGTCGGCTGGCACGTTGAGCGTATGGGCAACCGCCTCGACACCCACCGGACCACCGCCGAACACGCGGACAATGGTCTTCATGTAGCTGCGATCCTGGCCGTCGAGGCCCGCCCGGTCGATTCCCTGCATCTCCAGAGCATCCCGGGTCACCGCGAGCGTGATCCGCCCGTCGGCGCGGCTGACGGCATAGTCGCGGACCCAGCGGAGCCGGTTGTTGGCCACGCGAGGCGTTCCGCGGCTTCGCTCGGCGATTTCACGGGCCGCTTCGGAATCGATCTCGACACGTAGTTTTCCTGCATTACGCGAGACGATCTCGGAGAGTTCGTCGACCGAGTAGAAACTGAGGTGTTCGCGCATCTGAAACCGATCACGCAGAGGCGCCGAAAGCAGCCCCGTTCGGGTGGTCGCTCCGATGAGCGTGAAGGGCCGTAGCTGCATGTTGATCGTCCGCGCATTGACGCCCTCACCCAGCGTCAGGTCAATCCGAAAATCCTCCATGGCCGGATAGAGGAACTCCTCGACCGCCTTCTGCATCCGGTGGATCTCGTCGATGAACAAAATCGACCGCTCTTCGGCGTTGGTCAGGTAGGGGATCAGGTCCTTGGGTGCCTTGAGCGTGGCCCCGCTGCCGATCTGAAATGGCACGCCCAAGTCGCGGGGAATACACGTGGCAAACGTCGTCTTGCCCAGCCCCGGCGGGCCGTCGAAGAGGATATGCCCCAGCGGCTCGTCCCGCTTCCGGGCCGCGTCCACGGCGATCTCGATCCGCTCGTACACGGCCCGCTGCCCGACCATCTCGAGCATCGACTGTGGGCGCAGTGCCCGATCGTCTTCGGTCTGCTTGCTCAGGGACTGCAGAATCGGTTCGCGGGTCATGCTCGTAGGAAAAAGGTGTCAGGAACCTTTTGTGCGAAGCACCCGCAGGGCCTTTCAGGCAAAAGGTTCCTGACACCTTTTTCCTTCAGGGAGAACTGAACGGGTGTTAACCAGTTGGTCAATATAGCAGAATTCGCCCCCCGTTGAAGCCCCGAAACGTGCTATCCGTCGATCATAAGGGTGGCACGTCCCTGAGCGCAGCGAAGGGCGTGTTTACCGAACAACCACGCCCTTCGCTGCTCAGGGCATGCCACCCGGCATTCCTCATGGATTCTTGGTGGGCGGTGCCCACCCTACTACTCCTCCAACTCGGCATCCATTCCCAACTGCCGCATCTTGCGGTAGAGGTTCGAACGATGCAGTCCCAGCCGGGCCGCCGCGCGGCTCACGTTGCCTCCGCACCGCTTGATCGCGCGGCGGATAAAGCCGATCTGGAATTCGTTGGTGGCTTCGCTGAGCCCTCGCCCGTCGTCGGCCTTCATGTCCGGCTCGGCCGCGGTGCGACCGGGCGAGAGGATGAACGCCAACTCCTCCGCCTCGATGCGATCCGCCGTGGACAGGTAGGCCAGCCGTTCCATCAGGTTGCGCAACTCGCGGACGTTGCCCGGCCAGGCGTGCTCGCGTAGCCGTCGCTCGGCGGCGGCTGAAAACCGGGGTACCTTGCGCCGCGCCTTGCGGCAGAAGTCGGCCAGGAACTCGCGGGCCAAAAGCAGAATGTCCTCGCCTCGCTCCCTGAGCGGCGGCATCTCGAGCGTGACCACGTTGAGCCGGAAGTAAAGGTCCTCGCGGAATCGCTTCTGCCGGACCATTTCAGCCAGGTTCTGGTTCGTGGAGGCCACGACCCGGGCTTCGGTGTGAATGGGCGTCGACCCGCCGACCCGAACCAGGAGTTTCTCCTCCAGCACGCGCAACAGCTTGGCCTGGCAGCCCAGTGACAAGTCGCCGATCTCGTCCAACAGCAGGGTGCCGTCGGAGGCCAGCTCGAATTTGCCCTGCCGGGCCTGGGCCGCGTCGGTGAACGCGCCCTTCTCGTGTCCGAACAACTCGCTCTCGGCCAACGTTTCGGGAATGGCCGCGCAGTTGACGGCGATGAATGGCTTCTCGCGACGCCGGCTCAGATAATGCATGCTCCGGGCGACCACTTCCTTGCCTGTGCCGTTCTCGCCCAGGATGAGCACGGCCAGATCGGTGTCGGCCACGCGTCCGATAATCGAGCGAAGCGACTCGATGGCGGGACTCTCGCCGATCATACGGATCTCGTCCGCTGCCTGCTGGGCAATCTGCCGATTGGCCGACAACAGTTGTTCATGGTCCTGGGCGTTTTCCAAGGCAATCGCGGCCCACGCGGCCAGCTCGACCAGCGCGGCTTCATCCTCTTCGGTGAAACAGCCCGAACGTCGATTGAGCAATTCGAAGGCACCGAGCCGCCGGCCGTCGGCTGCGTCCAGCGGCACGCACAAAACGGTCTTGGTCCGGTAGTCGAGCCGCGCGTCGACGTCGTGGTCGATCTGGTCGGATTCACTCGCCGCGTCGACACGGCGCGGCCGGCCCGAGCGAATCACCTGGCCCACCACGCCCACGTCGTCGGGAATCCGCAACTCGCCGGCGTCGACACCCAGGGCAGGGCGGCCCACCAGCGTCTTGGTCGCGCGGTCCCACAGGAAGATGCTCGCCCGATCGGCGTCCAACAGCCGGGTTGCGGCCTGGGCCATGTCGGCCAGGAGCGGTTCGACTTCGTGATTCTGGTTCCACGCCTGCGCGATTTGGACGATGGCTTCGAGCCGATGCAGTCGCCGGTCGCGTCGGCGGCTCTCGGCATACCGGTCGCGGATGGCCACCAGGCACTGGCCCAGCACGGGGCCGATTGTCTGGACGAAATGGCGGGCGGCCTCGATCTGCGATTTGCCGCGCTCGTGATGGACCAGCAACAACTCGGCGGCGGCCGCGTGGCGGTGCAGCGGTGCCACGGCCCACGCGTCGTCGGCCTGAGCGAGCTCGGCGTCGAGCGATTCGGCTAGCAACTCGACCGGCAACGAGCGAGCCGGCCCGGACTGGGCAAAGACGGTCCACTGTCCGGAGCGTGCGGCGACCAGGGCCAGGTAGTCGGCCGAAGCGGCCGCGGGCAGCCCCGGCACCGTCGTCGCCAGAAAGTCGTCGGCGTGGTCGGCTTGATTGGCTCGCCAAAGCAGTTCGGCCGCCAAAGGAGCAAGGTCCGAATGTTCACATAAGGACGCGATGGCGGCATGGGCCAGGTCGCGCCGGGTTTCCGAGGCCATGGCAACCTCCGTACGTAACAAAACCACCTGTTGTGGTGATTCAAAAAGACACCATAGGACGAAAAGGATTCTACCTGAATGATATCATTCTGACAACGGCTGCGACGGGAGTTTCGACCTGCTGAAGTATATTCGGAGCCCATCTCGGAACACGGCTGAACTCGTCATGCTGAGCGAAGCGAAGCATCTCAATCCCTTGAATGTCAACCAGATCCTTCGCTGCGCTCAGGATGACATGTATCGTCGGAGAGGGTTCTGGGATAGGTTCTAGGTGTCCGAGAGCGGGGCTTGACCCGACTCCCTAGGGCTGCTATCTTGCGGGGTTTCATACACTTCGGTTCACGGAGCCTGCTGCAGTGCCTTACGACAGTATTGTCTGCGTCAAACAGGTGCCCGACACGGCCAATGTCACGGCCGAGGCGATGAAAGAGGACGGCACCGTCAATCGGGCCGCGCTGCCGGCGATCTTCAACCCCGAGGATCTGCACGCGCTGGAGGCGGCCCTGGAAGTCCGCGACGTGCAGGGCGGAACGGTGAGCGTGTTGACGATGGGCCCCCCCAAGGCGGCGGAGGTCCTGCGGGAGTGTCTCTATCGCGGCGCCGATCGCACGATCTTGCTGACCGATCGGCGCGCGGCGGCCAGCGACACGTTGGCCACCAGCTATATCCTTCACCAGGCCATTCGGACCATCGGCCGCTACGATCTGATTTTCTGTGGCCGGCAGGCCATCGACGGTGACACGGCGCAGGTCGGACCGCAGATCGCCGAGAAGCTCGGCATCCCGCAGATCACCTACCTTGAGCGATTGGTCGATCTGACCGAAGACGTTATTCAAGTGCAGCGCAACGTCGGTCAAGGTTGGGAAATTGTTGAAGCGAGACTACCCGTGCTGATTACCGTGATCGACACGGCCAACCGCCCGCGGCCTTGCGCGGCCCGACGGGTCATGCGCTATAAGCGAGCTCGGGCCGCGACCGAACTGGCTGCCCAGGTGAGGACCGAACAACCTGAGGCGTCCGACGAAGACCGCCAGGCCCAGTTCGATCGTCGCTGCGGGGACCTGCACGAGCGTGGGCTGTTGATCGAGCAATGGGATCTCGAGCGAATCGGCGCCGATCTGGACCGGTGCGGCATTGCCGGCTCGCCGACCAAGGTGCATCGGGTCCAGGCCATCGTGCTGACCAAGGAAGGCTTCACCGAAGTGCCGCCGACCGAGGAGGGTATCGGCCAAATGGTCCACGAGTTGGTCGTCGACCGGACGTGGGGCTAAGAAATGACGTAGGGTGGGCACCGCCCACCGAAATCCCGTTCCTGGATAAGCAATTCTTGGTGGGCGGTGCCCACCCTACGACTACGGCCATTCCGGAAATCGCACAACAACATGATTGAACCGAATCGTCAAGGCGAAGTCTGGGTATTTGCCCAGCAGGAGGACGGCGCGTTGCACGACGTCGTGCTCGAGCTCTGTGGCAAGGCTCGCGAGTTGGCCGACCGGTTGGGTGTCGACGTCGGCGCCGTGCTGCCGGGCACCGGCGTCGAGCCGTTGGCCGGGCCGCTTATTGCCCACGGAGCCGACAGGGTCTATCTGGTCGAGGACGACCGACTGGCCCATTATCAGACCGGCTCGTACGCCCGCGTGATGACGACGCTGGTGGAGAAACATCGCCCTCAGATCGTCATCTACGGCGCCACGCCGCTGGGCCGTGATCTCGGGCCCCGGGTCGCCTCGAGCTTGCGTGCCGGGTTGACCGCCGACTGCACCGACCTGGAAATCAGCAACGTGGTCGATCCCCGGTCGAAGGTCGAGCACGAGAACCTGTTGCTGCAAATCCGGCCGGCCTTCGGCGGCAACATCATCGCCACGATCGTTAACTACGATTGGTGGCCCCAGATGGCCACGGTCCGCGAGGGCGTCATGCCCTTGAGAGAAGCCGACGGCTCGCGCGACGGCCAGGTGATCCGCGAGTCGGTCGAGCTGGACGACGGCGTGCTGGCTCTGAAACTGATCAAGCGCCACATCGAGCCTCGCAAGGTCAACCTGAAAGCCGCTCGTGTCATCGTCGCCGGCGGCGGCGGCGTGGGAAGCAAGGATAACTTCCAGCTCATCCAACATCTGGCCGGGGCCATCGGCGGCGCGGTCGGGGCCAGCCGCGCGGCCGTCGACGGCGGCTTCATCGGCAAGGAACATCAAATCGGCCAAACCGGAACCACGGTGCGTCCGGTCCTTTATATCGCCGTCGGAATCAGCGGCGCGGTGCAGCATCGGGCCGGCATGGAAGAATCGGCCAAGATCGTTGCCATCAACACCGACCCCGACGCGCCGATTTTCTCCGTGGCCCATTACGGCATCGTCGGCGACCTGAACAAAGTCATCCCCATGATGATCAAGGCCATCAAGGAGAAGCCGGAAGCAGTAGGCAGTAGGCGGTAGGCAGCAGGCAGCAGGCAGTAAGGTGTGCTCGCACGCACCAATCACTAATAGCGTGGGGCGGAAGCCCCATGTCCTGACCATCGGAAATCAGCGGGCGACGGTGCACAACGCGGCGAACCTTTGCGATTGAATAATCCGGGAGATGGCTCGTGGCAAACTTCTTTCTCGACAACCGGGACATCCAATTCCTGTTCGACCACGTCGATCTGGCCGAGCTGGCCCGAATCCAGGAACTCGACGCCGTAAACGGCCAGGCCGACTATGTCCCGACCGACGAAGCCGACGCGGTGGACAACTACCGCCGCGTGCTGGAGATCATCGGTCAGGTCGCCGCCGAGGTGATCGCGCCCAACGCCGAGCAGGTCGACGCCGAGGGCAACACCCTGAATGACGACGGCACGGTTACCTATCATCCCCTGGTCAGAGAGAACCTCGATTGCATGGCCCAGGCCGACCTGATGGGCTTCACGCTGCCGCGCAAATACGGCGGGCTCAATTGCCCCAACCTGGTCTACACGATGGCCACCGAAATCATCTCCCGGGCCGACGCTTCCTTCATGAACATGTTCGGCCTGCAGGGCATCGGCGAGACGGTCAACGCGTTTGCCAGCCAAGAGATTAAGGACGAGGTCTTGCCGCGGTTTGCCGAGGGCGAGGTGACCGGCGCGATGGTCCTGACCGAACCGGACGCCGGCAGCGATCTGCAGGCCGTTCGGCTCCGCGCCGAGCAGAACGGCCAGGGCAATTGGGTCCTCAACGGCGTGAAACGATTCATCACCAACGGCTGCGGCGAGATCCTGCTCACCCTGGCCCGAAGCGAGCCCGAGATCGCCGACGGACGGGGCTTGAGCCTCTTTATCTCCGAGCGGGATGAGACGATCCGGGTGCGTCACCTGGAGAACAAGCTGGGCATCCACGGCTCGCCCACCTGCGAGCTGGTCTACGAAAATACCCCGGCCCGGCTGGTCGGCGAGCGCCAGCGCGGGCTGATCACCTACGTCTTGGCCCTGATGAACGGTGCCCGGGTAGGCATCGCCTCGCAGTCGGTCGGCATCGCCGAGGCCGCGTATCGCCTGGCCCGGACCTACGCCCATACGCGCCAGCAGTTCGGCGTGCCCATCGAAAAGATGCCGGCCGTGGCCGAAATGGTCACCGACATGCAAGTCGCCATCGAAGCCTCTCGGGCACTGCTCTACGAAACCAGCCGCATCTGCGACCATGAGAATAACAACCTGCGCATCCTCGAAGGCGGCCGGCGCGAGCTGGATGCCGCCGAGAAGAAACGACGCAAACAAACCTCGCGCGGCTACAAGCGGCTCAACAGCATGCTCACGCCGATGAGCAAATACTTCTGCTCCGAGATGTGCATCGACGTGACCAACACGGCAATCCAGGTGCTGGGCGGGTCGGGCTATATCAAGGACTATGCGGCCGAACGCTATCTCCGCGACGCGCGAATCACCACCATTTACGAAGGCACGAGCCAACTGCAGATCGTCGCCGCCATCCGCGGCGTGACCTCGGGCATGTTCGAGCAACACGCGGGCAAACTGGAGCAAAAGGACTATGACGACCCGGCCTTGGCCGAGCTGAAGGAAAAGCTCATCGCCGCCAAGCAGACTATTCTG
>Ga0315543_1004758_pt1 | contig 11077 bp, 9 predicted proteins | sample SalMarSW160210MG_2_FD_203098 | JGI IMG/M metagenome (GOLD analysis project Ga0315543, IMG submission 203098) | Salt marsh sediment microbial communities from the Plum Island Ecosystem LTER, Massachusetts, United States - Salt Marsh Sediment SW1601-210 ...
GAGGTTGGCCCCTTAGGCCAACTGGAGATCGAACTGGGGTTCGACAGGCCTTTGAAGATGGCCGATACCACGCTTATCATCAAGAACATCGTGCGTAATGTTTCAGCAGAGGGTGGACTGAGCGCTACCTTTATGCCGAAGCCGATCTTTGGCGAGAATGGCAATGGAATGCACATTCACCAGTACCTGTCAAGTGCTGGGAAGAGCCTGTTTGAGGAGAAGGGTGGACTCTCCGAGCTTGGGCTTTGCTATGTCGGGGGGATCCTATTTCACGGACGAAGTCTGTTCGGGTTGACCAACCCTTCAACGAACTCTTACTGCCGCCTTGTATCGGGATATGAAGCACCGGTCTCGTTGGCATTCGGAGAGGGGAATCGCTCCGCGGCGATCCGTATCCCTGGTTACGCCACACCCGAAGAGCGACGGATCGAGGTACGGACGGTCGATGCAACGTGCAACCCGTATTTCGCCTATGCCGCGATGCTGATGGCTGGAATCGACGGCATCAAGCGCAATCTGAACGCGAAGAAACTTGGTTTCGGACCCTACACCAAGGACCTCTATCACTTGTCTAGCGAAGAGGCGAAGAAGATTGCACAAGCGCCAGCAAATCTTGGTGAAGCCCTTTGCGCCCTAGAAGAGGATCACGATTACCTAACGGAGGGCGGAGTATTCGAAGAAGATCGGATAGCCCACTGGATCAAGGTGAAGAGGCAGGAAGAGAGCCAACTTCGCAAGCGGCCCCACCCTTACGAATTCTCGCTCTATTACGATATATGACCTATAGCTTGGCCGCTCTTTACTCCATTGCGAACAGGAGATTGCGCAGGAGGAACGCCTCGTTCGCCAAACCTTTGCCGAGTGAGCGAAATCTCTCTTGCCAAGTCAAGCTGTGCCCCTCCCCTGTTGAAGAAGCCCAGAAGCTGTTGTAGAATTCCAGAAGAAAGCATTACGTGATGGTGATATTAGAAAGTTTCCCTTCGAAAAAGGAGCCAAACGGCGCATGTTGCATGTGAATGGCGGTACGTACCGGGTTCTCTCCGAACAGAATCTCTCGCAGATTCATCAAGCAGCGTTGACTGTGCTCGCACGCGCTGGCGTTCAAGTGGGCAGCGAACCATTTCTTGCGATCTTATCCGATGCAGGCGGCAGGGTGGAAAAGGACGGACGTGTAATTATCCCTCCTGAGGTTGTGGCGGAGGCGTTGGAGAAGGTGCCTAACCGTGTGGTCCTGCACGGCCGTAGGGAGACCCTCCCTCTCGATCTGGGGGGGCGGCGAGTCCACCTCGGTACCGGTGGGGCTGCGGTCAATATCCTAGATCTGGATAGCGGTGAGGTGCGAGATCCGACACTGGCCGATCTGGGAGATATCGTCTGGTTAGTGGAGAACCTGGAGAATATTCACTTCCTCCTGCGGCCGGTGGTGGCCAGGGATGTGCCACCAGAGATACTCGATATCAATAAGTTCTACACGTGTCTGGTAAACACGAATAAGCATGTGATGGCCTCTGCTGCCTCTCCAGAGTCAGCGCGAGCGGTGATCGAGCTTGCAGAAATGGTCGCCTGCGGAAAAAAAGAGTTACGGGATAAGCCGATCATCTCGTTTGTCACCTCATGGATGATCAGTCCGCTGAAGCTGGATCTCAAATCGGCTGAGGTGCTATCAACAGTAATTGAGAGTGGCATTCCGGTAGCTCTCTCTTCTGCTCCGGTCACGGGGTCGACGGCCCCTGCGACCCTGGCAGGACTGTTGGTACAGGTACACGCTGAGGAACTGTTCGGAATCGTTTTAACACAGGCCATCCGTGCGGGTGCGCCCGTCCTCTACGGACCGGTTCCGGCGGTAGCGGATATGCGAACCATGAGCTACCTCGGAGGCGCTATCGAGTCGGCCTTGCTCAATGCAGCATGCGTACAGTTGGGAGGATTGATCGGTGTGCCGACCTATTCTGACGCCGGGCTGACCGATTCCAAGCTTCCGGACATTCAGGCCGGTTATGAGAAAGCTGCCAACATCATCCTGGTGGCCATGGCGGGAGGAAACTACATCCATCATTCGGCCGGGATGCTAGAATCGATGCTGACAGTGGCTTACGAACAATTTGTCATCGATAACGATATCAATGGGATGGCACTGCGAGCACTGCAAGGAATTAGAGTGGATGAGGACACGTTGGCGACTGAGGTCATTGAGCGCGTGGGGCCAGGTGGAAACTACCTCACGCAGCGTCACACGTTGGATCACATCAGGGGAGATGAGTACTACCTTCCAGCAACGGCCGACAGGAGGTCTCGCGCATCCTGGGAACAGGCAGGCGGTTTGGACGCGCGTGAACGAGCCAGGGAGATTGTGCACGAGATCCTCATAAGAAAGCGGCCAGCCCTGATACCCCCAGAAGTGGACGAGCAAATCCGCGCTCGGTTCGACATAGTGGCGCCAAAGAGGGCTGCGAGATAACAGAGGAGGACACATGTTCTTTATAATCGGAGAGCTGATTAACTCAACCCGTGGTGAGATAGCAAAGGCCATTGCGGAAAAAGACAAGGCCCTCATTCGCCGGTTGGCTCGTGCCCAGTCTGAAGCAGGGGCTCATGTGATCGACCTGAACGCCGGACAATCCATGGAGAACGAAGTGAGCGACCTTCAGTGGTTGATCGGTGTGGTGGAAGACGAACTCGGCAAGGAAGTGCGCCTAGCCATCGACACCTCCAATCCCGATGCCATGGAGGCCGGACTGAAAGCTTGTTCGGCTCCCCCGGTGATAAACTCTATCAGCAATGAAAAAGGAAATACAGGATTGATAAAGCTAGCTGCAGAGAGCGGAGCTGAAGTGATCGGCCTAGCAATGGGAGAACACGGTATGCCCAAAACTGCTGAGGATCGCCTAGAGGAGACGCGCGCACTCCTGGAGAAGTGCGATCACGCGGGCCTTGCTGCTGAGCGCCTCTATGTGGATATGATCTGCATGTCTGTCGGGAGCGGTCCTGAACAGGGCACACAGGTACTCCAAGCAATCCAGCGGACTAAGCGAGAGCTTGGGGTAAAGACATTCGTGGCGGCAAGTAACATATCTTTTGGCCTGCCTAATCGGCGTCTGCTCAACCGGACCTTCTTGGCAATGCTTATCGAGGCCGGACTGGACGGGGCAATCATGGACCCGACCGATAAGAGAATGACGGATGCTATCTATGCGTCACAAGCGCTATTAGGGCTCGATAACTACTGCATGCAATACATTAAGGCTCAGAAAGCCAAAAGGGGGGAGTAGATGCTCGATAAGATCAAACAGGCGGTACTAGCTGGGGAGATGGAGGGTATCGCCGAACTTACGAACCAGGCGTTGGCACAGGGCATTGGGGCACGTGAAATACTCGATCAGGCATTGACCCCAGCGATGGATATCGTTGGCGAAGAGTACGAAAAAGGGGATCGCTATGTTCCCGAGATGCTCATCTCGGCCGAGACAATGAAGGGTGCTGTGACAGTCCTCAAGCCGCTTCTGGTTGAGGCCGGGGTGAAGGCACGCGGCAAGGTCGTGATCGGTACCGTCGAAGGTGACCTGCATGATATCGGGAAGGATCTTGTGGCGATGATGCTGGAAGGGGCAGGATTCGAGGTCCTGAACCTAGGGGCTGAGGTAACAGCGGAGCAGTTCGTCAAGACGGCGAAGGAATACGAGCCCGATATCGTTGGTATGTCCGCGTTGTTGACGACGACGATGATTCACATGCCAGATGTCATCGACGCGCTTCAACAGGCCGGCCTTCGTGATCGAGTGAAGGTGATCATCGGGGGGGCGCCGGTTACTCAAGGATACGCTGATAAGATCGGCGCCGATGGTTACGCCCCAGATGCCGCCAGTGCAACCAAGCTGGCCAAGAGCCTTTTATAAACGATGTCTAAGGGAGAGGATAAGAAAGCAAAGCTCACCATCATGCCTGAGAAGAAGGAGATCCTTCTTTCGGTAGGGGAGAATCTTCTTCTTGCTCTCCGTAAGGAAGGGTTGAATATCCAAAGCCTTTGTAACGGTGCAGGCACCTGCGGACAGTGCAGGATTAGATTCGAGCAGGGTGCCCCCTCTCCCACTGATGGAGACCGTCGCTTCCTGGACTCACAGGAAATCCAGGATGGCTGGCGTCTATCCTGCCTCCACAAGGTGGAAGACAAAGCAGCAATATATCTGACGACGCAAACAGGACAACTGGATGCTAAGGCCCAAGAAGACATTCCTTTGGAAGGGGGAGAGATCGACCCCGGGATAGACGCACACTTTCTCCGGCTGCCGCCGCCGGGGCGGGATGATCAGCGAGCAGATCTTCTCCGACTGCAGGAAACGTTGGGGCAAGAGATGACGGTTCCGCTACCGGTCTTAAAGAGGCTTCCCTCCATCCTGCGTGATAACGAATTCTCCCTGACGGTAATCAAGGCAGAGAAGGAGATCCTTAACCTTTTACCGAATGACCATTCACACGACATATATGGAGTTGCGATCGACATCGGAACAACCACCCTTGCTTGCTACCTGTTTGAGCTCGTAGAAGGCCGCCAGCTGGCCGTTGCTGCGGGCAGTAATTCCCAGAGGGCGTTCGGCGCTGATGTAATATCCCGCATCCAGTATGTCCACGAACAGGGTGAGCAGGGATTAGTAGAGCTTCAAAGGACAGTGGTAGATGCCCTAAACAAGCTCATTGTCGGCATGGCTCGCGAGGCAAGGATAGAGACGCCCGCAATCTATAAAGCCACGGTTGTTGGAAACCCCACCATGCTTCACCTCTTTCTCGGTATTGACCCCTCGGGGATCGACCACAGTCCCTATGTTCCGGTCATGCAGGAAGGGCTGACCGTAGAGGCAGACGAGATTGGGCTGGATATCTGCCGCTCTGCCAAGGCAGATATCATCCCCGCCATTTCCGCCTATGTGGGGGCAGATATCATCGCAGGCATGCTCTACGCCAATCTGGGAATGACAGACGCGATTGAGTTGTTCTTGGACATTGGGACTAACGGCGAGATTGCCCTGGCAGTTGGCAAGAAGATCTTTGCATGCTCTACAGCTGCCGGCCCTGCATTTGAGGGAGCATCTATCTCTCAGGGAATGAGCGCACTCGATGGGGCAATTCACCGAGTGACCTTTGAAGAGGACGTGCTTTCTTGTTTTGTGATAGGCAAGAAAAAGGCGCGGGGGATCTGTGGCTCCGGGCTACTCGATGCAGTGGCTGTGCTTCGCGAGATTGGGTTGATCGACAGATCAGGGCGACTTTGCAGAACCGAGCACCCCCTCTCATCACATATTGAAGGAGAGGGGACAAGAGCTAGATTCCTCCTCTCTGATGGGGTATACATCACGCAAAAGGACATTCGAGAGTTCCAGCTCGCCAAAGCGGCGATCAGGGCAGGAATTGAGGTTATGTTAGAGCATGCCTCGATTGTCTCGGACGATATTGATCGTGTTCTTGTAGGGGGCGCCTTTGGGTCTTCGCTCTCCCCGCAGAGCCTGCTACGGACCGGCCTGCTCCCACTGATCGATGCAGAGCGGATCATCGCCTTAGGAAACAGTGCGGGGCAAGGGGCTAAGCTTATTCTGCGCGATTGCAGAAATACGCAACGCTTGCAGCAACTGATTAAAAGCACAAACTATATCGAGTTATCATTTATCAAAGAATTCTCTCAGAAGTTTATCACACACATGCAATTTCCGACGGATAAAGAGCTCCTAACGCTGCAACAACGAAGTGAAAGAGAGGGATAGAAGTTGATAATCACGAAGGCAAAACCGTTTGCTGAGATGCTACAGTCCCTGGAGGGTGAAGAGACAGTCTTCCTTGTCGGCTGTGCAGAGTGCGCCACGGTTTGTAAGACAGGCGGAGAGGAAGAAGTAAGACAGATGAAGACCAGCCTTGAACAAGAAGGGAAAGTGGTTTCGGGGTGGGTCGTCTTGAGCCCTGGCTGCAACCTTCTCGAGGCAAAGAAGGAGTTTCGAAAGGCTAAGGAAGAGATCGGCCAGGCTGACTCTCTACTTGTCATGTCCTGTGGAGGCGGAGCGCAGATCGCTCAGGAGGCGAACGGCAAGGTCGTTCACCCGGCGAATAACACGCTCTTCTTGGGGACAGTGGAGCGATTCGGTCATTTTAAGGAGTACTGCTCGATGTGTGGGAAGTGCATCCTGGACCTGACTGGTGGAATATGCCCGGCAACACGCTGTCCCAAGGGTCTACTGAACGGGCCGTGCGGTGGAGCAAAGGACGGGAAGTGTGAAGTGAACCCGGATAACGATTGTGTATGGATAGAAATCTACGATCGTCTAAAGGAAATTGGAAGGCTTAAGGGGTTTCTCGCTTCCTCGGTGCAGGTACATGACTACTCAGTAAATACGAATCCATCGACACTAGTTCTGGAACGGGATAAAACTTAGGAGTGATAACAGATGACGTCGTTACAACAGGTTCTCGCAAAAGGAGAATTCGCCGTCACTGCTGAGGTCGCCCCTCCAAAGGGAACCGATACCGCGGAGATGATGGAGAACGCTGAGTTCTTACGCGGCAAGGTGCACGCCGTCAACGTCACTGACCAGCAGAGCTCTGTGATGCGTCTAGGGTCACTCGCCTCCTGTCGTCTCCTCAAGGAATCAGGATTCGAACCGGTATTCCAGCTTACAACGCGTGACCGCAACCGCATTGCCCTCCAGTCCGATCTTCTAAGTGCCTCTGTTCTTGGCATTGAGAACGTCCTCTGTCTAACTGGGGATCACATCACTCTAGGGGATCACCCGCAGGCAAAGCCGGTGTTTGACCTCGATTCCGTCTCTCTCCTTATGGCGGCTAAGGGTTTGACGGGTGGAACCGATATGGCGGGAGAGCTCCTGGAGGGTACCCCAGCCTTTCATCTAGGAGCGGTAGTGACACCGGGATATGAGCCAATGGAGCTTCAGCTTCTAAAGATGGAACGCAAGATAAAGGCCGGGGCACAGTTCTTCCAGACGCAGGCTGTCTATGACCCGGAACTGTTCAGGCGGTTCATGGGGGGCGCAAAGGAACTGGGAGTTCCGGTGCTACTTGGGCTAGTGCTGTTGAAGTCAGCGGGCATGGCCCGTTACATGAATAAGCACGTAGCCGGAGTAAGCGTTCCTGACTCAATCATCGACGAGATGAAGAAGACCGATGATAAGGTTGCTACAAGCATTAAGCTTGCCGCACGTATCATTCGGCAAACGCGGGGGGATGTGTCAAGGGGTCCATCTGATGGCAATGGGCTGGGAACGGTATGTGCCGGATATTCTCACGGAAGTAGGCATATCGATCTGACAACTGAAGGTAAGAACAATACAGGAATGCCTGGAAATTGCGATGCTGGTTTACAAATGAATTAGAGTTAGACAAGACCGTAATGAAGGAGGAAGAACATGATCGGGCAGACTCAGAAGCCCCTCGAGGAGATCCTCGGATACCTCCAGGGCAAAGAGAAGGTGGTCTTGGTTGGGTGCGGCGGTTGCGCCACGGTCTTCCACACCGGCGGCGAGCCGGAGGTGAAAGAGATGGCAGACACCCTTTCGAAGCACGGGAAGAATATTCTTGCTACTGTTGCGCCACCGTTCGGGGAGTTCACCTGCTACGCTCCCTGGAGCAAAGAGCGCCTGAGCAAGTATCGCCAGGAGATCAAGGAATGCGATGCCATCCTGATGCTAAGCTGCGGTGATGGACTACAAGTCGTGCGAGAGCTCATCATCGAGGAGGAATTCGGCCTCCAGAAGCCCATCTACCCGGCAACCAATCCCATAGGTCACATGGGAGGGGGGCCTTCTCTCTTTAAGGAGAAGTGCCAGCAGTGCGGCGAATGCGAGCTGGGCAGGCTCGCTGGCATCTGCCCATTTACCCAGTGTCCCAAAGGGTTTCTTAATGGCCCGTGTGGAGGAGTTACCAAAGATGGCAAGTGCGAGGTAGACCCCGAGCGCGATTGCGCCTGGGTGATGATCTACGAGAGGCTGAAGGCGTTTGGTGAGTTCGACAGGCTAAGAGAAATGAGAGAGCCAAAGGACTGGAGCAAGATGCAGAGACCTCGCAAGATCGAGGTTGCTCCACTCAGCCTCGAATAATGGGAGGGACAAAACCTATGAAAACAGAGAGCAATCTGGAGAGAGTCCTGGAGTCAGGGAACTTTGCAGTTACGGCAGAACTCGGTCCGCCGAAGAGCGCCGATCCCGAAGTGGTCAAGAGAAAGGCAAGGTTGATAAAGGGATATGCCGATGCCTTCAATGTCACCGATGGCCAGACGGCGGTGGTCCGCATGGCCAGTTGGGCAGCCTGCCTCATCCAGAAGGGGGAGGGGCTGGAGCCGGTGGTTCAGATGACCTGCCGCGATCGGAACCGGATCGCCCTCCAGATGGATGTGTTGGGCGCTGCGGCGCTCGGGATGAATAATGTCCTCTGCCTCAGCGGCGATCACATGTCCTTCGGCAACCATCCCGAGGCCAAAGGGGTCTACGACATTGACTCCGTCCAGTTCGTCAAGATAGTGAAGGACATGCGGGATGAGAAGAAGTTTCAGTGTGGTGAGGAGATGAAGGTCGAACCGCGTCTTTTTATAGGTGCTGCGGCCAATCCCTTCGCTGCGCCCTTCGAATACCGCCCTTACCGGCTGGCTGAGAAGGTAGCGGCGGGAGCCGATTTCATCCAGACTCAAATGGTCTACAACGTACCTAAATTCCGCGAGTACATGAGCAAGGTCTCTGGTATGGGCCTGGACGAAAAGGTTTACATCCTTGCGGGAGTGGGACCGATCAAATCGTTAGGGGCAGCGCGCTATATGGCCGCCAATGTACCAGGTATGGACGTGCCTGACAAGATCGTGGACCGGATGAAGAAAACCCCGAAGGAGAAACGTGCAGACGAAGGAATCAAAATTTGCACGGAGATTATTCAGCAGATGCGTGAGATCCCCGGGATCAACGGAGTTCACATTATGGCAATCGAGTGGGAGGAGGCCGTGCCGAAGATCGTGGAGGGGGCAGGCCTTGACCTAGAGAGAAATTTAACCTGAAGGAGGAAACGGTTATGAAAAAGGCTAAGATGCCGTCGAATTTAAAGATCATGCAAGAGGTGAAACTCAAGCCTATAGCGTAAATAGGCAGGAAGCAGGAATAAATATCTAAAGAGATTCATCACCCAAACTACAAGGAGGTTAGTGAATGAAATCGGATCTTCAAATCGCGCAAGAGGCAAAACTCAAGCCGATCACCCAAATTGCCCGGGAAGTGGGCATCAACGAAGAGGAATTAGAACCGTTCGGGATGTGGAAGGCCAAGGTCAAGCTCGATATCCTGGAGCGACTCAAAGATCGGCCCGACGGAAAGTATATCGACGTCACCGCCATCACACCGACCCCCCTCGGAGAAGGTAAGTCCACGACCATGGTCGGCCTAGTCCAGGCTATGGGCTCAGAGCTGCGCAAGAACGTGATATGCTGCATTCGGCAGCCCAGCATGGGCCCCACTTTCAACATCAAGGGAGGTGCAGCCGGCGGAGGTTACTCGCAGGTCGTCCCGATGGAGGATTTCAACCTGCATCTCACCGGTGACATCCATGCTATCAGTGTGTCGCACAACCTGGTCGCTGCCGCGCTCGACACGCGTCTGTACCACGAGAGCCGCCAGACCGACGAACAGCTCGCCAAACGCGGTGTGAAGCGCCTGGACATCGATCCGGACACCATCTCTTGGCGGCGCGTGGTCGACGTGTGCGACCGTACCCTGCGCGAGATCCGGGTCGGCTTCAATGACGACAAGCTGAAGGATGGCTCACCAAGCCCGGTATTCCCCCGGGCGACTGGCTTTGATATCACTGTGGCCTCGGAAATCATGGCCATTCTTGCACTGACCACCTCGTTTGAGGACATGCGCGAACGATTTGGCAAGATGGTAGTGGGCCTCGACAAAAAGGGCGAGCCTGTCAACGTCGAGCAGCTGGGCGTGGCCGGTGCAGTGACGGTCCTGATGAGGGAAGCGTTGATGCCCAATCTGCTGCAGACGCTTGAAGGGCAGCCGGCGTTCGTGCATGCAGGGCCGTTTGCCAACATCGCCCACGGCAACAGTTCCATCATTGCGGACAAGATAGCGATCAAGCTCGGCGACTACGTGGTTACAGAAAGCGGCTTTGGCGCGGACATCGGCATGGAGAAGTTCTTCGACATTAAATGCCGCACCTCCGGCCTGATCCCGAACGCGGTCGTGCTCGTGGCAACTGTGAGGGCACTCAAAATGCACGGCGGCGGCCCCACAGTTAGGCCTGGAATGCCACTGGATGAGGCCTACACCAAAGAGGATTTGCCACTATTGGAGAAGGGCCTGTGCAATCTCGGCGTACACATCAACAACGCGCTCAAGTTCGGTATCCCCGTCGTGGTGGCTGTGAATGCCTTTCGGGATGATACCGAGGCCGAACTGGAGATGATCCGCGAATACGCTGTCAGCCAAGGCGCGGAGGACTCAGTCGTTACCACGCACTGGGCTAATGGCGGCGAGGGCGCCGCGAAGCTGGCCAAGGCCGTCGTCTCTGCCTGCGAAAAACCTTCGAACTTCAAATTCCTCTACCCACTGGACTGGTCGATCAAGGAGAAGATCGACAAGATTTCCAAGGACATCTACGGTGCGGACAGCGTAACCTACGATCCACTGGCCGAGAAGCAGATCGAGAACTACGAGCGGGCGGGCTTCGGGAACCTGCCGATATGCATGGCCAAGACGCACCTCTCGCTGTCGCACGACCCGACGCTGAAAGGGGCACCGACCGGGTTTGCTGTCCCGGTGCGAGAGGTGCGTGCCAGCGTAGGTGCCGGCTTCATCTATCCGCTGATCGGGAAGATGAGCACCATGCCTGGCCTAGCCACCCACCCGGCTTTTATGGATATCGACGTGGATGATGACGAAGAGGTTGTCGGTCTCTTTTAACAGGGATCGGTTTTGATGCGGATACATCGAAAAGGTGAAATGGACAGGCAGAAGGTGGAACAGGCTGTACGTCTGCTGATGGAAGGACTGGGCCTTAATCTAAATCATGAGGGTCTTCGCGACACTCCGAGACGGGT
>Ga0315543_1004760_pt1 | contig 11072 bp, 9 predicted proteins | sample SalMarSW160210MG_2_FD_203098 | JGI IMG/M metagenome (GOLD analysis project Ga0315543, IMG submission 203098) | Salt marsh sediment microbial communities from the Plum Island Ecosystem LTER, Massachusetts, United States - Salt Marsh Sediment SW1601-210 ...
CCAAGATCAACTCCTGCTCCAATTAATTTGGAATTAGAGGCAATATGCAAAAATTCATTCAAATCAGGTAGCGAACCATCTACCTGTCTTGGCCCTGATATACCTGTACTATCAAGACTTACAAAATCCGCATCTGTTAATGTCAATGGAATATCCCAACTATTATAGTCATGGGTATAAAAAGAACCAGTTTGAAGTAAGACAGGCCCATGCTGATTATCATAAGCTATATTATTTCTTAAAATGCGGTTTAATTCGTTTGCATCTGTATCCTCTGTAGTATTATTAATAGAAAATCCATACCCTCCCCCTCCTAAACCTATTGCTTCATAATCCAACTCCGGAGAATAACCATTATGATAGGATATGTTATTATATAAATGGGCATAGACGGCATTGCCCTTTTTCCAATCACATGTCTTCCAACCCTCCATTCTATTAAATGCTGCAATGCAGTTTTTAAAAGTGCGCTTTAAATTGCCATCAGTATACAAAATCTGAGCGAATTTAAATCCGTGACCAAAACCTTGTAAACATCCATTTCGAAAACCCCAACAACCATCATATTCTGTATATTGTTCTTTATAAGACTCATCTATTATATAATTTGAAAATCCCTGATCTCCACAAAGCCATGCTCTACAGTGATAATAATAAACAGTTCCTCTCTGAGCGTGCCTAAAGCCGACGCCATCATTACCCGGAACTTCAGTACTTAACGAATCAACGCAATGATGAGCATCACAATTAGTTACATAGGCTGGAGTAGTCGAACCACCATAAATATATAATCCACAACCCCATATATGACTAAATGTACAATTTTCAAATATTACACCATTACCCCCCGTTCTTACTCCATAAACAAAATTAGCATTGCCCTCCACCTGACGTACTCTTGTAATTGTGAGACCTTTAAAATGAACATAATTCAAACTTGATGTTCTTATTCCCATAATCATATTCGTTGGGTGAGTAGCATTATAACAATCTAATATTGGTACATTGCCTGTATTAAAATCAGGAGGATAAGCAAAAAAATGCACATAATTACCTGCCGTTCCGCTTCTAGTTATATTATAACCAGTACCACCTGATGAACGAGAAGGATAATACCAATTATCTTCACCTTCAGCGAGATTTTTAATATAAGTTCCACCTCTGAAATATACTGTATCACCGGGATCAACATCCGTAGAATTAAATGCCTTACCCCATGTTGCCCAAGGTGCATCTATTGTGCCAGGATTGCTGTCATTTCCAGGTGGTGTAGCTGTCGGTGGTGCAACATAGTAAGTTGTAGCTGAAGCCAGAGAGTTTAGGACTAAGAATAATATAATTAATATATGCCGCATATAGATAAAATTTTTTTGACGAATATCTTAAAATAATTGATGAACTTGCTATATTTTAACGGTGAATTATTAACAATGTTACACTAATGAATTTCTTTTTTTAAATCTTTTTTTAAAAAAAGCAGGAAGATATGAGTTGTGATCGGTGAGCGGTGAGTAGTGAGTGAGAGGCACAGAGGCACAGCGGTACATGACTGTTACGGATTGCTTCTCCCGCTTCGCGGGATCGCAATGACCGTACATATCAGGACAATGGTGGTTAACGTACAGGCTTTGTTTAGTATCTGTCTTACTTGCACTGTCATTACGAGGATTCCGCCTCGGCGGGAGACGAAGCAAACCCATACCTTTATACACTGTATTAACTTACAGTAATTGGGATTGAGACACTGACATTAATATGCCCGTCGCCTTGCAGCCTGTTGCCCGACGCCCGTAGCCTGTAGCCCGAACGTTGAACGCCTTAAGCCTTCTTTATCCTTTTCCCTGTTGGACTAATACTTTTACCGCTTACTTTTCAATCTCTTTAGACCGGACAGTTAAGAAGATGTAATCCTCTGCATCAACCGTTCCCCGGTCACCTCTGTAAAGCCATCCGTTTCTGATGGCATTTTTTGTGCTCTCTTCATCAGCAAAGTAACCCATCATAATATTATCTCAACGGGCTATAACTTCACCGGTATCCACATGCGTAATTATAAAGCAGTAAAATAGGCCTGTTCGTACCAACTTCATTTTCCAACCGGAATGCAAGTTTCAGACAACATTTGTAAAGTTCTTTAAATGTTACTTCTTCTTTTCAGGTTAGGAAAGGCTTATCAAGTTCATGGGTTCTTTCGAAAAAATAATTGAATGCATTCACAGGATAATACTGGTTTGCAGAAAAGAGGTTGACGGAAAACAGTTGAATTTATGCTTCCTGATCGATCTCAAAGTCTTTATACAATTATTTTGGTTTATATATTAAACCAATCTTCAGATTAATAAAAGAATCTCTCAGACCATCTTTTCCTTTCTGTAAAAATATACCTGTTCCAAAGTTGGCAGCCAGTTGGTTATTTATTTTAAACCGGATTCCACCTCCTCCACTAACAAAAAATTTTGATCCTCCTTTAAAATCAGTTGTATTAATTAAAAGTCCGCTGTTACCTGTAACAAAAGGCGATATTCTCTCTCTATTCCGAATATATCTCAGCTCAAAATATAGAGGGAAGAGATGGCCTCCGTTATAAAATAACATTCCTGTTCCTATTCCTCCAACAAGATTGTTTTTTTTTCTCAGTCTGTTAAAATTTAACTGATAACCATGCATTGTTGTAAACCCATAATACTGTTTTGAGTAAGGCATGACCGTACTGCCTAAACCATAACCATATATAAGCTCATTAATGTTTATATAACCTGAATTTGAGAATAAGTTTGCATTGAGGAGATCATTTTGTCCGAAAGTGACAATATCTGAAATTATCAAAGAAATTATAATTAAAAGCTTTTGCATATTTTTCCCTTGTATAATTCTTAATTTCCTTCTCCCGACTGTTCATTAATATACTTCAAGTATATAGTTGTATCAGTTAGAAGGTATATTTGAAGACGGGAATCATTTTAAGTAGTGATTTTTATAATTACCACATAATAAGGTAAATTTATGCAATTTTTACATCATTTTCAAACTGAGAATCCTTCAGGTTCTTGTGAATAATAATAACTGAGTGAAATTATTTAATGTGATTAACATTCAATATTTCAGTCACTGACAAAGGGCTCAGGCTTGCCAGCCATAGCTGGCCGAAGGACAGCGAAGGCTGGGCACAGAGCGCAGGGCACAGAGCTCAGAGCTCAGCGCGAAGAGCAGGGAAGGATAGAGACTAAGAGACTAAGAGACTAAGAGACGGGGGGACAGGGCATAAATTAAAAAAATATGTGGAAGGGGGAGAAAGATTGCTTCTCCCGACTGAGTCGGGATCGCAATGATGATGATGTTAATATGATTCTGTAGTACCAGAGAAACTTTAAACGTATGTCAACGCTAAACGTGAACCGAGGCGAAGCCGAGCTCGCCGACTCCGTCGGACGTAGCCGACTATGTCAGCCGAAGTCCGAAGGCAAATGCAAAACGATAAATGCAAAACGCGAAATTCGGGAACTGATTTATGTAAAATAGGTCGAAAAATGATTGCATATCATGCAAAAAAGGTCTAAATTTTACTTTTTTGATAACGGATTGTACCGCCGGTTAAGACAACGGGGACCCCTCGATATAGAATCTGAAATATCCGGACCGGCTCTTGAAGGACTGGTAGGACAACACCTCAGAGCATATTCTGACTTTGCAATCCCTGATGCAAAATTATATTACTGGCGTTCCTTAGCAGGTAACGAGGTGGATTTTATTCTTTATGGTGGAGTAACATTCGCTGCCATAGAAGTTAAGAATGCCAGGGTGCCCGGGCCGGTTGACTATAATGGGCTGAAATCATTTGGCGATGATTATCCGGAAGCATCTCTTACCCTGCTCTATCGGGGAAATGTGTTGATGAAACATAAGAATATTCTTGTCGTGCCTGTAGAAACCTTTTTAAAGAGTCCGGGGGAGTTTTTGAGGAAGTAACTGACCCGAAATCCGGAGCTTAACCTGTAAATAATGAGTTAGTGCTACCATTGAGTATATCGGGTATAATCCGGTTGATTCGGTACAGAAACCATTCATGAGACGGTATTTCCCTTGTCCATGCGATTTCCTGAAGTTTTTCAACCGGGAATTGCTCCAATATTTCGGCAACATTTATAGGATTTACCCAAAGATCTTTTTCTGAAGCATCATTAAAGATGTTTTCCCAATTGAATGAAGTTGTTTCAGAAATGTAGACAATGTCAACCACATCTTTTGTGGCATAGCGGTTCAATGCGGTTAATTTATTCGACAGAATGTTTATTATATTGTCGGTTCTGATAAAAATGGTTGTGTCAACCGGTGAACCTCTATGAAACGGTATATCATTCACAAAGTCAAGCTTTAATATAAATTCCCCCTCCGAAATAAATATTCTGGCATAACTCTCATCAGCAACAGAAACATTAAACTGCAATACGGAGGCAGTAAGAGCATTGATTACAGTATTAACCTGTTGTTTAAAATCCAATGCTCCATTCAGGAAAAAATCAAGGTCATCTGAGTGTCTGTGATGCAAATAAGCCCTGCTCAGAGCTGTGCCACCTGTAAGATAGAACTCAACAGGAAGCTGCCCGACAATTTTAAGCACCTTATCCTGCAGAGGATATACAATATTTTGATAATAATCTGCGTGCATTGGTATAATAGGTGCGGCGTTGTGGTGGGAAAAGTTTCCGGATTGTTGAATCGGTAAGTAACGAAAGCAGATCCTGCCTGGGTATCAGCTTGGTTAATTCATACCAGTTCAGTGTATTAAGTGCTTTTATAAAGAGTTGTTCATCTTGCCGGAATACATAAACAGGATCAGCGAGGATCTTTTCTGCTAACTCCGATCTCCTGCCAACAGGGATATCCCAGAGCATTGCTTGTAACTTAGTATGTAAATCGACCTTCATAGAAGTAATATATGCAAAAGTACAAATATCATAAAAGAATTTAATAACCTATAAGGAATTAAGTGTTTCGTTTCGGGTTTATCGTTTATTGTTTATCGTTTCCCAATGCAGAGACAGGGCCTCATGGATAGGATAGAGGAGCTTGAGGAGAGCATGGATTCGGCTAAAGCCTCAACACCCACTTTGTCCACCGTAGCTTTTCTTGACGGCCGAAGCTTCAGCGTAGGTCGTAGCGAAGGTGGAGCATCCAGCACCATACATAAAGAATGTTGTAGTTTCCTGCAGGTTAATAGCCCCCTATGAGGGGTCGGGAGGTCAAGCCTTCTTATAATACGCATCATACCTCCCATACCTGCTCTTTTTAAGGTTAAGATCATTAAAGACAACATCAAAATTCTCTATCTTATTTGTTCTGAACATGTTCAGAACATCAACAAAGATATCTTTTCGTGTATAATTATTCCTGCAAACAAGCAGGATATGAGAAGCATATTTAATCATGAGAGTTGCATCAGCCACAAGTCCTGCCGGTGTTGTATCAATAATTATATATTCAAATTTATTTTTAAGATATATAATAAGCTCGTCAAGAGTTCCTGCTTCTATTAATTCGGAGCAATTAGGTATTACTGGTCCCGCAGGTATAAATGAGAGATTCTCGATATTACTTTGAATAATAATTTCGTCTTTTGAAGTATGATTGGTCATATAGTATGAAAGACCTGTGGAGTTCTCTTTCTTAAACTTGTTATGAAGAGTTGGTCGGCGGAAGTCTCCGTCAAGGATCACAGCCTTGTGTCCGACTGAAGCAATAGACGCAGCAAGGTTAAACGAGATAAAGCTCTTTCCATCCTTTGGTTGCGAAGAAGTGACCAATATAACTTTTATTGGTTCAGACCGGAATTTCAGGAACAGGCTGCTCCGAAGATTACGGAATGATTCAGCAATAGATGACCCTGGCATCTCAGGTACTACTGCTTCTGTCTTATAATAATTGCTGTAAATCAGGCTCAGAACGGAGCGGTTAAGCAAACTCTCGGCGTCATTCACAGTGGCGATCTTTTCGTTAAAGAAATTCTTCAGGATAATATATATTGTGGGGATCATCAATGCCAGAAAGACTGCAAACATCCAGTTCAGCATTGTTCGTGGGGAAAGAATTGTTGTTGAGATGTCACGAGCAGGTTCAAGTATCTCATAATCAGGATAATTTGATGCCATTGTGATCGCTGCTTCAGAGCGTTTTTGGAGTAAGAATGTATAAATTGCATCGCCAAGATCAAACTTTCGCTGCATGCTGACCATATTAAGTTCAGTCCTGGGCAGCTTTGAAATTTCCCTCGAGACTTTATCTGCTCTGTAATTCAGCTCATTCTGAGTGAGATTAAGGGTATTCAGGTTATTTTTAACATTCTCGATAATTGCCTGTTTCTGCAGCCTGATCTTATTCTCGAGTTGTCCCAGGAAGATATTCTTCTGGGCATTATTGCTTAATATTGTTGACCTTTCAGTATTCAGACTGAGTAGTTCAAGTATCAGGCTGTTCATGATGGGATCGGCAACATTTGCCACAGATGGAGGAGCAAGCCCGGCCATGTCCTGGTTTTTATCGAAATAGTCAAGTACATAATTATAGTAACGTTCCTGCACTTGCAGGGTAGATCGTTCATTTTCTATTTGAGTCATTTGTTGCAGCGCCTGCTGTCCCTGGTAACTGAGGTCAGTAACCTGGTATGCTGACCGGTAATCCCTTAGTTGCGATTCGGATACAACCAGTGAATCAGATATTTCAGAAATCTGTGAATCGATAAAATTAATTGTATTGAGAGCGATCTTATTCTTTTTTGATAGATTGTCGTCAAGATAAGTCTGAAGATATTTATTCAGAAAGTCAATTGTCAGTCCAATGTTTTCACCCCGAAGACGAACCTTAATTAACGATGATCTTATACTGACAGGTTCAACTGTCATTCTTCCAAGGTATTGTTTTGTGAGACGGTCAAGATGATAAAACACAAAATAAGAAAATTCTTCATCATTCTTAATTCCTGAATAGGATTCTTTATTAATGGAAATAGAAAACTTGAAATTCTTATTGGTTATAGTTTCGTTGAACATGCATATTGTGTCGATTTCAAGAACATTGTATCGGCTGACAATCATGTTATCAACATAATTGTATAAAGATACTTCATCTTCAGAACATGTGATTCTGTAGGAGTATTCATCAAGAATGTTTATATAAAATTTTGTGTTGATCGGCTGTACATGCGATTTGTCAATATTTACGGTATAAGGAGATCGCAGGTAAATCTGACGTACCTGACCAAACAATTTATGTGTTTCATTGAAATATCCGATCTCGAGATTAAGATTTTTAATAGTAGTTGAGACGATGCTGAAGGAATTAAGAGTGTTGATATCATTTTCAAGATTTCTTGACCCGGTCAAAGCTCCCAGTCCGCTGAAAAGTTCGTTAGATCCCAGCAATGAAGAACGTTTATCCTCAACGGGTCCGATTATGGAATTTACTTCGTAAACTACGGGTGAGAACCTGTTTACCATAAAAGCTATAGTAACGCAAATTACAAAACTGGTTATATAGAAATATTTATATGATAAAGCCTGTAATATGAATTCTTTTATATTAAAAGCTTCGGATGAGGATTCGTTTTGAGTTGACATTGGCATAAGTACTTTTAAAATGTAACACCGGTAAATAGCAAAATTGCAATAAGAGTTGTAATAGAACTCAGTATTGTAGTATAAGTTATATTTGAATAACTTGAAGAGATCGCTTTCAGGGGTTCTACTACAATTACATCGTTAGGCAGAATATAATAGTAGTCTTTAGATGCAATCTTCGAATCAGAAAGGTTTAATTTGTAATGCATAATTTTTTCCCCTTCATGCCTGATCAGGATGATATTTTTCCGGTCGCCGTATCGCGTAATTCCGCCACCAAGACCTAATGCTTCGTAAATATTGAGTTTATCCTGGGTAAAACCAAAGACACCCTGTTGCTGAACTTCACCCATGACAGTAACCTGGTTATCAACATATTTCACAATGATTGAAGTATTGGAAACATATTCACTAAGCGCTTTCTGAATTTTTAATGCAGCCTGGGAGGTTGTAAGTCCACCGACATTAATATCCCCTACAAACGGGAAATTAATATTTCCTGACTCATCGACAAGATAGCCAATAAGGCCGGTCATACCGCCATAGCCGCCTGACCTCATAGCTTCAGTCGAGTTGAATATCTGACTTGTTTGAAGGTCAATACTCAGTACTCTTATATAAAGCTTATCAAACGGCATTATTATTTTTTGCATTCTGGGATTAACTCCGGGTTCTTCAAGCTCATTTATATCGTTAAAGTACCTCAGTTTTCTTGTCGGCACACATGATATAGACGAAATGATCAGAAAAAGAGCACAAGATTTGTAAAAGATAAACTTCATATTTCTTAAAATATTATAAACATTTTTAATCCTGTTCTTTCGAAAACGTTCCACATTGCATCATAGTCATTTTAGTATCAACGTCCTTAGATATAATGTATCCTCATAACGACATAACTTTGTTTTTTGTTTTATATCCCGAAGTAAAAGTAATATAATAATAATTCAGGATCAAGCAGGAATAGACCTGTCACAGGGGAAAGGATTAATATTTTCATCAGGTGGTCTATGAAATATGTATTCTTATCATTGATATTATATCATTAAATATGCAAATTTCAGAGTTTATCAAAATCGAAATATTTTTAAAAAAATGATTTGAAATTTAAGTATTTCAACCTCTCGAATAAATTATCAAAATGATATATACACCACTCTTTACACAGAGTGAAAATATTCAACAGATTGGTCTTGTGAAATTATAGTGAGATTATGTTCTGAATCTGATAACGGAATGTTAGATCTAGTGTAAACTAAATAGTTATTTGTCAAAATGAAATCTTAGTATTAATCTGGATTATTTAGTATTAAGTTTCTTATTTAGTGAGACTTATATTGTTCCCAATTATATAAGTCCATAATCTAGCGTCAATTTCCCATTTTAAAATAATAAAAAAAACTTTAATATTGATTTACCAAAAAATAAATGAATATGAAACCTCCATGTTTATCAAACACAAACAAGCATGGATATAATTTGCAAACATGGAGGTTCCATGTGACCATTAAAAATAAAATTATATACACATGAAAAAAATTATTATGGGTATTGTAGCCATGGCAATAATTTGCTTATGGTCATGTGAAAAGAACAACACTGAGACTCCCGGCAATATACCGGGCATGGGAGAAGCTTCCGGTGATCTTCAGGTAAAAGAAGATTTTAAATTACCTCAGGGGATTAGCCTTATTGGAGACATTTACGGTTTAGATAATAAAGGTTCAAAAACCGGAGAATCCAGTTCAACTGGTGATGTAAAAGCCGGCTATCCATATTTTGGAAGCGGGAAGCATGTTCAACTTAAATTAACCGTTTTAAATACGGCGAATTTTCACAGAACCGTTTTTTTCCCGAAAGGATTATTATGGCAATGCGAAATACCGGGTTTTCAACATGGTATTAATCTTCAGACTACCTGGGTCTGTTTGAATGCTAATTCGATGAGAACCTTTATAATGGATTTATACTGTATTAATATGGATATTCCTAATGGAGGCAGCAATGAGCCTTACAGAATTCTTGGTGTAACTGGTTCGCCGGTTTTTAGTAACCTGCTGAATCATATCAGTTGGAGAAAAATAAATTATGAAATGATCTACGGGACATTTGCCGGCTCTAAATCTGCCCCAGCAAAAGGACCAGCATATGATGAGATTGTAGAAAAATTACAGGCGATTGTCTGGAATCTGACCGACAAAGGAATAGATATCTCAGCTGAAGATATAGCATTTCTCGAAAGCATTCCTGAACTCTCTGCTTCAGAAATTCCTCAGCTTGATGAACAATCACAATACCCTGAATACTTTGATGAATTTATAGTTCCCGAAGAATAGAAATCCGGGTGAATAGAAATACAGGAGGGTGTCTCAAAAGCCCTCTTTTTTTTGTCTTACCCCTAAATCCCCCAGCTTTGCTTCGCTGTCTTCTTCAGCCATAGGCCGACTTCGACGGCCGAAGGCTGAAGCTACGCGAAAGCGAAGTTGGGACTTATTTATTATCAGATTGTTATAGGGGCTGTTGAAAAAGCTTTGTTTTACCCCCCAGCCCCCCAAGGGGGGAGTAGTAACATTCAGTAGATCAATAAGTCCCCCTTGGGGGATTTAGGGGTGAAAAAAAACAGGAGGGACTTTTTCAACAGCCCCGATAGGGGGTGAAAAATACCTTTGAGACACCTTCTTTTTTTATTCACTTCTTACAAACCTGTTTTCTGAAAAACAGATCTGATTGTTTTCAGTAAAATAATAAAATCGAGGCGTGGCGACCAGTTATCAATATAAGCTAAATCGAGCTCCATCCACTTTTCGAATTTGATATGGTTTCTGTCGGGTTTTATCTGCCAGAAACATGATAATCCCGGCTTGACTGAGAGACGCCTTAATTGCCAGCGTTTATAATTTTTTGTCTCTTCCTTAAGTGGAGGTCTCGGTCCTATTAAAGACATTTCTCCCTTAAGGACATTTACCAGTTGAGGAAGTTCATCCAGGCCGGTCCTGCGAAGAAATCCTCCGATTTTTATTATCCTCGGATCATCTTTCATCTTAAATACAGGGCCATCCATCTCATTTTTCGGTTTCAGCTCATCTTTGATTTCATCTGCATTAAGAACCATGGTCCTGAACTTGTAAAGATTGAACTGACGTCCCCTCAATCCGACTCTTGCCTGCCTGTAAATTACAGGTAATCCGGAAGTCAGCAATATAAATAAACCAATAGCTAACATTAAGGGAGACAGTAAAATAAGGAGAATAACGGATATCATAATATCCATAAATTTTTTCACTCCCAGTGCGAATGATTTGTAAGGTATATTGGTAAATGTTAGAAATTTCTCATTAGCAACAGTTGAAAGAAATGCATTTGTAAGTCTTGGCTGACGGTCTTTGGTCATGAGTCTGAATACAACTCCAAACTCTTCGCACGACCTTATTGTTTTTCTGATTTCTGCAGGATTTACCTGAT
>Ga0315543_1004765_pt1 | contig 11054 bp, 9 predicted proteins | sample SalMarSW160210MG_2_FD_203098 | JGI IMG/M metagenome (GOLD analysis project Ga0315543, IMG submission 203098) | Salt marsh sediment microbial communities from the Plum Island Ecosystem LTER, Massachusetts, United States - Salt Marsh Sediment SW1601-210 ...
GCGGAAAAAGCCAAAGAGATACTCAGTGGGGAATACGCCATGCTGACCGGCGACCTGAACATAACAGATGTGGAATGGATTGTTCAATACAGAATAAAGGATGCCAGGAGCTACCTCTTTAATATTCGGGAACCGGGACAAACAATACGAGATGCGAGCCAGGCGGTAATGAGACAGCTTGTTGGAAACGGCAGCGTCGACGAAGTGATAACCATCGGAAGGATAGAGTATGAGATAGCCGCCAAAGAGGCCCTGCAGGCGCTGCTTGACGAATACGAAACCGGAATCCATATTGTAACCGTCAAGCTTCAGTCGTCCAATCCGCCGCAAAAGGTCAGGTCGGCTTTCAACGAAGTCAATAAATCGCTGCAGCAAAAGGAGCAGAGAGTCAACGAGGCGATGAAGGCCTATAACGAGACCGTTCCGAAGACAAAAGGCGAGGCCCAGAAATTGATCGAGACCGCCAAAGGCTACGCTGCCGAAAGGGTCAACCGGGCACTGGGTGATATTGCCAAGTTCGAAAAGATTTATGAGCAGTATGTAAAGGCCCCGGATATTACAAAACAGAGAATGTACCTGGAGACGATGACGAAGCTGCTCCCCAAGATACCGGAGAAATGGATTATTGAGCAGGGTGGGGCGGATGGCGGTATTTTAATGAAGCTCAACCTCGACAAACAATAGTAACCGGTTACACGAGAACCACTGAAATGAAAACGATACATATTGATAAAATCGAAAGGTAAAAAAATGGCTCGTATATTAATCATTGTTGTTCTTGTGCTCTCTCTTATCTGCCTGTCTTCTTCGATGTACGTCATTGACCAGACAGAGCAGGCCGTCATTACTCAGTTCGGAAAGCCTGTCAGGATAATTATAAATCCCATCGAGGGCCGGGAAAAAGAGCAGATATTAACTGAGCTTAAGAATAAATACTCCAAAGAGGGAATTGCCATTGCGGTGGGGGCCGGCCTGCGCTTTAAAATCCCTTTCATCCAGAGTGTGAGAAAGTTTGAGAGAAGACTGTTGAGATGGAACGGCTACCCGGAGCAGATTCCTACAAAAGACAAAAAATATATCTGGGTTGATTCCACGGCAAGATGGTATATTAAGGACCCTCTGCAATTTCTCAGGTCTGTCGGGACGAAGGAACAGGCCCATTCGAGACTTGATGATATTATCGATTCCAGTACCAGGAACTCTATCACTAAAAGAGACCTTATAGAGGTGGTCAGGACGGATAACCGCGAGATGAGGGTGGCCGAAGAAGAGCTTCGGGAAACCATCATGGTCGGTCAGGTATCGGAAGGCCGGCCGAAGATTGTCGCTGAAATTACCGAAGTCTCCAGAAAGTCCTGCCTCGAATACGGTATAGGAATCCACAGCTCCGGAGTCCTCATCAAGGGGCTTACCTACGTGCAGGATGTGAAACTGAAGGTGGAAGACCGAATGATTGAGGAAAGGCAAAGGATAGCCAAAAAATATATTTCTGAGGGCGAAGGAGAATACGAGAAGATTATGGGTGACAAGGAAAGGGATGTGAAAACAATCATGTCTGTGGCCTATAAGACTGCAAAGGAAATTGAGGGTGAGGCGGATGCCAAAGCAACGGAGATTTATGCCAAAGGCTTTGGAAAAGACCCCGAATTCTACAGGTTTTGGAAGACCCTCGAACTGTATGAGGAACATGTCGGCGGAGAAAAAACCAGGTTAATCCTCGGAACAGACAACCCTCTGTTTAATTTTATCAAAGGGCAGATTTCTGAAACAAAACAAGGAACTACGGAACAGTAGAATGTTTTTATTCGATTTACCATGTATTTGTTTTTAGCGTGTCGGCATCATGACTAAATAATAATTTTAGGGCAATCTATAGGGGCCTGCAATAATGATCTTTATGAAGTTAATCAAAATCCTTACCGGCATATTGGTTTTCTGGCTGTTGTTTGACTCTTTACATCGGCTTTGTAGAAGGAGCTTGAATGTACATAGGATAAGGCGGGATGAACACGGCCGAATACGCAGAAAATACGTTGAGTCTCATATAGTAAAAGACTAAAGCCGGCAGCGAAGCCAAAGGCTGATTATTATTTCCTTCAATCATCTTGTGAGGCATATTAGAAAAGCAGGTCAAACGAATCGGGAGGGATGGTATAGTTAATCTTAAGAATATGACTATTTTCTCCAAACACCGGCTATAAAAGGTTTGAATTGACGTCAGCTATCTTCCACGTTACACTTCTCTTATCGTTGTTGTTAATGAAATGCAGGTTTTATCAACTGGTTACTAATTTGTCCAACTTTGAAAATGGAATGGGAGGAACAATTATGATTGAGCCAAAAATAAAACAATCACAGCCGATATCGAGGCGTATGTTTTGCCGGTCGGCGATTGCTGCGGCTGCGACGATTTACTTTGCCCGGCATTGGGCCCAGGCATCGGATATAAAGAATAAAGTCAAATTCTACAAAAATCTCGGACATGGTCACATTGGTGTCAGGGCCAACCAGCAACAGGCCTTGGAGTATGCAGTGAAATATGGTTTTGATGGTATAACTCCAAGTTCGGGTGAATTTGAGAACAAATCCTCGGCTGAGATTCGCGACTGGGTCGAAACCATGAAAGCAAAGGGCATTCGATATGGCGCGAGCGGTTTACCCGTTCGGTTTCGCAGAGACGAAGAACAATTTCAGAAGGACCTCTCGCGGCTGCCTAAGCAGGCCAATGTCTTGAGGCAGTTGGGTGTGGAACGTATGGCGACCTGGATTATGCCCGGTCACAATGAACTCACATACCTGAAAAATTTCGAACAACACAGGAAGCGATTACAGGAGGTGGCAAAGGTGCTTAGAGACAGCAACATCCGGCTCGGCCTGGAATTCGTAGGGCCAAGAACATCTCGGATGCGTTACCGTTTTCCTTTTATCTGCACCCAGTTGGGTATGATGGAACTTGTGGAGGCAATTGATACTGGAAATGCAGGGCTCCTGATGGACAGCTGGCACTGGTACACCTCACACGGTACAGTGGAAGAGATGCTTCGGCTATCGAACAAGGACGTCATCCACGTTCACATAAACGATGCCCCGGCTGGCATCCCAATCGACCAACAAATTGATAACCGACGCAGATTACCTGTAACCACAGGAGTGATCGATCTGAGGGGATTTATCAACGCCCTGGTGAAAATTGGTTATGATGGCCCTATCGAATGTGAACCCTTTGATCAGGAACTTAGCAGGATGGAGGACAGTGCTGCTCTGCAAAAAACCATCGAATCGCTTAACCGTTTGTGGGATCTCGTCACGGTTTGAACAAGCCGTATGCAAAGCTCGCGGGAGCAATAGTAAAAAGTTAATGAAATCCGAGGAACGTTATGGTACAATGCAGCTTGAACTCTTAAGCAGTATTGTAGTACTGAGTCTGTGAAAAATGCCAGAAAAAACAATATCTCTGTGTCGAAGGAGGATAACATGTCTACACGTGTGAACCGTCGTAACTTTATGAAAAAATCCCTTATTGCATCTGCAGGCAGCGCCTTTGCACTTGATTCAGCTAAGAGCGCTCAGACAGACAGCTCAAAAATCCAAGTTGAGCCTGGTTCGAAAGCGACATTACCAAATGGCAAAATAGGCAGTATAAAAGTCAGTCGTTTGCTGCTCGGCGGCAACCTTCTGACACACTACACGCACAGCCGTGACCTACAGTACGTCTATAATCTCACCGCTAATTACAACACTGAAGAAAAAATTCATGAGACCATGGCATTGGCCGAGGCGCACGGCATCAACACCCTCTCGATTCACAATCCACCCGGAATCGTGCCAATGCTCAAGAGGTACCGCTACCGCTACGGCGGCAAAATGCAGTGGATCATCTGCCCGACCGCTCCTGTCGAGCCTGGTATGAAGGCCTACACCGAACAGGTCAAAGACCTTGTTGATAACGGCACCGAAGCCATATATCTTTGGGGGGTGCACTCCGACCGGCTTATTGCCGAAGGTAAGGTTGACCTGATCCGACAGGCGGTAGATATCGCCAAGGACCATGGTGTTCCCTCCGGTGTCGGGGCCCATGACCTTCGTGTTGTCGTCGCATGTGAGAAACATGGTATAGCGAACGACTTTTACATCAAGACGTTCCACCATCATAATTATCCCACCGGGCCGAAGCCCGATGAGTTGAAGAATCCCTATCAGGAGATTCCGGGCTATTGGTGCAAAGACCCTGAAGAGACTATCGAGGTCATGAAGAACGTCACGAAGCCCTGGATTGCCTTTAAAGTCATGGCTGCCGGTGCGATCCCGCCGAAGGACGCGTTCCGCTATGTGTTGGAAAAAGGCGCCGACCACGTGCTTGCTGGTATGTTCGATTTTGAAATCGCCGAGGACGTCATGATATTCAAAGAAATTCTTTCAAATCTCAAAAACAGGACCCGCCCCTGGCGAAGCTGAGAATCCTCCGTTGGATAGCTTTGCGTCCGCGCAGCTATTTTGATTTGATTGTTTCCGGGGCTTTAGAACACAATCTACCACAAATCAAGAAAATTTGGGGATAGTAGATTATTGAACAGCAAATTTGACCGGAGCAGCCAGTACCAAACTTCAAAGAATTTCCGATGACTACGTTGTCATACAAATCTAAACCAATGTCCCTATGGACTGCTTGATATGTGCCGGTAGTTGAGGCCGGCTTTTGATCAGTTCCGCTAATTCAGGGTATCTCTCGATAATATATACCAAGCCCTGAATCGAATCGTTTTGGTTTGATGTGGAGTAAAAGCCGGAACTCAGTCGACAATCTTATAGACTGTATCGCCGCCTCTTACCCGCTCAGGCACTTTCACTCCTATTGAGTCACCGGCTTTAGCCTCCTGAACCGGCTCGTTATCAATCTGCATCGATTCAACATTCAGCTCAACGTCGGTAGTATGGCCCTTAATGCGGATTTTGTCCCCAACATTCAAAGCTGCGGTCAACTCGATAGCCGCTACCACCGGGTGTGCAAAGAAATCTGATACAGTTCCAATTACTTCCTCGGACATTTGCAGGCCTCCATAATTTTATATTTACTTGTCTTTACACCAAATATACGAAAAATGGTATTGTACCTGATTCCATCTCAGAGGCAAGCAAAGACTTGGCCGAAGACCGTTTAATGATATGAGTAAAAAGTGAATTTATGCCCTTTTAGCAAGGTTTCAATGCCGATTTCCAGGTTGTATGAGTTTTACCGAGCAGCTTTTCGTGAGAATCTCTGCAATATACTTAACGAGTTGCAGACGGATTATCGTCTTGCTTTGTTTGTGTTTCAGTAAGCCGTAAAATATGAGAAAAAAAATTGTCTCCCGCACTGTGCAAAGAGGCTGTCACAAGTAATCCCTCTAACCAAAATTTTAATATAAGCATAGGCATCACCTTCCTACTGTTTTTTTGAAGCACTTTCTTCACGGGGATGTTTCTTGCAAAGTGGAAATTTTTCAGCGGCTAAACATACTTTGGGTTTGTTTTGAATTGAATTTACACGAAATTTGTTTCGCTTTACATACCTCGCTTTGGCAATTTCTCATTAAAAGCGCTGCCCTTGGAGTCAGCACTCAACAAGAAGTTTGCCTTCCGGGCCTAAGCGGCCCCTGTCCCCCTCTCCCAGGGGCCATCTTATCCACGAAAATATTTCAATATCCCGACAGTATCGGCGTTTATTCCAAAATCGCCGGGCCCAGCTTATCTTCACCAGCCGGGCCCAGCGAGGAGGATGGATTAGCCCGCCTATTCCTGAATAAATACTCCAACACAGCTCTATTTATATACTCCTCTAAACTATCAGAATGAAAAAAATAAACAACTGTGGTAACTACTGGTTTTTTCAAAAAATTTTTCAGCGGAAAATCGGGCGGGAACGGCTGCTTTGGGAGGCTTTCTATATCAAAAAACGGCCTTTTTCAGTTATTAACCGGTGTTTTGCGGCATCTCAAACAATCCCATCTCAGCAGCTCGTCTAATCAGGTCAAGCAGGTTATCAACACCCAGTTTGTGATAAAGGTTACTTCGGTGGAACTCGATGGTCCTTATATGGCGGTCGAGCAAATCTGCGATTTCCCTGTTGCTTTTACCATCAAGAATAAAACGCAGCACCTTCATCTCTGTTGGGGTAAGCAGGACATCCAAAAGCTGTTGAGATGAAGCATCTTTCTTCAAAATGGACTCAACAGTCGACAGAAAAGACTGTCTGTCCAGAGGTTTTTCGATAAAATTCGACGCACCTGCCTTCATTGCCCTGACCGTCATTGGTATATCACCGTAGCCGGTTATAACCAGAACCTGCAACCAGGGAATGATGCGCTTGGCCTTCTTTAACAGCTCGATTCCATCCATTCCGGACATTTTCACATCAGTAATAAGCAAATCACACTCCCCTGGATGCAATTGCTCAAGGCAATCGGCCGCACAAGCAAAACAGCTAACTTTCAATCTAATTCGTTCAAGGGTTCTACGGATTGCCTTACGCACCTTCGGCTCATCATCAACAATAAAGATGTGTTTTTTTGCTCTTTTTGTCATTTCTATTCAGTCAGGACAGCCTGCCTTTGTTGATAGGCAGGATTATATAAAAAGTTGAACCTTTACCAACCTTACTCTCAACGCGAACTTTGCCGCCGGCTTCGGATACTATGCGCACCACGATGCAAAGCCCCAGACCGGTTCTCATACCTTCTGGCCCGACAGTAAAAAACGGCTCAAAAATCCTGTCAAGATTCTCCGGCGAAATACCACAACAAGTGTCGCCGAATTTCAGCTCAATGTTCCGACCTTTTAGAACACCACTGATAACAAGACGGCGTTCCTTTTTGCCGTCGGCCGCCTGTATAGCATTCTCAACCAAGGCAAAAAATAGCTGTTCTATGTCTTTCTCGTTTATATATACAGATGGCAGTTGGTCCATCCCTCTGATGTGTAGACTGACTCTTGCCCGCCGCGCATTTTCACGCAATAACTTCAAAATCCTCTCAGCAACCTTCTTCAAATTCACTTCGCTGATAACTTCTTCTGAAGATTTCCGCGCGAAATCTCGTAAAATATTGACTTTCGAATTCACATCCGTAACCGCACTTAGGCTGTCCCTGAGGTCTTCTATGACAGAACCTGGACAAGATATTGTTTCCAGGTCCGCCAGTGAATTCTCAATTGACAAACGAATAACCGTAAGAGGCTGGTTCAGTTCATGGGCCAGAGTGGCAGATAAAGTTCCCAGTGAGGCGAGATGCTCGGCATGAGCCATTCTTTCACGATACATGCCGAGTTCCTCTTCCGCCTGCCTGAGTTCGGTGACGTCCCAGAAAATACCTAATATCCCAATAACATTACCCATCGCATCTTTGACAGGTGTTTTAACGGTATGTACAATTCTTTTTTGTCCATCTTCGATATAAGTCTCATCGAACTCTTTTGTAACACCGGATTCAACAATTTGCTTATCATCCAGTCTGTATTTTTCAGCCAGTTTCCTGGGAAAGAAATCAAAGTCTCTTTTCCCGGTAAACTCCTCAGGTTTAATTTTCAAATCCCGCGCAAAGTTCTCATTGCAGGAAAGATAAACCGAGTTTTTGTCTTTGAGAAATATCTTTTGAGGTAGGTTCTCAAGAAGCGTTCTGTATTTGCCCTCACTCTCCTGGAGTTTCTCCTCGGCCTTCTTGCGCTCGATGATGTCTGTGAAGAAACCTACATTGCAGTCTCTGCCATCTATCAGGAGATTGGTTGTATTGACGTCTGCATATATTATTGTTCCGTCTTTTCGCAAACACGGAATGCTCTGCGACAACATTCTTTCCTCTTTTGTCTGGGCCTTGAATTCGGAAATCACATAATCCAAGTCCCCTTTGGGGTGAATATCGCGCACACCAAGCAGCTTCAATTCTTCTTCGGTATAACCCAACATTTTACATATCGCCGGATTGACATATTTGAACTCCATCGTTTCAATGTCTACGACAATTATTCCCTCAGCAGCACCCTGAAACAGCGCTCTGTATCTCTTTTCAGATTCTCTTATCACTTCCTCTGCTCGCTTGCACTCGGTGATGTCTCGAAGTATTCCTCTACCTTCTACAAAGTTGCCGTCTCTGTCGTAAACAGCAACAACCTTGGTTTGGCCGTAAATTTCCTTTCCATCTTTTGTTAACCAAACAGATTCAATATCAACCTCTCCTGTCGTAGCTAATTCTTTCAGTTTTCGGTCGAAATTATTCTTCACTTCTTCTGTACTTAAAACCTTAGTAAGGTGCATTCCAATCATTTCATCTTTAGAATATCCTAAAGTCCCGGCCATTGTATCATTTACATAAGTAAGATTCCCTTCTTTATCTGTGATATGCATTAAATCACTTGCGGTTTCAATAAAGGTTCGGAATTTTTCTTCAGATACTCTTAAGGTCTCCTGCGCTTTCTTGCGCTCGGTGATATCTCTTGTAATAATACTGGCGGCAACAATGCGACCATCTTGTTTGATAGGTCCGAGCTGGGCCTGATACCACGATAAGCTGCCGTGAGGCCCCACCCCGGAAATCTCTTGGCTGGCACTCTGCCCTGTTTGGAATATTCGCTCAAGGTTTTTTCTCATCGTGTCATGATGCTCGGGCGATACGTAGTCGTAAACCATCTTGCCGGTTGCTTCCTGCTTCTTGATACCCGGCACCGTGTGATTGATAAACCGGAGAGTGCCTTCACTGTCCACAATCATAACAATATCCGGCGTATCTTTCAGCAAGCTGCGCCACTTTTCCTCCGATTCCCGAAGCGCTTCCTCCGTTTGCCTAAGTTCAGCCACACGCTTGCGCAGCGTTTCCACTTCCCGTAATAACTCTGCATTTGTCATTTGCTTATCTCGCATCTTATTCGTCATTCAATTATAAACATCTAAACTACTCCGCTCCGTCGGCGGTCGAAGCAACAAACAACAATTGTATTTATTTACTGCGCCTATGGATGTCATTGCGAACGAAGTGAAGCAATCTCAATCGTTCGTAAATCGGAGATTGCCACGTCCGCCAAAGGCGTGCTCGCAATGACAGCCCTGGATACAAGACTATTCGAACACTTGCCATACGGAGCGCTATTATTAAATACAATTGGTATAATACCCTAAATGCCCCGGTTTGAGTCAGATTGGCAGCAACTATCGGCATTTAGGTAAATAAATATTTTAGCGTATTTGTTCTGGACTAATCAAGTTCAAAATTACAAAAATCTCCGACTATGATATCAACCAACTCTAAATATGGACTGTTTTATATGTGGCAATGGTTGCGGTAAAACCTCAATCATTTCAACCTTTGGCCGGTGAGTTTTTCAAACTGAGCAGCTTCCAGCCGGATGGCAATAGTATTGCAGCCAGCGCTATTTTCAGCAAGTCCCCGGGAATAAAACGATATAGCCCTTCAACCAGCACCCTGCCGCTGCCTACCGGTAGTTTTACGATTAATATCAGGCAGCACAACCAGAGTAATCCGAAAGCATAAATAACCAGATTTCCAAAAATCATCGCCAGAACGGTTGTTCCAATTCGCCGGTCCCATCCCTTTTCAGCCAGCAGTCCCACTACGTACGCAGCGACAACAAACCCAATTAGGTAGCCGCCGGTGGGTCCTGATAGTACCGCAAAACCGCTTCTGCCGTATGCAAATACGGGTAATCCCGCTGCGCCTTCTATTATGTATGCAAGAACAGACAGGCTTGCTCGCCTGGCACCAAATAACGCCCCTATCATCAATACGGCAAACGTCTGGCCTGTAACAGGAATCGGCCAACCTATCGCGAGCTGGGCGAACAAAGCGATTAGGAAAGAGCCTCCGATAACTAAAGTGATATTATATAATGCAGCCCACCTTTTCTCACAAGGCCGCCAAAGACCGGCTACAGTAACATTCGTCGACATATCTGCTCCGTTAAAAGGTTATAAACTTCGCCTGACTCTTAAAATCTCTTGTTGCACTCGTACACTCAAAAACTTACGATTTATCAAATTATTATATTTGAAATTCTTTCCCACGTCAAACAAGATTCCGTATTCGACATTCGACTCTTATAAAACAGATTCACCGCAAAGCACGCCGAGCACGCAGGGATAGGCCTAAATATAAAGCTAACAAACTCAGCGAGCTTCGCGGACTAAACGGCCGCATACGAACAACATTCGATATTCTCTCCCCCCATACACATCAAGCAATATGCACGACTCTGCAGGAAAAACAATCGGGGCCTGTACCCTCAAGTACAGGCCCCGAAATGATGCAAAATCAAAGGACTAATCAATACTAAAAACTACGGTGCAGGCCAGAGTATCTCCTCAAGCCAGCTGCCCGTCATAACGGAATAGTCCCTGAAGTTAATCCACTGGCTGCCCTGCGGCTCACTCTGATAAAGGTCAGCGGCAGATGGTATCGGAACATGAAGCGTCGCCACCGCTCCATTTGTCGCCAGGTACGCTATCTCACCCTCCGACAATACAACGCTGTAAATACGTGCATCATCTACAAGGCCGGGGAAGCAGGTCGCCTGCGTGGCACGCTTGCCAAAATGGACATTGTCAGCGTGGTTGAGGCTCTGGACATTGGATATGTCGGGGGCAGTGTCCATCCAGACGCCGTCTCCATAGTAATCTACTCTACTGCCATCGTAGGACATGGCATAATGGTGCCACTCCAAAGCTTCCTCATCAGTGAAAATCGTCTCTTCCCAGCCCCAGACGTGGGCGCCGACGCCGCCGGGCCCGCCTAAGCTGCCGATATTGAAGTGACTGCCGCTTACAGCGGTATCAGTAGTGAACCCAAAAATAAGGGTCCAGTCGGGGATGGACGTCGAGTTGGCCTTGGCCCAGCAGGCAATCGTTCTCGGTATAGTACCGCTTATACCTACGCCGCTGACCACCAGATGGTCGTCAATGCCGTCAAGAGCCAGCGCCTGACCAATCACACCTGTGTCAAAGCCCGGATTAGTACCACAGGGATCCGTAAGGTTATAGCCGTGACCGCTGCTGTCATTGTAGTTGCCTTCAAACG
>Ga0315543_1004766_pt1 | contig 11054 bp, 6 predicted proteins | sample SalMarSW160210MG_2_FD_203098 | JGI IMG/M metagenome (GOLD analysis project Ga0315543, IMG submission 203098) | Salt marsh sediment microbial communities from the Plum Island Ecosystem LTER, Massachusetts, United States - Salt Marsh Sediment SW1601-210 ...
GGTCCCCGGGCTCCCCCTGGGGGGGGGGGGGGGGGGGGGGGGGCCCCCGCGCTGTGCCGGTAATCTTCAGAGCGTCGAGCGAGAAAGCCCGAGCGTCACCCGTGCTGCGATAGTCGTCGCGCCCCGCGAAACAGGTGTACCCGCCGGTCTCGAGCGAGCTCGTTCGCCAGCCGAGATTGGTTTGCGTGTACGCGGGCGTGCCGGCGGTGTAGTCCAGAACCGTCGCGTCGTACTCTTGGTTCGCGGGGTCCACCACGATGGTGAAGTCATAAACGTGCCCGGTATGCAGGGCGATGTCCGTATTGACGAAGGACCCACTGCCCGACTTATTGCCGTTGTAGAAGACCCACTCCCCGGCGAGCAACGGGTCGGCGTTGCCCTTGCCCAAACCCACAATGGCCCAGCGGTTGCTTGGCTGCGTCTTTCCGATGACGGACCCGTCGCCGAGAAGGTGGTATCGATCCTGGTCCTCGGTAAACATACCTATATTGTCAACGTCTTCGTCGATGCGGAGCGTGAACTCGATCGTGTGCGGCAGCGTCAAGTCAATCCCCGCCTTGTAGCTGCGTCCGACGCCAAAATACGGGTGGTGTTCAAGTGGCGGATCCTCCAGTGGTGGGCCATCCGCGGTAACATTCAAATAGGGCCCCAGATCCGTCTTCACCTCACTGGCGGAAAGGACCGCGGCGTCGTAGGCGTTCAGGGTGCCGCCGGTAACTTCGCCCCATGCCGTTTCCCAGCCGTCGCCGGCCATGCCGTAATAGGCGTCGACGACGTCTTCGACCGGCGCAGTCCTGGAGCCGCCACCATCAAAATTGGCTACTACCTCTGCCTCCACGGCATCTGCTGGAGTGACTGCCAAGAGTAACGCCAGCACCATGACCAGCACCATGATCGGGACACCAAGTAACACTTTCATTTCGTTAACTCCCTTTGACAAGTTCTTGACCACACCTGCAAATTCACACTCAGCGCCTAGGATGGACGTTCAGCGCGGCTCTGTATGAAGAGTCCATAGCCCGTCCGCCTCGGTAGCACGAACCTGCCGGTCAGCCGGGCGTTTTTCGTGAGCGTGCGTCCCGGCGCGCCGGGACTCGCCCTTTTGTTTTCGGACAAGCCTAACGTTTTCTATGCCACTCCGGTTTCGTGTTCATCTCGGGCGAGGTCTTATCGCCGGGAGCGTCTGAAAGACCAGAACCCCGCCACGATCAGCGTGAGACCCAGTGCCAGCGTCGACGGTTCGGGAACGACCCGCACGGCGTCGAACGAGTATTCCCGCAGGTCGACGTTGCTGCCGTCATAGTCGGTGCACCCATTGAGATGAACCGTGGCGCCGACCGTAGCGACGTCGGCACGCCAACCCAGACCCTCTTCAAAACCGGGGGTACCCGGATGATCCGGATTCTCACCCTGCGTCTTCGAGTCGAACGACGATCCGTCACTGCCGGTGATCGTCACATCCCAGGTCTTGGCCGCGTCCCCGTCGTCGGTGTCCATGTCGATGTCGAGATGAAACGCGTAGATCACCCCGCTCTTGACAGTGATTCCGGTATCGACGTTCCTGGCGTTCAGGAAGCCCGTATCGCCAACGGCGCCGGCCCCGTCGAAGACGATCCAATGGCCGACCTTCTCGATGGGCAGCTCGTCGTGGATGCCGCCGTAGACGGAGATGGCCCAGGAGCAGTTGAGGCCTACCGTATCCCCAATTGAACCCGCCAAGTCATAATCTTCGTCCCACATTTGATACCGGTCGTTGAAGTCCTCGAACGCCGCCGACTCCGTGAGTGCGTGTCCGTCCTCGCCTTCGTCGATGCGGCACAGGAAGTCGATCGAATGGGATTTCGTGACGTCGATGCCCGCGTCGTAATCGCGTGCGACCGAGCCGTACTTCCTGGCGGTGGAGGCCGAGGTGACGGTACACTCCAAGTAGTTCAGATCACCCCCGGGTCCCGTGTGCAACGGGTCGGTGTTGTCGGTCGCGACCGTGTGGGTGCCGGTCGTTCTCTCTCCCCATCCAATACTCCAGCCGCCGCCGGCCATGCCGGAGTAGGCATCGACGACGTCGGTCACAAGGTTATTAGGGTAGTCAGTGTTGGAGCCGCCGCCGACAAACTCAGCGATGACCTCGGCCGACAAGGGCGTGGCCACTAAAAAGGCGGCCAGAAAGACAAATGTTGTAGCAAGCCATCGATGATGAATCATACCTAACCCTCCTACGATGCAAGTGCGATTGATGAGAAACTCATGAAGTGCCAAAACCTGAACCGGTGGCCCTGCTCGGTCCGGTCGGACGGGCAATGGCGACAAGCCTTGCCCAGCCCTCCAGTTCCAGCATCACCCGGGCCGACAAGAAAACTGCTCCAAGATTCCATGAAAGATGACCGATTTCTCGTTGTTCGCCCTGTCCCCGATATCGAACCCGCCTGGGGCGCAGGCGCCGGGGTAATCCGGATGGAATCAACCGAGAAGCCGATCTTCTCGACGTCCTCTCCTTTGTTCCCGCCTTCCATCTCGCAGTAGAAGTATAGAAACGGCCAGTATCCGTTCTTCTTGGCCGTTCCCTTTGATCGCATTCCCATCGGTTCGAACGCAATCCATTTGCCACCGTTGACCGCGATAGACGGGGTCCATTGTCTCGCTGGTGGATCGACAAGAATGCGGAATGAATAAGTGTTCCCTTCACGGGGAGGGATTCCACTATCCACTCCGATAGGCTTCCCCTTTTTGTCGCGCCGGAGCAAGGCCCAGTTCCCTGACTTTGCGTACTTATTGCCTTTGCCAACCATGCAAATGTGCCAGCCGCTCGATGGCCGCCCTTCACGCTCGTATTCCATTTGCGACACGTTGCGGTTACAAATGCTCAGCCGATCACTCGCTTCGCCGAACCGGTTAAGAACGTCAATGCGGAAATTGAAGGAAACGACGTGCGGTTTCGTCAAATCGACCCCATTAGTCAATGCAAGGCGCCGGTCGACGGCTGTGCATGTACAGGCGCCAGAACCACCCGATTGCCGCTCTACCAATACGCGCAGATACTTGCCACCACCAAGAAGCGGGTTGGCCTGTTCAATCGAGGTGATACACTTCAATTCTCCGGCTTCTCCAACATTCCAGCCGGCGGCCCAACCCGAGCCCGCAACGCCCGGAAACTGGTCCACTTGCGCGTTGCCCTCTCCGCCCGAGAAGTCGGCGACGATCGCCGCCTCCGGCTTGTCAGCATCGCTTGGCTTGATGGGCACCAATGGTCTTTTTGGTACTTGTGGTATTTGTCTGACAAACGAGACCACAGCCGGTGTGATCTCCCGGATGATCGGCAGTGCCCCTTGCCGGTCGGTCACTTCGACGCGAGCGGCTCGGCCGGCCACCAGGTGTTGGCGAAGTGTCCTACTGGGTCCCTCCTCGGCCGTGGCCCGCAGTTCCACCTTGCCCTGGAAAACCTCGACCTCGGCGGTCCCCCTCTCGTCGTCGACACGCACGCCAAACTCGGTTCCCAAGTCGACGACTGCTACGGCCGGCGTTTGAATCGTGAACCCTTCGGCCCCCTTTTGCACCTTGGCGACAAGACTGCCGTTGTGCAGGAAGCCTTGGGCAGCGTCGGTGACGTTGAACGTGGCCGGTCCTTCGAGGAGTACCTTGGCACCTCGGGCGAAGGTGATTTCCAGGAGTCCTTCGGTGAGTCGGAGTTGCTCCCCGGCAAACACGCCCGCCCCGGTCGACAAGGCTGTGGTACCTTCACTCCAGACACACTCGTGCGTCCGCGTGATCTTGGCCAACGGCGTCACGGGCCCCGGTTGCCGCGTGACGTGTAACACTAGAAGAAGAAACAAGATTCCCGGCAACCCCACCGCCAAGAGCAGAGTCAACACCAGCGAGCGGGAAAGGAAATCCGTTCCGCCCCGAAATACGTTGCCGAGAAAGTCCAGCATCAGTGTGCGTGTGGGCCGACCGAGCTGACTCCCATCATCGGGCAATGTGCCGGCCGACCCGCTGAGCTCCTCCGGCAACACGGGCACCGCGTCGGTCAGCCTTGCGGCCCTGTGCATCAGGGAGTGCAGGAACATGTGGGCGATATAGATCTGCCGCGCTTCCTTGCTGGCGGACACCATCGCGATGAGCTCTTTGGATTGCTCGTTATCGAGCAGTCCGTCGGTCTGCAAGGAAAGCAGCCTCAGCAGTCTTTCGGAATCGCCGGTTGACTTGTCCATGATTTACTGACATCCTCGCTCGAACAGGGCGATTCGATGCTCAATACACTTCAGCAGAGCGGCACGAATCCGATACAGGCTCTGGCTGATCGCGCCGGGCGAGCGACCGCACTCCCGCGCCACCGATTGGACCGAACCGTTCGCACTGTATCGCCGCATGATTAAGTTCCGCTGGAGGTCCGAGAGCTTCTCCAGGCATTCGTCGAGCGCTCGCCGCCGCTCTCCAAGTTCTTTGGTGTGCGGCGCGGCCTCCTGGGCAACCAGGTTCAGCAACCTGTCATCGAACCAGTGCCGGTCTCGCTGGCATTGCTTCCGATACCTCAACACCTGGAAATAGGCGATCCGGCATGCCCAGGCTGTGAAGTCCGTGATGGTTGAAAACTGATCCGCCTCGCGACAGAGCACGACGTTGGTTTCCTGAAGAATTTCCTCGGCCTGTTCAAGATTGCCCACGAGGCTCGTGACATACGCGTGGATGTTCCCCTGGTTTGCAAGCAAAACGCGAACAAACGGTTCGGGAAGCGTCTGATCTCGTCCAGAATCGTTGAGGTTGCTCATAAGTCTTCAGCCACGCAAAGGCAACGTGGGAGAAGTGCCGATACTATCCCTATATTATTTTGAAGCACTTCTTCACGGTTTCTCACGAAAAAAAATGGCAGATCCCGGAATTTTCCCCACACCGGGGACGTCGGGGATTTTCCACCGTTGTTTTATTGCAAAATCCGCCCTCTTTATTATAGAATTACCTAACGGGCCATGAAGAACAACACAATTCCGTCAAACAACTCAGGTGTTTTTTTACGCCAGGTGTTGCCCGTCGCGACGTGAATGCCGGGAGGCCCGAAGAATCAAGGTCTTAGCGAGCGAAGGCGCCCTGACAGAATCTCGATCCCCCTGCAACAACTGTCTCTTGCACTTTTTTTAGCCTGATTCATAATGAGCTTGTCGGTGGGCATCGCTCGTGATTGTTCGCGAGGACCACATTGATGCGCGTGCTTTCGATCGGGTTGTTGATATCGCTTGTCGTCGGTTTCTCAATGACACGACGGCTCCACGGCGACATCGTGGCCAACTTCGACGGCGGCAATGGCACCAGCGTGCCGGATGCCTATCCGGGAGAGGCCGGCGACGGCTGGGTGGACGCTTGGCAAACCCCTACCACGCGTTGCGACATGTCGTCGACGCAAGTGCTCGGAAGCAGCCCACTCCCCCCGCCCGGCGGCGGTAACTACCTGGACGTCAACATCAACATGGACTCGAACGTCACCGACTCGAACTATGGCCAGGGCTGCGTCGCAAGGATGTACAGCAACTACTACGGCGAGTTCAGCTCCGCACTGCCCCACACGATCGAGTTTCAGGTCCGCATCGACGAGGACATGAGCGCCGGTGGGACGTTCGCAAGCGACGTGGATCGATACTACCTGTTCGACAACCCAACGGTGACCCACGGGACCAGGGCAGAGAACAGTTGGGCGGCGTTCGCCTTCGGCGCCAACTACGGAACGGCCGTGGCCAAGAAGTGGGCCTTCTACAACGGGCTTCAGGACGGCGGCGCGTTCAACGAAAACCGGTTAATCAATACGGGCGTACCGCTGGTCACCGGTACCACCTACGATTTCACGATCACGGTCGATCCGGCAAACCGGCAGTACGACGCCTCGGTCTCCAACGGATCGACCACGAGTAGTGTCACCGGCTTGGGATTCCGCACGTCCTCGACGCAGGTGGGTCGGACTCTCCATTTCGGCGGCAAGGGAAACCGGCCGGCCGACGAGCGGGCGTTCTCGCTCGATTCGATTCACCTTGCCGACAACGGCGCCGTCGAACCGCCCGAGCTGCCCACCCACGACGGCTTTCGGGGTATCTGGTATTACAATGAGGATATCGGCGGTGCGTATAAATATAAGTATTCCGGCGGATTCGGCACGTATCCGCAGCAGATCGCGCCGTTCGCCTATTACTCGGAGGAAGCCGGTAAGACGTTCTTCGTCTACGGCGGCACGAACCAGAGCAACAGCACGCTCTACCACATGATCTCCTACTACGACCATGCCACCGGCCAGGTTGCCCGGCCGAGGTGCTTGCTTGACAAAGGCACGACCGACGCCCACGACAACCCGGCTATCATGCTTGATGACGAAGGCTACTTGTATGTCTTTTCCAATTCCCACGGCACGGCCCGGCCCGCGTATATCAGCCGCAGCATCGAGCCCTATTCGATCACGAACTTCGAGACCGTGCTTTCGCTCCCCTCAGGTGCGAACAACAACTTCTCCTACAGCCAGCCCTTGTACATCGAAGGTCAAGGATTCCTGTTCCTGCACTCGCTCTACGTCGGCGGGAACCGCACGCTTTGCTTCAATACCAGCAGCGACGGAATCAACTGGGACTACGCGTGGACGAGTCGTCCGCAAATCTCGCAGATGCCGGGCGGCCAGTACCAAATCAGCGAGAAGCTCGGCCAGAAGGTGGGCACCGGCTTCAATTGGCTCGACGGCGGGGCCAACGGTCGTACCAATCTCTATTACATGCAGACGACCGACATGGGCAGCACGTGGACCACGGTCGACGGCACGGTGCTGACCACGCCGGTGACGAGCGTCACCAACGCCGCCCTGGTCCACGACTACCACTCCGAAGACTTGCTTGTGTACTTGAAGGACATCCAGTACGACGACGAGGGCAACCCCATTCTCTTCTACATGACCTCGCACTACTGCTACCCGGGTCCCGCGGGTGATCCCCGCGTGTTCCATACCGCCCATTGGAACGGCTCCGACTGGGTCATCAAGGACGCGTTCACCTCCGACCACAACTACGATTTCGGCCCGCTGTATGTCGAAGAGGACGGCACTTGGCGGGTCATTGCGCCGACCGACCCCGGCCCGCAGGAGTATTGCACCGGCGGCGAAATGGAGATGTGGATCAGCGAGGATGAGGGCGACACGTGGGAGTTGATTCGCGAGTTGACCTACGACAGCGACTACAACCATACCTATGCCCGGCAGCCGAGAAACGTACACGACGGTTTCTATGCCTTCTGGGCCGACGGCAACGCGCTGGCCGAGTCGGACTCGCGGTTCTACTTCACCGACCGGCTGGGCACCGGCGTCTGGATGCTGCCTGAGTATATGGAAGGGGATTTTGCGACACCCGAGCTGGTTTACCTTCCCATCGGAGCGCCGGCGCCCGGCGATGCCAACGGCGACGGCGTCGTCGACGAGGACGACCTGGCCATTCTGGCGGCAAACTGGGGTGAGGCCGCGGCCACCTGGGGCATCGGTGATTTCAACGGCGACCGCGTGGTCGGCCCGGCCGACGCGGCCATCCTGGCTGCCAACTGGGACCACGACGCACGTGAAGCGCAGAGCGTGCCCGAGCCTTCCATGCCCGCAATGCTGATCCTGGTTGCCGGCGGCTTTCTCGCCTGGGGCAGGTGCCGCCGTGGGCCCAAGACTTCCTAGCCAAGAAGAAGCCCACCGCCAAGAGCATCTTTGAGACGGGTGCCTCCTCCCGACAAGGGTGAAACGTAGGCCCAAGGCGGACTCTGAGAGCCGTTGCCCAGAATTCCACGTCTCGGGCAGCTTCCTCTGAACCACAATGAGGAGTATGATGGTTCGATAATAAGACTCCGAGGGAAGGACGACCATGAGCGTGTTGCTGGGAATCGACGTCGGCACCTCCGGCACGAAGACTCTGGCGATCGATGCCAAGGGTCGAATCCTCGCCAGTGCGACCGAAACCTATCCCTGTTACGTTCCCAAGCCTCTCTGGAGTGAGCAGGATCCCGACGACTGGTGGGCGGCCACGGTCAACTCCATCCGGCGGGTCGTTAAGGCGGCCCGCCTCAAGCCGGCCGATGTCAGCGCGATCGGGCTCTCCGGGCAGATGCACGGCTCGGTCTTTCTCGACCGCCGTGACAAGGTGCTCCGCCGGGCCATTCTCTGGAACGATCAGCGAACCGCGGCTGAGTGCGAAGAAATCGAACAACGTGTCGGCGGCCGTCGCAAGTTGATTCGCCTGGTGGCCAACCCGGCCCTGACCGGCTTCACCGCGCCGAAGATCCTCTGGCTTCGACGCCACGAGCCGCGCAAATTCGAGAGAACCAGAAAGGTCCTCTTGCCCAAGGACGAAATCCGACGCCGCCTGACCGGCGAGTATGCTACCGACGTGAGCGACGCCAGCGGAATGTTGCTTCTGGACGTGGCCCGGCGGAAATGGTCCAAGCGGCTCCTGGCGGCGCTGGAGTTGGATGCCGACTTGTTGGCCCCGTGCGTCGAGTCGGAGGACGTGACGGGCACACTGACCCGCCGGACTGCCGAGTTGCTTGGCCTGTCGACCGACTGCGTCGTGGTGGGTGGTGCGGGCGACTGTGCCGCCGGCGCCGTCGGCGGCGGCATCGTGCGCCGCGGCGTTCTGGGCTGCTCGATCGGCACTTCCGGCGTGATGTTCGTCCATTGCAACGAAATGAAAGTCGATCCGCTCGGCCGGGTCCATACGTTCTGTCACGCGGTCCGCGGCAAGTGGCACATGATGGGCGTGACCCTCTCGGCCGGAGGATCCCTGCAATGGTTCCGCGACGAGCTCTGCAAGGCGGATTTGGCCAGAGCCAAGCGCGCCAAGCGCGACGTGTACGACGTCTTGGCCGAAGAGGCCGCCGGCGCGCCGGTGGGTGCCCGGGGGCTGTTCTTCCTGCCCTATCTCTCCGGCGAGAGGACCCCTCACGCCGACCCGGAGGCTCGCGGCTGCTTCGTCGGGCTCACGTTGGCCCATGGGCGAGGGCATCTGCTTCGCGCGATCATGGAAGGCGTGGCCTATTCGTTGCGAGAGAGCCTGACGATTTTCGAGGAGTTGGGCGTGCCGGTGCGCGAGATTCGTGCTTCCGGCGGAGGCAGCCGCAGTCGGCTGTGGCGTCAGATTCAGGCCGACGTTTTTAGCCGCAAAGTGGTCACGATCAACGCCGAGCAGGGACCGGCCTATGGCGCGGCGCTGTTGGCCGCGGTGGGTGCCGGCGAGTACAAGACGATCGACGAGGCGTGCCAGGCAACGATCCGCGTCCAGAACGAGACGAAGACCAACCGCGCGGCAAAGCGATACTACGATCGTGCAATGCCCATCTACCAGGATCTCTACCGCGCGCTGAAGAATGACTTCAAACGCATCGCCGTGCTCGAGAACTAACAGCACCCCGACGACAGACGGCCCTGGTTGCGGTAGAATAATGATTGCACTCTTTCTCACGAACGTGTAACGGGTGCCACGGGCATCTTGCCCGTGTTGCTGTTCACTGAGCACGTGTTTTGAAAAGAGTGCCACTGCTGGCTTGCCCAGCAGTGCGAAGCGGATTTCCCGGCAGAAACACCGCTGGACAAGCCAGCAGTGGCACCCTGCGAGAGCAGCGCCCGGGAGTGATTACAGGAGGATGCCAACATGCAGCGGAGAGAATTCGTACAACGTGCCGCCGCGGGAACCGTGGCGCTTGGACTGGGCCGTTTGGGCCGCAGCGAGGAGAAAGCTGGTCGGCCGGTCCGCGTCGGCTTTGTCGGCGTGGGAAACCGCGGGTCCGGCCTGCTTCGAACCTTGCTCCAGGTGCCCGGCATAGTCGTGCCGGCCGTCTGTGACCTGATTCCCGCTCGCGCTTCGGCCGCCGAGCGGCTGGTCGTTCGAGCGGGCCGCGGCAAACCGGCTATCTACGCCAAGGACGAGATGGCCTGGACGAAGCTGCTGGCCCGGGGTGATCTCGACGCGGTGATCATCGCTACGCCGTGGAACTGGCACGCGGCCATGGCCACCGCGGCCATGGAACACGGAATCTACCCGGGCGTGGAAGTCCCGGCCGCCTTGTCGGTCGAGGAGTGCTGGCAACTGGTCGACACGTCGGAGAAGACGGGCGTGCCCTGCATGATGCTCGAAAACTGGTCCTTCCGCCGCGATAACCTGGCGCTGTTACAGATGGTCCGCCGAGGACTCTTCGGCCAGGTGGTCCACGTCCATTGCGCCCACTGCCACGATTGTATCGACCATTGGTTTTTCGATCGGGCGACGGGCAACGACCGTTGGGCGGCCGAGTTCCTCGTGAAATACAATCGCGACCAGTATCCGACTCACGGGCTCGGGCCGGTATTGAGCTGGATGGACATCAACTGCGGCGACCGGTTCGAGACCATTGCGTCGACGGCGACCGATTCGTTCGGAATCAACGCGTACCTCGCCCGAAAGTTCGGAGCGGATCACCCGGGCGCCAAACGAAAGTATGCCCAAGGCGACATTGTCACGTCGGTTCTTCGGACCGCCAAGGGCAAGACCGTGGTGATCAACTACGACATGCAGCTCCCCCGGCCTTACGACAATCGTTGGATGCTCCAGGGAACGTTGGGCGTCTACAACGAGCAGCGCAACGCGGTCTATCTCGTCGACCGCAGTCCGAAGTATCATCAATGGGAACCGTTCAAACCTTACATGGCGAAGTATAACCACCCCTGGTATCAAGACGGCGGCGGCTTTGGCGGCCATGGCGGGACCGACGGCCTGGAGATCCGGCTGCTGGTCGACGCGGTCCGCCGGAACAAGCCCACGCCGATCGACGTCTACGATTCGGTCGTCATGAGCGCGATCGTCGGGCTGTCGGGCACGTCGATCGCCCGGGGCGGCGTGCCGGTCGAGTTCCCCGACTTCACGCGTGGGCGGTGGCAGAATCGCAAGCCGTACTTCGGGGTAGTCTAGACCTTAACCAAGCGAACCTTTCAGGCTGATTGCATAGAAAAACTCGAAATCATCCGAGTTTTTGTGGGTATAATGGTCGCGGAAAACGAACCAAAACCACGAAGCAAGGAGGATTTCGAGTGA
>Ga0315543_1004767_pt1 | contig 11046 bp, 7 predicted proteins | sample SalMarSW160210MG_2_FD_203098 | JGI IMG/M metagenome (GOLD analysis project Ga0315543, IMG submission 203098) | Salt marsh sediment microbial communities from the Plum Island Ecosystem LTER, Massachusetts, United States - Salt Marsh Sediment SW1601-210 ...
GCTTATTCGCCGCAGACTGGCTGGAAACCGACTGCGGGCACTGCGTGTGCGACGGGGCCGACTTTACCGACGACGGTGGAGTGGATTATTATGATTTGAAGGTGCTGTGCGACAACTGGCTGGCAGGGCTTTGACAATTGACTATTTTCTATTGACTATTTACTATTTGGTTTGAGATTGTTATGCAATGCTGTTTTAATAGATTCCTCGGCTGCGCTGCGCTTCGTTCGGAATGACGGTGGAGGCTACGCTCGCAATGACAGCGATTACGTTGCCACGGTGGCAATGATTAAGCAACCCCCAGTAAAACTGGGGGCTAAATATAAAGTGTAATTGGTGGGGCAAGCCCCACCCTACAATTACTTTGGCGGAGTAGGCAGACTATGAAAAAGGCTTTCGTATTAATGATTTGTATTTTGATTGCGTGGCACGGGCTTGCAGCCCCGCCGTTAGGCGTCCTGTGGAGTGAAGCCACGGTCAAGATGGCCGTGCCACCAGGGCCTCTGGCCAATGCGGACAAGGAAGGGTTGTATGCACGGTCAATTGAGCAGGTCCTGCGATTAGACGACGAAGAAGTCGATTTGGCTATAGCAGCATTGATTGTCTCGGAGCAGTGGAGTGATATGGTATATGGGCGGAGATACCTGGCAGAGCTGGATAATATGGCTCTTGAAATTCGCACCAGACTCAGGGAGAAGGGACTGCAGGCAAACTATAAAGCAGTTGCGGTGATAAACGAGTATTTGTTCGACGAGCTGGGATTTGAGTCAGTTTCAGATGCAGCTGAGCCGAGTGATTTGTTTTTGCACTCGGTGATGGACAGGAAACGAGGGTATTGCCTGAGTCTTTCGATTCTTTATCTTTCGCTTGGTGAACGGCTTGGCTTGTCCCTGTACGGCGTGGTTGTGCCGGGCCACTTTTTTGTCAGATACGATGATGGGCGGGTGCGCTTTAATATTGAGACAACCGGCAAAGGCGGATACGCCGATGATGAACACTACATAAATAAATTCAAGGTGCCGGAAGACGACGACACTATTTATATGGTAAACCTGAATAAAATTCAAACATTAGGTTGTTTTTTTAATAATCTGGGGAATAGTTACAGTGAAACCGGTAATACAGAGCAGGCATTGCTGGCGCTTGAGAGAGCAGTTGAGATAAATCCATCTCTTGCTGAGTCTCATACGAATTTGGGAAATATTTACCTGAAAAAAGGCCGGATAGAAGATGCGATATACGAATACGAGGCAGCCTTGAAAATCAAACCGGACGATGCCAAAACACATAACAACCTCGGGAACGCATACGCCGAACGAGGCTGGTTGAGTGATGCGATTTCACACTATACGTACTCGGTCAAATTGGACCCTAATTTCACAGATGCGTATAAAAATCTGGCAAATGCCTATTGCAAACAGGAAATGTATGGGCAGGCCGCATCGCAATTGAAACAGGCGATTACTTTGGAGCCGAAAGACCCCAATTGTTATAGCCAATTAGGCTATGTTTATAACCAGATGGGTGATTATGAAAGGGCAATATTTCAATATAAAAGAGCCCTGAAGATAAAGGGCAATTTTGCTGAGGCATATTACGGTCTGGCTCTTTGTTATAACAAACTGGATTTGGTCGATGATGAGATTCGAGCATACAAAAAGGCTTTGGCTATCGAGCCTGCTATGATAAATGCTCTGTTGCATTTAGGGAATGCTTATTTTGGAAAACAGAAGTATGATGCAGCTATTGAACAGTATAAAAAAGCCGTTCGAATAAAGCCCAATGACGGCACGGTTCACTATAACCTCGGAGCGGCGTATTCCAACAAGGGACAGTATGAGCAGGCAGCGGCTGAGTATAGAAAAACGGTTGAGATTGAACCGGAAATGGGCGATGCGCATAATGGACTGGCCTTTGCGTTTTATAAGTTAGAGAAATATGACTTGGCGTGGCATCATATAAAAATAGCCAAGGAATTAGGCGTCGAGATTTCCAAAGAGCTGCTTGCTGCTATTGAGGATGAGTTGAAATAGACATCCCTATTGCGTTATTTTCTCCCTTAGGGACACCTTACGGCGCTATCTGTCGCCGATTTTATACTTCTTAATATCTTCCAAGAAACTCACTCCCCAACCAATAAGCTTGCCATTATCAAAAACAAGTGGTGTCAGTTCGTCGTCTGTGATGGTGGCCGGATTGACGATGTAGGCCACGTCTTTTACATCTGTGTAGTAATACAGCACCTCGAAGGTTTTTTCTTTGCCCTGCCGTGCTCCGGCCCGCTTCGCCCGCGAAGCGAGGCGAGCAGGCTCCGCCCTGACGAGCAAAATTTCACTTTTATAGGGGCTGTTAACCGTTGGCTCGCCGAACCTGCCGCCACCGCTTTTGTGGCCCATAATCGCCGTCGCTTCTTCTCTGGTCATCCCCACAGAAAGTTTCAGAAGATTCCGCCTGTTTGCAGTTCTAACCCGGTCAAGCGAAGAAGTGCAACCGGCTACCAGCACAAACAACACGGAAACAACCGCTACTTTTTTCATAATCACACCTTTCCTTAAACTATCAGCCGATTAGCTCTTTTTATAGATTTCAGCCTAACGGAAATTGGAATAAAAGGCAAGGCTTTGGCCTCCTCAAAAACAGCCCGTATCTCACAAAGTTATTGATATTATCACTACAAGCGTGTATATTGCCGTTGTTTATAAAACATAATAAATTTTCAAGAGAAGAGATTGTGTGGAATGGATTCCTGCTCCTTCGCAGTAATAACAAGAAATGGAGGACTTTATTGTGCGGCTAATTAAAAAAATAATCGCAGTTGTCATTTTAAGCACAATCTTAAGCAGCACCAGCGCTGAATCGGTCGACCCTAATAATTTGGCGGAATACTACGGGTTTAAAGAGATGGAGATAATCAAACTGGACTGGGGTATAAAAGGTTTGAGAGTTGCTGATTTCAACGGCGACGGCCGAAGCGATATTGCGGTGGTTAATGATAGAAAGGCCAAGATTGAGCTGCTGATTCAAAAGGAAGCTGTGGGGCCGGGCGAAACACCGGTAGCTGTTGACCCTAACGACATCGACATAAATATAATCACCCCCGCAACCGGTTTTCAGAAACAGGCTGTAGCGGTCTCACAGAAAATCTTTAGCTTCGTTTGTGGGGATTTGGATTCGGATGGGATGATGGATTTGGCCTTTTATGGTGAGCCAAAGGGTTTGTATGTGATATTACAAAAGGCCAGCGAGGCTGAAGCAGTCCGCTTGGGGACACCTTACGGTGGAAAACCGCGGACTTTGAACTGGCGAAGAAGAAAGAAAATAAAGATTGACGATGGCCTTGTAACCCCTGGTGCGCTTGTGTGTGCCGACTTGAATAACGACGGTGCCGACGATTTGGCCCTGGCTGGCCGTGACGGTATTTATATCATTTTGCAAAAAGAAGACGGTTCGTTAGCTGAGCCGGTGAAATATCCCACCACTGCGCTAACGCTGGGTGTCGAGGTGGGCGATTTGAACGGTGATAATATAAACGACCTTGTCCTTATAACAAATGACAGCGAAAAGCCAATACACGTGCGGTTTGGTCTTGAGACGGGACAATTAGGACCACAAGTTCAATTTTTCATTGAAAAACCATGGGCATTGGAGCTTCATAACATAGACGCAGAAGCTGGTGACGAAATCCTGACCGTTGATGCGATAAGTAAACGGTTAATCTGTTATAAATTTGCTGCTGAAAACGAAAGGGATGCTGATTGGCCGATTCTGTTTTATCCTCTTGCTTCGGGTGAGGAAAGTACGAAGCGGGATTTGGTAGTCGGCGATTTTGACGGTGATGGTTTGGCCGATGTCGTGATAAGTGACCCCGGAGCTGCGGAACTTATTTTCTATAAACAAACAGCAGGACTTGGGTTAGCTGAGCCAGTGAAGTTTCCCGCTTTTGCCGATATTGAGAGTTTATCTGCTGCAGATATCGACAACGACGGGAAAGCTGAATTGGCAGTTTTGAGTGTTAAGGAAAAGATAATCGGGAAAGCTGAATTCGAAGATGACAGATTATCGTTCCCACAACCTGTTGAAATAATTGGTGAGCCGGTGGCAATGGAACTTGCCGATATTGACCACGATGGTAGTATTGACTGTCTTTATATATCCAAAGATGTCAATGAAATTAGACACTTAAGGGTCATCTATAACCTGGGCACAACAGGTAAGTGGGATAACCAGCCAAAAGGCGAGCAGCTTGAGACTAAACCTGCTTTGGAACTTAAAGAACTTGTCTCCAATCCGGATGGTTTGAAAGTTCTTGACGTTGACCAGGATGGTCTGGAAGACGTTCTGATATTTGTCAGATACGAACTTCCTATATTAGTTCGCCAAATACAGAAGAAGAAATTTGAAGTAGTTGATTCACCGAATGCACAGGCCAGTTTGATTAAAGACGCAACTCTACGGTCAGTAGCTGCTGCCGATGTGGATAACAAGACCGGCGAAGAGCTGTTGGTAGCACAAAAGAATTTTGCGAGAAGCCTGATTTTCGCAGAGGGCAAAAACTGGAGTATAATAGACCAATACAATGCCAAGGGCACGGAGAATAAAATATCGGCAGTTGCTGCTTTTGATATCAACGGTGAGGGGTCAGAAGGCCGGCCTGCTGTCTTGCTGCTGGATGGTCAGAAGGGCCAACTTCAGATACTCAAAGCCGGTGTCGATAATACCTACCGGTTCGATAAAGAGTTAGATGTCGGCAAGTGGAATGCAGCGGTGAAGCATCTGAAGATGTTTTTTGCACCACTCACAGGCAGTGAGGTCAAGAGCATTTTGCTGTTCGACAGTGATAAATTTGCACTTATGACGCCGCCAATCGGCGGTTATATGCCGCGGCACTTGGAGCAGCAATTCAGTTACGAGACAAAAATAGAAGACGGTGTGTATGGTAATCTGACAACTGGGGATATTAACTCTGATGACAGGACTGACATTATTATGGTCGAGGGCAATCGCAATCATATTGAGATACTTGCGCTTGACGGCGATACGAAGCCAATTCCTGCGATGCGCTTCAAGATAATCGAGCAGAAAAGCCACCGCGATAGTAAAAAACGCGCTAAAACCACCGTTGAGCCGCGAGAGCTAAAAATCGCTGACGTTACAAACGACGGCAAAGACGACTTAGTAACTGTTATCCACGACCGCATAATTATTTACCCTCAAGACTGAATCGTGACCCGTCGCTCGGCCCTCGTGACTCGTTCTCCGCTTGGGGACACCTCACGGTGGAGCGACAAGCGACGAGCTTAAAATGCAGGAAGACGATAACATCTTGAACGCGCTCAGGGAAAAAGGGGCTGAAGCAGCTCGTGGAGCACTGCGTGGGCTAATATTGCAGCCGGGCGCAATCGGTGATTGTATATTAACTCTGCCGTTAGCCGAATTTATGAAAGATTGCCTTGGATTGGGCGGGGTTGATATTCTTGGTCATACCGAATATATCGGCATTTTCCCGGGAAGGACGTGTGTGGATGGTATTCGCTCCATAGATTCGGTAGATTTGCATCGATTGTTTGCTGAAACCGATACGTTTGACCTTGTGGATGGGGACGCTTTGATAAATGTTTTTGGCGATTATGCCTGGATAGCAACATTTTTGGGCGAGCCGGACAGTAACTTTGAGAAGAATCTGATTTTCACCGCCAATTGCAGCCGTAGTGCTGAAGTAATAACTTTGTCGATGAAGCCGTCCGAAAAGTTATCGGCACATATAACCGATTTTTATATACGGCAGTTTATTACTCAAAGTGGCTTGTCTTTAGGGCCCTGGCAAGTTCAGAAGGCGAGAAGTTTAATAAAAGCGACCAAAGCGGACATAAACAGGGGCAGAGAACTGCTGGAGGAAATCCCAGCAACGCTGGGTTTTGATCAGGCCCGCCATCGGCGGGTTGATTTTTATGAAAAACTTGTAGTAATTCAGCCGGGCAGTGGGGGTTCGCACAAATGCTGTCACTTGGACAATTTTCTGATTGTGGCCGAAGAGCTTGTTTCAAAAGATATCAAAGTGATATTCCTGTTAGGGCCGGCTGAGATGGAGAGATTCAGCGACGCCGCAATCAAAAAGATGACCGGTGTTGTCCGCTTGGGGACGCCTTACGGCGCAAAGTGCCTGACGGACCTGTCTTTGACACAGGTATTGGAACTTTTAAGCTGTGCGGATGCTTTTTTAGGTAATGACAGCGGGATTACACATTTAGCTGCCGCGTTGGGGGTTAAGACAATCGCCGTTTTCGGTCCGGCTGCGGCTCGGCACTCCGCCGAGACGAGCCCGACCCCCGACTACGACATTCGAGGGCAGGCTAATCCGGCAGTGTACCGCCCTATCGGACCGGCTGTAACTGTAATTGCAAACAGCAATGTGGATTTTGCCAGGAAGCCCTCGGCGAGTTTACAGCAGGAGCTTCTGGAGACTTTGACAACGTGAAGATATAAATAGCTTTAAGCTACAGCCAAGCTTACGCTGCTCTATGGACTCCTTGCGGAGGACACCTTACGGCGCTTACGGAGAACACAAAAGCAAAAGAGGCAGGTAAAATTTCTCGTTCAAAAAGAGATATTGTAGTATATTATGCGAAATGCGCATAATAGCAGGTGCAAAACGAGGGATGAAATTGCTCAGTCCCAGGACGGATGTGTCGAGGCCTATCACCGACAGAGTCAAAGAATCGCTTTTCAGCGTGCTCTATAAATATGACCTGCCTGAAGGTAAAATCGTGGCCGATTTGTTCTGCGGCGTCGGTTCTTTAGGTCTGGAGGCACTGAGCAGAGGAGCTGAGTTTGTTACTTTCGTTGAAAAAGACCCAAAGATTATCGCGATTTTGGAGAAAAACATAGAAAAAGCCGGCCTCGTCAAGAAGTCAAAGGTTATAAAGGCTGATGCATTTAAGATTGGCGCGTGGCACGGCCATCCTGGCCGTGTTTTTTCACGGGCTGGAAGCCCGTGCCACTATGACCTTATTTTCGTTGACCCGCCATATTCGGCCACCCGTCTCGACTCGGCGTCAAGCCGAGGCAGGACAAGACAAACAAAAGAGGGTTCGCCCCTGAGCGAACTGCTGGTACTACTAAGCGAGCAGTCGGCGATGGATGGGATTGTCGTGGTCAGGACCGAAAGACACACAGAATTGTTGGAACAGTATGGCCGATCCAAAGTAATAGAGCGTCGGCAGTGGGGAACTATGGCTGTAACTATACTGCAGCGGAGAAGCAAATGACAAACAGAGAAGCAGCCATAAAGATAATTAAGCGACTCCATAGGAGTGGTTTCGAGGCCTTGCTGGCAGGTGGCTGTGTGCGAGATATGTTCCTGGGGAAGGCCGCCAGTGATTATGATGTTGCTACAAATGCTCGTCCCAAAGATATAATAAAGATATTCAAACGCACGCTAAAGGTCGGAGCGAAATTCGGGGTAGTGATTGTTTTGATTGAAGGCAGGCAGGTGGAAGTGGCAACATTCAGAACTGAAACAGGCTATGCCGACGGCAGACATCCATCTGCTGTTAAATTTGCCAGCGCAGCCGAAGACGCCAGTCGAAGAGACTTCACCATCAATGGAATGTTTTACGACCCCCTGAAAAAAAAGGTTATCGATTATGTCAATGGCCAGGCTGACCTCAAAAAGGAGTTGATACGAACCATCGGCAGACCCATTGAGCGGTTTGGCGAAGATTACCTGCGAATGCTACGAGCGGTGCGGTTTTCAACTCAACTTGGCTTTGCGATTGAGCCGCAGACCTTTTCAGCAATTTGCGGCAGCGCAAAAAACATCTCTAAAATAAGCGGCGAACGTATAGCGATGGAACTGGAGGCTATCCTGGTCAATCCCAACCGTTCTGCAGGCGTATTACTGCTGGCCAAAAGTGGATTAGCAGAAGTGATTTTTCCCGGCTTCGTCGGCGAAAAGATAAAACCGGCAATTAAGGTGCTAAACAGGCTGCGAAAAAAGAGCGATTTCCCCCTGGCATTAGCTTCTCTTTTTGCCTGCTGCTCGACGGAATTTGCTATTGAGAAATGCAAGGTCTTGAAACTTAGCAGAAGTCAAACCAAGCATATAAAATTCCTGCTGGTCAACAGAGGAAAACTGCTCGATGAGAAAATGTCTTTAGCTCAGATGAAGCTGATTGTTAGTGAGCCGTATTTCGGGGACCTGTACGAGCTGCAGAGAGCGATTCAAAAAGCTGAACACAGAAGCGTCGCTGCATTGGTAAATTTGCGGAAAAGAATAAAGGCACTGGGCGCTGTTGAGCTACGACCCAAACCGCTGCTCAATGGGCACGACCTGATTCGATTAGGTGCGGACAGTTGGCTGAAGAGATGTATATCGCTCAATTAGAAGGAAAGCTGCAAAGAAAAGAACAGGCCAAGCAGTGGGTGCAAAAGTGGCTGCAGAAACACAAAACAATCGAAAAGTAACTATTAAGCCTACACTTTTTTTCAGTAGTCCTGAAAACCTCTCATCCATTCCGGCCAGTCGGTAGGATGGACGCCGCCGCACAGAGTCCATGGGCCGCAGGTGTCGTATGTTCGACTCCCCTTCAGCGTCCACAACTCCTTAAGCCCCACCTTCCGGGCGGAGAAATCCAAAAAAAGGCAGTTTATAGAGCCATCGTGTCGATTGATGCACGATGCCGCCTGCGTATCACCAACTGTCCAGTCACCATCATATTGAGGTGGTTCGGCGTAGGGGCTGTGGAACCAAATATTCACATACATACAATCCAAAAGCACCGGGACTTGAGCTGCACCTTTTACACCCGCTCGCCTCCAGAGCGATGTGCTCGTAGGAGGCTGTATATTAACAATGTTGCGATTCAAACCGTAGCTGCCGTAAGGGGGACTATCTTCCCCCGGAACTGGCTCTGGCGGCCAGCTGCCATACCCGAGGTTCCATGTGCCAAACGGACCTTCGTTACAGGTGGGGTTCGCGGCTGCCGGACAGTAACGCATCTTTGGGTCGTTGTAATATGGCTTATAGACGTATATCCAAATCTTCTTATATGCTTCAATGCTCCCTACCCCCCTGCTATGGAAAAAGCCGTCGTTGTCGGCGGTGTAGGCCTGGAAAATCTGGCCCCACTTGTAAAGGTTCGAGAGGCAGACGGCCGCTTTGGCTCGTCTTCGGCCGTTATCACCAATAGCTGCGATATTGGCCAGGAGAAAAATAATACAGCCCAGAACAACGACAAGGTCTTTTTTCGTAAAGGCAGCTTTCGATTTCATAATTTTTTACTCCTCATTCAACCATCGCTTTGCCAGTTCTGCAAGGTCGGCGAAATCGACATATAAATCCCTGTCTATATCGCCCGTAAAGTAGAATCCATCATCCGGCTCCTCGCAGGGCCATCCTACGTCCGGGTCAAAACAGTTAAGCTTAAGCCAGTCGTTTGCAACTAAAGCAAAGTCCTTAAAGTTCACGATCCAGTCAGCACTTAAGTCCTGGGGCATGTGCAGTGCAGATGCTTGTCCTTTGCAGCCGCCACCAATTGCCCAAACGGTATTGTTTGCATCGCTGACTATCATTGTATTATCCGCTGTTATTACAGGGAAACTCAAGCCGTCATCGCCTTTGAATCGAGTGATTTCTTTACCATTGGGGTCAATTACGCAAAGGTGGGCATCATTGCTTGCGGCGTAGATAAGGCCATCGCTGCCAACGGTTAATGTAAAGCCCCCCATCATACCCAGTCGGGTTACCCACCTGACAGTTCCATTGGGGTCAACGGCGCGAAGGTATGGGTCGTCAAAACTGACATAAATTGTGCCATCAGGTCCCAAAGCGGGTTCAGACCAACCGTATTTACAGGAACACGGGTCAGCCAAATCCACCGACCAAATTATGCTTCCATTCGAATCAATAACATATAAATTGGGTTCGAAAATCGGCGAGATATATACCGTGCCATCTGCAGCAATAACGGGCGAGGCAAAAGGCCAAGGCTGCAGGCCGTTCGGTTCACAGGGGTCTAAAAAAGAGCAGCTCCATTTTACGCTGCCATTGTTTGAATCAAGTGCGTACAGATTCGGGTCATACAGTCCGGCGATGAACACGGTGTCGTTGGGGCCTACTGCCGGAGAGGCAAAAATAGCACCACTGGTCACAGCGGAGAGACCACCGGTCTCAAAGCTCCACAATTCGCTGCCGTCCTGACCCAATGCGTAAAGTATGCCGTCCTGCGAGCAGACATATACATTGCCGTCCGCTGACACAGCCGGCGAGGAATAAATGAAGCCATTAGTACTGTGCGTCCATCGCAGATTGCCATCGATATCAATCGCATACAGCTTTCCATTTTGGCCTCCGACAAAAACAGAGCCATCAGGGCCTATTGAGGGAGAGCTGAGAAGCGGCGAATTCGCGTCATAGCTCCATAACAGCAACCCGTTGGCATCGAGAGTATACAGTTTGCCATCTTCGCAGGATAGATGCACCCTGCCACCGGCACCGACTGAAGGGCTTGCCGATACCGGTCCACCTGTCTGGAACTGCCATTTGACACAGCCCAATTCCGGGCCATAGTTCTGGCTTAAGCCGGTCCTGTCAAAATCGCCGCCAAGTGACTTCCACGTCGATACAACCGGCGGGCCGGGAGAATCAGGGTGAATTGTAAAGATACCGCTTTCGATACAAATGATATCAGGAACAGGGCAAATACACGTAGGCCGGCGGAGCTTTGTGATACCGCTTTCGATACAAATGAGATTAGTAACAGGAACATTGGGTTCAACTAAAACGAGACACTGGTTGGAATCGACCGCACCCGGCAGATGCCACATATAACTGCCGTCGTCAGTTGCATTATCAATAATTACCCAGTCGGCACCATTATTAGTACTGTAACAAATATCAACCGTGCCGCTTATGCCGTAACTGGCCCATTTAATTTCATGCCAACTCCCGCCGGCCCAGACTTCGCCACCCTGCGGTCTGGTCACAACTACCATTGCAATTTCAAACTCGTCTGCACCCATATCAACGCGCCGGCCCATCAGGCGAGG
>Ga0315543_1004774_pt1 | contig 11026 bp, 24 predicted proteins | sample SalMarSW160210MG_2_FD_203098 | JGI IMG/M metagenome (GOLD analysis project Ga0315543, IMG submission 203098) | Salt marsh sediment microbial communities from the Plum Island Ecosystem LTER, Massachusetts, United States - Salt Marsh Sediment SW1601-210 ...
TCAGTATTATTGAGAGCCATTATCCCCTCCTTGCTCTGGAAAGTTCTTCCAGAACACTTCATTAATAATCTTGCGCCACTTGCTAACTGTACTAGGACTGAGGCCTAATTTCTTTCCTGTCTCATAGATAGTCCCAGACATAATAATATCCTCTAGTCTCTTCCCATGCTTCAATTCTATAAAGCGCATGGTTCGAGTCTTAGGGAACGGAGAGGGAAGCTCATCCATAGTCCTCGGCTTGCGAGTCATACGGGTAAGCTCCACCCCTCTATTCTTCAGTATCTTTCTGCGTATATCCGCTGGTCTTGTCATATTGTGTCCTAGTCTATTGTAACATGTCAGGTATTGGGAAGTCAATCGGTAGTATTAAGTTAATTTCCCAACACTACTGCTAGTATAGATGCTACGCTCCATATAGCTACGAATGGTAGCCAGAACTTGTAGTATTGCATAGGGTGTAGGAGTTCCTTTCTATTCTTTATACCCAGACAGTTTCTCAGCAAGTGCCTTGTCCATAAGTACCCACTGTTTGAAGCGGCCATCAAAGCTGCTGAAGTCATCCAGTTCTTGCTGTGAATAACAGTATCCGGCAGCTTCAAAAGGCCCGTTGTCTACAATACAGATTAGTGCCTGGTCATCTGGTACTTCATCCAGTGACGTTAGGCAAGCTGCAATCTTAGCGTTGTGTAGGGCTACTAGCTGTTGCGCCTTACCCTTGCTTTGCGGAACCTCTATATAGTATCCCATGTTGCCTCCTTCTTTATTTCTTTGCTATTACATTTAGGCTGTAGCTTATGCTATTACCCACAGCTATAAACCCGCCAGTGCTGGCTTTGATGATGGACTTGCCAGACTTGCTGGCCGTGTTCCCGTCCAGGTCAGCAGTGATGATGAGCTTGTTGGACTCTATCTTAGCTATGACTGCCATGTTGCTACCTCCTTTCTTACTTACTTCTATAGTGTTGGACTATATTTCCTCGCCAGTATTCTCGCATATAGCCTTGTAGGTAATTATCTCTTGCATTTCTGTAGTGGCTTCAATTCTGCAAGCTGGGGGCGTAGCTCCGCCATCAATGCAGACTAGGACTGTCTCTTCCCCTATGCGTAGATAACAGTGGCACTTCCAGGCTTCGCTATGTCCTTTGTATACTTCCCTGAAGTTAACAGCACCTAGTAATCCCAACTGTCTTCTTAGCTCAGCTCCCTTCTCGTTATCTACAATGTTAGTCTCCATGTACCAGTCAGCATTGTCTGCATGATTCCTATGCAGTATCCACCAGTCTATTTCTTGTAGTGATTCTGGGATTGACTGAGCAAATGCTAGCTCCTCCTCATGCTCCATGACAGCTCTCTGGTAGCTTCGCTCTGCTTGCTCAAATTTTTCCTCAACCTTTGTCTCTAACTTGTTCTCCACTGTGCCTCCTCCTTTCTTCTATTTCTTTCCTTTTACTCTCCATGCCCTTTTGTTCAAAGCGTGCTGGCGGTATGACTGACCTGGCTGGCGTATGGGAAAGTCCCTAATCGTCACTGCCCTCTCCCGTATGCTCTCGCCTGTATATAGCTGTTTGCTGTGGTGTAGTTGTGGCAGCTAGCAGGTCTGCAACTGGCCAATAGGTATCACAGCCATTACACTTGTAGTCACACAGGCATAGCAATTCCCCATCCGACAGTTTGCATAGGTCGTTGTAGGATTTAGCCCCATGTCTACCAGTGATACCAGCCAGCTCACATAGGTTTGCTCTACCCTGTACAGTCAAACTCTCCCATGTAGTCTCGTCAATCAGGTCAGCTTGCTCCATATCAGCGAAGCAACAGGGACACTGGGAGCGGTGGAGTAGTTTCTCGTAGCTCATGGCTATTTCCTCCTACAGTCTACATGCCTGTATAGACCATCTGATTCCTTGACCAGTGTACCCTTGCCTTTACCGCAGACACAGCAAGTGATGAAGTCGGTCTTGATGTTGGAGTAGTTCCCTTCCTCAGCCTTGGTACGAGGAGCCTTCATTAGGTTCTGGCTACGGAACATTCTAGGATGTTTCATTGTATCCTCCCTTATAGATTAGAATATCCTATCATAGATACAGTCATCGGGGCAAGACTTGCTAGTACAGAGAGCACAGGTAAGTACATCCAGTACTACACAGCCGCAGAGGGCTACTTCCTCTATCTCCGCTATTGCCACATCATAGTCCCTAAAGTCCTTGTCCATTATCCTACTCCTTTCTCTATCCTTCCCCTACACAGTTGGCAAGGATGCAGGTCTGGGTGATACCACTCTAACCCACAGTCTACACAGCGCCAGTGATGCACAGTTGTATAGGGCGGGAGTGTAGTCAGCTGGCGACTCATTGTATTGTCCTCCAGCTGAACTACATTGTCAAGTTCAGGCCAATACTCTGCGTACTCCACAGCTCTAGTTGTCCCTGGACATAGCCTTGCTTAGCTTCTGTAGTTCCTGGTACAATGCCAGCTTCCCCATACTCAGCCTAGCCTGCTCCATCAGGGCAAGTATGAGATTGATAACCTGCTCCCCAGTACATTCTACTTCTAAGCTAAGTCGGCTCCCGCCTTCCACCGGATAGAAGTAGGCTATGACCTTACCATCGCTCACCTCATCCTCCATGCTCATCTCTTCCTCATGCTCTTCCATGTTGCCCCCCTAGCAGTATCTTAATTTACTGGAACCATGCCCAGCAATACCACTACTGACACCCCCAAGCCTAGACTTAGGAATATTAGTAGAAGTATTGCTATTGACCAAGCCCTAGACTTTCTCATACTAGCTTCTCCCTATTACACAACGGGCAGAACTGTGGTGTATTCTTTCTCTTCTTCATTCCTCTCTCAAACACCCTAGCTTCTTTTTCCGTATCAAAGACCCAGAGCTTAGCAAGACTGAAGCCTATACCTGCCTCGGTCACTACTTGAATCAGCCTAGCTCCGTTGCCTTCCCTATGCCTGGCCAGTCTACCATCAAGGTCATTCGTACTGCCTAGGTAGTGCCGAGCATGGCGATAGGGCTTATCAAAGTGAAGCAAATACACATACCCTTTGCCCTTGTCTATAGTCTTCATCCTTATCTCCTAAGCAAATTCCCCTTATGTAGCCGCTCTTATAGCAGCTTCTTGCGTAGCAAATATCTCATTCCATTCTATGTACTTACCATCAGGTGTTACTATCTCTTGTACTACATAGTATGGTTTGCCCAGCATGTCAAGTTTCTTAACAATCCTAACTTCCATTTGTTGCCTCCTTATCTTAGCACCACTTTCTTATACCCAAAATCCTCATCTACAGACTCATAGATATAGACTATATTTGTACAGCAATCGCAAGTCCAGCTAGCCTTTGTCTCTCCCTCACTAGCATCACATTGCTCAATGAAGCACAGTGACTTCTCCCCACACTCAGGACAGTATTTAGTCTCCATGCTGCCTCCTTACCAGTACCCATATTCAATCCCATAGTCCATTATACCATACAGCACCGACCCAAGTCAATCCATCCCCCCAAAGTATAACATCCATATCCCCAGTTGACGGTATCAACAAGCCATTCCACCAGCCCATTGATTACACACACAGCCTACCCCTAGCCATCCCCTTATTGAACTGTATTGAATAGAAAGAAACAGAAAGAAATGGAGCAGGATAGCAACTAGTCCTGCTCCATCTCTTCCGCTTATTGGGTATACCTAGTTATCGCCTGTTGCCTTCGTGTAAGCCTTCCCCAGACTCATCCTTACCCTATTTCTCCAGCCTCCGTTATTGCTATAGTCATGAGCTTCCTTGAACGTAGTCCCTGCAGATATGGTATGCTCAGCCTTGTCGATAGTGACTGTAGTGTCAGCTTCGAACATCACCATGTCTCCTACCAAGTCCAGCATCTCCTTGTTTGGCGGGAAACCGGCCACATAGCTGGACTTGCCAGCGCTATCCCCAGTACTCACACGTTTGGCAGTCTTGGTTAGCCTCATCCCAGTGCTGGCATCTCCAAAGTCCTTCACGTACCAGAAGCCATCAGCTCCATCGTAGTCTCCAGTGTCCATCAGCTTCTGAGCCAGTGCATCAAAGGCTTTCTTGGCCTTGTCCGTGATACCGGCCAGCTTGGATTGGAGTTCAGCCTTGGCCTTGGCCTGTTCAGCTTTCGCCATTTTGTCCAAGTCAGCGGCCAGTCGTTTGACCTGATTCCAGTCATTGGCTTCCATAGCCTGCTTCATTGCGGCCTGTATCTGCTCTTCCGTCTCGGTTATTTCCTCTGTCATAAGTTTACACCTTCCTTTATATTTATTAATATTATAGATATAGTATAAACCCACAACGTTGCCACTTTGTAAGCGATTGTCTGAGCTGCTGGCAGGCATTAAGCCTGCACTAGTTTTGCCATCTCCTGTATCTGGTCAATTATGTAAACCATTATCAGGCTTACAATATCAGGCCATTTGGTGCCAAAGCGTTCAGTTCGCTCAGGCTCAGGCGTATTGACAATCTCATTAACCAGTTCCAGCTTTTGGACATCTAGGAGTACATTATACATTCTTATCACCTCCCAGCAGCCCAGACCTTATTCAATTGTAGCCGGACAGGTTTCCCCCATCATACAGTTTCACCTGCTCCTCAATGGATGCCTTGCCCTGTTGTGTCAGGCGTATAGCCTGTAACCTGTTGCCATATACATTGCCTTCATATCACCATGTCATATTCAATTACCTATATCATAACACATCCTACCCCATTTGTCAAGGGGTTACGGATTATTTTTAAAAAGAATTTTTGAACCGGCCAGGCCACCTACCACCCAGGAGACTGGGCCTGGTTGTTGCATGGGGGAAGGTATATAATATAAACCAGCAACACCCTGTACAATATAGCATATAAACCATACAGTTTCTGTACCTGCCAGCTTGTATATTGTATAGAATATATATCATCGGCTAGGGGCATACGGTACCGCCTCTTTACAGTGTTATATATACGTTCCTATTTCTCTTAGCGTAATTTTCAGCCTCACACAAAGTTGCTAGTTGCATAAGATGTAGCATCCTGTACAATGATGCAGTATTAAAGCGATGTCGTTATACTAGTCGGCATTTCCTTAGTAGCCGAGCAGTACTTACACATGAACAGCCCTATGCCCTTCTTCGATATCTCCCCCACCAGCTCTACCCAGTAATGCGCACCAGTAGGGGATTCGGGGCACCTCCATTCCCCTGCCTTCACATAGTCATTATAGGACGACCTTTGCACAGAATTGTCCTTGCCAGCTATATTGAAGTTCTTACTATTCTTATTCCTTACCATTTTGCTGGTACTCCCCCGTACAGCATTACCTCTTCCTTACACTTGTCCATCTTACCTAACAGCCTTAGCAGCTTTGTCATATCCGTAGTTACTCTGGCCCTTTGTGCTAGTGCTGCTCTCTTCCTCAGTATCTTCATCCTGATTTCCCTATCCCCATCCGTAATCACCAGCCTGTTCCTTCCTCCTCTAGTCTCCGTAATTGACCTCTTCTCCACCTCCGCAATTCCTTGTTCAAGCCAGCACTCCGGGTGTAGCCGCTTTTCCTTCAACCAGCTCTTTCCTCCCTTCGTATTCATGTACCAAGTACACATTACGAAGTAGGAGTTGTTCAGTATCGGCTTCTCGCAATAAGCGCAGGTAGCTTCCTTCCTCGCTTTACTTATCCAAACGTGCATAGTTAATCAGCCTGTGTACTGTTCTCTTATCTTTCCCTATAATCATACCTATATCCTTTACCGAGACTCCGTGTTTATATAGTCTATTAGTAAAGTCTGCCATAATCTTTCTAGCCTTTACTCTATTCCCCTTAATCGTGGCCGAGTCAAATAGAATACAGCCATCCTTATACGGGCACTGGTGTATACAGAAATCTATACCTTCCTTGCTGTTGGCCTCCGTAATACCAGCCTCTATCTGCGCCTGACATCTTAACGTAGCATAACTCTCCATATACCCATTATATCACAAGCAAACCCCCAAGTCAACCCAGAAACAACCAGTAAAATATAAAGCAAAACAGCATATATTATTATAATATATACCCCAATTTACATTATACATATTGACAGGAGCAGCCGCTTCATGGTACAATTACTTATTAGACTAATGGTATGGAAGGTAACATCTATGACTGAGGATTTGCCAGAATTAGAGCCAGCCGAGGAATCTATCCCACGCTCCTTTGTCCCGTTCAATCGAGACGATAACAGGTCTAGGTATTTGGGCTTACGTTGCAGCGGCTTTACTATTCGTGAGGCCCTCAATCTTATCGGTGATGCTAAGTCCACCCTATCCCACTGGCGCAAAGACTCGGTCTTTCTAGAGTGTGAGAATAGCCTACCTGAATTAAGGAAGACCCTGGCCCTGGAGTATGTAGGCCTAGAGACACTTAGGAATTACCGGCTTATTCTCGAGAAGGACTTTCGTGTGGCAAAGGCTAGTTTGGAGAAGCATACTCGCATTGTGGAAGTAGATGGGGAGCAGAAGGAAGTGAACGTGGGCATGGACTCCCAGGACTTCCAGTATCTCCTCCGTATGAGACAGCACTATACGCCACAGCAACTCCAGACCCTAGAGCAATTGCTAGGTAATAACGGCGGCAACGGAGATACCCCTGATGCCCACTGGACAGACTTCTTCCTCGATATCAGCCGCACTACTGAGACAGTAAAGATAGGTACACGACAGCGTACCGAGCCAGTACTAAATAAAATAGCGGAGGAGTAAGAAAATGGCAACACCAGTAAAGATTAGCCAGGAAGAACTATGGTCACTTAATATTCTCAGAGGCTCTTTGGCCAATGCCCAGGCAGAGTCCCAGCGGAACCAGGCCGCAGTACTGAACTATATCTCGCTCTTGGAATTAAAGTATGGAGCAGTATTCGACCATGCTACCGGGAGCCTTATTCCGTTACCAGAACCAAAGAAGGAGATTGTGAAGGATGGCAAGGCGATTAACAACGACAAGCCGAGTCAAAGCGGCAGCACGCCGTAACATAGCCAAGGCACAGACCAGTCGAATAAGACTTCGTGAAACCCGCAGTGTCGGGAGGACAAGACCTTCTAGAACTATGAGGAGTAGGTAATGGTTGTTACACCCGAGCTGAAGGAATTCTACACCCGTAAAATATCCCAGGCTATTGGTAACGATGCTACTGCCATAGTCGAGGCTATATCCCGTCTTGTCCAGGAGGCTTCGGCTGGTATCAGCAATTTCACCGAACTAGACGATACCCCAGGTGGTTATGCTGGTGACGAACTCAAGTATGTGAGGGTTAATACCTTAGGTACAGCATTAGAGTTTGCCACTGTTACTGGTGGCGGTACTGTAGATATATCTGGCACTCCTGTAGCTAATGACTTCGCCCGCTTTACCGATGCCGATACTCTAGAGGGTAGGTCATATACAGAGGTTAAGTCTGACCTCTCCCTGAACTTGGTGGAGAATACTGCTCACTCTACTGATGGCCATACTATGACCATTGATGGTAGAGACGTATCGACAGACGGAACCAAGTTAGACTTGATAGAGGATAACGCTGATGTCACTGATGCAGTGAACATAGCCTCTTCCATAGTTGGTGTGGCTGGTAAGACTACTCCTGCTGATGCCGACACTCTTGCACTCATAGACTCCGTAGCTGCCAATGCCTTAAAGGAACTAACCTGGGCAAATCTTAAAGCCACTCTTAAAACCTATAATGATACTCTATATGCAGATGGTGATGTAACCGCTGCTGCCAATCTAACTGCCACAGCAATAGTTATTGGTGACGATGGAGCTAAAGGGGTCAAGGCTTCCCTAGCTACAATTGATGCTAGTGGGAATGTAAGTATTGGCGCAGCCAGACTAAAAACTACCAACCTAGTAATTAAGGAAATAGATGTTAATACCATTGCCATCAGGAATGCTGATGATAGCAGCTATAAGAGTCTCATCTCAGATACCTTACGAGTAGGTACGGTTTTTTCATACCACGGTAGTAGCGGCTCTTTTGGTACACGGTCTGTAAATGATGCTTACGTTAATTTCAAAGCCCTTATAACTGATGGAGCTTTAGCCGAAGTAGCTCGTATACAGGGTGCAGCCGACCCTTACTTCCAAGCCACTTTACCCTTAAGATTCTCACCCATCGCTACCGCTTCCCTTCCTGCTACTCCTGTTGAGGGTATGTTTACTTACGATGGTACTCTTGATAAGATGGTCTATTATAACGGTGCTGCATGGGTAACTACTGAGGGTGCTGGCGGTGGCGATATGTTAGCCGCCACTTATGACCCTGCTTCCAAAGGCGACCAGGTTCTAACCATATCTGACCTAGAGAATCCACCTACTGAGGATTTAGCTACAAAGGTAGTTACCTCCGAATATATCTTTGACCATAACGCCAGAAATGCTACGGCTGCTGTTCAAGGTCATGCTACGGCTGCCCAGATAACCAAACTTGATGCTATTACCGCGCTGGCTGATGTTACTGCTGATAATGCCCCTAAAGCACATCAGGCAAGCCACTCTCCTAATGATGGTGGCGATGCCCTTGATTGTGCTGCTGCTGCTGAAATAAGTGTGGTAGTGGCTGCTAGTGAAGGAACGGCTGATACCTTGGCTCGTTCAGACCATGTTCACGCTATTGCCCATGCTATTACAGATAACCACTTGGTAACAGTAGATGGCTCACCAAATGCTGCCGAGGTCACTGTATGGACTGCTAATGGGTTAGATGGCAAGACCTATGCAGAATTACTAGCCCTGTTATATACCGCTGCTGTTCCCGAACAACTAGCTATTAAGTATCCAGCAGCCTTAAGCGCCGATGGCAAATTCTTTGCAACGGACTCAATGACTGGCACAGCAGGGGAACAAATAGATTTCGGTGAGGCCGTTTACTTTAAGGCAGGGGACAGTAAATGGTGGCTAGCTAAAGGAGATGCCGCTGCTACCGTTGCTCCCATGACAGGTCTTGTTATTGTCGCTGGGGCTGCAGAAGCCTCCGTTACCATAATGCTACAGGGTATAATCAGGGCTGACGCAGCCTTCCCCGCATTGACAGTAGGGGCGGCAGCTTTTATAAGTGCAGCTACAAGTGGTCAATTAACCACTACTAACCTAACCACAGGACAGTTCCAGAAAGCGGTAGGGTGGGTTAAGACAACTAATGTAGTCGTAGTGACAGCTAATCCTGATTGGAATGAGGTAGATTAATGATAAAAACAGAATACAAACAAAAACCACCAAGATACTTAACCGAGGCACAAGTATTGGCTAAACTTGCCAAGGATAAGGAATACGAACTGGCTGTTCATGAATTATCCACACCTTATTATTCCAAGAAACATAGTGTTGGTGTAACAGAAGTGGAAACCGAGGCACATACAGAAGCAGCAAAAACACTTTGGAATGATTACTATGAGTGGGCAAAGTCCTATGGTCTCTATGAAGAAGTGACAGCGGAAAAGCAATTAGAGGAAGCGGAGACTGACCTCCAATCTGCTTCTACCAGAGTTAACGAACTTCGCACTGAATTAGGCATTAAGGTTGTAACGGTAAGATAATGGCACAGACTGTTTATCCGATAACGCCAGTAAACGTAACCCATGCTGTAGATGGAACGTGGACTGATATAGATGTATCTGCTTCTATACCCGCTGATTCTACAGGCGTGATTCTCTACCTTGTCAATAACGAAGGTACTAACCAAGATGTAGGGGTCAGAAAGAACGGCTCTACCGACAACCGTACAAGTGCTTTTAAGGATAGAGTACACTTGGGGGCAGCGATAGGTGTTGACGCTAATCGTGTTTTTGAAGCCTACTTAGAAGATGCTTCTGAGATGGAGGTATGGGTATTAGCTTATACTATGGCAGGAGTAACATTCCTGACCAACGGGGTAGACTATACTCCAAACTCCGATAGTAACTGGGATGACGTAGACTGTTCTGCTAATGCCCCCAGTGCAACAGGATTGATATTTGAATGTGAGGCTGCATCGTCCAACTCAGTATGGGGCGTTAGGAAAAATGGTTCCACCGATGACAGAACTAATTATACTTACTACCGAAATGCCTTTGGTGTTATCATTGGCTGTGACGAATCCCAAATATGTGAAATAGCGCATAGTTCCCAGTATAATCGTTTCTTTCTAGTTGGCTACTTTACAGATGGGGCTACCTTTAATACTAATGCTACTGATGTTTCCCTTGGCTCTACCGGCTCATGGATTAACCTTACCGCACTTCCTGATACTAGTGTCATGGGGTTTTATGAAATCCCTGGCGTTAGCAGTAATAGGTATGGGCTAAGAACAGAAGGGTCTGCTTGGGATACATATGATTTATGGATGCCTAGTGCCAAACATCACTGGGTTTTTATATCATGTGACGACAGTTATTTAGTGGAAGGTAAGATAGCCAGTACTGATACGGATTTTTTCTTAACTGGGTATGCTACGGAAGCGGTTGCCGCAGGTTGGGGTGGCAAGAACGATGGAGTATCAGTAGCAAAACATGATGGCGTAGTGGTAGCTATGATAGACGGAGTATAGGAGGTAAGTATGGCTGCATTTAGCCTAGACCTAGTAATAGACGAGATACATGGTATCTTTGGAGAACGGAAGCATAGTATATCTGTTCCCATAGCTGCCGAACCTTATGTCACAGTCAGTTATGAAGGGGAGATAGGCTTAGTTAAGAAACGGAAGATTGCCGAGCTTTTCCCAGACCGCTTCTACATATACTTCTACCCGAACACTGAAAGGGAGGATGCTGACCCCGACCAGATAGAACTCCCAGAAGCTAATACAGATATGGTTTCTACTGATACAGAGAAGGTCAAGATAAAGAGAATACACTTTCCTAGGGGCAAGGAGATAGAAGGTAGTGGAGAACTAGTCCACTCTACTGATAAGAAGTCTGTCACCTTCCCGGGAGCATAATGGTAGTCGAAGAACGAACTGTACCAGTAATAGACCGGCGTAGACTTATCGAATCTGTCATTCGAGTTGAGGGTA
>Ga0315543_1004775_pt1 | contig 11026 bp, 14 predicted proteins | sample SalMarSW160210MG_2_FD_203098 | JGI IMG/M metagenome (GOLD analysis project Ga0315543, IMG submission 203098) | Salt marsh sediment microbial communities from the Plum Island Ecosystem LTER, Massachusetts, United States - Salt Marsh Sediment SW1601-210 ...
ACCCGGCAGCGGCCGGGGTAAGAAGCAGGAGGACGAAACCTGCCAAGGCGAACCGACGCCAGCGGGGATAGGCCGGGATGTGCCGTTTGGCGTCAAAGGGGCTGGGCACGCGCCACCAGGCCACGTAGCCAGAGAGGACGACCAGCGCCAACCAGCCCAAAGCAGCCGTCACCCAGGTCACGATGGCCCGATCGCCGCGCCAGAGTTTGAGGAACTGGACGACGGCAGTCACAGCACTGATGAAGAAGATGACTGGTTGCCACCAGCTTTTCAGCCGGTCCAGCAGTCCAGTCGGTTTGGAGGAATCGTTCATCTTACTCCTGTGCTTGCTACGGCTCCACCCCAAGTTCCATGAGTTGTTCTTCTGCCACTTGACGCAAGGCAGGGTCATCTGACAGTTCCAGCACCCGACGGAAATCGGCAACTGCCGGATCCTGTTGACCTAGAGCCACATAGACCAGCCCTCGATTGCTGTAAGCTGTAGCATACTTTGGGTCAAGCCGTAGTGCTACATTGTAGCTCACAATTGCTTGCTCGTACTCCCCCAACGCAGAATAAGCCGCCCCTCTGCCATTATAAGCCTTGGCGGCCTGCGGATTGAGCTGGATTGCCGTGGTGTAATCTTCAATGGCTTGCTCATACTGGTTCAGACTGTAATAGGCATTGCCCCGGTCGTTGTAGACATCGGCATAATCAGGGTTAAGTCGCAGCGCTTCGTTGAAGTCCGCGATCCCGCGGTCGTACTCAGCGAGGCGGCAGTAAGCCAGCCCTCGATTGTAATAGGTGGTAGCATCCTGCGAATTGAGCTCCAATGACTCGTCGAAATCGGCAATCGCTTGCTCATACTCTCCTATGCGATAGTAAGCCAATCCTCGACTGTTATAAGCCATAACATATTGGGGATTAAGCCGGGCGGCCTCACCATAGTCTGCGATCGCCAGTTCATATTTCCCCTGGCTGGAGTAGGCATTGCCCCGGTTGTAGTAGGCAAGGTAATCCTGTGGGTTGAGTCGTAACGCCTCTTCATAATCTGCGATCGCCCATTCGTACTCACCGCGAGCGGCATATGCTATCCCTCGGTTGTTATAGGCTTCAGCATAGTGTGGATTAAACTCTAGGGCTTTCTCATAGTCCGCCAACGCCTGATCGTACTCCCCCAAGTTGGCATAGGCCACCCCCCGGTTATAGTGGGCTGTGGCATCCTGTGGGGCGAACCGCAATGCTTCGGTGAAGTCAGATATGGCTTGGGCATGTTCTCCCATGTGGGCATAGACTACACCCCGGTTGATATATACCTCAGCATTCTGTTGGTCGCTCCTCAACACTTCTGTAAAGTCGGCAATCGCTTGCTCGTACTGCCCGAGAGCGGAGTAGGTACGGCCCCGATTATAGATAAACTCAGCGTACTGCGGGACAAGCTGTACTGCATCCATGAAATCCGCGAGTGCTAGCTCATATTCACTCAGGTCTGCATAGACTACGCCTCGGTTGTTGTAGGCACTGGCCATCTTCGGGTTGATCCGTAGCGCTTCATCAAAGTCTGCGATTGCCAGCTCTCGTTCGTTCTGAAAGTAGTATGCAGTCCCGCGATAGAAGTGGAGTGCTCCAGGTACAGTCATGCCCTCTAATGAGACCCCATATGTGAGTGTATCACTGAAACGCCGGATAGCCTCCTCGTAGTCACCTGCTTCGTAGCGGGTCATCCCAGTTAAAAAGAGTGTCAGTGTACATAGCTCCGCTGAGAGATGGTCCTGCAACTGAAACGAATCTAATTCAGGCACGCCTGTGTATAGCTGGTATCCCTCCTCACATCGCAAGGGTAGGTCCTTGGATTCACCCAGGTTTTCTACATGCATTGTCACCAGCACGTCACTGCCGGTTTTGGCGTACCAACCCCAGAGCACCATGTCAGCTTGTCGTCGGCGTCCTGCTTCCCGCGCGACTTCACTGCCTTCCTGTTCTGTGATAGGCTGTCCCAGCGCAATCACTACCGTGTCGTTATATTTCGCTAGTGATTGCTTCAACTCGACCAGTAGTAGTTCCGTTACCCTGTAATTCTCCGGCTCCGGCCCAGTGAAGTCGGCCACCAGGACAACTACCTTCTCGCGCAGTTCCTGGCCCTGCTGGTAAAGCGCATAACCAGCGGAGGCCGGGAAAAGCAGCAGGAGAACAAATGCGGCCAGGGCAAACCGATGCCAGCGGGGATAGGCCGGGATGCGCCGTTTGGAGCGGCGCCTTTTTGAGCGCAGTACAGGGCTGGGCACGCGCCAAAAGGCCACGTAGCCAGAGAGGGCTACCAATGCCAGCCAGGCCAGGGCGGCCGTCACCCAGGTCATAGTGGCACGGTCGCCGCGCCAGAGCTTGAGGAACTGGACGACGGCGGTCACCGCGCCAATGAAGAAGGCGACTGGCTGCCACCAGTGCTTCAGCCGGTCCAGAAGCTCGGTTGGTTCAGGTGAATCACTCATTTCACCGCACTACCCCATAAGCTCTGTCAAAGGTACGGTCAGCTTCGCACCAATTGCGCAGTAACGCTAAAGTCCTCAGTGGTCATTGGCGTTGTCGTCGATGAAGAGTGGCGTGGAACTCCTCATTGCCGGTGGCGGGTTCTTAATTCGTCGATCTTTCGCTCGGCCCAGTCCCGCCAGTACCCATCGTCCGTCAAATCCCTGAACTTCTTGAAGTCAGCTATGGCATCGTCAGGCTTGCCGAGCTCTTCATAGGCCTCGCCCCTACTCTGGTAAGCGTCTGCAAGGGCTGGGGCGATCTCCAGGGCTTTGGTGAAGCTCGCTATAGCTTCTTCGTATTCCCCAACTAACATGCAAACCTTTCCATATTCCAGATACGTATTAGTTGAGTCGGGATTGAACTCGAGCGACTTTCTGAAATCAACCAGTGCTTTCCGGTATTCTCCTAATCGAGTATGGACCACGCCGCTGGCGTAGTGAGCCTCCCAACTCTCTGGATCCAAGTCAAGGGCCTCCGTGAGATCTTGCAATGCTGCTTCGTTGTCGCTGCTATCCGAGTACGCTGTGGCTCGCATCACGTAGAGTGCTGGGTCGTCAGGACTGGCTTCAATCGCTTTTGAAAAATCGTTGATTGCCAAGTCGTATTCTCCCAACGCTTGGTGCGCTATGCCGAGAGCGTGATAGACTTCCGCACTCTCGGGGGTCAGTTCCAATGCACGATTGAAATCCTCGAGTAGACGAACAATTGTCTCGAAATCGTCTTGAGCGCGTGTGTAATTGCCCATTTGTTGCAGCATTTCTGCTCGCCTCAAGTACATAAGGGAATCTGACGAGCTACAGGATGAGCTCGGCTGCTCATATTGCTCCGCCAGCATCACGGCTTTATCATATTCGGCCAAAGCCTCCTCATATTTGCCTTGCTGTAGAAGCACGTTTCCCGTGTTGCAGTAGGGGAGTGCCCATTGCGGATCTAGCTGCTTGGCCTGCGCAAAGTCTTCGAATGCAGGATCATAATCCCCAAGTGCTGCGTAGGCATCTCCTCTGCTGTTGTACGCCCACGCAAACTCAGGGCTCAAGACAACAGCTTGGGTGAGGTCGTCAATTGCCTGCTCGTACTCTCCTAGGTATTTGTGGGCATTGCCACGCCTATAGTACAATATTGGGCTAAGAAAGTTCGCAAGTGCGTAGTCGAAGTCACGGATCGCATTTCTGTAGTCTCGTAGACCCACATACGCTTCGCCACGGTTAGCGTGATACTCCGGATCTTCAGGAGAGATTCGCAGTGCCTCATTATAATCAGCAAGCGCTAGTTCATATTGACCTTGATGGGCATAAATGATGCCGCGATTGTTATAGGGGTAATCGAGGTCGGGATTGAGGTCAATGGCTTGATCATAAGCTTTCAGTGCTTCCTGTTCGTTCCCCAAAACTGAGTGGTAGATGACGCCTTTGTAGAACCAAGCGAGCGCCAAGCTATTGCGGATTTCTCCCTCCTGAGCGCTGATTCCCCCTTCTTGAGCTCTCTGGACCGCGACATCCAATAGGTCGAGCGCTTGATCAAGCTGTCTATCCGAGTAGTAAATCTGTGCAACGGTGAATAGCGAGAAATAGCTCATTTGCGCAGGTATCTTCTCGACAATGTACAGCCCGATTGTATCCGGCAAGAGAGGTTCGCCAAGCATCTCCAGGTCCCGCAGAGCAAGATACTCTCCACCTGTAACTGTGAAGGCCATTGTAAACGAGACAGGTGTCCCCGGAACGATCACCTCTGATGACGACTGGACATCGAAGTCAATGTACGGTGATTCTGGAGGCCTCGTGATCCTGAAGTTAGACCAGAAGCCAACATCATCATACCATCCCCAAATGATCATAGCTGCGTTGTATTTCTCTCCAATCTTTCGAGCTGACTCAACTCCGTCATCACCCTTAATCACCGGTGCTTTCTCTAGTCTAACGTTTCCTATTTGTGTTTCCGCCAAGTCCGAGGAGATCCGATCAATAATCAGACGGTGGATTTCCATGTCCCGTTGAACAGAGCGATCCTCAAATTCTGCAACAACCACCAGTATCTCATCCTCAGTAGCAGGTGAGAACAGGGGGTACTGCCACTTCTGCCAACCCGATAGGATAGCAAGGACCACTACCGCTACGAGAAGAAATGCTCCCAATGCCGCAACAATGCGGTGACGGATGGTTGTTCGAGCGCCACCACGAACAACGATGTGGACGAGAAAGGCAAATGTACATGCGACAGCAACTAAGCCTAAGATTATGGCCAGGACGAAGCTACGCCTTATCAGTCTCTCCACAAACGCCATAATAGCTATTACCGCTGCAAGGGATTCAAGGACCGGTGCATATTTGGTCAGAAAGTCGATCACGCTCCGGAACGCATTCTCGGTCCAAGTCACCTGTACCCAAAAAGATCCCCGTGGTGCAGGAGGGAATCTTGTATCTTGAATGCACTTGATAACTTTGCCGGTACGGGTGTTGCGGTACCTGCCTGTTTGGGGCACGGCCGCTCCTGGCTATGCTCCCTCTTCCCAGAGGTCGGGCCTGTAAGGTCCGGCTCTCCACTCCAACTCATATAGCACGGGGGAAACATCCGTAACCAGACTGAACGTCCCGTTCTGCATATACTGGCAGAAGCGGTCGCTTGTAGGAGACAGCTTTGAGGTAATAGCGCAACTGCTGGACGTCTGCCTCCGAGTGCAGTCCAGGGTTTCTTTGGAAATAGATCTCCTGCATTGCTTGCAACTTCTGAGGGAAGGAGTCCGCATAGCGTCTGGTCTCACTCAAGAGTATCTGCAATCCTCTGGCGACAGCTTGTTCCCGCGATTTATGGTGACCTTCACACTTGGATGATGCAATGTCAGATGATGCTCCCGCCGTTAGCGAAGCACACTGTTGCTGCTCTATCCACGTTCCCACCGTCCGTCGCTGTAGAACACATAGATGACTCCACCGTCGGTCTGGAGCGTGAACCCTCGTTCAAATTGCTGCATTGAGCCTTGGTAACCTCTTTCGCAGTCAATGGCGTTGCCCAAACCAGTGCGAATCTCTGGTATGTTACACCACATCATACCAAAACCACGCTTAGGTGTTGGCGGGCATTGCGCTGGCGTGTTGGCGTCGGTACACGAGAACTCTGGGCTGCCCTCAACATAGGGCGAATGCTCGAATATTCGCCACGTTCCGTCGTTGAATAGCACGAGAGCTTGAGCGTAGTCAATTGGTTCGCGCCAGAACATCTTGCCGCCCTCGAAGTTCTCTTCGACTATGAATCCATTGATAGCATCGCCAGTTGCGCAGCCGATCTCTCCCTGAATAGAATTCCACACGGCTGTGAAAGGACCACTAACTGCCGGGCAAGTGGGCGTAGCTGTCGACCCAGGAGACGCGGTTGACGTAGGTTTTGGCGGGACGGTGGTTGGCGTCGGTGATTGTGTCGGTGGGGTTGTTGGTGCAGAAGTAAGGGTGTCGGTCGGCTGGGAAACCAGCGTCGTTGGTGAAGTCGCTGAGGATTCCAGGCCAAGCCATTGCCGGACTTCCGGGACTACTACCACAGCAGCTATGCACGCCACGATTGCGACGAATGCGCTAATCAGGGCGATTATTTGATCGCGCGTCCAGCCTTTCACTGACGTGGAGCTCCTTCCCTTGCATCATAGATCAGGGGGCCGTTTGGCTAGAAATGCTACGAAACAATGGCGATCACTACATAAGCTATCCAGAAAACTATCGCTACTATTGGAAGTCCTCAAAGAAAAAGATGTTGGGCAACGCCTTGGTCTGTTTCTGCACTCTTCGCTTGTGAACCGAATATAGTTTCATGCTGCAAAGTAGTCTCCAGGGGCGATTTCAGCCTCCGCCGGGATTGCCCCCGGCCCATCGGCGGTAGGTCTGAGCCCAATTATAGCCCAACGGCGTCACTCGCACAAACGACACCGCCGTCCGCTCCGCTTCCCCATCATGACCAATGCCGGTGAGCGAAAAACGCGGGGTTATGTTACGGCGAATGGCGGTCGCCATGCCCACGGCGGCCCGCCTTTTTCTCCCCGCCGCAAGCAGCCAGGTTTCCAGGCGGAGGCTTTCGTGAAACCGCCCCGATATCCCAAATTTCCCAATATTGACACCGCCCGAAAAGTGTGGTATAGTATTAGCACATTTGTTCTATAACAAGCGCATCCAAAACCATTGCCCTCCACACTTTCAGGGCCCCTTCCGTGGGCAGGCCGAAAGGCCAAGGGCTGGATTGGCGCACCGCGTCTTTACCTTGTAGTGGTGTCTCGCAACCCTTTCTAAGCCGATCCTCCCTCTTCCACACGTTGTATGCCCAATCTTTGAGTGGAGGAGGCAGGGATGCGCGTCATCGCTCTCCCCGGCGAGAAGGGGGGAATCGGCAAGACCACGACGACCGTCAACCTGGGCGCTGCCCTGGTGGAGATGGGCCGTCGTGTGTTGCTGCTGGACACCGACCCACAGGCGTCCTGTTCGCGCTCTGTGGGCGTTGCTGTCTCCGACCCTGCTCGCTCCCTCTACGCGGCCCTCTCGGGCCAGGCTTCCCTCACCGAACTGATCGTCAAATCTCCCACTTGCGACATCTTCGTCGTGCCGGCGCATCGCCGGCTGGCCACCATCGGCGTGGAGATCACCATCCATCCCGACACGCGCCTGCGCAAGGCGCTTTTAACCCTTCCACAGGATGCATACGACTACGTCCTCATAGACTGCCCGCCCCGGCTCGACCTGTTGCCCATCAACGCCATCACCGCCGCTGGGGAGGTGCTCATCCCCCTGACGCTTGAGGTTCTCCCCACCCACACGCTGCCCACGCTGATGCGCACGATCAACGAAGTGCGCACCTTCGGCGACAACCCCGACCTGCGCGTCCTGGGCATCGTGCCGTGCATGACCACGCGCGGGCGCACCCGCCTCGAGCGGGAGATCCGCCGGGTGCTGCCGCAATTGGTCAACTTGCCCATCTACAGCGGCATCCGCAAGGCCGAGGTGATCCGGGACGCGGTGGGGATTGTGACGTTGTTCGGGCAGCATCCCTGGGCGGCGGAGGACCTGGGGTTGCTGTTCCACCTGGATCCCCACGAGGTGGCGGAGTTGGTTCAACTGGCGAAGGGAGAGACGCTGTTGCTGTGGAACCACGACGTACATGTGCCGCTGTACGTCCCGCTGCCTCCGGACCGCGCGGACCTGTACAAGACCGACCCCGAGCAGCAGCGCCGGGCAGCGCTGGCGCGGGGGGTAACGCCGGTGGTGGTGGAGTGAGAAGGAGGTGGAAAGATGGCATCATTGCAGCAGTTGGTGCACATCGTTGAAGGTCTGTGGTTGGGCGCGGACTTCACTACGACATTTGCCCTTATCTTTGCCCTCGGCTTCGGCTCAGGCTCGGCTGCTGGCTTCACTTTGGACCTCGTCTTCAGTGCCCTGCAGCAGAGGGGAGACTGAAGAGTGAACAGCACCGTCGGTGCAACTGCTATGGTGGACTGGTGGAGGCAAGTATGCAAGCGCAGATGATTGCTTCCTGGCCGGCTTCGTTCTGGCCATCGCCGTGTTGGCGGTAGCGTGGCCTGTGATGCAGTTCGTAAAGGGAATGCATCGCGGCGAAAAGGTGAGAAAGCGCCGCGAACTGGCCGCCGATAGCGGGCATGCGGTACCTCCAGCCAGACTTCTTATCGCTTCGACCGGTGGAGACGTACTGTGCTTTGACTTGACAGCGTCGCCGCTGCGCGTGGGACGGGCGACTGGTAACGATCTGGTCGTCACGACCGCTATACCGGGGTGGGACACCGTATCACGTCATCACGCCTGGCTGTACTACGATGGCCGTCGGGGGAGATGGGTGGTCAAAGACGAGAACTCCAGCAACGGTACTTGTGTCAACGGCGCAAGGACCGGGTGCAACATCCTGAAGGACGGTGTTCGAGTTGCCTTCGGCGGTATGGAGGCGGTGTTCCGGCAGACGGCATAGGGGCGGGGAGGAACGGCAGGGACAGCAAAAGAGGGCGGGCTGCCAACTACTACCAACTTCTAGTTGGCGGCAGTTGACTCAGGCGAGTCTGTTTCCAATCGCTCCAGGAATTGGCGGACGGTGAGGATGGGAATGGACCGGTACGAGCCCAGATCCAGCAGGTGGCGGTCGCCGCTGACGATCACGTCGGCCTGGGCGTCCACCGCGCAGGCCAGCACCATCTCGTCGGCAGGGTCTTCGGGGATGGCGCCGGCGACGTCGGCATCGCCGGGTACGAGAAGCGCATCTCGTTCCAGTAGGATCACCAACTGCTCGACGTCCTCGTCGGTGATGGCGTACTTGCGCCGAATGCGGGGGTAGTCCAACGTGGCGCGGGTTTCGGCGATGATGGCAGGGGAGACGATCAGCAGGTACCGGCGCTCGCGCCATGCATCCAATATCTGGGCCGGCAGCCCGGCTTTGACCAGGAGGCTACTGACGAAGACGTTGGTGTCAAGGACGACCTTGAGCATAGGTAGCCCTCACAGCCTCGATGGCTTCAACGACGTCTTGTGCTACCTCTTCGGCAGAGATATCAGGCACCCGGGAGCGAATGTGGTCCAGCACTTGAAAGCGGGCCTCCCGCTCGGCAATGACCTGCTGGTACATCTCGACGGGGATGACGGCTACCATCGGCTTGCCGGAACGTTCGACGATGACTACCTGCCCGCCGTAGTGGACGTTGCCCAGCAGGTCCGCGAACCTGTTGCGTGCTTCTCTTGCGCCTACGTGTTCAACCATGGGCTTGCCCCTCCACGTCTGTGTGCTGGCCTTAGTATATCACACGATTTACACTATGTCAACTGTGTACGCAATGAACCGAGTAGCAACAGTGGTGCTGGTGCTGACACTGACCCTGGCGGTCGCCTCGCCAGCCTTTGCGCAGGAAGGTGAACCAGGGGATGCGGGCCCCGATGTGCCACGCCCTGCGGTTCGACAGGCTCACCAATCGTGCGTCGAAGGGCCTGTCCTGAGCCTGTCGAAGGACTGTACCTGTGGCTGATCACCAACCTGGTCTGGACCGCCGTCAGCGCGGCGGCGGCGGCCCAGCCGATACATCTGTTCGTGGACGAGGGTTGGCACTTGCTGCAGTACGCCGGCACGGCGGCCGGGCTGGAGGCTATGGCCCGGCGGTTTCGCAAGCACTACGCCGCCATCCACCTGGCCACCCAGTTCGGCCAGTACCTGGCCCGCAGCCCCGACGCCGAGGTGATCCGGGACGCGGTGAGGATTGTGATGTTGTTCGGCCAGCACCCCCGGTCGGCGCAGAACCTGGGATTGCTGTTCCACCTGGAGCCATACGAGGTGGCGGAGTTGGTCCAACTGACGAAGGGGGGAGGCGCTGTTGCTGTAATGGACACAATCAGCGATAGGCTTCGCGTCGGTGTTTCACACGATAGACAGTAACAATACGAGATTCATCGTCTATGTCATAGAGAATGCGATATACTCCTACACGCAAGCTGTAATCCGTGGTGCCTCGGAGTTTCTTAGCGTCGGGTGGGCGGGGATTTTCCTCCAGGCCGTCAATGTGCTGGCTTACCAGACGGGCGTAACCCTTGGGTAAGTTAGCGATGTCTTTGATCGCTCGCTGCAGGATGCGAACGTTATACATCTATCCCCTCGCCACGTAGCTCAGCTTTGGCCTGTTCCCAGGGTATTGGTTCCTCTCCGGCTTCGCGGAGACGACGAATTTCATCGGCGTCTTCTAAATCCTCCAGCAGGGTCAACAGTTCTTCCCAGAGCACGTAATCGAGTACCACCGCTTTCTTGTTGCCATTGGTGTCTACCAGGAATTGAGCCGTTTGTAGCAGTTCTGTAGTGCTCATTTCAACCTCCTTTTTGCTGCTCCAGCGCCGAACTACTCAACGTCGAGCTGCCTATCCCATGATACGATAAGTCTGCGCTGTCGTCAACCTCTCCTGGTCGCTGATGTGCAGTTCTCGCTACGGTGGATGCGGCCCCCCGGGTTGTTACCCAACGGCAGCCTTCGCACAAACAAACGCCCCTTCGACTTGGCCCTTTGGCAAGCTCAGGGCAGGCGCTGGGGACGGTGCGAGAGTTGCGCTGGCTGTTCTGGCTGTGGCTCAAAGGGCTTATTCTCATGCTGCTCCTGGGACCCGCCAATGCGTTGCTCCTGAAACTGGCCCACGTGGCGGCGGTATCGGGGCTGGGGGAGATCAGTAGTCTCTTTGGCGGGGTCGTCAGGTTCCTCACAGCAGCGGCGGTACGGTGGGATTTCGCTGGCCGCCCAGGCCCAGGCGGCCGGGTCCTCCAACCCGGCGGAGCACCTGGGCAGGCAGGCTTCGCCGTAGGCGCGGCTCGACTGAGTTTGCTAAAGTCTCAGCCGAACGGTTGCCGCCCTGGACATCGCCGCCTCGTCCACCTGCGTCTTGACCGACACGCCGGACCCACTCGGCCAGCACCTCGGCAACGGTGTGGGTGGTGACGATTTTCTGGATCAGACCCACAACGGTGCCACCAACCAGTCGTTGGCTTCCTGGCGCAGGCGGGTACCAAAGATAGCGCT
>Ga0315543_1004777_pt1 | contig 11016 bp, 9 predicted proteins | sample SalMarSW160210MG_2_FD_203098 | JGI IMG/M metagenome (GOLD analysis project Ga0315543, IMG submission 203098) | Salt marsh sediment microbial communities from the Plum Island Ecosystem LTER, Massachusetts, United States - Salt Marsh Sediment SW1601-210 ...
CTGCAAACAGTCCCGGGCACATAAATCAGACGTGGTAACTTAACAGGATCCCCGTCAATTGCAGGATCTCCTGTTGTGCGCGATAAAAATTTATAAAACCTGGAACCTCCATTCGTTTCAATTCTGTCAAGAGTCAGATAAAAATAAAATCCGGCGCTTCCTCCTCTCAGATCAGATAAATACTTACTAAGTTTTGATTTCAGCAATTTTTGAATTGCCAGGGATTTATGCCTGTAACCGAGATTTACTTTTTCTTTTTGGATCTGGATATGATGATCAAGCAACCAGCTTGCGATTTCCTGGTTAAGCAGTGAGGCGCTGAAACCAATATCTGAAGTTCGTTGTATCAATAATTTGCAAATGATATTATCTTTTGCTATCAGATAGCCTATTCTGAGTGCCGGAGCGATTACTTTTGATAATGTTCCGAGTTCAAATACATTGTCCAGAGTATTGCATTTCAAACCCGATATTGGAAGCGGAACCTTAGCATCATGTATTATATCTTCATAGGCTTTATCAAAAATTACAGGGATCTTTCTTTTCAGTTTTTCAGAAAGACTGATAGAAATTTCAACTATACTTTTTTTCCGTTCGTTCGATAAAATTGTACCTGTCGGATTATTTACAGTGACAATATACAAAAAGGAAATTTTTCCAATATCAATGTTTCTTAAGGTTTTCTTTAAAATATCCACACGAATGCCTCTATCATCTTCTTCGATTGGAAGCAGGTCAAATCCTTTGCGTTTCAGAGTTTCAGTATAAATGTAATAATAAGGATCGGCAGTAATAACATACCCGGGATCAATGATATCCGCAAATGAATCCAATATACTTGTAGCACCGTCTGATCCGATCAGGATTCGATAATCAGTCAGTTCTCTTTCTGTAAGACCCCCAATGTTGTTTCTTATGTAATAGTTACGGATAGAATTTCGCAAGGCAATGGATCCTTCAGCTCCTCCATAATTAAGGACATTCCTGTATTTTTCAGGATTATGAATTACCTGATCATAGGCTTTGATTATTTCTTTTGCTGGTATTGTTTTGTCATTCACATAGCCAACTCCAAGATTAATGTCAATTCCTTCACGAAAATTATCAGCGAATTCACCTGTCATTTCATTCACGGCTGAAGGAACAGATGATCTTTTTCCATATGTTGAAAGTTTAAATTGCATCATGTTTAAAACCAATTGAAGCTCCTCGCCACAAGCGGCGAGGTACTATTCTCACGAGCATAGCGAGTAATCTTCGATCCTTTTTTTGTGTGCTCGCTAACCCCGCAGTGCTCCGTCGCTATAGCTATAGCGCAAGCGACAAGCTACGGGGAATCGAGTTTACGAGCTCGGCGAAGCCAATGCGCTCGCAGGATTCAACAAATGTTTGACTTATTTTCATACAAGTGAAATACTACCTCTGCAGATAAATACGCAATTTTTAAAACTCATTTTTTCAATTTCAATTGTTGAGTTCGAAAAACACCCAATATTGATGATATAAATCCGATGAACAGGACTACCGTTAATTCAAAATAATCATTCTTTTTCCTGGCGGTCTCCAACATACAAAATGACAATCCGTCCTCATTGAAAAAACTATCCGGAGGTATGTTTCGATAATGCCATTTACCAATAACAGTCCCTTCTTTAAGCAACATCAAACCCGGATCACTTCGTATCATTGTCTTTAATGTGATATTGTCAGTAATGTAAAAATCGAATGCAAGATTCAACTTTGCTTTTAATTCATCAAGAACATCATTCGTTGAGGAAGTCATACCATATACTTTGTAATTATTATGAATTGCCATTGCTGCAAACTCATTCATTCTTTCAAGACCTTTGCAATTGGTTTTTTCCAGATCACAAGTAACAATCAAAAACGAATACCCTTTATCAGCCAATATACTATCGGTAATATTATAATCCTCTTTAAAAGAAGTTAAAGAGAAATCATGAACCGGAGGTTTATACCCACTTTTCACCAACATATTTTTTGTTTCTACCCAGTTCCAAGAAGTATCATTCCAGGGTTGCATTTCGGAATCAAGAGTAAACTCCTTGATAATTCCATCTTTTTCATATACAAGAATTGTTTCATATTCATCTGTTGGCATACCTTCCGGAATTTTCATTGATGCAGGAATATTGGCCCCGATATGATATGGTCTGAAATCAATGAAAGGAAGATTAAAGTATGAATGCAATGATAAAAGTAAGGTTGATAGGCCAAAAACAATTACAACATACCATTGATAAGAAGGCCTGATAATGTGTAAGTAATTTTTTCGTTGTCGGAACACGATCAGGGTCGGAACAATGAATATCAGATTTTTAAAGAAAGTCTGCCAGTTTGTAAGTATTATGGCATCTCCAAAGCATCCGCAATCTGATACGGGGTTGGTTAAAGCAATCCCAAATGTCAATGGTGTAAAAAATGACATGAATAACAGAAGTGCCCAACTTGCTTCTTTTATTCTGATTTTTAAGAACAAACACAATCCTATTGTGAGTTCCGCACAACTCAGTAAAATTGATAAAGCAAGAGCCATAGGAGAAAGGAAATCCAATCCGAAAGCTTCAAAATAATCCATAAATTTATAAGTGGATCCCATAGGGTCAATGGCTTTTACAAAGCCTGAAAAAATAAAGACTATTCCCATCAAATACCTCGCAAGATTTCTGACAATGTTCATGGTCATGACAATGAAAGTTTTGATTTTATTTTATTGATTATTATTTCTGAGATTCTTACGGGATCTAACATACCACCATTTGTGCCGGTACATTCTATTAATTCGAAATCATCGTTTTCTTTGACTTGCCATAAATATATATCCCTGACCTTTTTCTGAAAATTAAGATCAGCTTCATGTATATCATGGGCTCCGTTTAAATAATTTCTGTCCGTTCCCTGTCTGCTTTTGTTCAGACTCTTCTGAGTAAATTGAAAAGGTACATCCAAATACAGATTCAAATCAGGTACCGGTATTTTATTGTATTCGTACTCAAAATTCTTTATCCATTCAGCGAGATGAATTTTTGCCCCCTCATCAGTAAGTTTTGCACACTGAAATGCGATATTTGAATACAAATATCTGTCAGCAATAACTATATACCCGTCATCCATCCATTGTCTTAAGGAATTGGCAGCATCATTTCTGTCTCCGGCATAAAGCAAAGCAATTAAATAAGGATTAACCTGATTGATATCCCCAAGATCTCCTCTCAGAAACCGGCTTATCAGGTCTCCCCATACAGGTGTCTCTGTACGGGGAAAATGGATAAATCTGCTTTTAAAATTCTGATTATTAAAGAATTGCTCAACCAGTTTTAATTGAGTTGATTTTCCGGATCCATCCAAACCTTCAATAACAATGAAACTCACGATTAATATTTTTTTTATCCAAAAATTCCTGGTGCCAATGCTTATTTTTACCTTTACAACTCCACTAACACCAATCGTTGCGATGGATAAAGATACATTATTTGTAAAAAAACGGATCATTAACTGCAGGGGAAAATGTATCGATTTTTCAGATCCGAAAGTTATCGGTATTTTGAATATTACTCCCGATTCGTTTTTTGACGGAGGCAAATATATGGATAAGAATTCCATCCTTAAGAGAATTGAAGAAATGACTGCAGAAGGAGCTGACATTATAGATATAGGAGCTTATTCATCAAGGCCGGGAGCAGTTCATATTACCGAAAAAGAGGAACTGCAAAGATTAACAACAGCCTTAAATATTGTACGTGGTAAACATCCGGAACTGATCCTGTCAGTCGACACATTTCGTTCGGGCGTTGCCCGGGTTGCAGTGAATGAATACAATGTTAGCATCATCAATGACGTTTCAGCAGGGAAGCTTGATAGAAAAATGCATGAAATGGTTGCAAAACTTCAGGTACCCTATATTCTGATGCACATGCCGGGAAATCCCCGGAACATGCAATCGAAAACAGATTACAAAGATCTTATCAACGAAATAATTGATTTTCTGGCAGATCAGGTAAGTTTACTAAAACGAAAAGGAGTCAATGACCTGATTGTTGATCCCGGATTCGGCTTCGGGAAAACGATCGAACAAAATTATCAGCTTTTAGCACATCTTGAGGCTTTTAAAGTATTAGATTGTCCGGTACTTGCAGGCATAAGCAGAAAGTCGATGATCTATAAATTTTTAGATACCCCAGTTAAAAATTCTTTGACCGGAACCATTGCTCTTAATATGCTTGCGCTTGTTCATGGTGCTGATGTTTTACGCGTTCATGATGTAGGGGAGGCAGTTCAAACCATACGATTGTTTTTAAAAACAAAAGAGGAAGGGAATAAATATCTGAACCTACACAAGTAATGTGTATATTTAACTAAGTTTTATTTGAATCATGCTTTTCACCTTCATAACAGTCCGCCTGATTGACATCATAGACATACTTCTTGTCGCCTTATTGATGTATCAGATTTATATGATGATCAGGGGAACTGTTGCATTCAGCATTTTTGTTGCGGTTATTGGTATCTGGCTTCTGCACTTCTTTGTAAGCATGTTTAAAATGAAGTTGCTTTCATCCATATTAGGCGCTGTAATTGAGGGAGGTGCTATAGCATTAATCATTCTATTCCAACAGGAGATAAGAAGGTATCTGATTTTTTTAGGAAGCCGATATTTCCCCAACAGAAGGTTGTCTCTCAGAAATTTTCTGAAAAGAGGCGATACGATTATACAAAAAGTAAAAATCTCTTCCATTCATCAAGCCTGTGTTAATATGTCGAATAGTTACACCGGTGCACTGATTGTTATATCCCGTAAATCATCTCTTGAGCTATACGCCGAAACCGGAGATACTCTTAATGCTCGAACATCAAGCAGACTTCTTGAAAGTATTTTTCTGAAAAACGGACCCCTGCATGATGGAGCAGCAATAATTGAAAATGAATACATTGTATCAGCACGCTGTGTTTTGCCTTTTTCCAGCAAAACAAATCTTCCTCCATATTACGGAATGAGGCACAGAGCGGGACTTGGCATCAGTGAAAATACAGATGCCCTGGTGATTATTATTTCAGAAGAACGCGGTGATATATCAGTAGCAGAACATGGTGAACTAATTTCCGGCATAGGTGAACAGGATCTTTGGAATATATTAAAAAAACGATTTGGATAATAATGCATGCCTATGAATATCAAAGAATTTCTAGAGTCTGAGATTATAAGTACAAAAAGTATTAAGCTTACGGTATATCATTTGTTCATTACCATCATTATCCTGATTGCAACGCGAATATTGATTTATATTATCCACAGAATATTCAAAAGGCAGGAAAGACGTAAGCGAATTGATCTTGGCACCAGCAGAGCCATCTATCAAATGATAAAGTATGTATTATGGGTTATAGCGATTGCATTTGCATTGGATACCATTGGAATAAAGATCACTTTTCTTCTTGCCAGTTCGGCAGCATTGTTGGTTGGTCTTGGATTGGGCCTGCAGCAAATATTTCAGGATTTTGTGTCCGGAATTACATTGCTGATCGAAGGCACATTAAAAGTGGATGATATTGTTCAAACAGCGAGTGGAGAGGTTGGCAAAGTAAAGGAAATAAATATGCGGACTTCTAAGCTGGAAACCAGAGACAATATCATACTGATTGTACCAAATTCAAAGCTTATCAACGATATAGTCATTAACTGGAGTCATCATGAAAAAAGAACACGTTTTTCTGTTAAGATTGGAGTAGCCTATGGTTCGGATGTTTTACATGTAAAAAAAGTACTTCTGGAATGTGCTTCCCAAATTGAGGATGTATTCTCAAATCCTGCCCCGTTTGTTCGTTTCCTTAATTTTGGAGATTCTTCTCTGAATTTTGAATTATTTTTCTGGACTACTGAGACTTTTCGTGTAGAAGATATTAAAAGCAATATCAGATTTAAAATTGACGAGGCATTTCGAAAGAACGGAATCAGAATACCATTCCCGCAAAGAGATGTTCATTTTTTCCCGGATAAAACAGGTAAATGAAAAAAGGATTACTTGAATCTGTTCTTCTCTCGTTTCTTAACAATTCTTGCTTTTGACTCCTCTCTGTTCAGCAATCGTTCGATATTTTTCTGGTGAGTTAAGATAAGCAGGACAGATACAATCATTGAGAATATAACAAGAGAGGAAATTGTGGTTTTGAAAACAAAAATTATCAGAATAGGAAATGAAATTCCTGCTATCATTGAACTAAGAGAGACATATCTTGTAGTTAAAAAAACAACAACAAAAATACCCAGACAGATAAGTGTTGGCTGCGGTTGAATTGCCAGTAATAGTCCAAGCAAAGTAGCCACTCCCTTACCACCTTTGAATCCAACATAAACAGGAAAAATGTGGCCCAGTACTGCTGCAGCCCCTAAAATCAACTGGTAATTCACAAAGTCAGTAGTACCGGGGATATAAACCTGTGTCAGCTTAACTATAGTAACAGCGACATATCCTTTTAATACATCAATAAGAAAAACCGGCAAGCCTGCCTTCCATCCAAGGACCCTTGCAGTATTTGTAAATCCTGCATTACCGCTGCCATGTTCTCTTACATCCAAACCGTAAAACCGTTTTCCAATCCAGACCGCTGAAGGAACTGCGCCAATGAAGTAGGCAAGAAGAATAAGTAAAATCTTGATTATCAAAGACATAATCAAAGAACAGATTGATAAGGCGTTACAAATTTAGAGGAAATTATTAATAATCAAAAAGATTGACTTACAATTTGAAAGTACTTGTTAAAAAGGACCTCTAAATCAATTGATTAGAGAGCTGATACAAAGGCATATTTCATGTTTTACAAGATCTCAAAAGGACTTACAGTCACTTTTCCATATTTCTCTTTGTATGCCAATAGTTTATCTTTTTGATTTTGCATTACCGTATTAAAGGCCTCTGGAATATCTTTCTCGTCAGCATAGATTTTTTCCATTCGTTCAATTTTTTCCAGGAATTTTTGTATTCTGATTGAAAATTGTTTTTCATACAGATCCCTTGAATATTCTCTGTTGAAAACTTGCATAAACAAAGACTTCAGATCCTCATATTTAGGAATATATCCTATTGGGGTTTCAATGGCATCATACTCTCCGTGCACTCTTCCTTCCATCCATATTAACCATACTTTTTTATCCACTTTTTCACTCAGAAACTCTCCGTTTTCTTTAATGAAGTAGTTGGTAGCAAATACTGCAGGTGCCTTTTTCAACTTTTTCTCAAATTTCAAATGGTTTTGGATGTACTGGCCCAATTGTACTACCAGGAAATCAAGATTAGCCATTGGGCTAAACTTTCTGACACCTTCCTTACCCAGAGTTGCCGCTGTAGTCTCCGATTCAATTGTAGCTCCGATATACACACCATGCTCCCAGTCGAGACTCTGAAAAACAGGAACAGAAGTATCCGAATCACGTCCACCATAAATAACTCCGCTAATAGGAACACCATCCGGATTATGAAGGTTAGGATCGACATTGGATAATTCATTTATTCTGACAGTATACCTTGCATTCTTGTGAGCATGCTCAATTTCTTTTCCTTCCTTGTCTTTATCTCCCAGTTTCCAGTTTTCGCTGAAATGATTCATTCCTTCATTCGGGAGTTCTTTACCCATATTCAGCCAATAAGGTTTTCCGTCATGAATTAGAATATTTGAAAAAATTAACTCCCTGGGAGTGGTAAGTACTTCATAAATGAAGGGATCATCTTTTGGATTCACATCGGTAATAATACCGAATATTCCCTGCTCGATATTCACTGCATGGCAAGTTCCGTCATTCCATTCTCTCAGGTAAGCGATATCGTCTCCAACGATTGTCTGGCCGGGAACCATAGCTGTTGAGGTCTTACCGCATGCACTTGGATAAGCACCGGTAAAGTATGATATCCTGTTTTTCCCTTCCGGTTTGATTCCCATAATAAACATGTGTTCTGTTAACCAGTCTTCGTTGTTAGCCTTATAGATTGCCAATCTGAGAGCCAGTTTTTTCAATCCAAGACTATTTCCGGCATATTGATTATTTACGGTAAGTACCCTGTCTTCTTTCAGGTCCATGTAAATTCTTCTTTTATCAATGTTCTTGGTGTTTCCCCTTGCATCCAGTTCTCCTGCCGAATGAATCAGGTAAAAGAAATCGTCGGAACCATTTAATTTTTTAAACTCCTCATAACCTGATCTGTAAAGAATATCTTCACTATGACCAACATAGGATGAGTCTGTCATCTGCATAGCACAGATCGAAAACTTTGAGTCAAGCGGGCCGAGACAGAAAAATCTGACCAGTACTTCTTTCCCTGCCATTGCTCCATCCATTATTTCAAGCACTTCTTTTACTCCTTCTTCTCTGGGCTTTGTTTTAATAACTTTACTCATTTTCATATCCGGAGTCACCAGAACACTTGTATTTTCTTTATCCCTTGCCTGATCATAATACCCATCGTAATGAATTGTATGGCCTTCCATAGTCAGCTTTTTTTCTTCACCTGTTCTCAAAGCCATTTCTCTGACATAATCTATGTCTTCCTGTGAATCGGTTATCACCGTAACCTTCGAAGGTTTTAGTATACCGGTGAATTCTTCCACAATGTTTAAAACCTTGGGATTATTCAAATACTTAAGTTTTTCCAGATTCTCTTTGCTTAAAATTTGTTGATCAATGTTCATATTTTTCTGCTTTTAGAGTTATTGATTTGATATATTGTAATTACCTGAAAACACTCAATTGTTTTTTTTAGCGGCAGCAAAGATAGAAAAAAATTGATATGTTAACCGTCTTATTATAATAAGTGCCAATAAATAATACAAACTAGTATTCAATTGGTTCATTGTATAGATAGGGTCAAATGTATCTATTTGTTAATCAAATAGTTAATTGAGGACCATGAATGTCCAATGTCCAATGTCCAATGTTAAACAAAACTTCAAATTTCTGTGGTTTGCGTTTCATAGATGGTGAATACCCTGAAAAAAGAAGGCAGATGAAACGCTTTTACTTTTTGGATCCTGTTCCCGGGGTTTCGCCCCGGACTGAAATAATTTCGCCCCTTCAGGGCTTTTTATACCAAGGACTCATGGTTGCGACACGATCGAAGTTTAGTAGTGCATAATCGATTTTCCAGCATCAATCTCCCAACTTCCGACTTCGGTCTTCCGACTCCAAACTCTCAACTCCTCAACTCCTCAACAATAAATGACTAACTGATTAATTGACTTCCCTGCCAGCCGGTTCACATGCCGAAGGCATAGCAGGCTGGGTCGAGCTCGCAAGCTCGGTTGGACAATCGATTAACTGATACAAATTGAATAAGCTAAATCATTAATCTTCATTTAATCGATTCATCGATTCTCCGATTAATCAATTTCTAACAATCCAATAACCCAGTAACCAGTAACTCTGGACTACTAAACACCTCAACGTATATACCTTCCGACTTCGGTCTTCGGACTTCAAACTCCAAACACAAAACTTTTTTCTCATTCCAATTCATGAATTACCAGTCCGCTGCGCAGTTTGGGCTCAAACCATGTTGTTTTTGGAGGCATTATGTTTCCTGTATCAGCAATATTCATTAACTGATCCATAGATACAGGATACAGAGCAAATGCCACTGCCATTTCGCCGCTGTCAACCCTCTTCTGTAATTCTTCCAGTCCCCTGATGCCACCAACAAATTCAATTCTCGTTGATTTTCTGAGGTCTTTAATATCCAGAACAGGATCCAGCAATACTTTTGAAAGGACGGTTACATCAAGACAGTCTATAGGATCATTATCGTTATAAGTATTCGCTTTTGCTCTTAAAATATACCATTTCCCATTAAGATACATTGAAAACTCATGCAAAGCAGAAGGTTTATAGGGTTTATCACCAAACTCCTCAACTTCAAAAGAATCCTGTATCTTAATCAGGAATTCTTCCTTTGTATAACCATTGAGATCCTTAATGACCCTATTATAATCAATAATTGTCAGCTGACCTGCGGGAAAATGAACCGCCAGAAAATAATTGTATTGCTCTTTGCCGGTATGATCCGGATTCTGTTTTTTTCGTTCTTCTCCCACATGTGCGGCAGCTGCCGTACGATGATGTCCGTCAGCGACATAGGTATATTTTATCTCTTCTCTGAAAATACGTTCTATCTCAACAACATCTTTATCATTACTCACTAACCACAGTTTATGTCCAACTCCATCGCCGGCTATAAAATCAAATTCTGGTCTTTCAGTGATTATCCGATTGACTATAGCATCAATTTTTTCGTTGTCATGATAGATAAAAAAAACCGGTTCGGCATTGAAATTCGTAACACGGATATGATTTTTCCGGTCTTCTTCTTTTTCCGGTCGTGTCAATTCATGTTTCCGAATTATTCCATTAAGATAATCCTCAACACTCGCACAAGTCACAAGGCCATATTGAGTTTTTCCCCACAATGTCTGGGCATAGATATAGTAAATTTCTTTTTCGTCCTGAGAAAAAATGCCGTCAGCAATTAGTTTCCTGATATTTTTCCTGCCTGTTTCGTAAACAATATCTGCATAATGATCTGTATCTTCAGGAAGATCGATCTCGGGTTTAACAACACGCAAAAAAGAATAGGGATTATCTCCTGCATCTTCTCTTGCTTCATCGGAACTCAGTACATCGTAAGGTCTGGAAGCGATACGACGTGCATATTCCTTCGCAGGTCTGAAACCTCTGAAGGGTTTAACTATTGCCATATGAAAATAATGTTCTGATAATTCAAATTGAAGCTCCTCGCCTCAAGCGGCGAGGAATCTTCGATCCTTTTTTTGTTTATTATTTTTGTGCTCGCTAACCCCGCAGCAACTTGCCCGCCGCATGCTATGGTAGGCGGGGCTACGGGGAACCGAGCTTGCGAGCTCGGCGAAGCCAATGCGCTCGCAGGATTCAATCAATTTACCTTAAAGGTCGTATCCCCATTCTTAATATAACCAACAATCTGACGGGCAGCAGCA
>Ga0315543_1004780_pt1 | contig 11013 bp, 11 predicted proteins | sample SalMarSW160210MG_2_FD_203098 | JGI IMG/M metagenome (GOLD analysis project Ga0315543, IMG submission 203098) | Salt marsh sediment microbial communities from the Plum Island Ecosystem LTER, Massachusetts, United States - Salt Marsh Sediment SW1601-210 ...
AGCAAAAGATGAAACTATACTTTGATAATATCCAAGTTGATGAATTTGCTTATCAACTACGCTAAAACATAAACTGTCCACGATGTGATGGCACATTTACCTGTCCACGATGTCATGGCACTTATCAGCTAGGTGCTACCAGTTAACGCAACACAACGAACACAATGTTGCAGGAGTCACCTCATGTCTGTAATATGGCTCCAACAGGTAAACTGGAGGCAGATGAAGCCACGAACCTTCTTCTGGGTCTTATTCGCAGTAGGCATCGTGGTGCTAGGGCTCTTGAGCTATTCGTTTGTTATTTCGATCGGGCTTCCCACACCCCAGAGAGCAACCCCACTCGCCACGATAGCGACTGGCATTGCCTTGTCCGCAGTAGCAATGTTGGCCTATCTTCTCCAACGGAGCAGCCTAGACCTTCAGGATCGAAGCCTAAAGCTTCAGGATCAGAGTTTCGATGCACTTCACAAGCCATCGCTTGGCATTCTTTCGAAAGATCCTGCGATGCTTCCAAGTACGGAGATTGCAGCGAGAGAGAAGAGCGACATCTATGCAGAGTATGTCATGTGGAACGCAGGCGACGTTCCCATCATTATCCAGCAACCCGTGATTGTACGGATCCGAGGCCTCGGTCCAGTCGATCTCGGGAAAGGAATAACGCAGCTTGAGCGAGTGCAAGGTAGCAAGCTGATTCTTGAGCAGTCCTTCCCGATTGTTCTGGGGAAGGCTGAGGTGTGCACTTGGCGCCAATTCACCGGTGACGCCGCACACCTTCGGCCAATAATGTCCGAAGTCTACGAAGTGAATCGTGAAAAGGCGGAGGAGTTCCTTCGGGACCAAAAGAGCAACAGGCGCTTTCTATTCGCGGTGACATACTTCAGCAAGCCGCCTACTGACCTGACGAAGAGCGATCTGCATCGGCGGTACGTGGGCTTCAGCTACACTTTGTCTGGTGCAGATGGGAAAGCGAGGCGTGGCTGAGTCCAGAAACATGGCTTCCCAAGAATCCAGGGACGCACACCATAATTCCTCAAGGAGCAGCCTAAGATGAAGTCTGTGCCGCTTGACCCTCACAGTATCTTAAGAGATGACAGGAATAGATTTGATGCCCGCCACTCTATGACATACCCCATCATAGAGTTGCGCAATAATCATAGCCCTATCCCGTCAGTAATCGATCGATTGACTTCTCTCCATCTTTACCTATAAACTGCTCCTAGACTAGAAAGAAAGCCGAGCTTGATTATCCAATGTCAAGTTATTGGATATCGGTTGCATGGGTACGACAGGGTAATGGTCGCTTCGGTTGATCCAGAGCTAAGCGCTTGAGGTACTTAGGCCGCGCGCGGAAACGGAAGGGCGCTCAGGCTTCTTTATGGTTCTCGCCAGAACTCTCGTCTGTCAGGACCTGGGATAGAAGGAGCGTACGGAGGAGGTAGGCATGAGTTCAAAATGCCCCCTGTGTTCCAACGAGCTGTCAAAGGAACCTCGCGAAGACTTCGACACAAGGGGTGAGATCTACTCCTGCCCAAACTGCGGCTGTTTCGAGTTAGCTTTGGAGAGTCAGAATCCAGTTTCCAGTATCGCGTCGGATAGCCCAGAGAAGCTTCCCATCCTGAGCCATGCGGTACGCAAGATAAATGAGAGGCAGGGACGTCCGAAGATTACGATGGAGCTAATTAGCAGCATCCTTAGCACTTCCCAGCTTCCTTCCCCAACCGAGCAAGTTGAGAATCTCCTTCTCTGGCTTGGTGATAACTGTGGCTTCTTCGGCGAGCGGATACAGGTAACTCCTGAGACGCACACCGCCATCATTGGAGCCGCCAATCGCGAAAACCACCATGCTGTTGCACGAGAGCTGGTCAACCGCGGGCTTTGCGACAAATCGCACATTGACGGCGTTGAGATTGGCGCTCTTTCTTTTGACGGCTGGCAAAAATACGAGGAACTACGCCGTGGCAGAACAACCTCCCGCAAGGCATTCATGGCAATGGCCTACAGTAACGAAGTGCTGGACAGAATCTTCGTCAATTGTTTCAAGCCTGCGACGGCAGCCACTGGTTTCACTCTCCGTCGTCTAGATGAAGCTCCCCCCGCTGGGCTAATCGACGATCGGTTGCGCGTTGAGATTCGGACATCACGCTTCCTTATTGCCGATCTAACCGAAGGGAACCAAGGGACATACTGGGAAGCAGGTTTCGCAGAAGGCCTTGGGAGGCCGGTGATCTTCACATGCAAGAAGAGCTACTTCGAAGAGCAGAGCACGCACTTTGATACGAGCCATCACCACACGGTGCTCTGGGACGAGGATGACCTTACGAGTGCATTTATGCTACTGAAGACAACCATTCGAGCCACCCTTCCTTCTGAAGCTGTGATGGAAGATTCTGAGGGACCAAACTAGGCACTTGTGACTCTTTTTCGGGGAATTCCGCGGGAAGCCTGGGAACACACACCATAATTCCTCAAGGAGCGGCTTCAAATAGATTCTGCGTCACCTGAATGAATATTGGCAATGTGCCTTGCCTACTGCTTTTCCCATCTTCTTTCGGCTTCCTCAATCTCGCTTCTCAACAACCTCAACATTGCCTCAAGACGAGGCCAAGAATACCTCACGGAACACTCATCCAGTTTGTTGGGTTTGTTGAGTTCGTAGAGTACACTGGAAGGACCCGAGCTTGGTCTTACGCAACACAATATGTATTGTGTTGCATGGGGCTTGCCCAACACAGGGCTGGTCATGTACTTGGCTTGTCTTGCCACGTGCTTTCCTTCGATACTCCTCCCTTAAGACTAGATAGAGGCCATAATACAATGGGTTCTGTGAATGAGTGATATCTAAGGCTACAAGACAGGAAGTGCGATCTTCGGGAGCTTCCAAAGTTGTTCTTCTTGCCTGGCACAACAGTACGTGAGCAAGATGTGTGGTGTATATCTTTAGGTTTCACAAGGAAAAGACACAGATAATGTCAGAAGATAACTCAGATCATAAAAAGATGGAGGACAAGAAGGCTGAACCTAAGAACCCTGTAGAGATAATCGATAAGATGATCTCCTCTTATGACGCGATCCAAGAGAAGTCGTTCGAAATGGCAATCATTGCTGGGGAGGAGAAGGAGAGATTACAGATAATACGACCAGCTTGGGAGGACATGTCAAAGCGAGAAATGGTCGATCCTGATGAAGCTGAAGTTTATGGCAGTGCTATTAGCACACTCGACGCTTACTGCGGCGAATTAACTGAATGCAACCAGAAGACTTTCGATCTCTCGAGTAGCTTCAGAGATACTGTCCGCTCTTCAGATTCAGTGGTTACCATAACAGCTGGGACCATGGCAGTTATGTCCTTCGGTCCGACCCAATTACCAGAAGAGGTAACCCTTCCGAGGCACTCACAGTTCGAAGAAACGCGCGAGAAACTGAAAGAACTGGACGAAGCTCTCTCAGATACCTATACATCTATTAGGGAAGTGCGCTACGGAACCCGATCTGATCCCGAGCGAGCGGCTTTCTACCAGACCAGACAAGTTTTCGATCACTTCTTCTCTTTGCTTGCACCAGATGACTTGGTGAGACAGTCATCTTATTGGTCTCCAAAGCTAAAACCCGATGACCCTTGCCTAATCACTCGATTTGAACGGGTAATGTTCGCTGCACATACGCACGTTCCAGACCATCAGAAGCGTGATACTCTAATCAGCTCCGCTCGTCATATGATTGCTGTTTACAAAAGTATGAATGAGGCCCACAAGAGAGGCCGCCTAGAGGCAGATCGCGCCAGAGCGGCTCTGCGCGAGGTATTGACTCTCATCGAGACTTGGGTCTCGGCAATCAAACTTCCTCTTTCCTTCTTAACGCCATCTGACTAACCAATGGATGGAACCAACCTTGCTGTCGTAGCCCTTTTTGGAAGTACTATTCCTTCAAAATGTTCCGATCCCGTTTCGTTCTATTACAAGAACTGCAATGTGGATCAGTTACTTACCCCTGGTGGACGACTTTAGAACTTTCAAGTGGCCTAGTGTAAGCGATCTCCAGGAGCTTGTCGCAGGGAGCAGGGTATGACACTGGGTACCGTCAGTCCCTGGGCCCGTGGAGGACTACTTTCGAACCCGGTATAACCTCTCTATTTCATCTGAGCCTATTGCTACCTAAAAGATCAGGTTACGTACGCTCTCCGTGTTCCGCATCAGAAGAAGCCGGGGGTTGCGATAGCCAACCCGGTCACTGACTAATTTGCCAAAAGCAGCTCACGGGATACCTAACACCCTGTTCGTAATCGTCTATAGAGCACCCAAGAGCACCGCCAGGAAGATGACCCCTATTAGTCCTAGTGCGATCAGGAGGTACACCAGCCAAGGATGGCCACAATCACTGGATTGATGTTTATGCATAGGTGATAACTATACTCGTTTTTATTGTGGTGAGGAGGAGGAAGAGAGGATGAGATCTTAATGAATACACTCGCCATTCTGCTTGCCCTAGGAGCCTCTATTTGCTGGGCTTTGGCCATGATCCTAGCTAAGATCGGACTAAAATGGATGGGTCTGGTTTCCTTCGCTGCCATTCGTCCGTTATTCGCGCTGTTGTTCATCGTCCCCTACGGGCTGTTGACCTCGGGCTTCCATCATACTGGATTTGGCGTTGTGGGCATTGCAGTCCTAGCTGGCTTCCTTGATGCGTTCGTTGGCAGCCTGCTCTTCTTAGTTGCCATTAAGAGAAGCCCCGCACACAAAGCGAGCGCGTTATCACTCACCGCCCCATTCTGGGGAGTTGTTGCCGCTGTTCTCTTTCTTGGGGAAAGACCACAATTAGTTGTCTATGTTGCAGCTGTTCTGATTATTTCGGGTGCTTATTTCCTGGCTGGCGGCCGAGACGCGGCTACCTCAGACGATCGAACGTTGTCGGGCATCCCGCTTGCCCTTGCAGCTGGAATCTTGTGGGGGGTGACAATCGTTCCGGCGAAATACTGCCTTAGCCATGGAATGACTCCCATCGCCTACACACTGATCGGGGTCGCTACCGCCGGGGTCAGCTGGGGTCTCATCGCAATTATCTACAAGAGCACGATACGGCCCCTACGTTATTCTTGGCGCGGCCTGGGAATCGCCTTACTCACCGCGTTCACCAGCTTCTTCCTTGGCTCAATCCTTTGGCTCTCTGGTCTTAAGCTCGCTCCGGCTAGCTTGCTTGCGCCCATTAATGGGACGATGCCGCTCTTTGCTTTTCTGTTCAGTGTCCTCCTCTTGCGTGAACATCCCTCCGCTCGTTCTACCCTTGGCGTATTACTGGTATCTGCTGGAGTGTTTCTCGTTGGCGCTTTTGGCTAGAAACACTCTTGGAAGAAACGATACTTCACCCCCCAGTGTACGACTTTGGAGCTGTTGAGTGGCCTAGCGTGAGCGATCTTAAGGAGCTTGTTGTCGGGAGCAGAGGGTGAAACTGGATATCGTACAGTCCCTGGCACTAGTGGACAACTTTCCAACTATTGATTCGCCAAGACCCGAAATACTAGTGCCACTCTGTGTACGATGAGTAGAGGAGACATTCCGGCCTGTCTGCGTGCCTGCCTGTCCCGTTGGGACGGCAGACAGGGGACGCATAGGCGCGTTGGGTATCCCGCGCCATGGACGTATATGATCGCAAGGTGAGCTTGCCAGAACCGGTGCTTGACTCGGCACTAGTTAGCTCTTAGAGTGGCATAAGATTTCCACCACATGTCCATTAGATGCCGAATAAGACATTCTGACTTTTAATCAGGGTATCACAGGTTCTTGACCTGTACGGTCTCACGGAGTGCTGGTGACAAACGGCCTCTTATCCTTCTTGCAGATAATCTGTATAGTATGACGCCCCGACATAGCTGCTGTAGGCATACCACCGCCCGGATTGACCCACTGACCGGCCATATAAAAATTACCAAGCCCCGGCAAGGTTTTTGCCATTTCCATCATAAAGGTCTTGGTGGTAATCATCCAGCCTTCATAGCTGCCCCGCCAGTTGCCGGTGTAACGTACCCAGGTCATCGGGGTGGCAACATCACTCATTTCTACCTGGTCGGCCAGACCGGGGAATCGTTTATCAAGCAGGGCTACCACCGTATCTGCTAGCTGTTCTTTTTCCGCCTTGTATCGCTCGGGTTCTTTATATAATTTTTCCCAGTAATCGTAGTCCGTATTGAACTGAACCTTAACTACAGTCTTGCCCTCCGGTGCCAGGGTGGGATCGAAGTTATCAATAAGTACACTGAGTTCCTTTTGTTCTTTACCGGCGATAGTCACAGGTTTCTCCAGGGGGAAAGTAAGGCCGACTAACGAGGGCGGCATATCATCGAATTTACGTGCAACTCCCAGGCCGATATATACCAGCGGCGGGAACAACGGGAGATGGTCATAGTAGCGGCGAATCTTTTCATCGATGTACTTTCCGTCCAGCATATCGAATATCGTGGTACGGCCGTCAGCAGCGGAGATAACGATGTCACCCCGGTATTCCGTACCGTCGTTCAGCTTTATGCCTACGGCTTTATCGTTTTCCACCAGTGTTTTATCTACCCTTGCCTTGAAGTGGATTTCGCCGCCAAGGTCGAGGTAGCGCTGCTGGATATAGCTGACGAAGGCCAGGGCACCGCCTATGACATAACCAGCGTCTTTCTGATTGAGCCAGGCGAAAATCATAGGCATGGTTAGCATGGGCATATCAGCGAATTCACCGCCGGAGACCATGTTAAGAATCTTACTGAGGAAGGGATTTTTAAAACGCTGATAATAATCGGTCGATGTAATCTTCCCCCACTTTCGGACGAATCTCAGAAGGGGCAGCATTTTGACCATCTTGAGGCCGTCAAATATACCGTAAAGCTCCCGTGGTTTGTCTACAGGCATGTCTAATCGCGTGCCATCTCGCATTACTTTTATATACTCATGAATAACCGCTTCGTCCTCCGGAGCGAGTTCTATCATTTGCTTCTCCAGGCGGTCGATATCGGTATACATGGGGAAAACCTGACCGCTTGCATATTCGACGCGAGCGAACTGGTCATGATTGAAAACCTGCCATTGCTGCGCCGCCCCGAGTTCTTCCCAGAACTTATGGTAGCTTGTTCCCGGTTTGGTACCCAGCAACCAGTTCATTGCACCATCAATGGTGTAGCCCTTGCGTTTCCAGCCGGTGCACACTCCGCCGGCCTTGTCATGCATTTCAAAAATAGAGGTACGGTAGCCGTTCATCCGGCCATAGCAACCGGCCGCCAGGCCGGTTAGTCCTCCCCCGATGATGATTATTGACTTATCCATCTATTCCTCCTGCATATTAGGATTTCTCGTTTAACTCAAGATGCAAGCTTTACCTTAGACGGTTATAATTATTTTCCCTTTAGCATGTCCGTTTTCGGAATGCTTATGGGCTTCGGCAGTGTCACTCAAAGGATAAGTTTTGTCAATTACCGTTTTCATCCTTCCAGCCTCAATGACGTCCTTAAGAAAATCAAGCTCTTTCGTAGTGCATGGCGGCATCCCAAATTTGGCCTTCCTATCCCCTATCTTTGAAGTCCATAACATTTGCAGAAGCAATGGAATGGTAGCAACAGTGGAAAGATACATTCCTCTTTGTTTGAGCGAGTCCATACATTGTGAAAACGATCTTTTACCTACCGTGTCGAAGATAATATCGTAGGTCTGAACCTCTTTTGTAAAGTCCTCTCTGGTATAGTCAATCACTCTATCTGCTCCAAGAGACTGCACTAATCCCAGATTCGTTGTACTGCATACCCCAGTAACATCTGCCCCGAAGTATTTGGCCAGTTGCACCGCCATTGTGCCCACTCCACCGGAAGCTCCATTGATAAGGACTTTCTGCCCGTCCTGAATTTTACCCATCTCCTTTAAGAAGTACAGTGCCGTGGTTCCCGAGAAAGGCACCCCGGCCGCTTCATTGTAGGTCATATTTATCGGCTTCATGCCCACTTTTTCTTCTGGCATACATATATACTCTGCGTGAGCTCCGGGACGTCCTCCTGCATAGACCTGGTCACCCTGTTTAAACAGTTTCACAAATTTGCCTGCCGCTTCGACTTCCCCAGATAGTTCAACTCCCAGTATAGTATTTCTTGGTTTTGTCGGCCCCGCCATCATTCGGGCAATGATGTTCTTGCCATCGCGAAAATGCCAGTCCATTGGGGTTACCGTCGAGGCATGTACCTTAATAAGTACTTCATTATCTTTGGGGATAGGTTTGGCTACCTCTTTGAGTTGAAGAACATCTGGTGGTCCGTATTTTGTATATACAATAGCTTTCAAGAATATTCCTCAAATTTGTTAGGTTTGGTCATTAAGTGCAAAAGGTGGATAACGGTCAGTGGTCAATAAGAAAGCATATGCAGACACTCTTAAAGACCATCGGTACACGCCAACCACAAAATCAAACAAGGCTCTTGGGTAGCGACTAGTAAACAATATGGCAAACCAGGCAATCACTACACACACTATTGCAGCAATCCCCAGGAAACACAGGATAATATAGTGTGGTATAGCCAGTAACCATTTCACTAATGGTAGCGCAGGATGTAACTCATTTTTAACATCAGGATATGAAATCTCAATGTGCACTGACTGCTCTTCATCAGTCGATGGATATTCATCAGTGAGCAGGCCAATGTACGCCCCAACACGAGTGCTGAACTTGGTCAGCGCCACATTCCAGTCAAACCACCACTTTGGATATTTTCGTCTAAATAGGATCATTAAAACTAACGGTAGAAACAGAAGTCCAGACGATGATAAAGATTGGAATGACAGTGAATATCCTGAAAAATGTTGTCAGTCTGTTTAGATTTCTATCAGGGTAGTCGATCGATAATTGAACTGGATATCTAGTTGAAGTTCCTGTCATAATACTTACCTCCCAATTTTCTCTAATGTTGCATTATACAACAGTTATTACAATTCCCCCTTTTGCGTGTCCGGTTTCGGAATACTTGTGGGCTTCGGCAGTGTCACTCAAAGGATAAGTCCTGTCAATGACTGTCTTTATCTTTCCCGCCTCAATAAGCCCTTTGAGGAAGATTAGATCTTTGGCATTTTCGCTTGATGGCCCAAATATTACTTTCTTGCTGCTTGTTATTGAAAGCCATACCATGTAAACAAGCTTTGGCAATCCAAAGCGAGTAAATGGATAGAATCCTTTTTTCTTTGGCGAGCTTCACAACGTGAAAACGAACTCTTGCCTACCGTGTCAAAGATAATGTCATTGGACTGCAAAGGCAAGTGCGCAGGATCAATGTATGGTAAAACTGCGACTCTCAGAAAGCCAAGGGGCCTAGCAGGATCACTAGGCCCTTTGACACGATGATTGTGTGAATCATTATAATACATGTTTTGTGTGTCTTATCTCAAAAGCACCTCACAACAAGCTCAGAGTTGCCTCACAGGTCCCTAACGTCACCTCGGAAGGAGCCGTATGTGTCAATCTTTGGCCTTCCCTCAAGCTAGTATCAAGGTTACCATGAACACTAGACACGATCTAATGCGGATCTTAGCGCTGAGCTATCCTCAGCTAAGGGAGCGGCTTGAGGCCCTTGCTGGCATGGATGGCCTGCTTGAGGGTCAGGTCCGCAAGGGCTTGAAAGGGAGACTGGAATATAGTCCGGCGGTCCTCAACATGTTGAGAGACGTTGAGGCGCTTGTCCGCAACCACAACATGCGATTGTTAGACGCAGTCAAGGAAGTGGGGCGGAAGATCAAGGGAGATGGTTTATCTAGCGATTCTCACCCCGATAGCAAAGGGGTCAAGGATCAATTGATCGAGGCCCTGGAGAGGGAGATCCGGCGCCTGGAGGGTGAAGTGTTGTTCCTCCGCGGCCAGGTCAGCCAACTTACTCCGCTGGCATTGCCTAGGGGTCGGTGGTGGTGGCCGTTTAGACATGCAGAATGATTGCCAGAATACAGGAGGGGACAAATGAATGCCAAATCTGCAATTCCTAGACTAACAGTAGTCCTATATATCATGGGGATTCTTCAGATCATCGGAGGGGTTATACTGTGTGCAAAGCTATTGCCAGGGGTAGCTAACTTAGAGTACCGTTTGTTATTCTCAGCATATGCCCCAGCGTTGACGTGGCTGTTTGCAGGGATTATATCGGGGATGCTTGTCCTTGCAGCTGCTGATGTTTTTATGCACTTAAAGGGCCTTGGCAATATTCAGTACCGCCTGAAGAATCTTGTGGACGACATTTCGTCAAGGAGTAGCGATTTACAGAAAACGCTGGAGAGAATCGAAGAACAGTTGAAAGCTAATCGGAAAGAATAGACCACAAGTTGGCTTCTGACGCTCCCAGCAAGTGGTACTTATACACGATCTAGCCCAGGATGACAGCTGCAGGCAGCCGTTCAGCCGTTCGCCAAGTGGAAAACTAGAGTTCCCCGCCCTTGGTATTTCCTCTCTGAGTCTGAGAGAATGATCTTGTTACCTTCGTTTTCTTTCTCATCTGACAGGAGAGAAAGAGAGGAATATCCGCTTCCCTTCTTCTAGTCTACGTCCTAGCTCCCCGTAGTGGACAACTTTCGAACTTTTGAGTGGCCGAAGCCTGAAGTGTTAGAGGCACTCTATGCGCGATGAGCAAACGATCCAGAGCGGGCACAGCTAAAGAGCTCAGAAGACGTGGTGAAGCTTCTTATCGGAGTAGGTCGCAATGCTAAGACTCCACTACAAAGCGAACCTTGTGTTGCGTAAACCAGTGGCTCGGGTTCGAGTCCCCTAGGCTCCATAAGACAGGGGTAGTTCGCGAACTGTCCCTACTTCATCTTACCGCAAAGCACGCGGAGAAAACCAGGAATGGGGTTTTAATTCTGACTTTCCTGCACCCTGGGTTCCTTAGGGTTGCTCCCCTTTCCTCACGTTCGACAGTCGTAGGTTGACACAAAGCAGCAAAGTCCGTAGAGATATGCATTATGTGCATTGGGGTTTTACAACCGTGTGCCTACAGATTATGCGTTGTTAACCGTTACCTTCTTGACC
>Ga0315543_1004782_pt1 | contig 11007 bp, 10 predicted proteins | sample SalMarSW160210MG_2_FD_203098 | JGI IMG/M metagenome (GOLD analysis project Ga0315543, IMG submission 203098) | Salt marsh sediment microbial communities from the Plum Island Ecosystem LTER, Massachusetts, United States - Salt Marsh Sediment SW1601-210 ...
CGTCGTACTTCATTCACGATACCCATCGCCGCCTTGCCGACGGCATCCATCGTCAGAGCACTGAAGATAAAGACCATCATGGCACCTATAAAGAGCCCGACTATCACTATGGGGTCTCTCAGGCTTATGGCTATCTCGTACCCCTGAACCCTCATGGTCTCACCGAACGCCGCCGTCATACCCAGAGCCGCAAGGGCTGCCGAGCCGATAGCAAAACCCTTGCCCGTCGCCGCCGTGGTATTGCCGAGAGAGTCCAGGGCGTCGGTCCGCTCTCTTACTTCAGGGTCGAGGTGTGCCTGCTCGGCTATTCCGCCGGCATTATCGGCAACAGGTCCGTAAGCATCGGTCGCCAGGGTAATACCGAGTGTCGAAAGCATTCCGAGAGCGGCAATGGCGATACCGTACAGGTCTGCAACACGGTAGGAGATTACGATGGCAACCGCAACCAGCAGGACGGGGAACAGAGTGCTGAGCATTGCGGTACCGAAACCCTTGATGATTAGCGTCCCCGTGCCTGTCTCGGCAGACTCGGCTATTCTCTGTGTTGGTTTATAGGTATATGAAGTATAGTACTCAACACTCAAACCTATCAGGATTCCGGCAACCAGACCGGATACCACCGCCCAGAACACTCCGAAATCCACTCCGTCGAGTCGCCAGATAACTATTCCCGAGATAACGACGACGAGTATCGAAGCTATGTATATTCCGCGGCGTAATGCCCAGAGTAACGACTTCATCCCCGCCTTTTCTCCGGTTCTGACGAAGAAAGTGCCGATTATACCGGCGAGAATCCCGCCGGCGGCTATTACGAAAGGAAGGACAGCCATATCCGAGTTCCAGGCAAAACCGGCGGCTACCGCTACCACCAGGGTGGCAACGATTGAAGCTGCGTACGATTCAAAAAGGTCCGCCCCCATACCGGCTATGTCACCGACGTTATCTCCCACATTATCGGCGATAACACCCGGGTTTCTCGGGTCGTCCTCGGGAATTCCCGCCTCCACCTTTCCCACAAGGTCAGAGCCTACGTCGGCTCCCTTGGTGAAAATACCTCCGCCGACCCTGGAGAAAAGGGCAATCGAGGAAGCGCCGAAGCTGAAGCCGACGATTATATTCACCAGATCGTTTCCGCCGAATATAAGGTAGATTATACTCAGGCCGAGTATACCCAGCGCTACCACGGTGGTGCCCATTACCGCCCCGCTCGAGAAAGCGACGCGTAATGCGGGATTAAGACCGCTCTGCGCAGCCGTGGCGGTACGGCCGTTCGCCTTAACGCCCATCCTCATGCCTATGTAACCGGCACCGCCTGAGGTTATGGTTCCGACCAGATAGGCAATTCCCGTTTTCCATCCTATGTCCGGTACAACGCACAGGACCACGAACACGACTATCACGAACACCACTAAAGTCAGGTATTCACGTTTGAGGAAAGCAAGAGACCCTTCCTCGATAGCCGAGGTTATCTCGCGGATTTTCTCGCTCCCTGCGTTTTTCTTGAGAACGCTGGCAGCCAGGTACACCACGAACCCCAGTCCGACAACACCGGCTATAACGGCAAACCATATGAGGTCCATTTAGTCAGGCTCCTTTCTATTTTCTGTTATATTATGAGTTTTCAGGTTTTATGAGTTTTCAGGTTTTCTGTTCTCCTCAAGTAATTCCAACCTTTTCTCCAGTACCTGCTGTCTTATCGCCAGGGTCAGGTCGCTGCGTGTCCTTTCCAGGACTCCTCGCAGCATATCCGTCGTTCGACGCAGCCCTCCGGTTACAGCGTCCGGAAAGTCCACCGTAACCAGAACGCTGTAGATATCATCCATTGCCGATAACAGTTCCTCGCCTTTTGAGAGGTCGCCCTTCCTCATGCTGTCAAGGAGGTAACGCCTAAGTTCACTGGCGGCTTCGCCCAGTCCGTTAAGATAGGCGGCGGAATCGACACCAAGTTCTTCCGGAGACTGAAGCGGCTTTCCGGTTACCATGCTTAAAACAGCACTTCCTTCAGTATATTCCTTCTGAGCGTCCCGCAGAAAACCGGTATTGATGACTTCATCGCTATCGGAGACCGCCTGTTTACTCTCTATGAGCAATTTTCCCGCCGACTCAATAAGCTCCGCGGCTTTATCGAACTCACGGCGGTGTACGGCACGGATGGCCTCACTCGAATAACGGATTGCTTCCCGGCACAGCGGCAGCATCTTTTCCCTGGCTCTGTCTTTTTCCACCAGGTTACGTTTTATCTGTTCCAATATAGAATCAAGATTTTCGGTCGGTCCGCTCATTCTTTCACCTCGACTACTTCCGCTATCATCCGGGATGCCTCTTCCGGTGATTCCGCTCCCATAACGGCACTGATTACGGCTACCGCATCCGCACCCGCATCGATAACCTCTGCCGCATTATCCCTGTTTATGCCGCCGATAGCAACAACCGGTACGCTTACCGCCTCTTTAACCTTCCGCAGCATATCCAGCCCGACCACCTTTGCCGGAGTGGTTGTCGAAACCTTCGAAGATGTCGGGTAAATCGCGCCGACAGCTACATAGTCGGCACCCGCGGACTGCGCTGCAACTGCCTGCCCGGTAGAAGTGGTCGAACAGCCAACAATCTTGTCAATCGGCAGCAGTCTGCGGGCAGTCTCAACCGGCAGGTCATCCTGTCCGAGGTGCAGTCCGTCAGCATCTGCAGCCAGGGCAATATCGAGGTAGTCATTCACAATGAAAAGTACACTGTGTTCGGCGCACAACTCCTTCAGTTGCCTGGCAACGGACAATATCTGTTTCCTGCTGCTAACCTTATCCCGTAGTTGAACCGTTCCGGCGCCGCCTTTAATTGCCTGAGCGGCTAGGTCGAGGTGCCTGCGTCCCTGAAGCATCTGAGTATCGATGATAACATACAGTCCGGTAAGCTGTTTCAGCCTGTCCTGACGCAGCACCCTGGAGAGCAGTTCCTGTTCTATCGTGTAGAGGCTAAAACGTGCCTGCCTGAACCTGTCGGTATCGAGCTCCGGAGGTGAGCCGGGTACCTTCGCCAGCTCTTCAAGCGTTCTCAGCGATTCCTGCACTCTTCTGGCGTTAGCCACCAGCAATACACCAAGCTCTTTACTCTTTTCTTCCCCCGGAACTTCCATATCGGCGCCGACATCACTGTCTGCATTGCGGAATTGAATAAGCTGCTTTTGGAATGAGTAATCGCTTATTACCAGTTCATGCCGCAGAGCCTTGAGCCGCCCGGTAAGAGCAGCATCGTCAAGCAGCAAACGGGCTATCTCTTCGAGAAAACGGAGTCCTTCACCAAGCCGGTTGAGGCTGGCATCGATAATACGCAGTGTCCGACGGGACTCTTCTTCAGAATAAGTCATATCTATGAGACTTACGGATAACGCACCCTTAAGGTTTCAAGTAAAGCAGTTTATTTTAGCACAGCCTTATTCACTGGTAAAGATATTTAACTGATTGGTGTTACTCAATCTTGGTTGTTGTCACCCCTGCGAAAGCAGGGGTCTATTGCATCGATGAGATAGATTCCCGCCCGCCACGGCGGGCGGGAATGACATTGTTTTTTTACCAACTAAGATTAAGTAGAACCAACTGATTATTCATCCCCCACGGCGTTCTCGATAAGCTCGATGCGAGAAATCTTACCATCATGGTCCATCTCCACGGCTACGACGTCGATACGCCATGATTCGGGCATGTTATCGTGTGTCTGGAGGTAATGCAGGGCGGAAGTCCTTATCCTTCCTTTCTTGGTCTGCGTAATCGATTCTTCAGGAGTACCGAAACTATGACCTGTCTTCGTTCTCACCTCGATAAAGACAACGGAGTCTTTCTTCTTTGCAACGATATCGATTTCACCGTGAGGACAGTTATAGTTGGTCTCCAGGATGCGATAGCCCCGCTTTTTCAGGTAGTCCCCTGCCAGTTTCTCGCCGAGAATTCCGGTCTCTCTTCTTTTCATCAGTCTATATTAAAAATTTCACCGGTCTGAACGTTCTGCGGTGTATCGGTGAAGGCCCAAGCCGCTGTAAACATATAACGTGCTCGCGGGTGCAGTACCCTTTATGTTTAGCCAGCCCGTAGCCTGAATAAGCCCTGTCCATCGCTACCATCAGGCGGTCGCGTGACACTTTGGCAATGATAGAGGCACAGGCAATTGAGTAACAGAGATTGTCGCCGCCGGTAATTCCTTTCTGCGGCAATCTAACCTCCGGGAGCCGCAGATAATCTATGAGCAGGGTGTCCGCCGACGGTCTTAGCTGCTCTATGGCAGACTTCATAGCCAGTCTCGTCGCCGGCACTATTCCTCGGCTATCTATCACTTCACGGTCAGCCATGCCGATTCCTATGGCTACGGCAGCTTCATGGATGTAATGAAAGAGGATTTCACGTCTATGCGGGGTCAGCAGCTTGCTGTCTTTTACCTTGCTCATCCAGGGAATATCGTCACGGCTGGGGAGGATAACGGCGGCCGCCACCACCGGTCCTGCCAGAGCACCGCGACCGACTTCATCCACGCCGGCAATATACCGGTAGCCCTGAGATTCGAGTATTTTTTCTTCGTTAAAAGACGGCATCTGGAGACTATTCTTTATCTTTACCCTTACCCTGCTCACGCCGGTTTTCATCCTCGGGAGCAATATCACTGAGGGGTAACTCTACTGTCGCTTTACTCTCCAATTCCACGGTTACCGTTTCCTTCAAAGGGTTACTGCCGATAACCCTGGCTGTTCCCGACGGTGTGGACACCTGCTGACCGTTTTTGGGCAGTTTGCCTTTCATCATCTGGTAATAATCGTTTTCATATACCAGACAGCACATCAAACGACCGCATACGCCGGATATCTTCATCGGGTTAAGGGGCAAACCCTGGTCTTTCGCCATCCTCATGGATACGGGAGTAAAATTGCTCAGGAAAGTCATACAGCACAGAGGTCTACCGCAACGACCGCAGCCACCCGTTATCTTGGCTTCATCTCTCGGCCCGGTCTGCCTCATCTCCACACGTACTTTCAACCGCCTTGCCAGCTCCCGCACCAGTTCACGGAAATCAACCCTTTCCTCCGCGGTGAAGTGCAGGGTTAGGCGACTGGCATCGAGATTATACTCGGCATAAAGCAGTTTCATGTTCAGCTTCAGCTTCTCAATCAGCTCTCCGCATTCCTTCAGGGCTTCTTTTTCTTTTTCCTCAAGCTCCTGGGCGCGCTCTATATCCTCAGGCTCCGCCTTACGTACCACCAGCTTCAACGGCTTCTCGACATCATTAGCCACCACCTGAGAAGGTGCAATAACCACCCGTCCCAGTTCCAGACCGCGTGCCGTCTCCACCACCACGTAGTCGTTTACTTCGAGTTCTATATCCGACGGGTCGAAATAATAGACCTTACCCGCCCTTTTAAACCGTACTCCAACAATATCAGACATAATTTACCTCAAATTGGGCAATACCGCCTCCTGCCCACGACCGGCTCCTGGTATACTGAGCATCAATACTTCGAGCACCAGCCGGGGATTAGCATTCTGTCTCAATTGTTCACCGGCTTCCTGGATACTACCTATAAAAGCCCTTATCTGAGCCAGACTCCGGTTCTTCGCCATCTTTTCAAGCTCATCAATCCGGTCGGCATTGGTGACATCACCGGCTCTCCCCGCTTTGACCAGCAGCAGGTCTCTCCACCAGTCGAGCCACAGTTTCAGTTGCTCGTAGACAGGTCCCCGACTCTGGCTGAACCGGGACGCCAGTTGAGTGGAGTAAGCAAACCTTTCTTCGTAATCGGCATCGACTATATCGATTAGTGCGTCCAGCCATTCGGCGCGCTGTTGAAGCAGGTTATCATCGAGGACTGCGGACACAGCCCAGCCAAAGCAACCCCGCGAAAGCCTTGCCAGTTGCGCCGCCTTTTGCGTTTCTACACCCCAGTTCCCGATAAGAGCGTCTTCAATCTCTTTTGCAGGAACAGGTACAAGCTCCACCGGCTGGCAGCGCGAAACCACCGTAACCGGCAGAAGACTTTTATCAGTGGTCAGCAGCACGAATACCATCTTCGCTTCCGGCTCTTCCAGAGTTTTCAACAGAGCGTTGGCTGCCTCGATTGAAAGGAACCCGGCTTCATCGATGATAAAGACCTTATACCTGCCCTCGAAAGGCGGCAGGTTAGCCGAGTGCTGTACCTGCCTTATCCGGTCGATACCAATTTCAGTCCGTGATTTCGATTCGGACGAATCATCGCCGGCAAGACTGATTATCTGGACGTCGGCATGCTTGCCGGAGGCTATTTTCTGACACGAATCACACTGACCGCACGGAGGCTCTTCTCCTTCGCAGTTCAGTGCCTGTGCCAGTTTCACCGCCAGCGTCATCTTACCTGCATGGGCAGGGCCGGTGAAGAGATAGGCATGAGCCAGAGAGCCCTTCTCCAGACTGCGCTGAAGTAAAGAAACGGCATTTTTCTGCCCTATTATTTGCCACACGTATATTTCCTTGCTATTCCTATTCGGTTGTCATCAAATATTTAAACCAGGTCGCACCTGGTCAGGTCTTCCAGCGTCTCCCGCCGGCGGATAAGACGGGCATTACCGTCTTTTACCATGACTATCGCCGGTCTGAATGAGGCGTTGTAGTTCATAGCTTCAGGTATACTGTACGCGCCACAACCCGGCACCGCCAGTATATCACCGGCGTCAACGGGGGGTAACGAAATATCTCTTATCAGGATATCACCGGCCTCACAGTATTTTCCGGCAATGGTAACAGTCTCGGTATTTTCTTCATTCATTTTGTTCGCCACCACCGCCTCCAGTCTGGCTTCGTAGAGTGCGGGACGGATATTATCCGCCATTCCGCCGTCCACCGAGACATAGCGCCTTACATCCGGGATATCTTTCACCACACCTACCGTGTAGAGGGCTACCCCCGCCTGCGCCACCATCAACCTCCCCGGCTCGATAATCAGATGGGGTCGGGGAATCCCCAGTTCCTGGCATTTGCCGATAATAGCGTAGGTTATCGCTTCGGCATAAGCCGAAACAGGTGGAACCTGTGAGTCCAGCGTGTACTGGTTGGCAAAACCTCCACCGACACTCAGTTCCTTCAGTTCAAAACCGTGTTTCTTGTTCATATCGGCGGCAAAATCAAGGAAATACTCGATAGCCTGAATATACGGCTCCGTTTCCGTAATCTGCGAGCCGATATGGAAATGCAGACCGGTCACGTTAAGCTCCGGCATGGACATGGCGGTCTCTACCGCTTTCTCACCCAGTACCAGCGGGATACCGAACTTGCTGTCTATATTGCCGGTGGTTATATATTTATGCGTATGAGGGTCTACTCCGGGAGATATCCGCAGCAGTACATCGGGTTTATAACCGAGCTCTCCGGCTATCCTGCCAAGCATTTTAAGTTCGTGGAAGTTATCAACTACAATGTTCCCTACTCCGCACTCCAGGGCAAGGGTCAGTTCCTCGGCTGATTTATTGTTTCCGGGAAAGTCGACCCTTTCCATGGGAAAATCGAACGCCCTTGCATAGCCGATTTCTCCCCCCGAGACAACGTCCAGCCCCAACCCTTCTTCGGCAAATAACTTCAGTACAGCCCGGTTTATGAAAGCCTTGCAGGAATAATTAATGGTTGTACCGGCGTAACGTGTTCCGAACTCCGTTTTGAATTCAGCACACATTCCGAGCAGTGTAAGCTCGTCAAACAGGTATAAAGGCGTGCCGTACCCGGCAGCCAGCTCTATTATATCGCAGCCGCCGATTACAAGGTGGTTCTGCCCGTTTACCCCGGTGGTAATCGGGAATAAAGGTAATCTGTTTACCTGTTGCGTCATTTTCCATTCTCTCCATTTCAATATTACCAGTGCCCATTACGTTAAGTCAACGAGAAGTATTGTACCGTTCTATATTGGTTAGCACATACTTACTTCACCCCTTGCCCCTCTCCAACCAGAACCACATGGGTTGAGAAGTTATCTAGGTTGGAAAGGGGTGTTAATAGAGAGGGGGCTTCGCCCCCTCTCTAAAATACTCTCCCCCTCTCACGCTGCTAATATTTACATAGTAAAATAAGATTCTGCGTGAGAGGGGGATTAGGGGGTGAGTACAAATATCGACCATTACAGAACCGTATGAAAAGAACGGTCTTCAGCTTATATCAGAATATGGATACTTGACGCTAATCGGAGGGGCTGATATTATCAACCTGCCGATACCGCCGACTATATTACAGGAAACACGGATGGACTTTATTGAAAAGTTGACCGGCGCCTCGAGGAAAAACAAGAGCCTGCTCTGCATCGGACTAGACCCTGACCCCAAACTGATGCCGGAAAAGCTAAGTGTCTTTGAATTCAACAGGGCGATAATCGACGCCACTTCCGAGCTTGTCTGCGCCTATAAACCCAATCTGGCTTTTTATGAAGCGCTGGGCAAAGAAGGTCTTGACGCCCTGCAAAGAACGGTAGAGTACATCCCCGATGATATTCCGGTAATAGCCGACGCCAAGCGGGGCGATATCGGCAATACAGCCAGGGCTTACGCTACGGCGATATTCGACAACATGAAATTCGATGCCGCCACGGTAAACCCATACCTCGGCTTCGATTCACTGGAGCCTTTCATAGAATACCGCGATAAAGGAATATTCATCCTCTGCCGTACCTCGAATGCCGGAGCGGTCGATTTCCAATCTCTTCTCTGCGATACGGAGGAGGGCAGCCGTCCGCTTTACGAGGTGGTAGCAGTTAAAGCGGGAGAGTGGAATAATCACGGTAATATCGGTCTTGTCGTAGGCGCCACCTATCCCGACGAACTGAAAACAATACGGCAAATCCAACCGGACATGCCTTTACTGATACCGGGTGTCGGTGCCCAGGGAGGAGACCTTGCCGTAACGGTCCGCTATGGAGTCGACTCACAGGGAGAGAAGGCGATTATCAACTCGTCACGTCAGATAATATACGCCTCGAAAGGAAAAGACTTCGCTGAAGCGGCGAATAAGGCTGCCGCCGAACTACGACAGCATATTAACCGGCAGTTACCCGGTCTGAAATCATAAAAAACGATGGCCCTGGAAATAAAACTCGGTGATATAGTCCGCCTCAAAAAAAAGCATCCCTGCGGCAGCTACCGGTGGGAAGTGGTCAGGCTCGGCGCCGATATAGGCATAAAGTGCCTCGGATGCCAGCGCCAGGTCATGCTCGAGCGTAGAACCTTCGAGCGGAGAGTAAAAGCCATCGAAACCCAGGCCGAACAATCATAAAAATAACTTTTCGGTTTTAGTTATTTCTGTCATTGCGAGTCCACCCTAGGTGGGCGAAGCAATCTATACAAATTTATAGAGATTGCTTCGTCGTCCGCCTAAGGCGTTCGCCCAAGGCGAACTCGCAATGACAGTTGAATCAACCAAAAGCAAACAGAAACATAAATCCTACTCTTTACCAATACTTCCGGACAGGTTATAATATCCTAGCGAACTCGATTCTTATTCGGAGGTGTAGCTTGGCCACTCTATATGTAACCACCAGGGAAAAAGGCAGCGGAAAGACCGCTATCTGTGCCGGACTCGGTAAACTCCTGCTTAACGAAGGTAAAAAACCGGGCTACCTGAAGCCGGTTGTTACCGGAGGCAACAACACTCCGGAAGGTACGGACAGCGACGTGGAATTCATAAAACGCCTGTTTTCTCTGGATGATTCTTCAGTCCTTCTCTGTCCTTCCATCAATGAGGGTAATATTTCCGCCGGTATCAAGGAGGCTCTCGACAGGGTATCACAGGGCAAGGATGTGGTTTTTATAGACGGTCCCACCGAACAGTACCGGGCTTCTTCCGATATATCAAAAGAGTCGAACGCCAAAATACTCATCGTTGAGCCGTATTCGGACGATTTATCACAGGCAATCGTTGGTTTCAAGGGTTTCGGGCAGTCGCTGCTCGGCGTCATCTTCAATAAGGTCACGAAAAGCAGAATGGATGAAGTCCAGACCACGGTGTCCGAACAGCTCAAGAAGGTTGGGATTAGCTTTCTTGGAGCGTTACCGGAAGACAGGACGTTGTTTGCTCTGACCGTTACCGAGCTGACCGGGCATATCAATGGAGAAATGCTGAGCGGGGCTGAGAAACCGGATGAGATTATAGAAAACGTGATGCTGGGAGCGATGACAACCGACCACGGAACGGACTACTTCGGGCGCAAGCAGAACAAGGCGGCGGTAATCAGAAGCGAACGACCCGATATGCAACTGGCTGCCCTTGAGACCTCCACCAGGTGTCTGGTGCTGACCGGCGATACACCGCCGAAACCGGTTGTCCTTATTAAAGCGAGGGAGAAAAACATACCGGTTATAGCAACGAAAGATAACACCGCAACCGTTATGCAGAATATAGAGAATGCCCTTTCCGAAGCCAGGATTAACCAGGAAGACAAGCTTGCCCGGCTGGAAAAATTGATGGAGCAGAATATCGATTATCAATCGATATTCAAGGAGCTTGGCCTGACGAGCTAGAAAAACAGACTAAAGCCCTTACTACTCCGTAATCACGACCCCGAAACTCCCTTTCGTGCCTGAAATAGTCCCTCCGCGCTCATTTATATCAGCCATCGTTATGCTTTGATTGATTAATATACTCACCCCCTTAATCCCCCTCTCACGTAGCACCTTTTCTTGCTATGCAAATATTATCTTGCGTGAGAGGGGGAGAGAATTTATGAGAGGGGGCGGAGCCCCCTCTCTCCTTTACTCCCCTTTCCTGCCATGAAAGGCTCTCAGCCAATACCGGTGGTTCTGGCAGGAAAGGGGTTCATCCTGAGTCCGCCTATGGCGGATGAAGGGATACAGGGGATAGGTAATGATAAATAACCAAATGCAAACAGAACCATGGACTTTAGTACAACATACTATATTCCCTAAGGTCAATAGCTCCAGATAATATTCTTGTAATTCTCTTTACATCGGTGGACAGCCCTAGCCGGTTATTCACCTGGTTCCCAACTTAGCTTTCAGATACGGG
>Ga0315543_1004785_pt1 | contig 11000 bp, 11 predicted proteins | sample SalMarSW160210MG_2_FD_203098 | JGI IMG/M metagenome (GOLD analysis project Ga0315543, IMG submission 203098) | Salt marsh sediment microbial communities from the Plum Island Ecosystem LTER, Massachusetts, United States - Salt Marsh Sediment SW1601-210 ...
GTTGGCTGAACTCGGCTGTTTCAAGTCTTATCCCAGTGCCAAACAAATGATCAAGATGGCCGGTAGTAATCCTACAGAATCGGAATCAACTGGGAAAAGGAATTCGAGAACGCCAATGAGTAAACACGGGCGTCCGGTATTAAGATATTGCGCATGGACTGCGGTGATTCCTATGCTGAGGCTTAATCCTGACTTTCGAGCTTGGGCTAAAGAAAGACGTGAAAGACCAGCTCATGCCAATCCGCTAAATGGCAGAGAAGTTGTCGGTGCAGCGCTTAACAGATTGTTACGCCTGTGTTTTGCCATGGTGAAGAATAAAACCTACTATCAGTCACCGTATTTGGTAGAAGCAGTCAGCTAGGAGGTATTTACCTTACATCAGGTGGGCAGGGAGACGCCGATGTCCATTTTGGGAATCCCGATTGTATCGGGACAAACCCGTGTACACAACATGGTGCCCCTGCCTTCCTGGCCAAACCCGTATGAGGTATGATGGGACTCCGCCCAGGCGGATGATCCTGTATCTGACAGCTAAGTTGGGAGCCAGGTAAAAAGAGGCTAGGGTCCGCCCACCGATGTAAAGAGAAAAATAAGAAAATTATCTGGAGCTATTGACCTTAGGGAATATAGTATGTTGTGACTTTTACATTATCTCAGGCTGAAGGGCTATTAAAATCCGTGATAACCTTTTGGCTCCTAATCAGGAGAACGGTTTATAGCAGAGTTGATTCTGGAAAGCAGATCTCTAGGCCGAAATGGTTTTACGATGTAGTCATTAGCTCCCATCTCAAACCCTTTGGCTATATCTTCTTCTTCCCCACTGACTGTGAGAATAATGACAGGTATATTAGAAAATAAACGTATTTGTTGAAGAACGTCATACCCGCTTACATCCGGTAGATTTAAATCCAGGATGATGACGTCATATTGTCCCGACTTTAATCTTTCTAAACCAATGAATCCTTCGACCGCAACAGAGATCTCTATATCTGGCCATTGAACTTGAAGGCACAAGGAAACTGCTTCAGCAACCTCGACACTATCTTCGATTATTAATGCCTTCAAAAGCACCTCCTGCATTTTTCGACTCTTTCGTTTTCTTCTCGTTTGAGATACAACCTTTAGCTAAATCGGAATTGAGAGGATAAAGGTGTTACCTTTATTTGAACGATTCTCGATCCATATGGTACCACCATGTAATTCAACAATTCTCTTGACTATTGTGAGGCCGAGCCCAAGTCCAGGTGTTTGTCCTCCGTTTTCTGTCGAAATAGAGCGGTGATAAGGTTCAAAAACACTATTCTTGTCTCCATCGGGTATCACGGTAGCACAATCCTCCACTCTGACAACCAAGTTTTCTTTCTCGGCAGCGACTCTGAGTACTATCTCGCTTCCGCTGGGTGAAAATTTATTGGCGTTAGATAGCAGATTTATTAATACTTGTTCTAGTTTGTCTTTGTCGATATAAACCTTGGGTAGCGTGTCCTCAATAATTAAGGACAATTGTTGGTTCTTGTTGTCAAATAACACCCTCATCTGCGATTCAACATCCGTAAGTATGTTGCTCATATCACTAGGTTCAGGCTTAATCTCTGCATAATTAATCTGTATTCTGACGAAATCCAATAACTCTCTTACTCGCCTATCCAGATTATTTGCGCTTGTTTGTATATTACTTATCAACCTTTTTTTCATCTCTTGACTTATATTATCTTCTTCACTCAGTATATCGGACGATGAAACGACGGCTGTCAGCGGTGTTTTCAACTCATGCGCTACTAGGTGTAAAAATTCAGTCTTCTGATCATTTTGTAAGCGTAATTCATCTTGTATATTCTTTTCGCGTGAATAAAGTCGGGCATTTTCCAATTCAACTGAAACCCTATCGGCAACAGTCGTTATCAGTTGCTCATCTTCTCTTGAATAAGGTTGTGCTGAAACATTCCCAGACACCACGATTATTGCTACTAAGTCTTGTTTCTTGCTAATAACAGGTACGAACATTTCGAATTCGCTTATCTTATCTAGCTCCTTTTTTATTAGCGATTGTAATTGCGGAGAAATAGAGAAATCCCTTAGACGTAGAATTCTTTTATTTTGGTTTAACCAATCCAGTATAGGGCTTTGTATTTCAATATCAGCAAACGAATTGGTCTCCTTGCTGCAGGCTATTACAGTAAATCCACCTGAATCGGAAGGTAGCAATAGACAAACATTTGATGCGGTTAATGCCTTACTAATTAGTCTCACGAGCGAGGAACCCAGGTTATTTATGTCGTCTATTACATGAGTCTCACGGCTGAATTCTTCAAGTGCCGCCAGAAAATTATAGCGATTTCTGTAGAATAATCTGTCAACAACATTTTGTGCCCAAGAGTATAAAGGGCGAAGTAAAACAGCTAAAAGTAATATTACTAACGCATGGACCCACCACTGACTTGTCGCGGGTTGAAGTACCTGATTTAGGATTGATAAAACCACAACGTATGGAATAGCTATTATAAAACTGATAATCAGGAATGATAAACTTCTCCGAACGATAAACTTAACGTCAAGGAGATGATATTTTACGATGGCAATAGTGCAAAGTAAGCAAAATACTATATAACCCCAGTGTGAAAATGGAATATTGAAAGCTTGATCAATTACCAGACCTATTACAGTAGCACCAATACCAATAATAAGATAGAGAATGCGATTTTTTTCCTCATAAGAAGTTGAGGCCTTGTATCTTTTAATAAGATTGTATGTCCCTCCCCCAATCACAACAAGGCCGATAATACTTGCAGGGATTGCCACCGGACCTATAACGGGGCCGTACCCATAGGATTCTGTACGCATTCTGTCAATTATGAGATTGGTTGTTAAAAGAGCGCTAATAGCCAGAAGGAACAAATATGAAGCTATTAGTGGGATCCTTTGCCCCTTAATATTGGTATAAACTATTGAAAGGTGGTAAAAGAGAACATACACGGCCATGCCGGCCCATATCATCACTTTTCCCCAGAAGAGCGCCAAATGTATGTTGGGACTTGCACGTATGCCGAAAGTAGATATTCCTATCAATGCTACGCTTAGAAGGATGGCATAGAATATTGAGGTACCTTTACTTTGACTGGTACTTCGAAATATCACTATGGCCAGAACAAGGGTAACGAAAACTGAAGCCAATGGTGACATTAAGTAAAGGAAGTTTGATGAAGAGTTAATCATTATTGCCTCTTAGAATCACTTATTTCTAAGATCTGTTGTAAGATAGTATTGGATGCGTTTATATGATTTGGTTTCAGATGAGCCAAGTCAGCACCTTCTTTCCTTCTCTCTTCTGTATAGCTCTGGAATGTACCTTGAGAAAGAAGGGTTACTCTCACTGGATTCTGTGTCAAATATTGCTCAACATCTCTGTAACTCACATCAATCACTTTAAGCTGCTTATCTACCATTGTTTCTATATTATTAACGTCTGCATCCTCTTCAGGCTCAATGTATAGACGGAGAAGACTTTGGTTTTGTTCTGTTTCTTTACAGGCTGTCCAATCAGCAAATTTCAATTTTGTATTAACAAGTGCCTGCCAAATGGTCTTCTCATCGAGGTCGGCTATACCACCAATATTAATTGTTTCACCAATTCTACGTTGAAAAACGAAATGGGGGAGATTTACTCCTGCGTTACTATCCTCCAGAGAAATGAATTTTACCACGTCTCTTAATCTGTATCTGAGCAAAGGCATGCCGTAAAACTGCGTGACCACGACCTCATACGATTTACCTTCCTTCACCTCGTTTAAAAGCACAGTAGCAGGTTGATGGTCTTTATCGACGTCCTGTTCAATTGCCTCTTCATAGGGAATGAATTCCAGAAACGCGCAATACGGGTAAAAAACCATACCTTTCCTATTCCAATCTTGTAGACCGACTAAGAACGTCTCACTACCGCCGTAGAATTCATAAGGCTCTTTACCCCAAAAATCCTTCACACCATCTTTGTAGATAGGAGTATCCACACCGCTGGCCAAAATAGCTTTTAGGGGCCACATATCTTTAGGAAGAATCGGCCGGCCAGCTCTTCTACTGAGAAATATGGCTTTGAACATCCTAAGTAATATCTTGGGATGCAGCATTGTTAGAGAAAACTGCATAGTTTGAGTCTGCTCGCTCATGCTTTCTCCCATTTTAAAAAGAGTACTGGTGAGACCAGCCATAATATCCACTCCGTCCCGGAGAGCAATCCTGAATCCCGCCTTGATTCTATCTTGAAATTCCATTGTTTCAAGCGTCTCCAGAGGCGGAATGGGTTTAAACGTAAAGCAATCAGCTAGGGCTTGGATAATAAAACCTGAAGCGTACGGTGGAGGAGCCACAACAAACAAACCGCGCAGGCCGGGAGATATACCTACTTCTCCCCTTTTTTTCGCTACAGCCAGAATGAGTATTGTTAAGAAAGCTTTCGCTAACACTTCAGGATACTCAGAGCCGTGCGGAATCCATTTAAAAACACCTCCCTTTCCTGAGGAGTGGCACCATAGAGAGGGTTTATATGCCAGCGCCTTTTCACTCTGTTCAGAAAGAAATGGCTCATAATCTTCATAGGTTGTTAATGGCACATTGCGCCTGAATTCGTCAACACTTTCCGATTTTTTATCACCCATTATTTTCTTCCCAAGGACGCTCTCTGCAACCTGATGTATTTCATCTGTCAAAAGCTGGGATTGGAGTTTTACAAACTCATCTGCGGAGAGATCTAAAAAACCACAGTATCTCTGCCAAATTTCTTCTTGGGTCAGTGTCTCGAAATATTTATCTTCACTAAGCATAGTACTTTTCTCCATTTCCCTTTTTTCTTCCAGATACTATAAGATCCATATAATCGGCATAATCTTCTATTTGAAAGTCAATATTCGCTGTACCGGTGATTATCGTCTCCACTTCTTTTTCTGAATAAGATTTTTTACTTGGCCTGAGGAGAAGTGGAAGATACAAAGGAATAGCCACGATTTGTATCAATGCTCTTGTAAAGACTTTAAGCGGATGTGTTCCTGAATTAATATTATGACGAATGCTTTCACGTAACAGTTTTATACCTAATCCCAAACCTTCTATTTTCGTGGGGAACGTTATCACAAATTGACCTCCAGGTTTTAGTACCCGTAATACTTCACTCGCAGCTAATGCGCAATCATTGATAAAATCCATTACATGGATACATAGTATTTTATCGAAAGTGTCTGACTCAAACTCCAGATTTAAAACATCCATACAATATAAATCGATCGAAGCATTCATTTTAGAAGCCTTTGTCTGTGCTCTTTTTAATGGTTTAATGCAACAGTCTATCCCAGTTATATCGATGCATTGGTTATATTTCATTAAATGGATTATTTCATTACCGGTACCGAGTCCGATACATAAAATTTTGTCGTTACTCTCGATGGATAGTTTGCTGACACAAATTTTCTGCAGTTCTTGGTAGCGATACAGATTGGCAATAGTGAAATCATAAACAGGTGTGTAAACATTATTGACATATGACTTCATTAGAACGGAAGTTAAGGACAGTTTTAATCACCTCATAATTCGTTAGTCATTACATATACTACGGCTATTTTGTGTAAATACTGTAAGAAAAGCTAACATAACAGTATATGATTGTCAACATAGAGCCTAGCGTCACTCTCAAATAGATTGCTAGGTCACAATCGCTTGGGTTGTTCAGATTGAGGCTGTGTCTCACAATAATACAAGTCTGATAGCCATGGTTTAACTAAAATCCTGTGACAAAGACTGAATCATTGTATCTGTAGGACGATGAAAATATACCTACCAGTTTTACTTAATGCCAGGAAAAGAACTAAAAAAGGGGGCGAGAGAATTTCTCTCGCCCCCTATCCTTTATAAATAACCCCTAGAACTGGAATAATACCGGCCGCTCCGCCTTCTTCTGTATCTCTACCTCTTCTTTTTCCTGTCTCCGCTCTGCTCTGTCCCTTTCAGTCCTGGCTCTGATTCTCTGCCGGAAAAGCCAGGCCTTAAGCCGGTTCAGTTCTCCCATCTGGTAATTGTTGATTGATTCTACAGCAATATCAGCCGGTATCTCACTTTTATTCCATCGCTTATAAGTCTGACTGGCCACGTATAGGTAAATCTGGGTCCAGTCACCATCCATCGGCTGGGCTAAGGATAATGTCATCAGATAAGCACAGACTTCGGCATCGGTACCGGTGGGTTCTTCGCCTTTCAGTGCTCTCATATTATCCATCATCCTCTCCAGGGTAATAGCACTCTTGAGCCACTCGGGAAGAGTATCGCCCCAGCCACCCGGGAAGACAATAATGGGGTCCGTAAAACATCCCACGATATCGGAGATGCCCTGCTCAGCTACCTTATTCAATTGTAATAACCTCCTTTCTATCAAGCGACCAGGCTTAGCTGGCTGCCGTTTTCAAGTTTCTTCTTCTCTTCGTCTATTGCTCCATCGGGTAGAGATTCACGGACTGACTGTATCCCGGCCTTTAATCTCCCTTCCGGTTCCCACTGGCTGCCGCCGATTGTCCGGTCTATCTCACCGATAATCCGGAGTAAATACTGGTCTACATACTGGGGGATATTGGGAATATTCCTGGCTTCATTGGCTACAACCCTGGCTTGTTCCAGCGGCTCAACCGCCTTGTTGATGTATTCCTCGATCATGTCCATGGCCTCACTGACCTTTAAAGCGCTCCACTTGATAGGCATAGTTACCCCTTCCTTTTTTAGATTTATTAAGTGCCGACTATCTTTGGTTGTGGTTCGCACTGTGCAACCGTCCAATCGGACTTCCATTGAGTACGCAACCGCCGATTCCCTGCCATCGAGGTCTTACGTCTATTCCAGGTCTGCCTCTGCCATCGGGCGTCGGCACTCTCTGCCCGTTTAAGCCAAAAAAGGGGTATTCCCACCCTCGCATTCAGGGCAGGAATACCCCTGGAAAAAGACAAAAAGAGGCGGGTTACCCTCGCCTCTTTTTGCGTGGCTGTTTTTGTTTGGTCAAGCGTTCTTAAGCTACGGCTACAGGCTCTTTCTTTCGGCTACGCTTCGGCTTAGCTTCGGCAGGCTCACTACGAGTCTCGGCTTTAACAACCGCTTCCGCTTCGGCTACCGCTTCGGCTTTCTCGGCTTCCCCGCCCTCGGTTGTCTCGGCTTCTGGCTTCTGGCTATCGGCGGTCAACATTGGCATTACCACCAGTTGATAACCCTCGATAACAAAGAGGACTGGCGACTTGCCATCGGCAAGTTTTAAGTCAACCATACCCCCGCAGGCTTTCAATGCCTCGGTAAGGTATGCGCCGTCAATTCTTACCTTGACTTCCCCGCCCTCAATATCGGCTGGCATTGTGACTTCCCCTTTATCATCGGGGCTGGACATCACTACATCCGCCATAGGCGGATTAAGGTGCAGGTCTATCGGGTAATCCCTGCTACCCGCCAGGGCTTTCAGTGAGGCAATCGCCTTGCCCGCCTCGACAGTATCAAGGTGAGCGGTTGTGTTTACCTCGGCAGGTATGAGCTTCTCGTAGTCAGGGAATGTCCCTTCAACACTCAGCCATTTATAGCGGGTTATCTCGGTATCTATAATCAGGTCGGTGCTGTCAAGACTATCCGAACTCTTTTCAAAGCTCAGGTTGACCCGGTGCGCCTTACGTAAGGCATTGGCTATACCCTTCAGGTCATCACGAAGTATCAGGGTTTCACCCTCTCCGTCATAGTCCAGCGTTACCACCGCTAGCCTGTAACCATCGGCACTCACTAAGGTGAGCTTACCCTCTTTAGCTCTGAAGAGGACACACTGTAATACAGGTCTGTTGTCCTCTTTATTGGTAAAGGGTAATACCCTGTTAAGGGCCTCCGATAGCTCCAGTCCGCCGATGTTCGGCTTGACTGTCCGGTTAGGGCTTATCCTGACTTCGCACAGGGTAAGAGGCGTGTTGTCGCCAATCCAGACCATACCCTCAAGATAGCTGGTATTGCCACCACAGGTTACCTTAAGCCTCTTTTGTCCGTCAGTCTGCGTCTCGCTAGCACTTCCGTTAGACGGGACTTGTCCTGAGCTTGTCGAAGGGACTACTTTAACAATGTTACTCCCGCCGAGAGACTTCAGGTAGTTGAGAAAGCCTTTACGCCCTATGGTATAGTCCAGAAGCATAACCCTTTCGGATAAGGCTCTGGACAGGGCATTGACCAGCGTAGCCTTATGAGCTACAAAGCCGTTACCTGAACGCTTGCCCAAAATATTCAATTGTTCCAGTTTATCCACCCCTTTTGACAGTCTGAGACGGCGGGCAATTCCGTCTCACTTGTCTAGTAGTAAGCTGCCATCTAGCTGCGTCTCGCTAGCCTAGATGGTGCTTCCACTATATAAGTCTCCGAAATGGGCTGAATTGTTACCCCCCCAACAAGGTTTTTTGTTCTCTTTTTCGCCACTTACAAAGGTATTTTCTATCAGCTACAGCAAGGGCTTGACCACTATTGAGCTTGTCGGCTATCAATAACAGCCTTTGCGGGAAACCGAGTAAGAATGTCCTGGCATCCGCCCAGGCGTCAAGGTCAAGAGCCTTGTCATCGGCTATCAACTCTCCCAGCTCGGTTGTGTGTCCTTCACTGTCCAGTATCGGCTTTGACAGGTATTCCAACTTGATTGCTTTGGGACACTGTGAATAGAGATTGTCATCTTTACACTGCTGCCGTTGAACTTTGCTACAGTGCTTACAGTCAAGGCCGTTGTTATAGCTGTAATGGCTAAACCAGTAGTCAGCTACAGTTCGGCTGGCTATCCGATACATTACAGCTTCCGTAAATGGCTTATGTCCGTTATTCCGTTCTACATCGGCAAGAGTAACGATTATAATTTGGAGTATGTCCTCTTTATCCTGTGGTTTTACCTTACCGATAAATCGCAGAGCTACCTTATAGTATGTAAGCCATTTACCCTCTAGCTGGTCATAGCCGTTACCGATGACTGGAGCTTGATTCTTATTCCTGTAAGACCTAGACTGAATACGGCGGGGCTTTGGCTGTGATGACTGGCATATTGCCAGGTTACCGCACCACGGGCAAATGCCCTGCCTCTCATTTAGAGTCCAGACCTTATGGCATCGGCTACAATAACCTTGAGGATTGCCGTTATCGTCTGGTGCTGCTACGCTTGAACTCATTCACTCCCCCTTTCAAAAAGGGTTCACCCTGAAGGTTCACCCTGAAGGGCAAGCGTTCAGGTAAGGGCTTCGTTATTCGATTGTTAAGGTGCGTTTTCATTTTCAGCTTCAGTTTTCAAAGCTAAAATTGTTTTATGGTAGTGACATTATTGAACAATTGGAACGAAAGTTCAGCATCAGAACGAACCTATATTTTCATCATCTTTTGGACTCTGGAGTAATACCGATGATTTATGACCTTGAGATTGATTGAACAATTTCCAATTGAGGTATAAGGGGATAAAACGCTCTAGAGGCATTACAGCCTCTCTCAGGCAGCAGGGCACTGCACTTTTTGTACTCAGGCAGGGTAATTGTGCAACCGAGAGGCACACGATAAATCCCTTTCATTAAGGTGAAAAGAGGCTTAAAAATCGATTCTGGTGCTTGGTGCGATTACTTGCCGTAGAGGGCTTTATGGGGATTCGCCCACTGGCTGTCGGGAGCTGCTTTACCGGCATCTGTGAGACGAAAATACCTGCGGGGCTGCCCTGCTGGGTAGTGGTCCTGGAAGGCTGATGCCTCTTCCCTGCCGGTTTCCTCGACCCAGCCCAGCCTTTGTAGATTGGAAAAGGATATGACGAACGAATGGTAGCGGCAGCCTTGAGCCTTATATGGCATACGGGCTAAATATCTTTTAGCAAGTTTTTCAATGTTATCAGGATTGATTCGGCTTTTCTCTCTCCGGGCTCTCTTTTCTTCTACACGTGTAGCCCTGTCCAACGCCGTAACCCTCATTAAAGCTAACTTGTAATAACGAAAGATATCCGCCTGAGGTGCGCCGATGTCAGGATCTATCTTTGGTGAGCCATAAGGCCTTAAACCAAGTAGAAAATCCCGGATAAACAAGCCGAAGTTGACGGCACGTAGAAACCCGCCGCGTTTTGGCCTGAGTGGTAAGGTCATGGCTTATCCTTCGGCCATAGCTTGTCGTACCATTCCTTGAGCTCCTCGCCGGCTATTTTCCGATATTTGGCTGTAGTGTTAAAACTCTGGTGGCCGAGATGCTCTTGGAGGAGTCTGAGGCCATCTCCCGAGTCATCCTGTTTCACTGCATTTACTGCGAACGCGTCTCTTAACTTGTGAGGAGAAACATTGTGAATCTTACCGGTTTCAGGATTTATCAGCATGGGTAAGCCAGCCCGTTTGGCGCACTCAGTTACTATTTGCCAGGCTCGATGCCGGTTGATATCGAAGAGTAACCTCTTGCCATTCTTGATTACCGGACCACCCCGTTTATCAAACTCTTGAATCATATCAAGAGTCTCTTTATCAATTGGTATTATTCTTTGACGCCTCTGTTCATGTTCTTTATGAATCGGCATTTGTTTTAGCTCCACACTTAGGGCAATAGATATGACTCAAACCCAAACTAGCTCCACATTTCTCGCAGTATAACTTTACTCGGCGTTTGAGGTGTATAATGTTGGTGGTGCCTTGTTTGAAATCTATATCATCGATTGTCAGAGCCAGGGCTTCACTAACCCGACAGCCAAGACGGAACAGAACTTGTATGAGTAGTTTGTCACGTAAGTTTGTAGCTGCGTCTTCAAGTCGTTTTATTTCGTCTGGATCCAAATATGCCTTAACCATGACACCGATTCTCTTACCTGTATGATATATACGTCGTTAATATTAGCCGATTTATCTTGATTATTTGGAAAATGTAAGGTCAGATGACTTGGGTTCGTTAAGTAGTTTCTCCAGTGCCGCCTTGGGTACCAAAAGTCGCCGACCTATTTTCAATACCGGAATTTCGCCGGTTTTTACTTT
>Ga0315543_1004786_pt1 | contig 10999 bp, 10 predicted proteins | sample SalMarSW160210MG_2_FD_203098 | JGI IMG/M metagenome (GOLD analysis project Ga0315543, IMG submission 203098) | Salt marsh sediment microbial communities from the Plum Island Ecosystem LTER, Massachusetts, United States - Salt Marsh Sediment SW1601-210 ...
CATCGGGCTTTGATGTTCCGGACAGATTCTCTTATCCGGCACGTCGATACCAAGAAAAACCTTCACGTAATTCTTCAGGTCCCGCCTCGTAACAGGCCGAATTTGTCGAAGCTCCGAGTAAAGACAAGCGGCCCTTTCAATGTCACTACACTTCTCTGGAAAAGTTCTATGTGTCATTCCTGTTCCCCCTGATTGAATGTTGTTCTGAATCGAATATGAAGGGTCTGGTTTACGAGTTGAAAAATATCCCACAGGGCGACTCGCAAACCGCTCCCGTCTCTAATCACTGCACAATCAAATACTTCGGAACGCCGGTTTGGAGGCTGATTGTTATGCCGCCGGCCAACTGCTGTGCCGTATAGGATTTCCTCGTATTGGAAGTCAGGTCACGTACCATGTAGCGTTTATTCTGCTTGACGGTGAACCATTCGGGGAACTGGTTGATACGCGGCCAGTCGAGCGGCATATTCATAATCGTCTTATGACGCGGCGTATCAAAGAGCAGCTTTCCCTGCCATCTTCTGCCGGCGCTTATGCTTATTTTTAGTCCATCTCCTTCCTGGCTGGCTCCAAAAACCACATCATCCCGCCAGGGCCGGATGGTCAGGCCTTTAGTCTTCCAGAGGCAGTACATGATTGTGGTACGTGCGAAGTTTCCGTCGCCGTGCCATCCTTCGATGGTACCGTTGGGCTGTTGCATGTCCCACATCACTTTGATTTCGCTGTCCATCCACTTCACAGTAGAATCAATGGGCTCTCGATTGTAGAGGTTGATCGCGCCTTCGATTGAATCGGCGTAACCATCGGCGCTGCTGCCTTCCCACTGATAGTTTTTATAGTAGTCGTTCAGGTTGCCAAGCGCTTTCTGAACGGCCTGACGGTAGGCCTCGGTTTTATCTATCAGATACACGGTATAAAAACCGTTAAGATTATATCCCCAAGTGTCGGCCAGATCCCTGCCGTGCCGGCTCGTTCTGTTATACATGCTGTTGTAAAAAAGACCATGCTCGTTGGTCCCGAATTCGAGAACGCGATCGAGCATCTCGTGAATGGGTGTTCGATAAATACCCTTTTTAGCCGACATGGCGAAATTAACGGTCGCGTACAGTTCGCACAAGCCCGAGACGATTTCGCAACCGTGGTCGCGAAGCCTGAGCACTTCTTCATCGCGTGTTGGGTGATGTCCGCCAAGAAGATAATAATCGCCGAGACGAACAGCCCATTGCAAATATTTCCTGTCGCCGGTCATCCAGTAAACACGGGACAATGTCTGGAGCATCTCGCCGTTAATCTCCTGGTTTTCCGAAATGATTTGTCCATATTTTGTTTTAACAGGCGCCCGCTCCCACAAATCGTCGAGAATGTTTATCATGCGTTCGGACCATGGGCTCGGCCCGAGCCATTCGGTAAGCGGCAGCAGCCCGTCTTTAACATATTCCGATGAGCCGAAGATTATTCGGCCCAGATCTTCTTTCGAATCATGGAAGTTCTGCTTGGTAAAAGAGTATGTATCGGGCAGGCTTCCGATGCGGGATGTAAACCTGGTTTCGGCGCGCAGCATATTTCGCATCCGGCCGTCGAAAAGCGGGCGGTCTATAATGGCCGCAGTGAGCACCATAAACGGATAATTGTCCGCGGCACTGTCCTGGGCGTTCCAGATGTCTTTGTCCCGGCTAAGATTCCTGGGGATCAACCCGGTCTTCCTATCGGCATATCGAAGCCAGCCTTTGACAAAGTCCCGGCAGTGGATAAATCCTTTATTGGCCAGACGTCCGTTCTCTTCGGCCTGTCGGAAGGTATCTTTGTCAATCTCAGCGGGCCTTCCGACACCTTTTCGGGCCAACCGTTTCAGCTCGGCCAGGTGATTCTCATAGACGCCACGAGGTGTAGTATTGTGTTTCCTGCAAAGTGACGCTGCCATTCCGATAAGCTCGCCCATCATTCCGCCGGTTCGCATTACGCGGACGGTTCCGAGTGCCACGTGTGTCACGCTGATGCAGCGTCCGGCCATTATAAGATTGCTGATGTTGCGGGAATACAGGCTGCGGTAGGGAATCGGGTAGGGCTTTATCTGGGCATACTTCGCAATCGAACGGAATTCTTCGCCGGGAAAGTATTGAGAGTTTTTAGGGTCCGGATAGTGAAGGTCGATGGACCAGGTGGAAGTGACAAACGAATCGGGGAATCTCCTGCGTCGCTGAATGTCCTGCTGCCGCAATATGACGTCACCGAGCAGCCGGCGTGATTCTCGCTTGCCGGCGATATACGCCACCCATTCGAGCTGACGGTCCGCATATTTTGCCCTGTCCCGGCTGCTGTTCTTCAGATACGACCAGTTGCCGTACACAGCACGAAGAGCATGGTCGCGAATGAACTCGAATTCCGTTATCTGGTCACGGTTCATTCCCGTCTCCCAGTCCCAGTCGCCGCGTATAAGATAGTGACAGCTTTGTTCGTTAAACTGTAAAGCCCAGGGACAATCAGGAAACCTCGATGGCCTGTCGCCTGCAGTCGAGTACCACTGAACCGATGCGCCCATCGTCATTTTGTCGGACTCTTTCGGCGCCAGAGGTTCGCCGGTCTGTTCTTTGCTTTCACGTCCCATTCGATATTCGGCGCCGGCCAGAAATCCGAGCGTTCCGTCGCCGGTGCAATCGGCAAACAGCAGAGCTGTAAAGCGCGACATGGTGCCTTTTTGAATATCCTGGGCGACGACAGCTACAATCCGGTCGCCTTGCTTTTCAACCTTAAAAGCGTGCATGTTCAGGAACAGGTGGATATTCTCCTCGCCTCCGACGACTTTGAGCTTCCGCTGGTCGTCATAATGCTCTGCGGGCTGGGCGTTGCCTCTAAGCCCGGTATCGAGTTCGTTAACTACGCCGCCAAGTGCCGGGTACGGCGGTTGATTGACCTCGCCATTCAAGTGGACGCGAACCTCCGAGCTGTTGTTGCCGCCCAGCACGGGACGGTTCTGTATCAGCGCCACCTGCAGGCCGAGTCTTGCTGCCGAGATAGCCGTGCAGGTCCCGGCAATCCCGCCACCGACTACTACCAGATCAAAATTGCCTGCGTTCTGAGGCACTTCAGACAGGCCGAGCAATCTCCGGCGAAAAGACGCCATTGATTCGCCTTCGTTCGGCGGGATAAAATTTGTATCGGCGGAAAAGATAATCGCATCGCATCGACCATCGAAACCTGTTAAATCGTGCAGTTTGAGCACGACTTGATTTTTCTTAATCTCAACCATCCCGCCGTACTGCCAGTGCCACTGGGCGCCTTCTGTGCCGAATACGGCATCGAGCGGCTCATTGTCGATAATTAGCTGGAACCTGCCTGGCGCTCCCGGAGCCTTCCACGGAGCGACCCAGTCGCGCGTACGCACCCAGACGCGGTATGTGCCCACTGCCGGAAACGATACAGCCGTGGTGGCGTCGCCAACCGGCTTGCCCAGACCGTGAGCCAGCAGGAAGGGTGAGCCCATCTGGTCCATAAACTGCTGGTCAATTACCCAGCCGCCACGGTTCGCGAAGCTCTCGGCCTCGACGAGAACGGTCTGTGCCCGGCTACAAGAAACCAACACCGGTAGCGTAAATAAAAATATCAATGCGCTCAGGATTTTCTTTCTCATTTCAGCGTTGCCTCCCTAATTCTCATGGTTAGCAGTCGGCCATGTCTGTAATTATCTGCCGTGTTGTATCGACAAAAGACCGTCGATGTCAAGGTTTTAATGGTTCGAGGCCGTCCGATCCCAACCGAATGTCGTCTGTGTTCGGTTGGATATCACTTGAATAATTGGTAGAGCATCTCATCGGAGATTTGCAGCGTGAATTGCCTGCCCGCATCTTCTTTCCCGGCGGTTTCGTAAGATATGCTGTCCTGTATAGTCTCCTTCGTCGATTTGCTGTAGTAAGAGACAGTAAACATCCACTTCGAATATGGTGGAACATACAACATGACGATGCCATTTTCGTTAGTAATAGCCTTCTGTCCCAAGAATAAGCCAAACTCGTCACAACCGCTAACTGACAAGCCTTCAACCGGGTCACTCGCATTGACACCAGTAGGGAAATCATTAGCGACCACATGTACAGCTATTACGTCAATATACAAGCAAAACCGTACAATCTTCATGATCGTTTTCTTTTCATCGCATCTTCCGTGTGATGGCCATTCCCCAGCGTGATGCGTCTACAAACACAGTCTCTAAGTCGGGATTCCCAACGATTGCCTGAAAATAGTCTTCCATCATGTAAGCCTGCCCCGACGAATCGTGAGCGATTATCAGGCCGCCGGTGCGCACGAGCGGAAGCAGCTTTTTCAGGTAGTCGGTGAAACCCTCTTTCTCGGCATCGAGTAGCAGCAAATCGATCGGTTCGGTCAATCTCCCAATGGTTTCGTGTGCATCCCCTTCAACCAACGTTACCAGATCTTCGACACCCGCTCGATTGAAATTCTTTTTCGCCAGAGCGATACGTTTCGGGTCAATCTCGTGTGTCGTTAGTCTGCCACCGGTGGAGCGCAGCCCTAGGCAGAACCACATTGCTGAGTATCCGTTGGCCGTTCCGACTTCAACGACGTTCTTGGCTCCGAGAGTCTCAATGAACATCCTCATCAGCCGGCCGTCCTCGGGCAGAATATTCCCCATACCCCGAGACTGGTTGGTGTACATGTCCTCCATAACAGCGATTATGTTTTTCTCCGCTTCATCTCTTGGCTTGGGATGTCGCGAGAGGTATTGACGCGAGACATCTTCTGCGGTCAGGTGCCGATGTTTCACGGTTTTTACAGGCCCTTGGGCCCAGAGGAGCGGAATCAGTAGCGCAACGATAATAATTCCTCCAACGACAAACGACATTCTTCGTGACTTATGCATAATATTGCTCCTTAGGTTTCGTTCGTTATTGCTGTCTCAGAAGTCATATATGTACGAAATCGTGTCGACCAACAAGCCCCGTTCTTTTACAATGACAAACAGCCATTTCATTAGCTTAATCGTTTAATCAAACGGATAGTCAACATAGTAATATGGATCATTTGCGTATGTCAATAGAAATAGAGCGTCGATATGGTAGAGCATAGATATCTTCGGCCAAAGTATATCTATCCGACGTATACACTCTATAAGTTGCTTTCGTAAAGCAATCCATAAATCATATGTTATATTAACGCCCCGGACATTGAATACTTTGACGCCCGATAAATTTTTTATAAATTGTGTCTTTGGCCTAATATTTGACATTTTTTAGGACTCGATATTGACAAAAACAGTATTTGTGTTAGCAAAATGGTGAGTACGCCGAGCTAAGCTGCTGTAAATCAGATAGACAATCCAGCGCCTTCTGCTCTCCAGCCATCAGATTCCCCGCCGAAGCCAGAACAGCCGTCCCAGCCCCCATCGCCTTCAAAAATCCCCGCCGTGTGTAGTCACTGCTGCATATCATGCTCATAAAATCCTTTACCCTAATGCCTTATGCCACCTTCCGACCAGATATAAATTCTTCCGCCCTTTTTGTACGTGTAAAGCTCAGTATATACAAATTTATCTATTATCGCTGCAACCGCTTCGTCGGTCTGGTCTTGCCCGGCTACTACGATAGCGGCTGATTCGGACATTGGGCCAAAAGCTTTTATAACACTATCACATTGAAACGAAAGCCCATCAAGCTCAACCTCAACGAGTTTGTATGCTCTCGGGGCCTTTTTCCAATCGTTATAGAACCGCACACACACGTTTCTGCCGGCCAGGGCTTCTTGTGCCATTTCCCTGGCCTGTTTTTCCTTATCCTCGCGAAGGGATTCGTCTCTTTCTTCGTCGGCTAATGTAGCCGTCAAAAATAACAGTACAAATAACAGCGAGAATATTTGTATGTGTTTCATTGTACCGCTTCCCGTCTCAGCCACATTATTATAACAATTCGCCCGCCTTATTCAAGTATTTCTTCGGAGTGGATAAACAGCAGACGTTCGGGACACCCACTTTGCCACGCCTAAGAGCGATCAAACTGGACTGGGTATTTCTGCCAGGGCACGGCTCCGGCTTCGATTATATGATTGCGAAGAGCAGTAGAGAGCTTCTGGTACATTTTGTCCTTTCTTCCGAGAGGTTTCTGTTCCCGCGGGTCGTCCTTGAGATTGTAAAGCTCCATCGGCTCGAAAGGATTGTTCTGCACGAGCTTGTAGTCGCCGTACCGTGCGGCGTAATAAGCCCGCCCGCCGTAGCCGCCGCCCTCACGACGAACCCAGAACAAGAAGCGGTCCTCGGCCGGCTGCGCTTTACCCAGTAGCGTTGGAAGAATGCTTCGCCCGTCGATCTTCTGCGCGATCTTCGCCCCAGCCGCGTCGCAGATGGTCGGGTACAAATCCATCGTCAGCGTCACGCGCTCGCTTCGCGTGCCGGGCTGAATCTTTCCCGGCCAGACGGCGCACATCGGCTCGCGAATCCCACCCTCGTACATGTCCTGCTTGCCCGCACGCAATGGGCCGTTGCTGGCACCGACTCCAAGCTGTCCACCGTTGTCGGATGTGAAAATCACCAGCGTGTTGTCACTTACTCCGGCGTCTTTTAACGCCGCGATAACTTTGCCGATACTGTCGTCGAGATGCTCAATCAAAGCGACGAGTTTTGCTCGTCTGTCACTGATATTCGACTCGCGTTTTTTGACTCGGTCGAGCCAGTCGGCCGGCGGCTGAATCGGAGTATGCGGAGCGTTGTAGGCCAGGTACAAAAAGAAGGATTTGTCCGATTTGGCGCGGTCGTTGATGTAGTCGATCGACCACTGCGTGAACAGGTCGGTGGCATGGCCTTTAGGATCGATTTCTTTATTATCGAGCCGCATGTAATTATTGCCGTGCCGGCGGTGGTTGTAGTAGTCGTCCATCATATCGCCGAGAAAGCCGCCGAAGTGATCGAAGCCGCGCTCGTTCGGCGTATTCGGCGAGTCCAAGCCGAGATGCCACTTGCCGACGATAGCGGTGTGATAGCCCGCCGGTTTCAGCAGCTTCGGCAGCAGCTCTGCATGCGGAGCAAGATAGCCCCAGCTATTGGTGATATGCGTGCGAATAACTCCCGGCACGCCGACCATGTCGGGATAGCGACCGCTCAACAGCGACGCCCTCGTCGGCGAGCAGACCGGGCAGTTAGCGTAGAAATTATCGAACCGCATCCCGGCCGTCATGAGCCTGTCGATATGAGGCGTCTTCAAATCCTTCGCCCCATAGCTCGACAAATCCCCATAGCCCAAATCATCAACCAGAATCATGAGTATATGCGGCTTGCCAGATACTTCCCGACCGCGAGCAAGCCCATAGCTGCCCGAAGCTAAAACCGCCGCTCCAACACCCATAGCCTTCAAAAATCCCCGCCGTGTAGATTTTCTTCTGCAACTCATGCTTATAAGCTCCTATACCCCAATGTCTTATGCCATCTTTTAAACGATAAATAGCTTTCCCATGCAGGGCACATCTTATTATACTTTCGTTTAATAAGCGAATTCTTATTATACTTTAGGGCCGAAAAGTATAATAAGGCAAGAAATTTGGTCTTTGATTAAGATGTACTAATCGCTTTTTTCTTCTGCTAAGACGGCTAAGATTTTTCCGGCGGTTTCTGGTGAGAATGGCGGGGATTCGGGGGTCGATGCGGGATTTTCGCCCGGCGTCTCGTTGGTGCCGGCTGAACGATTGGTACGCATTGTGATTATGTCGAGGCAGGCCTTGCGGGCGACTTCTGGTTTTTGGGGGTCTGTGAGCTGTACGAGATTTGACACAGCCACCCGGGCGTAGTGGGCCAACATAAAATCGCTCCTGCGGTATTCCCAGGCCATGCGCCAATCGAGGTGGCTGGTGAAGGCCTCATCGGCCAGCCACTTGTCGTAGAGCTTTCTGCTAAGCTTGTGTTTTTCCAGAATTGCCTGCTCTTCCAGCCGGCCTTCGAACAAATCGTCAATCACGGCAAGCTGTTTGGCGCTAAATGCTTTTGCTTTGGTCATGGCTGTACCCCCCTATTGCCCTTATCAAAATTCCGGCTTGAAATGAAAATCGGTTGCGACTGAATTTACTGATGGCGTACATACTTATGCTTATGGCGCATTAAATACATACTGTCAGAGATGGCCCCCAGCAAAACTGAAGATTAAAACATTTACAACTTAATGCCGTCGAAAATCAGGCTTGTTTCTTGCGCCGTTTTCGAGGGCGGGATTTAATAGCTTTTAAATAGCTATCGCTTTTTCTGAGCCCCAATTGGCGTGCTTTGGTCTTTACCGATCCTGCCGACCTGCCAAAACGCTCGGCAAGCTCGTCTGTTATTGTCTCCGGATAAAGCTTTGCAAGCAGCTTCAAATCATCCTCGGTCCAATAGCTGTATATGTCCGTTTTCATACCCATGTCGTAAGCCTTCTGCCTGACTGCCGTCAAGGGCCGGCAAAGCTTCGCGGCTATCATCCTGGTATTTCCTCGAGGATAAAGCCGTTTTAGCAGCTTTATATCATCCTCTGTCCACGACCACGGACCACTGATAAGATTTTGGTCACCATTGTTTGCCATTACACAACCTCATTCATTATTTTCAATTGTTCGCATCACCAAAAAAATGAAAAAAAAAGACCCCTATTAGAAACAAGTACTCCTAACATAAAGTACTAAAACAAAAAGACTTACACTTATTTTGCGGCATGCCGCCCCGATTGTTCAGGAAGAAATTTCCAGATGAAACCTTCCATGTACTAACTTGTAAATAAGTAATATCGGCAATTTCAAGTCAATTGTCAAGAGATTTTTCGTTTTTTATTGCTCCGGAGACGCGTAGCTCTCGAATCTCGACATTTCCGGGCGGAACGTCAGCTTTATCACTCCGATTGGGCCGTTTCGCTGCTTGGCAATGATAATATCCGCCACGTTCGTATTGCAGCAATTGGCCTGTCTCTTATAATAATAGTCCTCCCGATGCAGCAGCAAAACGACGTCTTCCTTTGACATTTCAACTCCTTTGCAAACTGAGCCGGCCTCTTTCCTCGCTCGCACGGCGGCTTTGTACTTTCCTGACATCTTCCAGCGAACGCAGCTTCTCCAGCAGATACGCCTTTCTCACCGGGCTAAGCCCGCACGCGCATTCCTGAGATTTGATAACGGCGACAACCACCTTCGGCCCTTCCGGCCAGCGATTCAATCCTGTATTATTGGTGATTGCGAGTTGCCCGTAATAATAGAGCATGTATCGCGGCCCAGTCCCGAGATACCGGCCGATCTCAAGCATCTCTTGAAGCTCTGCTTCCATGCTTTCCATAATGCACTACCTTTATGCGGAACTCGTGACCTGGGTCACGGGGCACGAATAGGTCTTCTTTATTTCTCAATTCTTCATTCTCAATTCTTACATCTCGGGCAACCGGCTTTCGGCCTGGGCCGAAAAAAAGCCGCCCCCATAATTGAACGTACCTGCGCGTTTGATGCGAAAATCTACAAAATTGTAGACTCCATATTTTTCATAACTCCTTACACCAGCAGCAATAAAAAAAATTGTAAACTTTTTTATTTTTAGCCCCAACTACCATCGCTTTTGGTCGAAAACTCCCGGAATTCTTACCCGACTTAGTGCAAATTGATGCATTATCTGCATACCAATTTTTTCTGAAAATTACGTAGTCACCGTAGTCACCGCTGTTGACAAATTCCCAATACAGATTAGACTTGGAGTGTTCAGGAGTGTCTCAGAGAAATGTATATGGTAAATCCCGGAACATATTAAATACAGGAGATGGGTGAAATGAAACGGTCAATCACAAGAAGTGTTATCGCAATCGTTATGTTACTGTCTACTGCTTCGTTTGGTAGTCCGAACTTAAGCGGGCAGTATTGGTTCGGCAGTCTCAGCGTTAATGCCGATGGAAGTGAGCCATGGGGCAAACGGGGAACCGTGTCGATCACCGGTAATCAATGGCTTCAGCAGTGGGAAGACTACAACAGCCAGCAAGAGTTCTCGGAGACTTTCACCACTACAGTCCAGCAGGATGGGTCGATCAATATCAATTTTCCGGCCGAGACTTATAATGTTGCCTTCAATGGCGACGTGATGATTCATGCGGGTAGTGTTCTTGGTGGAGGCGAAGAAGGGATCGATATATTCACGCGTAAAGCAACCAATGTGGATGTCAATGATGTTCTCGGCGTCCATAGCTTTTTGGGTCATTACCTGGGACAGAACGATGATACTGCCCTTTGGGGCAATTTTACATTCGACCCAAATGGTACCTTTACAGCTTCCTGGACCGGCGATCATGGCCGTAGTAACTCTGATACATATAATTGGACTTTAGATGTCGTAAACTCTATGACAAACATTTCTGGACATGGATTTTTCTTCGGCAAGGGAGGCATTGGATCTACGTACCAAATTGCCTTTGAAGAAGGCAGGGATGGTAATGATCTGGGGTACAACATTTTCATCAAGAAAACCGACCAGGTGATAACAATGGCAGACATTGCAGGCACCTATCAGGTTCGATTTCTTGAAACCGGTCCCGGCGGTGTCCCTTACACCTGCGGCCAGGGAACCTGTGTCATAGAGGCTGTTGATGATGCCAATGGAATCCTATTGGTGGATGCCTATTATTCCGACGGCGAACATTCAGTTAAAAGCAAGGATTGCTCTGTTGGTCCCGGAAATGAATTTCATGTTGCCGATGAAAGTGTGCCGGAAGGTATTATCAGTTCAGACAAAAACCTGATTGTTATCCCGGAGAATCGCTTCAAAAATCCCCCGACACGAACTCCGGATGACTGGATTGGTGGAATATTTCTTATTAGAATGCCAACCAGGGACAATATAGCCGACCTAAATGGCGATGGGATTGTAGATTCCGACGACATGTACATCATGATTGAACACTGGGGCACAGACAATCAATTGTGCGACATTGCCCCGATGCCCTGGGGCGACGGCATAGTAGATGCCCTGGATTTGACTGTCCTTACCGAACATCTGCTCGATGTATACCCGCCA
>Ga0315543_1004787_pt1 | contig 10998 bp, 10 predicted proteins | sample SalMarSW160210MG_2_FD_203098 | JGI IMG/M metagenome (GOLD analysis project Ga0315543, IMG submission 203098) | Salt marsh sediment microbial communities from the Plum Island Ecosystem LTER, Massachusetts, United States - Salt Marsh Sediment SW1601-210 ...
AAGGTATTTTTGATTTAGTTGATGCGGTTAGTTTACTCATTAAAAAAGGTACAAAAAATTTTCAACTTGATGTTGTCGGAAATGGGCCGGATGCTGTAACAGTGAAAGAAAAGGTTAAAGAAATGGATTTATGTGATTATATAAAATTTCATGGTTCAGTCTACGAAACCGATATTATAAATAATTTTTATCGTAATGCGGATATTTTCATTTTGCCTACCCATCATGAAGGTTTTCCCAGAGTGCTTTATGAAGCGATGATATTTGGCACTCCGATAATCACAGCTTTTGTTGGTTCGATCTCCTTTTTAATGAAGGAAAATCATAATTGCTATAAGATAGAACCAAAAGATCCTTTAGGATTGTGTGATGTTATTGTTTCAGTAATAACGGACTATAAAACCAAATCAAAAATTGGATTAAATGGGACTACTACAATCAGGGATTATCTAAATAAATATAATGATTCACATAGCAGTCAATTAAATAAAATATTATCTGAGCATATCAATTTATGAAAAAGTATCATAGCTTCTGGAATAGAATTATAATCCCCAATACTGGTAGTATAGGAGACAATGCAATTATTGCAGCAGGATCGGTTGTGACCAAACCAATTCCAGCAAACACAATTGTTGCAGGTATACCTGCAACAATTATTAAATATAGGTAAAGAAATAATCAATAATGAAAGCCAGGAAAATCAGTATACCATTTATAACTGTATTGGCCGTTTCAATGCCTATTGACAGTGTAGCAAATAGAATGAGCGAGTTGTTGCATTTGAGCACAAGGAACATATTCCGAATCGCCAGAAAATATACAAAATAAGGAATAAATGTGATAATTATTACATATAAATGGAAATTACTGGAAGTTACATAATACAAGAGATAGTTAATGAAAAAGAATATTGGATCTTTATTCTGAAACAGAATGTATTCAGATAGGGTATAGAATATACTTGGGAAAACCAGGCAGAGTAAACGACCAAATCATTTTCTGGAAATCTGGTTGCGTTTATGAAGCCTAGATATAAAACTAGTAGGAGTTGAAAGATAATAACTAAACGATCATTCTTTTTTAGAAATAAAATTATATGACCAAGTATGGTGAGTGTTACCAAGGGAAGAAAAGGAAAAATAAAAACTGCCATGACCACATACGATGGCAATTGGCTCAAAGTGGGTAATTTCATAATGTGTAAGAAATTGTGAAAATTACCAAATGGATGGTAATCATTTACCGGGGCCTTTGAGCGGCGGAAAGGATTTAGGGAAATACATAGTAATGTACCATTTCAATTTCGTGAACTTGTGACGTATTTTCCAAACTCCTTTCACGCCAAGATTGTATATGGAAAGTAGTAGATTGATAAGAAAGTTATAGTACTTACGTGCGCGTAAATAACTCAACGATAGAATGAATAAACGATAGCCCCAATAACCATGCTTATTCATGAGCCATTTGTGCTTGTCAAGCCACCAACGACAAAAAGACGGCGGGACTAATTTGTTGTCGCTTTCGATTATGTGAAATATCGTAAGAGGTTTGTTTATGAATATGGGTTTAATGCCACTCTGAATAGCGCGCAAACAAAAATCGTGATCTTGGTGACGATTAAATCGCGCATCAAACATCACATTTAAAACTGCAGATCTGTCCATTACAATCGTACTTGTTTGGATAACTCCACCTGTGAGAAATAAATACTCACTTATGTGTTCATCGAAATCAATGCCACGCTTGGGGTGAATATCTCTTAGGACATTATCCTTAAATAATGACCGTTGGCTAAAATACAAATGAGAACGTCCATAAATACTGATGTAATCATGGTATATTTCAAGTTTATTGGGAAGCCACTCGTCGTCAGAATCTAAAAAAGCAATATATTCATACTTAGACAATCGAATTCCTCTGTTCCTGCTAGCAGCACCATTGATGTTTGTTTTATTGCGTAATAACCTTATGGATGTAAATAAAGATTGAAACTGTTTAACGATAATAGATGTTGTATCAAAATCACTGGAAGCATCATCGACAATAATAATCTCATTGGGTAACCGTGTCTGAGTTATGACTGATCCTAGAGCTCTGGCAAGTGTTGCCGACGAGTTGTAGGTGGGAATTACGACACTAAATGTGAAGTTCTTTCTCAACTTTCGCATCTTTGCTTGTTCCAGTATGGCAGTGGTGTGTTGCACGTAGTATTGCCCAGTTGAGTTGTTGAGTTGAGTTGATAAGAAGTCGCTTTTAATTGGACGGAGTATAGAAAATTTGCCGTTGTATGTCAAAAAAAATTTAGATGCAGGATATAGTGGCGGGGAAATGGCCGGCTGGTTTAGAGGACACTGACCGGCAGAGGAGCAAATTCAAAGGTTATTCAAGAAGACGTGATTTTAACAGAAGGCTTAAAATTGAGGAAATTTGAGCAGACCTACCCTCTCGTCCCATCTTTCATTTTCAAAATCATGGGGGATATACATCCTGATACTTTGCGTCTACATAAAGCCAGTTATCGGAAGCAGTTACCTGGTAGTTGGAATAGTCGAAGGTATATTTGAGGGGCTTCGGCGGTTCTTTGGTCTTTGGCGGCGGCAGGCATTGTCTTTATATGCCACAGCTTCAGATGCTTGAGGATCTTTTTTATGACCTCATCATCCACTTTAAGTGGAGGGGTGCAGTATAGATGAATTTACAAAACAATAATATTTTAGATGATTATAGTGTTGATATTATTATAATTGGAAAGAATGAAGGTGATATTTTAAAAAAAGGTTTTAAATCGGTAAAAATTGCCTCTGATATTTATGCATCAAAAAAGCAGACAATGCCCAGAATTATTTATATTGACGGTCAATCATCCGACAATTCAGTTGAGCTTGCTGCTTCTTTTGGCATAGAAACTTATATAGTAAGTGGAAAGCCTACACCAACAGCAGGTCGACAATTGGGTTTGTGTAAAGGTTATGGTAAATATGTGTTTTTTTTGGATGGTGATATGGAGGTTGATGAATCATGGTTACTCCATACAGTTGATTTTTTAGAGGCAAACAATAATTGTGCTGGTGTGGCTGGATTACTCAATTGGATCTATATCAACAATAATAAAATTGTTTTGGAAAAAAAGAATTATTTTAATGTGGTTGAAGATATTGAAGAAGTGGTTGGAGGTGTAGGTGGCGGAATGATTTTCAAAAGATACGCTCTGGAACAGGTAGGGGGATGGAATGTAATGTTAGAAAGATCGGGTGAGTTGGATCTTTATCTTAGACTATTATCAGCCAATTATAAACTTAATTACCTAAGAATTCCTATGGTAAAACATTACGATCTAAAGTCGTCAAAGTCAAAAAATTTTCTAAAAAGAATCCTAATTAACAAAAACGTTTTTAACCAGGGTCAGATTGCAAGGCATGCAACAAAATGCTATGAAGTATGGCGGATGCTTGCAAAAATATATTGGCTTCATGTATTGCATCCAATCATAATTCTTTTAATGCTATTATCAGCCATATTTTATTATGGCACTAAAGAGAATATTTATATGTACATTTTCTTTATTATTGTGGTTGTCTTCATATCAGCGCATTTCACGTATAAGTCAGGTAATATTACAAGAACAATAGTTTAAATGGCCACCATGAACATTTATTCGCCGGCATTTATCGTGGGCTTTTTGAAAAACTCGGGCAAACAAGAACAAAATAGCACCATAAATGACAATAATATATTTTAATAAAAAAAGCGAGAATAAACTTTGTGTTTCCACGAATTGATGTCAAGTTGTTGCATTAATTTAGATGAATTAAAATGCCGATATTAAATAAATTCACTCAACTTGCCGCCACTGATTGGGGTGCTAAAAGGCCAGTTTGAGATCGGCGTCATGGAGCAAGTTGTAGAAGGTCTGTGTAGAAACATCGTATTCATGACAGATGTCCTTATCGTTACAATCAGATTCAGATTCCCTCAATATCTTGATGATTATAATACTCCTTGCGCCAAGCTCCATGCTATTTCTGTGGTGGTATTTAACATATTTCGGGGATCTAAATTGCTGGCTATGAATTAAATATGTGGGAGAAGTATACCTGATAATCAAAAAGTCTATGACTCGTAGGGTAAATGCATGGGATTTCTATAGCTTGTAAGATATAATTTTAGGGAGAGATATGCTCTATGATGCTAAAGTCTAAGGTTCGGAGGTTAATATTGGATAGGCTATGATCCTGAGAGTAGTTCCTGGAGGGATATAACAATAATCATAAAACCAATTTATAGAGCAATGAAACGAGGCATTAAATAGATATCAATTCAACTGAAATAGATAATCAGTCGAAGATTGAGTGACATTTTTTGATAAAAATTGTCTTCTTAAAGATACTTTGTTTGTCTTATTAAAAAATTCAGAGGTCTCAATCTAAACTGTAAATGAGGAGATAAACATTAACACGCCAACAAGATTTTGCAAAATATGCCTGAATGTGACTGGAAACATTACACATACTGCACGAGAAATGATGTTTGGATCTTTCGATGAATTTGAATACATCGAATGCGCACAGTGCGGTTGTCTATTTATTAAGGATATTCCAGAAGATATGAGCCGGTACTACACTTCAGGATACTACTCTATGAATATGAATCGAATCGATCTTCTCAAGTTTTATCTTGGTGCCTTCGTATTGAGATTTTACTTTTCTAACTCAAACATGAGATCAATCCTCTCGGAATTGGACCACCTAAGTAAATTTGACTGGTTGATGGATTATACTATTAAAAAAGATTCCCAAATATTGGATGTCGGATGTGGTGTGGGAAAGATTCTTCTTGTACTGAGGCATCTTGGTTATTTTCACCTCACCGGTATAGACCCGTTCATTTCTCATGATATCTCTTACAGCAATGGCGTCTGTATTCTGAAGAAAGAACTGGTGGGCCTTGAGGGCCAGTTTGATCTTATCATGTTCCACCACTCCTTCGAGCATATACCCGACCCGTTTTCCTCACTACGTGAGTTACACCGACTATTGTGTCCTGGTGGCATTGTGTTGATCAGAACACCTGTAGCTCAGACGTATGCATGGAAAACGTATGGGACAGACTGGGTACAATTTGACGCACCGCGACATCTCTATCTATACTCGGTCGAAGGCATGAAGATTCTGGCAGGTAAGGCCGGTTTTAAGGTCGATAAGGTGCGATTCGATTCCACTGGATTTCAGATCTGGGGAAGTGAACAGTATATAAAAAACATCTCTCTCATGGGAAAACAGTCTTATAAGACCAGTCCCAGAAAATCCTTATTTAGACATAAAGATATTCGTGTGTTTAAGAAATATGCTCATCAACTAAATGATAGTAACGACGGAGACCAGGCCTGTTTCTATTTGATTAAGGCATAGCTAAGCTTTTCCCTTCAAGAACGTGGGGCGATTTAAGAATGTTTCTCTGCCGGTTCCTCTATGGTTTGCATTGGTGCCAGAAGGAACAAGACCTTTGCAGAACCTGGCAAAAATCACCAGAATCAATTTTTGATAAAAATTGTATTCTTAAAGATACTTTATGCATTTTATGAAAATTCAAAGGTCTTGGTACTGCTCTATTTCGATGAAGTAAAGAGCCGATAAAAGATCAATGACAAAAAGAGTTCTCGTATTGATGGCTACACATAACGGGATCCAATGGATTGAGGAACAACTTAAATCGATCCGGGCCCAAGAAGGGGTAGAAGTATCAATCTTGGCGTCTGACGATGCGTCTACTGATGGAACCTTTGAGTATCTGAATTCAGCTTCATGTGTGATGTTGTTAGAGGAGCGTGGCCCATATGGATCTGCCGGGTTAAATTTTTTTAATTTGTTGTTGCGCGCCGATTTTTCAGGCTATGACTTTATCGCGTTCTCAGACCAGGATGATATCTGGCATCCTTTGAAGCTGGCGCGCGCAATCGATTGCCTGGCGACTCAGGGTTGTGAAGGGTATAGCGCCAATGTGACGACTTTCTGGGAGGATGGGCGCGAGGTCTTGATTGATAAAGGTCAGCCGCAGTGCGAATGGGATTTCTTGTTTGAAAGTGCTGGACCTGGGTGCACCTATGTTATGTCGGCGTTTCTGGCAAAGGGAATCCAGGGTTTTTTGCGAGCGAATCCCCGAGTCCGGGATGAGATATATCTTCATGATTGGTTTGTGTATGCATGGGCGCGATCGAACGGATTCGCGTGGTTTATTGATAAAGTGTCCTTCATGCGATATCGACAGCACCGCACAAATGAGTTTGGCGCAAATGCTGGATTAAAAATGGCTAAGAACCGCATAGAAAACGTCAAATCAGGGTGGTATCGTGGTCAAGTAGAGGCGATTGCTAGGGCCTGTGGTGTTGATTCACAAAAGCTTGTCCACAAGGTATTGAGTAAAAGTTGGAAGGGTCGGATTAGTTTGGCGATTCACGCAGGTAAATTTAGGCGGCGTTATCGTGATGCGTTTGTGCTTGCTTTAATTTCGATGATGGGTTGGTTTTGAGCTGCAACGTATTATTAACTGGCACACACGGTATTCTAGGTTGGGCAATCATATCCCGATTGCAGGCCTCTGGTATCTCCGTGCGCGCGTCTGCTTTGGGCGTAGCCAGTGTGGGCGCGTTCAACATTGTATCGAAAAGCCGATACTACAAAGGCAACAGAGTTAAAACCTATATTAGAGAGTGCAACCAAAGTCATTCACGTCGCCGAATTGGCAAACGTTTTTTCTCCCGATATGAGTTCTGTCGAGAAATTTCGGCAGATAAATGAAATAGGTTCCGTTAACATGGCGTCTGGGTCGGGCGTTTGCCATTTGATTGTGATCAGTTCCGTAATTATCTATGGCCCATATACCCAGTGACTGTATTATGAAAACAATTAATGTGATACAAAATAAGGATTTATCAATAGTAATAAAGTCATACGAAAAAGGTGATGAGAAAGATATCATCCCGCTTTTTGAAAAAGTTTTTGGTAGACCGATGGGAAAAACCGAAAGCTATCAGCACTGGCGATGGGAAATTCTGGGAAATCCAGTCAAGCCTGTTTCCATAATGCTTGCGTGGGATGGCAATCGCTTAATAAGTCAAGAAGCGGCTAATTTACTTAGGGTATCCGTGAATGGTGCTGAACATTTGGGATTAATTATATTTGACTCGATGACTGATCCCGAATATAGAGACTTAGGTATATTTACTGAAACAGCCAAGTCTCTATATAAAATACTTTCAAACAAGGGTTGCGATTTTGTATACGGTTTTCCAAATGCTAATCTTATCCAAGCTCGCATTAATAAATTAGAATGGAGTGTTATATCTCCAACGCCAATTCATATTAGCCCAATAGATATTGGTCCATTAGTAAAAGATAAAACTCATAATGTTTTGCTAGGGTCTCTGGCAAGTAAGGTCAGTAAACCATTATTAAGGTTACTACGAAATTACAGATCAATGCCTTATAATAATATCGAAATACGTTTGTTACAAAAATTCGATAAATGGGCAGATGAATTGTGGGCAAGATGCCGTGACCAGCATAAGTTGTGGGTCATAAGAGATTTTACATATTTGTCGTGGCGATACGATATGCGTCCTGAATCGCAATATAATCTTTTTACGGCATGGACGAACAATGAAATTGTGGGATATGTTATCACAACTTCTCAGATACGTAGTGAAGGCAGAGTGTCTTTTATTCTTGATATATTAGCTGATATAAATGTCAATGGCACAGTTGAAGCATTACTAAAAGCTGTTATCAATTCTAGTATCAAAAACAATGATACAGTAATTTTTGCTATGCTCATGCCTGCTTCTGCTTATCGTTCAGCCTTTAGTAAATTCTTATTCTTTCCTTTACCTCAAAGATTATTCCCTCAAGAAATTTATTTCGGGGGGCGTCAACTTAATAATAAAATATCACCAAAAATTTTTCACAATCCAGCTTCCTGGTATATCAGTTGGGGAGATACTGATCTTTTATAATTACTTTTATTATCTGGTAGTCATATATATTGCCGAGATATGCTAAATCATTAATGATTACTTCGAGAATTTAAGGGAAAAATGAAGTACGCAGTTTTATCAATGGATATTGAAGACTGGTATCATCTTGACTATTTTGCAGGTAAAGAAATAGATCCAAGTCAAACAATGATTGATGGTTTAGATATCTACCGTGAAATTCTAGCACATTATAAAATTCCCTCATCTTATTTCGTTCTTGGCGAATTAATTAATCCCTTGGCAATCAATCTTCGGCAACTTGCTGAGGAAGGTGCGGACATTGGTGTGCATGGTTGGAGCCATCTGCGCCCTCTTTTGATGGAGCCAATAGAATTGAAGAAGGATCTGAATCGGGCGAAAAAGTTATTAGAAGATGTTATTCAAAAGCCTGTCCTAGGATATCGTGCTCCATGCTACAGCCTCGACCGTAATCGATTGGATGTGGTACGTAACGTTGGTTTTGTTTATGATTCAAGCCGAATCATATTCAAGGAGCACCCTTTGTATGGTACCCTTGATATGGGCGGTTTTTCTGAACAGATACCAAACGTTTTCCGTTCAGAAGATTTTTTTGAGTTTCAACTAAGCACTGTACCTTTGGTAGGATTTAATGTTCCTGTTTCCGGTGGTGGATATATTAGGATATTTCCCTGGTTTGTTATGAGTAAGCTTATTAAAAATTACCTACGGCATAATGAGATTTATTTACTTTATATTCACCCCTTTGAACTTTCAAAAAAAAGGACACCCACACTGCCCAAAGGCATCTCTATCTCTACAAGGGCAAGGTTTACGTTGGGGCTTGGTGGGATGGAGCAGAAACTACACAACTTAATTCAATTACTAAAAGCAGAAATGTATGAATTTGTTACATTTGCAGATCTACGGCGTCGTTTGCTTTCGTGCAAATAGTTGGAAAGAATGATTGAAAAGAAAAGGGTGTTAATTACGGGACATCTTGGTTTCATTGGTAGTATTGTCGCCAAAAATCTGAGGGCGGCAGGTTATGATGTATGGGGTATAGACAGACGCGAAGATGGTAATGATCAATCTTTAGTTGCGAACTTACTTGATTTTCAACAGACAAGTGAAATTATATCAAAGGTACCTTCTGTACATGTCCTTATTCATATGGCAGCTTTAGCCCATGAAGAGAAACCGTCGCCAAATTATTCGATATTTGATTTTAATGTCAGTATAACGAAGAATATTATCGATAGCATAGGGGAGAAAATACCCCATATGATTTTTATGAGTTCTGTAGCCGTATATGGTGAAGATGATCGGCCGCTGCCTGTTAGTGTTGATGTAACACCACGCCCGTCAAATGAATATGGTCGTAGCAAATTAGTTTGCGAGAATCTGGTGTTAAATTCTAAATTAACTAAGTATGATATTTTACGCATGGCTCCTGTTTTTGATGATAAACACCTCCGAGATGTGTCAAAACGAGTTTATTTTCCTGGCTTACGCGGAATCAAAATTCGTATGTTACCCCCTCCTTATTATTCTTTATGCCATGTAAACCGTATCGGAGGTATTATTAAGGAGTGCATATTGCGAAGCGGCTCAGGGGGCCGGATATTGCACATAGTTGATCCTTACCCTTATAGCCAAAATGAATTAATCAAATGGTTTAAGGGAATCACAATTCCTTTTCCCGTGATTTTTGCTCGCCCGCTGTATCTATTGGGTAGAATGATTCCGGGAGCTAAAGGATATGCCATTCGCTGTCTTTTTTCTAAGTTGTTCCTGTCCAATGTGTATGATGTGTGAACTGGAGCTTTGATAGGGAGAATAACAAGGAGTTGCAAGGAGGTATCCTTTATGAAGGGAAAGACCATTGATGAATTGAAAGTCGGAGACGCTGCCGAATTTTCAAAGACAGTCTCTGAGATAGACATCTATCTGTATGCAGGGGTAACCGGAGATTTTAATCCGGTGCACATCAATGAGGAATATGCTAAAAATACCTTTTTTAAGACTAGGATCGCCCATGGCATGTTGACGGCAGGATTCATATCGGCCATTATCAGCAATCAACTGCCTGGGCCTGGAAGCATCTATCTCAAGCAGGACTTGAATTTTCTGGCCCCAGTCTATATTGGCGACACTATTACAGCTAGGATTGAAATAATCGAGGTCATTGCCAAAAAGAACAGGATTCGCCTAATAACTACATGTAATAATCAACACGGTGTCCTGATCTTGTCTGGAAAAGCGGTTATTAGCCCGCCCAAAGCGTGTGGAAAGTAGTCTTATTAAAGAACATGAAGTAAGGCGCTGAGAAAAGGTGAATAGTGATAAAGAGTTAATATTGGTGGAATAGATACAGTAGTTGAGGCTTCAATTAAAGCGGGTGTGGGAAGCATTGTCTTGTTCAGTACGATTGCGGTGTATGGGGCTTCAGATGGACGTGTACTCAATGAGTTGTCACAGACTCGTCCTGATGCCTTTTATGCACGGACCAAACGCGCTGCCGAACAGATCGTGTTGAATGCGAAGGGTGGCGATGGGCAACCATTAGGTACTGTGTTGCGATTGGGTGCAGTTTATGGCTCTCGCATTAAGGGGAACTATGAGCGGTTGACGCGTGCCTTGGCAAGGCATCGTTTTGTTCCTGTTGGGGACGGTCTAAATAGGCGGACCCTGGTTTATGATAAAGATGTGGGCCGTGCGGCTGTGCTGGCTGTTTCTCATCCTGCAGCAGCGGGTCGGGTCTTCAACGTCACAGATGGCGGGTTTCATACCTTGAAAGATATTATTGAATCTATTTGCTTTGCCCTTGGCCGCAAGCCGCCGCGATTGTCATTGCCTGCAGGTTTATCGCGTGTCTTGGCAGGTGTAATAGAAAAAGCCGGACGCTCAATAGGTTTAAAACCCCCGGCTATAAGGGCGATGATTCACAAATACACCGAAGATATTGCCGTTGATGGCAGCCTCATACAAAAAGAACTGGGCTTTGT
>Ga0315543_1004788_pt1 | contig 10997 bp, 7 predicted proteins | sample SalMarSW160210MG_2_FD_203098 | JGI IMG/M metagenome (GOLD analysis project Ga0315543, IMG submission 203098) | Salt marsh sediment microbial communities from the Plum Island Ecosystem LTER, Massachusetts, United States - Salt Marsh Sediment SW1601-210 ...
GGGGCAAGCGTTCAGGTTGGGCTTGTTGATATTCAGTTGTTAAGGTGCTGAAAAAATATGTTTTCAGCTTCATTATTTAACAATTAGTCATAAGGTGAAATCTCAAGAACTAGCTCGTTTATCACCCCTCCCCCGGGGGAATTCACAAGAGAGATAAAAACGAAAAGCCTCCCAAAACGGGAGGCTAGTAATTATGACAGGCTATTATTATAGGTGTAAGAAGAAGTTCAAATCTGCTGGGTGGTCAGCACGGACTCTATAGCATCATTCAGGTGTCCTCGCTGACTTAACAGTCGCTTTCATTCGGCGCCAAGGGCACAGCGACGAGTAAAGTGCCCCACGGCAAGTACGGGAACTTCCTTGTCCATGTAACGCTTGAGCGCCCAGGTGAGAAGCTCACCATAATACTTGGGGACGATGCCTACATCATGTACCCGTTGCCCTTTACCCAAGAAACGGTCGACGGTAGACTTATTCTTTTCTCCAAGCCTTTGGTGGCTCCTTTCAAGCCGCCCGCTGACTCCGGTGTCAACCTCCTCATCCTCCTCTTCCTCGATTGCTTCCAGGAAACGCTCTTCTGCTCCCACTCTTGCCCCCGTTATTTCCAGTTTTTGGTTACAGTTTAGCAATGCCTGGTGACAGCATTATGTCAAAATTTTAAGGAAAATCAGGACATTTTATAACTTTTTTGACTATGGCCTATAAGGTACCTATAATGCAGGCAAAGCTGGCTTGACGGAGAGATAAATGGATAGGCTCAAGAAAACAGAGCACATGCTCCGGATATGGCTTCTTCTACTCCGTAACCCACTTAGCAACGCTTCTTGAATATAACAAAGAAGATGTAATGAATCTCAAGGTACTCAGGGAAACGTTAAACTGGTACTAGTCTCAGAATTGTGAGGGCAAATGGCAAGCACTTCACTGTTCCTGGAAGGCTACGGAATCGAGACGCGAAAGCGGCTTGAGGGACTCATTGATCAGGCAAAAGGCAAAGACCTGCTTGCCCCGGTGACTCTCGTTGTACCGACCATGTACGCTGGTCTGTCAGTGCGGCGCAGCCTGGGTAAGCCTAAAGGCCTCATAAACGTACGCTTCATGGTCATCCCCAGGCTTGCAGAGTACCTGGGAGCCCCAGCTTTAGCTGGAGAGGGGAAATCACCTCTCACGCCAACAATAAAGCTGGCTGCAGTGAGACACTTTGCCGGGGAGATGGCAAAAAGGGAGCCGCTAGGGTCCATTGCCAACCACCCACCACTCCATGATTATCTGCTCAATACCTTTAGCGAGTTTGCCATGCTCTCTGAAGAGCAGTTATCGTTGCTGCAAGATAGAAGTCAACTCGTCCACCAGGTCGTTGAGTGGTACCAAATGTATCAGAATTTAGCTCAGCCGTACTACGACCGAGAGGAGCTTGCCATCTCAGCTGCTGGCAGTGTCGCCAGTGGTGACGCCGAAAGCGTGCTTAAAGACCTGGGCTTTATCATATTTTATCTCGCGACAGGTTTTTCACCAGGTGAGCTGGCTCTTATTTCCAGCCTCGGAACGCGAGGATGCTGTTCCGTCATTCTTGGCCTTACCGGCGAGGAAAAGGCCGATACTGAGACCTACAGGCTCGCCTCGCGACTGGAGTCTGTACTTGGGAAAGCTACAGTTAATACTCCCAGCGCGGAGAGCTACACTGCTGACCATATCGTGATTGCGCCGGATGCACATGAGGAGGTACGCTGGGCAGTTCGCCATATCGCTCAATGTGCAGAGAACGGTATCCCCTTTCACCGCATGGCTTTGCTATATCGTAACGCCGATCCTTACGCGGAGCTAATGAAGAGCCATCTCGAACTGGCGCAAATTCCCGCTGCTGGCCCTGATCCGCTACCTCTCCGTGACTCAGCGGCAGGGAAACTTCTTCTCTCCCTGATCGAGGTATTTGAGTCCGACTTTGCCCGTGAGAGTGTCATGCGATGGATAGCCGAGACTCCGGTGCGCATTGGAAAGGATGGAGAGCTTACCTCGCGCGATACCGCCCTATGGGAGGAGATGTCTGGCAGGGCAGGTATAATCAGGGGCGCTCGACAGTGGTGCGAGCGGCTAGAGTGCTTCTGCGAGGGCATGAAAGAGAAGCTGGGGAGCGAAGAGACCGATGAAGAAGACGAGGAGACAGCCACCGCAAGGGATGATAAAGCTCGCTTGCCCATTGCTATGCGGCTTAAATCATTTATAGAAGAGTTATCAGGAAGCCCTCCACCAGCTGGCGCTGGCTCCTGGAAAGACTATTCAGTCTGGGCATCCCGAATGATGCAGCAATATACCAACCGTGAGGCATGGCCTAAGGCGCAAATGGAGAGCTACAAGCGGGTAACTGCCATGCTTGATGAACTTGGCAGGCTTGACGCTATTGAGTCTGGCGGTACTATACTGGCCGATTTTCGTCAGATGCTTGATGATTGCCTCAGCGCAAGCTCAGGGCGACTGGGGGCTACTGGAGAAGGTGTCTTTGTCGCTCCGCTAGGCGCCGCACAGGGTATGGAGTTCGAGATAGTCCACATCCTGGGCATGGCAGAAGGGGCATTCCCCCCGAGACTCTATGACGATGCTATCATTCCAGACCAATACCGTGTAGAGCTAGGAAGCAATTGCCCACTAGCGCTGCGTGACGAAAGGCGCCTTGAAGAGCGTCGGATCTTTCTGGCAGTACTTGCTTCAGGGTACAAACGTGTCCTTTACTACCCTCGCTCGGGTAGTAGTGGCCAAAGGCGTGGTTATCCCTCGCCATGGCTTGTGCGTGAAGCCAATATCTTACATAGAACTTATCAGCATGCCAACACTTTGGAAAACATGCCCTACACGCCGGTTAGCTCGGCAAACCTAGAAGAGATGGCTACCGAGCCGTGGCTATCCGTTATTCACTCCATCCATGATAGCGTGCTGTATCTGGGCGGTCAGACACCGGCGGACTCTTATGACTACGATATGCATAGCCTCGCCAAGTGGCACGCTTCAGGTTACTGTATTGATAAACACTTCCTTATGATAGAAGGTAGCATCGGCCATCGGGCTCTAAAGACGGAAAGATCCGCCAGGGACACCTCTTTCACTGCCTGGGACGGGAATGTCGCCTCCCTTTCCGGCAGGAGCCATAGGCTTGGTGTGCCAGGCGAAATGGCACACTCCCCAACACGGCTTGAACTATGGGCAAAATGCCCCTTCCGTTATTACTTACAGCATATACTTGAGGTACCCGTTCTTGACCGTCCAGAGGAAACCATGACTATATCTCCTTTGGACCGTGGGCTGCTGGTGCATAACATCCTAGAGATGTTCATAAAGTCTCACCAAGAGTGCGGACAGCTACCCGGCTACGGAAAGCCTTGGACTATAGATCATGAGGGATTGCTCACGGAGATAGCTGAAGGGGAGTTTACTAAAGCCGAAGCCCGCGGCATAACAGGAAGGCCACTTCTTTGGGACGTGGCTAAGAACGAGATACGGGAAGACCTATCTCTTTTTCTGAAAAAAGATAGCGAGATGCGTGCCGAGATGATGACCCAGCCTATCGCTGTTGAATGGCGTTTTGGCTTTGGAGAGGTAAGCCATTATCCTCCCGTGATACTTACTATCGGCGAGGGACAGCAAATCAGCTTCAGGGGCGTTATCGACCGAGTAGATATTGATGCCTCCGGTACAAAACTCTTTGTAGTGGATTACAAGACGGGTAGCTCTTATCCCTATCGTGATATGAAAGATGACCCACTGGGAGCGGGAACACACCTTCAACTGCCGGTGTATGCCCTCGCCGTTCGGAGCCGATTTGGGCAGGAATGCGAGATTCAAACGGCATACTGGTTTGTCTCCTCCAGAGGTGGTTTTGAGACAAGAGGGATGATACTTTCCGAACCACTCGAGCGTGGTTTTAGAGATATGGTGAGTCTCATTGTCTCCGGTATAGAGGGTGGGCTCTTCCCCGCCAATCCCGGGAGCGGTGGCGAAGGCTATAACAACTGTGCTTACTGTGATTACCGGCGGGTCTGTTCTGCCGATGTAGACATAGCCTGGGAGATGAAATCCCAGAGTTCTGAACTGGTTGCATACGTCAGTATGACCGGCCGAGCGGAAACGGGAGAGGCCGAATGAGTGGGGAGTTCGTTCCATCCGATCAGGAATACAGACTCCGTATTGAGACCGACCTGGATGCCACCTTCTTCGTGGAAGCTGGTGCGGGTACCGGTAAAACGCGGGAGTTGGTATGTCGCATTACTAATCTAATAGCATTCGGGTTGGCTGAGATAAACCGCATCGCCGCCATAACTTTTACCGAGGCGGCTGCGGCCGAACTAAGAGACAGGGTGCGTGTGGAGCTTGAGAAACTTGTTACTGAGAAGACATTGGATGAGGAAAAGAGGATGAGGTGTAACGCCGCTCTCGCCCACTTTGATGACGCCAGCATTCAGACGCTTCACAGCTTTGCAGCGTCTCTACTGCGAGAAAGGCCATTTGAGGCAGGGCTGCCCCCTAACTTCGAGGTCGTTGCTGAGATAGAGTCTAGTATCGAGCTTGAGCAAAACTGGCAGGACTGGATGGATGGGACCATGGACAGAGAAGAGGTCGCCTCCCATTTGCTTATCGCCATGACCCTTGGCCTCAGGCTGGACGATCTCAAGACAGCCGCTAGGTTACTCCATGAAAACTACGACCGGCTACCAGATCAATTTGAGGTGATTCCTCCGTCACCACGCCGAGCAGCGAGCATAATTGTAGCTGAAGCCAGCCGTATCCGGGAGCTACAAACTCTTGCAAACAGGGGTCTTGATGACCCATTGGCCGCTCATGCTCGGAGGGTAACCGAACTGGCAGATATGCTTGTCTCTATGGATTGTACCGGCGACGCTGCGCTTTCGCTCCTTGCGGGGTTTGGCAAGTTGTCCTGCCGGTACGGCATCCAGAAGGACTGGGGACGTGAACCTTCAACCGGCATGAACGGATGCAAGATACTAAAGGAGCTTCTAGGAGAGCTTGAGGAGGCAAAATGTGAAGAGCTTGAAGCTGTCCGCCGTGCTGCTCTCATGCCACTTCTTGAGGACCTCCGATTCTCTTTGCTGACCTGGATCGAACGCCGGCGTAGCACGGGTAAAGTACACTTCCATGACTTGCTGGTGCGGGCTCGGGATATGCTCCGCGACATTCCTGGGGTGAGAAAGCACTTTCAAGAACGCTTTACCCACATATTGATTGATGAGTTCCAAGATACAGACCCAATCCAGGCAGAGATTGCCTTCTTCCTGACTGCCGACCGAAACGCTATGGGCGGCGGTGCTCTTACGGAGAAGGACTGGAGGAAGCTCAGAATCACGCCTGGCAAGCTGTTTGTGGTTGGGGACCCCAAGCAGTCTATATACCGTTTCCGGAGGGCTGACATCGCCACGGTGCAGGAGGTGGGTGAGCTACTCGGCACAGATAAAGTGCTGCTTGAGCAGAATTTCCGCTCACAGGAGCCGGTGATAGGATGGGTTAACGCTGTCTTCAGAAAATGGATGGGCGCAGGCAAGCCGTACCTTCAAGCAGCCTACGCCAACCTCTCTGCCCGCTGGAACGACAAAGATGCTGTACCGCCGATGGGCGTGCACCGCTTCGGGCTGTCTATGGATGAGCCAGCATCACAAGTCAAGCGGCACGAAGCGGTTTCTATTACTGGTGCCGTCTGCCGAATTAAGAGCGGAGGCTGGCTGGTGAGAGATGTTAGTAAGAACACGTTGCGCCCAGCTCGCTACGGCGATATCTGCATCCTCATGCCGACACGCACCATACTCCCCTACGTGGAGAGAGCCCTTGATGATTCTCGGATTCCCTACCGTGTCGAAAGCGAGTCCTTCGTCCTGGGGACACAAGATGTCCGTGAAGTTCTAAACTGTCTGCGTACCATAGACTCGCCTGCTGACCGAGTGGCGCTAGTGGCAGCTTTACGCTCGACAGCTTTTGGCTGTAGCGACGTCGAGTTGGTGGAATTCCTGGACAAAGGGGGTTGCCTTGACTACACTAGCCCGGGCAAGGCAGACGGGCCGGTGCGAGAGGCACTGGAGGTATTGGCGCGTTTTAACCAGGCACGCACTTGGATGCCCATTGACCAACTCATTGAGATGTTTATCCGGGAAAGACGCCTTGCAGAGATATCTTTCGGTAGGGCGAGGCCCAGAGAGCGTCTTCGCCGTCTTAAGTTAGTAGTGGAGCAAGCACGAGCTTTTTCCCAAGTAGGGGAGAGATCGCTTCGAGTCTTCGCTGACTGGATAGAGCAGCAGATGGCCGAGGGCAGTCGGATGGTGGAAATCCCGGTGCCAGAAGCTGACGAAGACGCGGTTCGGATTATGACCATCCATGCCGCCAAGGGACTGGAGTTCCCCATAGTGGTACTGGCGGGCATAGGAAGCAGCGGCAGCAGTCGCGGTAGTTCCGTTATCTTTAGCCGAGATGGCGGTAACGTTCACGTGAGCCTGGGCAGCGAGGCAAAGCGGTTCATCACTTCAGGCTACGAAGTGGCACGTGAAAGGGAGAAGGAAGCTGACGAGGAAGAGGCAGTTCGTCTGATGTACGTGGCCACCACCAGGGCCAGAGACCATCTGGTACTGAGTCTTTACCGAAAAGCGACGAAGTCGGAGAGCAAGGCACTAGCTGCAGTGATAGACAGGTTGGCCACTGAGGCTGACTGTGAATGGCATGATATTGACTGTTCCCAGATAGAAATTGTTCAAACATCGGAGAGTGGGACTGGTGCGGAAGGTGCGGTAGATAATGCTGTTGACCGAGAACGATGGATTGCTGGCCGAATGGCAGTCTTAAAGCAGGCCTCCAAGAAACCTGCGATAGCAGTAACCGAGCTGGCTCACTCAGACAAAGAAGAGGCCGAGTGGGGAGAGGTCTACTACCGGAAGGGGCGTGGTGGCACTAGCCTTGGTCGTGCCGTACACAGTGTCTTGCAGAGCATTGATCTGGCCACGGGAGAGGGGCTGGAGGGAATTAGTAGGGCCCAGGCCGCCGCCGAGGGTATACCGCACCTGTGGGAAGACGTTGCAAAGATGGTCGGTAATGCTCTACGTACATCTGTAGTAAGACGTGCTGTAGCTTCAGATAGGTATTATAGAGAATTGTTCGCAGTTATGCCCTTGGGAGATATAATGATAGAGGGTTATATTGACCTTCTCTTTGAAGAAGAAGATGGGATTGTCATCGCGGACTATAAAACCGACGTCCTCGGCGATGAGATAGAGAAGGAACGAATGAACCAGTACAACCTTCAAGCAGCAGCGTATGCCCTGGCGGTATCGGAGGTTACGAATAAGACCGTGAAGGAAGTTGTGCTTTTGTTCATAAGGTCAGAAAAAGAGGTGACTCTTATAAATCCCAGTGACCTCTACGATATGGTAAGAGAGAGGGCTACAGCCTTTTTCGATGATGATTCCGGTGAAGAAAGATGCCATCCAATACTTCCAGCATAGAAAAATCACTAGGCACCAATAGTCTGACAATAAGGGCACGAAATTAGGAGGGTATAATATGGCCGAACCTAAAGAGGAACTCAGAAAGCGATTAGGTCAGATACACAGGCAGCTAGGGGAGTTGAAGGATAAGGAAGAAATAATCCAAGCAAAATACACCAAAAGTATATGGTCAGATGAAGATTTTGATAAATATGCATATAATCAACGCGAGAAATTGAGACAGGCAGAATTAACGCTGAAACTCTCGGAGGATAAAGAATATCAAAATATTCATAATCGCATAAGAGAATTAGAAGCGGAGCAAGTGGAATTGGGATATGATGAACTGGATGCTTTCATTTAGGCTTCGCCATACGTTCGATAATCAATTATTATCTTCCTTCTATTGTGAAAAAGGACTAAAGTTGTTAGAAACCGAAGCTCAAAATAGTCCTCGGTGCAGAGCGAATTAAATAAGGGGGGTGAAAATGAAAACAGATATTATAGAGAAAAAACTGAGAGACAGCACGTCGCGACAAAAAGAAAGGCTGGCTTTGTGGAGTGAAATCAAGGCGGCATGGGGAAATGGTGGGACGTCTGACGTGGAAGACTTACTCGGAAGCATGGCTGCGTCCTTAGAAGAGAGAAGGTCACAAATAAGCGGGAGGCTTGCTCAGGAGGTAGGGATAAGCGATGGCGACAATCAAGAGTCTTAAGCCTAATTATTTTCGGGGATTCACGACAATGGGTCATCCTTTGGATCTCTCAAGTCCTGTTACCATCTTATATGGTGGCAACGCCGTAGGGAAGAGTAGTGTCTTAAATGCAATTGAATGGTGTCTTTTTGGCGAATCATGTAAAGGCGGGGGTACCGGAATGCGCGAGCGTGTGGATTGGGAGCCACAGAACAGGAAAGCTCCCAACAAGTGTAAGGTTCAGTTGGTATGCCAGTTCGATGATGGTGAAGTAGTCTTTGAGAGGGTCCCTAGTAAGAAAAAGGGGCTCTCAGGACTTGTAATTAAGTTCCCTAGTGGCAACCGACTTGAGGGAGACAAAGCCGAATCGTGGGTGAAGGAAAACGTAGGGTCATTCTCGAATTTCATGGCGACAGTGTATCAACACCAAGAGAATATTCGCCATCTTGCTATAGCGCAACCAAAGGATCAAAGGGAGGCCATCAGCCGTTTGCTGGGGTTGAGTGATTACAACGATCTCACCGAACTAGTCCGTAAGAGCGAACTCACAAAAGTAATGAACTCAGTGGAAGACGAACTCGATTGGTGGGACCACCTTGCCCAAGAGAAAACAAGCGCTTTAGTGGAACACAGCCGACAAATTGGCCAAAAGATTTCAGTTGACCCAGATACCGTCTTCCCCGAAACGGTGAAGGAAGCAGCGGGTCATGTACTCGAGTTGACAAAAGAGTTTGCGGGTAAGAGAAAAGGTGATTGGGAGTTACCAACGATTCCCACCTCGTCAAACGCATTTGACGGCTTCGTAAGCATAGTCATCAAGTGTGTCAGAGAATGCTTTGGAGCATTACCCGCGTCAGAGAGGTCTCAGCAGCTTAATGAAGAGGTCACCAAGATTGAAGGAGCCATTTCAAGACTGAGACAGGCTGCAGAAGAAAAGAGTGTAGCGAACAACAAAATTCGAGACTTTGAACAGGAACATGGTACTAGCAAGGATATCGGCGAAGTCGTGGACAAATTAACAGCGAAGAAAATCGGATTGGAGGAAAGGCTCAAGGCATTAAATCAATTGGCCACAGCCCTCAATTCACTCCTAGCCTACATGGCGGAACACGGGGAAGGACTAGGAGAGAGAGATTGCCCGGCCTGTGGGAGTAGAACTAACGACCAACAGGCTTACTTAAGACGGAGGGTTGAAACTCTTCTCTCCACTGAAGGCAAGGATATTCAAGATGAATTGAAAGACACAGAGCGGCTAGGAAAAGAGGCTGAGGAGACTCTCCGAGAGTTTGAAGGAAAGCAAAGGCGGTTAGAAGCAGCTATTGAGACGATGGCTAACACGGAGAAGGAAGTCGCGCAAAATCTTCTAATAACATGGAAAGAGAACGAAGATCCTCTTCAGGTTCTGAAGAAGCGCCTGGATGTCGCCAAGAGGGACGCTGCTAAGGTTGAAAATGAATTGAAGAAAGCTGCCGACGATTTACGTTGTATTGAGGCTGAATGTGACTGTCTTAAAGACTTGGCCATGATCTGGGACAACCACGAACTCTCCAAGCGTCTGAGCTCCATTAAAGACGGTCCGGCCTACAAGGATTTAAAAAGCCTCTGTGAAGAAGCTGGTCATCTAAAGCTGGACTGCCAGGCTATCGTTGATGCTATTATTTCTGCTCGTGACGAAGAATCACATGATATTGTGGAGGCTTCGAAATCAAAGGTCCGCGAATACTTCGGAGCTCTCGCGGACAATCCTGGAATTGATGCCCTCGAGATGACAATGGAAACCAAGTGGGGAAGTGAGAACTATAGCTTCTGCGATTCTACTGGTGAGAACGTCATCCCAATTCTGAGTCTGGGAGATCTGAACTCTCTGGCGCTATCTATATTCGCTGGTTTAGGCGAGGTTAATCGGGATGCGCTGATGTTCCAGACAATAGTGTTTGATGATCCTTCACAGAGTATGGGAAGCCATCATAAGAAGAAACTCGCAGAACTGATCAACACATTAGCGCAGAACCGTCAGGTCATCGTGAGCACCATGGACAAAGAGTTCTTCGAGGCTCTTGACTCGGGCACAACCGCGCGCAAGAAGTGCGTAATATTCGAGGGATGGGATCCCGAACTCGGGCCGAGGATATCAGATTGAGCGTCGAACTGGACATTCAGGTTTGCCGGTTGTTGGTCAAGCTTCATGAGAAGTGGAAAGCCACGGTCTTTGGAAAGATAGCACAGTCACTTTTAGCGGTGACGCTTAGTGACCTCAACTGGCGAGAAATACGCAACCATCTCTCCGAGGACTCAGATATAGACGCTATTGACCCTCATCAGCGCAGGTGCACCTTTGAAGTCAAGACCAGTAAGGAACCTTATATTCTTGTACAGCCCAAGGATATGTCTTGCCTGAACCAGCGCAGAGTTGATGGATACGAGGGGTTTTTGGCCGCAATGCGGATCTGTGGAACGGCTAGGTGGCTGGTGGTCCCATCGTCGTCGGAGATCGTAAAACCGGGGCATTTATCCTTTTCTATCATGCACTTGAGGGACGAAAGAGAAATGTCGGAGTCGTTTAACGCACAGTTTAACGAGGTTGTGAAGAGGTTTTACGAGACTATTAACCAGCATGGCTTGAAAGGTTTATTAACGCTTATGTCTCGGCTGGGGATAGAGAACGATTACGAACGGGACTAACATGAGAGCTTTCATTAGTAACAATCAAGTATCTTTTGAAATCAGAGAATTCCCCCTTCTGCACTTGAAACCACGCACTATCGTTGACAACAGGCAGTCAGACCGCTAACCTGTCATAGGGGTGATTTTCGCTATTCATCGTATATAATGT
>Ga0315543_1004790_pt1 | contig 10996 bp, 2 predicted proteins | sample SalMarSW160210MG_2_FD_203098 | JGI IMG/M metagenome (GOLD analysis project Ga0315543, IMG submission 203098) | Salt marsh sediment microbial communities from the Plum Island Ecosystem LTER, Massachusetts, United States - Salt Marsh Sediment SW1601-210 ...
CCTTGACTGCAACATCATAGCTACCAGGAGTAATATTGCCAATCGTGAAGTTCCCACTGCTATCAGTGCTGGTATATTCTTTCATTGTCTCATTCTGTGTCCCAGGGGCGAAGAACCTTACCGTAACATTCGTTGCCGGCAGTCCTTGAAGGTTAACATACCCTTCCAGGGTTGCCCCGGGCAGAATCACTAACGGCAGATAGTCCTTGTTCGAACCCCCGCTGATATTGTAAGGAGTATCCCAAAAGCCAGTGGAATCCTTCTCTGTAGCATTTGGATATTTTGTGGTGTAATCCGACCAGTAGTTTCCGCCGACATACGGCCCACCGACGATATTCGGCCCAGTAGTATTTGTGGTGTTCCAGACGTTGTTTCCATTATCTTGGGCATTGATGGTGTTGTTGAAGTAGTTGTTGTAGATGGTGTTGCTGTTGCTGAAACCAAGCAGTGTGACGCCGTGCGTGTTGTTCGTTGCAGTGTTGTTCATGAGTATGTTGCTGATTGAAGAAACCAGGAAGATGCCTATCTGGTTATTATTCGAAGCTGTATTGTCAGCGACCGTGTTGTTGCTCGAAGAACCCAGGGTGATGCCATGGTAGTTATTTATGGCATGATTGCTGGAAATGTGGCAATGCTGCACGCTGTCTAAATGAATTCCAGCCATATAGTCTGCAGTGGCATTTTGAACCGTGAACCCGGTTATATTCACCCAATCTGCGGTAACATTAAACACATGGTCACTTGAATTTGATGCGCTCACAACCGTATTTGAGGGATTCCCCGAGGTTGATTTGATGGTTAACTGCTTATAAACATCGACATTCTCGTTGTAGGTTCCCGCATCAACCGTAATCGTGTGCCCAGTTGTAGTATTAGAGTCGTCTATCGCAGCCTGAATCGTTAGGAAATCTTCTCCAGTGTCCACGTTGTGGACCGGGAGAATCAGGGGCAGATAATCCTTATTCGAACCCCCGGTGATATTGTAGGGAGTGTCTCCAAAGCCGTCCCCATTGGTATCATTCCCGCTGTAATTCGACCAATAATTGCCGCCAAGGTATGGTCCACCGATGATATTCGGCCCTGCTTGTTTTGTGGTATTCCAGATGTTGGTCCCGTTGTCCCAGGCATTATTGGTGTTGTTGAAGTAGTTGTTATAGATGTTGTTGTTGCTTGAAGAATCCAGCCAGATGCCGTAGTGGCCGTTGTTTGAGGCAGTGTTGTTGGTGAGGTTGTTATAGTTGCTCGAAGAAAGCAGGAAGATGCCTTTGCAGTCGTTCGAGTCTACGGTGTTGTTGATGAGGGTATTGTTGCTCGAAGAACCCAGGGAGATGCCGTCGTCGTGGTTTGAGGTGACATTGTTGTTGGTGAGGTTGTTGCTGTTGGAAGAATACAGGACGACGCCGAGGCCGGTATTATTCCAGGCGGTATTGTTGGTGAGGTTGTTGTTGTTCGAGGAAGACAGATGGATGCCGTAGTTGTTGTTCAAGGTCACAGTATTATTGGTTAGCGTGTTAATACTCGCTGAATTCAGCATTATCCCAAAATCATTTGAGGTCACAGTGTTATTGAGCAGCTTATTTTCGGTTGCGTTCATTACATAAATTCCAAATCCAGCCGTGTACCCTCCGCCGGATGCCGTCGCATTGTATAGTTCGTTGTTGGTTATTGTGTTGTTGTTGGCAGGTCCGCCCATTACAAAAATACCCATGGCGCTGGCATTCGTTCCGTACGCTGTTGTGTTGTATATTTCATTGTTGGTTATCGTGTTATTGTTGGCGGGCCCATAACCATAAGGCGCTATAAAAATACCCATAGCATTTGCATTAGCCCCAGAGGCTGTCGTGTTATACACATGATTGTTATCTACCGTGTTATCGCCAGAACCCATTATTTCAATAGCAAAGCTGTAGTTGCCAGAAAGACTGGGCATAAAGTTAGTGGTATTAAATATGGTGTTATTTATGACTCTATTGAAGTGGCTCGATTGCCACATAGCGATAGCGTAACTGGTATTACTGCCATTATTACCGGTAACATTGTTATAGGTAGAATTCTCCAAACCTATCCCCACCACGCTATTGGATACTATATTGTTATCCAAAATACTGTTATGTGTTGCATTCAGGTAAATCCCACTCATGTTATTACTACACATAACATTGTTCGAGATATTGCAGTGATTCACGCCATAAAGGTAACCCCCGGTGGCATTGCCTCCAGTGGCATTTTGCACCGTGAAACCGGTTATATTCACCCAATTTGCGGTGACATTAAACACGTGGGCGCTTGGATTTGTTGCGTTCACGACGCAGTTCGCACTGCCATTTTCGGATTGGATGGTCAAATTAGCCGTATTCACATCCACGTTTTCACTGTAATTGCCATCCTTAACGCAAATCGTCTCTCCACCGGTGGCGTTATTGACCGCAGCCTGAATGGGCGTGCCACTGGCATTGAAAGCACTCCCATTACGCCACCAGCCGGTGGTATTGACGCAGATATCGCAGCTACAAGTTAGGCCGTTTGCCTCTACTGTGTCTGCCGCAGGTTGTGCCGCCACTACCCCTAGAGAAAGCACCACTGCCACAACCATCACAATCAAAACTAAATTCCACGCTTTGACCATTCTGGCCTCCAAATAGAACATTGCGTCAAATATAATCTGACATGTCTACCCTGTCAATAGGTTTTCGCTCGCTGAATTGTCATTGCGAGCGAAGCGTGGCAATCTCAGGAAAGAGCAATCAGCAGTCAGCAATCAGCTAATGACTGACCCCGTGAAATACCATTTCATGGGGTGAAGGCTGATAGCTACTAATTAAGTCCAATCTCCAGCCCATCCATAACAGTCGCCGCGGTTCAGCCAATAATAGCTGAGTGCCGCAAAATCAGACGCATCTATAATGTTATCACGGCTGAAGTCAGCTCCAGCATACCAATTGCCGTCACCAGGCCGGCTTAGCCAGGCATAGCTGAGTGCCGCAAAATCAGACGATTCTACAAAATCATCGCCATTGGTATCCCCCTCAGCAAAGGCACCAAATTCAGTGTAAGTTGTTCCACCAGCAGTCAGGTTTACTCCACTCTCCAGATTACTCAAGCTGGTGGAACCCTTGACTGCAACATCATAGCTACCAGGAGTAATATTGCCAATCGTGAAGTTCCCACTGCTATCAGTGCTGGTATGTGTCCTCATTGTCAAATTCTCAGTCGTTGTGTTAGGGGCGAAGAACCTTACCGTAACATTCGTTGCCGGCAGTCCTTGAAGGTTAACATACCCTTCCAGGGTTGCCAGCTCCATAATCAACGGCAGATAATCTTTGTTCGAACCCCCTATGATATCGTGAGGAGTGTCTCCAAAGCCGTCTCCATTGGTATCGTTCCCGGTATAATCCGACCAGTAGTTTCCACCAATATATGGCCCCCCGACGATATTCGGCCCGGTACTATTTGTGGTGTTCCAGGTGTTCGCTCCGTCATCATAGGCGTTATTCGTGTTGCTGAAGTAGTTGTTGTAGATCGTGTTGTTGCTCGAATCATCCAGGTAGATGCCGTACATGCTGTTTGAGTTTGCCGTGTTATCCGTGAGCGTGTTGTTGCTCGAATCATACAGGCGGATGCCGTGGTACTTTGAGTTTGCCGTGTTGTTGGTCAGCGTGTTGTTGTTGCTCGAAAGAGACAGCCAGATGCCGTAGTCGTTTGAGTTTGCGGTGTTGTTCTCAAGCGTGTTGTTGTTGCTCGAAGACTTCAGGTAGATGCCGCACTGGTTTGACTTTGCGGTGTTGTTGGTGAGCGTGTTGTTGCTCGAAGAATCCAGGTGGATGCCCTCAACAGTGTTTGAGTTTGCCGTGTTATTCGTGAGCGTGTTGTTGCTGCTCGAAGTACATAGCCAGATGCCATAGTTGTTTGAGTTTGCGGTGTTGTTGTCAAGCGTGTTGTTGCCCGAATCAGACAGGCGGATGCCAATCGAATTGTCCTCACCATCGTTGTTTTGGAGCGTGTTATTATTAGAGGAAGCCAGATAGATGCCATAGCCGGTATTGTGCGAAGCGGTGTTGTTGATGAGGGTATTGTTGCTCGAGTAACACAGGTAGATGCTGTAGAAGTTATTCGAGTTGGCGGTGTTGTTTGTAAGCATGTTGTTGCTCGAATAATACAGGGAGACCCCATAGTAGTTATTTGTGGCCTTATTGCTGGAAATGTTGCAGTGAGCTGTGCCGCTCCCAAGATATATTCCAGCCCTACTGCCTCCAGTGGCATTTTCTACCGTGAACCCGGCGATGTTCACCCAATCTGCGGTTACATAGAACACATGGTCACCTGAATTCGTTGCGTTCACGACACAGTTCGTAGCGTTGGTTTCGGATTTAATGGTCAAATTAGCGGTATTCACGTCCACATTCTCATTGTATGTGCCATCCTTAACGCAAATCTTCTCTCCACTGGTGGCGTTATTGACCGCATCCTGAATAGGTGTGGCACTGGCATTGAAAGTGCCTCCATCACGCCACCAGCCAGTCTCATTAACGCAGATATCCCCGCAGGTGCAGGCTGGGCCGCTTGCCTCTGCTGTGCCTGCCGCAGGTTGTGCCACCACTACCCCTAGAGAAAGCACCACTGCCACAACCACCAGAATTGGAACTAGTTTCCACGCTTTGACCATTTCAAGCCTCCCTATACCACTTAAGGCGATTTTGGAGTTTTAGATATATGTTATACCGTTTAGATTATGGCGAATGGTCATACTTGTCAATAGCCTGGTAGCATGCGGCTTTTCTTATTGTCATTGCGGTGAGCTGAAACCCCGAGCGCAGCGAAGGGGCCAAGGCGCGGCAATCTCACGAAAGAGCGGTCAGCGGTCAGCTAATGACTGACCCCGTGAAATACTATTTCATGCGGTGAAGGCTGATAGCTGATAGCTACTACTAAGTCCAGTTTCCAGCCCATCCATAACAGTCGCCGCGGTTCAGCCAATAATAGCTGAGTGCCGCAAAATCAGACGCATCTATAATGTTATCACGGCTGAAGTCAGCTCCAGCATACCAATTGCCGTCACCAGGCCGGCTTAGCCAGGCATAGCTGAGTGCCGCAAAATCAGACGATTCTACAAAATCATCGCCATTGGTATCCCCCTCAGCAAAGGCACCAAATTCAGTGTAAGTTGTCTCACCAGCAGTCAGGTTTACTCCACCCTTCAGATTACTCAAGCTGGTGGAACCCTTAACTGCAACATCATAGCTACCAGGAGTAAGATTGCCAATCGTGAAGTTCCCACCGCTATCAGTGCTGGTATGTGTCTTCATTGTCACATTCTCATTCTGCGTCCCAGGGGCGAAGAACCTCACCGTGACATTCGTTGCCGGCAGTCCTTGAAGGTCAACATGCCCCTCCAGGGTGGCACCGGTCAGAATCAATGGCAGGTAATCTTTGTTCGAATCCCCGGTGATGTTATAAGGAGTGTCCCCAAAGCCATCTCCGTTGGTATCATTGCCGGTATAATCCGACCAGTAATTTCCGCCAACGTAAGGACCGCCGATAATATTCGGACCAGTAGTATTTGTGGTATTCCAGGTGTTCGTTCCATCATCCCAGGCGTTGTTTGTGTTGCTGAAGTAGTTGTTATAAATGTTGTTGCTGCTCGAAGCTGTCAAGTTGATGCCATATTGCTGGTTGTTTACGATGACATTAGCGATTATGTCATTGTTGTCAGCATTTTCTATAAATATGCCGTAAGAGTTATTGGAGATTGTGTTATTGAATACAGTATTGTGTGCTTCAAAATAGTGAAAGTAGATACCATATTGCCCATTGTGGGTGATGACGTTATCGGTGATGTTATTGTAGCTACTAGCGGTAACTGGTCCGAGTTTTATGCCATCGTTGTCATTGTAAGAAACATTGTTATTCGTTATCTCGTTGTTCAATGAACTATACAAATAAATTCCACAAGCATTACCAGAAATCTCATTGCCCGTTATGTTATTTGTATCAGAAAATTCTAAGTGGATGCCATTACCGCTCACCTTGGCCTGGACATAATCGGTATAGATTGTGTTGTGTCCTGAATAATGCTCGGAGTAAAACTTCGGTATAAAGTATCTTGCGGCGAACAGTGTATCGCTGAAAATTTGGTTCATCAAGTCCTCCACCTCTTCTGTGTAGCTCACAACATTGCTGTAATCGTGGAGATAATAGCCATTGTCTGAAATCAGATATGTTCGTGACTTGTTCTCGGGGTTTGGTAATTCAGGAAAAGTAATGTAAACACAATCTCCGCTTTCCAGAACCAGATATTCTGAGTCATCCTGGAGTATTGTCTCCCTGGCACTGCCTGTTACAGCGCCGGGGATAATTTCTGTTACTTCGATATCCTCATCCTCTGAGTAATCAATAAAGACATAATCCACGCCCTGGACTCCAACTATGGACTTGAATTTTATTCTAACATTGTCCGTATCTATGTCAGTCAGGTTCAGGGGAAACACCATATTGTTGCCCTTTGTTGAGGCTCCGGCATCCGCTGTGTGGTATTTAACAACCCATTCCGTCCCGTTCCAGACCTCTAAGGTCATCATCTGGGAATTGACCCAATCCAGCATCTTGTCCCCATAGATGTCTCTCAGCTTATCCAGGTTGTTTCTTCCCAATGCATGCAGCATACTGCCCCAGATTCCAATAGCTCCGAATCTTTGTTCTCTCAGCCGGTATAATAGCTTGGCGTGAGTTACATTTTCTGGTCTGGGATACTCCAGCACGATTTCCTTGTAGAAATCGCTTTCATTGTAAGTATCTATGACACCATCGTTGTCAGTGTCCTTTAACTCTTCGAAGTCGGGCTGGGGAAGCCAGTATATGTCATCTTTCTCCATAAGTGCCATGAGGTCATTTCCATCGTTGTCGATACAACTTGTAGGCTTTATGGGGGTTTTTATGGTATGGAGATTATTATGGTAGTCGGGATAGACGGTAACGCTTGGTGAATGCTCGGCAACAAGCAGAGTGAGCCGGTCAATATACGAAGTTTCGGTTAACTCTTCGGTTACCTTTAGCCTATAACAGCCATCGACCGGTTTGAGGTTTTCCATCATCACAATAGAGTCGCTCTCCCACCACGAAACGATAGAGCGGAGCAAACCCTCTCCATCGAGTATATAATCGCTACCGTTGTAGGAATAGTAAAATGGACAGGATGCTCCTTGCTCTTTAGTGCTCGACAGCAACTGCAGATGACCAGTGGCATTTATGTAGTCAGACACCCCGCTCATGTAAGTCTTATCAATGCCAGTGTCAAAGTTGTTTGAATGATAACCCACTGACTCCCACTGTGAACTGGAACAATTCCAGATGTAAAGATGGGCGCCATCTTCGCCCGAGCCAGTAAAACTACCATAACCCTCATGCGTCACATAAAGTTGCGAGATGTCTGAAATGGGTTCGTTTATGTTGAAATCGAACCTGTGAAAATCATAGACAGTGGAACCTCCACTCTCCTTGTACGATGCCCTGTTATTATCTGAGCTATTTATCGCCTGATATTCTCCAGCACTTAACCCTGTTTCATAATCTGGGGGGACATCAGCAGGCCTCTTGTCATCATGTCCTTCGTATGCCTTGTTATTTAGGGTATCTTTGAAATCATAGACCACTGTATGTCCTGCAGACACAGTATTGTTGACTACCTCATTATCGTTTGATGAATTCAACTGAATCGCTTCAAAGTTGTCATAGAAAGTATTCCCAATCACCGTGTTGTTGCTCGAAGAAACCAGTTCTATGCCATGGTAGTTATTTGTGGCATGATTGCTGGAAATGTTACAGTGGCTCGCTGCGTTGAGATATATTCCAGCCGCATAGTTCTCAGTGGCATTTTCCACGGTGAACCCGGTTATATTCACCCAATCTGCGGTAACATTAAACACATGGGCACTTGAATTTGTGGCGTTCACAATGGTATCGGCAGGATTGCCAGAGGTTGACCTTATAGTCAGTCGTTTGTTGACATTCACATTTTCATTATATGTTCCCGGGACAACCGTAATCGTATGCCCAGCTAATGTGTCAGAGTCATCTATGGCAGCCTGAATGGTATAGAAGTCTTCTCCGGTGTCTACGTTGTGGACTGAAGTTGGAATTAACGGCAGGTAATCGCCGCCGTTCTGTATATTTCCTGTGGAATTATATGGAGTGTTGGTATCTCCTAGACCATCACCGGTGGTATCACTGCCAGTGTAATCCGACCAGTAATTCCCACCAAGATACGGCCCGCCAACTATATTCGTTCCCAGTGTCTTGGTGGTATTCCAGGTGTTGTTTCCGTTGTCATAGACGTTGATGGTGTTGTTGAAACAGTTGTTGTACATGATGTTGTTGCTCGAAGACCACAGGTAGATGCCGTGCCCGTTTGAGTTTGTGGTGGTGTTGGTAAAGTTGTTGTTGCTCGAAGAAGACAGGAGGATGCCGTGCCCGTTTGAGTTTGCGGTGGTGTTGGTAAAGTTGTTGTTGCTCGAAGAAGACAGGTAGATGCCGTAGTCGCTGTTTGAGTTTGCGGTGTTGCTGGTGAGGTTGTTGCTGTTGCTCGAAGAATACAGCGTGATGCCTTGAATGTTGTTCGACGCGGTGTTGTTGGTAAGCGTGCTGTTGCTCGAAGAATACAGGTAGATGCCATAGTCGTCGTTCGAGTTTGCTGTGTTGTCAGTGAGTGTGTTGCTGCTGCCCGAAGAATACAGTAAGATGCCGATGGCATTGTTCGACGCATTATTGTTAGAGATGTTGCAGTGGCTCACGCCACTTCCAAGATGTATTCCAGCCTGGTAGCTTACAGTGGCATTTTCCACCGTGAACCCGGTTATATTCACCCAATCAGCGGTCACAGCAAATACATGGTCATTTGAATCCGATGCATTCACCACGCAGTTCGCATTGCCATTCTCAGATTTAATAGTCAAATTAGCGGTATTCACATTCACATTCTCGTGGTAGGTACCATCCTTAACGCAAATCGTCTCTCCACTGATGGCATTATTAACCGCACTCTGAATAGGCGTGGCACTGGCATTGAAAGTACCTCCACCACGCCACCAGCCAGTAGTATTGACGCAGATATCGCCGCAGGTACAGGCTAGGCCGCTGCTTGCTTCCGTTGTTCCTTGCGGCATCGCTACTATCCCAAAAGATAGCACCAACGCCAGTACCACCAGAATTGAAAGAGATTTCCCTGCTCTAATCATTTCAGCCTCCTTATACCACTTAAGGCGATTTTGGAGTTTTAGATATATGTTATACCGTTTAGATTATGGCGAATGGTCATACTTGTCAATAGCCTGGTAGCATGCGGTCTTTCTTATTGTCATTGTGAGCCGAAGGCGTGGCAATCCTTGTTGCGAGCGTAGCGAAGCAATCTCAGGAAAGAGCAGTCAGCAATCAGCAGTCAGCAATCAGCTAATGACTGACCCCGTGAAATACCATTTCATGGGGTGAAGGCTGATAGCTACTAATTAAGTCCAATCTCCAGCCCATCCATAACAGTCGCCGCGGTTCAGCCAATAATAGCTGAGTGCCGCAAAATCAGACGCATCTATAATGTTATCACGGCTGAAGTCAGCTCCAGCATACCAATTGCCGTCACCAGGCCGGCTTAGCCAGGCATAGCTGAGTGCCGCAAAATCAGACGATTCTACAAAATCATCGCCATTGGTATCCCCCTCAGCAAAGGCACCAAATTCAGTGTAAGTTGTTCCACCAGCAGTCAGGTTTACTCCACTCTCCAGATTACTCAAGCTGGTGGAACCCTTGACTGCAACATCATAGCTACCAGGAGTAATATTGCCAATCGTGAAGTTCCCACTGCTATCAGTGCTGGTATATTCTTTCATTGTCTCATTCTGTGTCCCAGGGGCGAAGAACCTTACCGTAACGTTCGTTGCCGGCAGTCCTTGAAGGTTAACATGCCCCTCCAGAGTGGCACCGGTCAGAATCAGCGGCAACCAATCCCCACCATTCGCTATATTTCCGGTACAATTATACGGAAGCTCGGTATCCCCAAAGCCATCCCCGTTGGTATCATTCCCGGTGTAATCCGACCAGTAATTGCCGCCAATATATGGTCCGCCGACGATGTTCGGTCCGGTAGTATTCGTGGTATTCCAGGTGTTCGCTCCGTCATCATAGGCGTTGTTGGTGTTGTTGAAGTAGTTGTTGTAGATGGTGTTGCTGCTCGAAGAAGAATCCAGGTAGATGCCGTATTCGGTGTTTGAGTTTACAGTGTTGTCCCTCAGCGTGTTATTGCTCGAAGAAGACAGGTAGATGCCATCACCATTCGAACTCGCGGTGTTGTTGGTCAAAGTATTGTTGCTCGAATGATACAGCCAGATGCCTCCCTCGTCACCGGGATTATTCGAAACGGCGTTGTCGCTGAGCGTGTTGTTGCTCGAATAATACAGGCAGATGCCGTGCTCGTTGTTCGAGGCGGTGTTGTTGATGAGCGTGTTGTTGCTCGCAGCAAACGGGCAGATGCCGTAGTAGTTGTTTGTTGCATTGTTGCTGGAAAGGTCGCAGTGAGATGCGGCTCCGAGACCTATTCCAGCCATATAGTCTGCAGTGGCATTTTCCACCGTGAACCCGGTTATATTCACATAATCTGCGGTTACATTGAACACATGGGCGCTTGAATTTGATGCGCTCACGATGGTATCGGCGGGATTTCCAGAGGTCGAGCAAATCGTTAACTGCTTGTAGACATTCACATTTTCATTGTATGTTCCCGCATCAACCGTAATCGTGTGCCCAGTTGTAGTATTAGAGTCGTCTATCGCAGCCTGAATGGCATAGAAACCTTCCCCGGTGTCTATGTTATGGACTGAAGTTGGAATTAACGGCAGATAATCTTTGTTTGAACCGCCTCCTGTGATGTTGTAAGGAGTATCCCCAAAGCCATCCCCATTGATATCATTGCCGGAATAATCTGACCAGTAATTCCCGCCGAGATATGGTCCACCGA
>Ga0315543_1004792_pt1 | contig 10986 bp, 7 predicted proteins | sample SalMarSW160210MG_2_FD_203098 | JGI IMG/M metagenome (GOLD analysis project Ga0315543, IMG submission 203098) | Salt marsh sediment microbial communities from the Plum Island Ecosystem LTER, Massachusetts, United States - Salt Marsh Sediment SW1601-210 ...
TGACGGAATGTTCAGGGAAGTAGGATAGTCTTACTGCTCCTCGAAGGCCATTTGCTCTGATGGAGTAACAGCGTTAACCCGCGGTATCTCCGGTGCCTTCCGCTGGTCTTCTGTTGGCATCGGTAAATCTTCTGCATTGAGCACGTCGCCCTGAACCACAGCTTCAAGAAATGCTGCCAGGTCTGATGACATATTGACAGTGTGCTCCAGCACCCAGAGCAGTTCCAGCAGTTCTTCCGTAAACTCTGCTGGCCATTCACGAGGGCGAATCTCGTCCAACGGAGAGGACTTTCTGCCCGTCGGTTCTCGCATCCGATAACCGAGCCAGGATTTAACCGGGCGTAAGCCGGAGACTTCAAATTCCCACACGGCTCTCGAAACCGGTGTGAAGGTGCCTTCCCCTACATGAAGTGTTTCGGTAGCCTCATCCCAGCGGAAGTCATTCGGATAGCCTTCGGCCGTCACGGGCACCGGGTGCACTGCCCGCGCCCTGCCTGCTGGTACGGCATCGTGGCATTCGCCGTCAGGCACGAAGCGTGCTCCGTAGGTGTGCAGCCAGATTAGCCGCTGACCCAACTCTACTCCCTGGCGAAACAGACCTGCATTTGTAGTAATAGGTATGCGTGGCGAAGACGTAGCCAAATCCTCGGTGAAGCGGCGGGTGTACTCCGGCCCAGCCAGGATTGCGTAGCAGTAGGCAAAGAAGTCTTCTGGCGATACGGTCCCTCCGTATAACTGCACCAGGTGATCCAGCAAGCCATCAGTGATGTTGGCATCTGCACCCGTTGCGTCACGCCATAGGGGAATGATATCCTTTCCGCCTCTTCCATTGAAATGGTGTTTATCACACGGATAGCTTGCAACCGTCGCAGCCGGGCCATATCCTAAGACATCAGTCAGAAGACTTGTCAGAAATATCTGTCGGTCGGACAGTGTAGCCCACATCGGAGGTCGAGGCAGATCAATTAACCGAGGGTCAGCGATGAGCCAGTGCCGAAGGAATGAGCGATACGAGTATCGAATAATAGGTGGGCTTGGGGTGCCCACTGTAATATCAATTATGCGTGTTGGAGATGCAGGTGGTGGCATGCTAGACATGACCATAGTTGTCGTATTTCGACCATAACGTCTATCTGGAAATAACACTCCTCGCTCACCTGGAGAGCTAGAAGCAAGAACATCCCAACGTCGTTCGGCGGATTCTCGCGTAGTGGCAACTGGCCAGGTTCGCCCAATCATCATACCCGGTAATTGCCACGGGAAAAGGTCAGTCAGTAATGGCCAGAAAGAGAATGTACCATGCCCGGCGGGAATAAGAGGAGATGCCCAGTCGATTGAGCACTCTTGCCAGTCAAGGTCATTGAAAGACCGTACTGAATCAAGTTCGGCCAGCTTCTCCTCCCGGCTGCCAGTGATTTTTGTATAATGCACAATCGCGGGTGTATCTGGATTAGGACCGCCATAACGCACACCTATGGCGATGGCTACCGGGGTCTGGATGGCAAAGACGTTTTCCGTTCTCCGTGCCCCCAGGCTCCCACCCTCTAGGTCGATAATCCAGAGATCGTCGAAGACATGGCGCATCACCTCTCTCATCCCGAGGAATCCAGGCCCGTTCAGGTAACTCGACGCGGTGATAAATGAAACGATACCATTGCCGGGACTATCGGGAGATTCGAACACCTTCCAAAGCGCCCATCGCCAGAAGTAGACATAGGTGTTGTACAGACTGGCGATGTGGCTGAACATCGTCCGACCGCGGGCGAGACGAATGAAATCTCCCAGGAGCCGTTCAAGCCGTGCCTCAGGGTCATCGGTACCTTCGCTTGCATCGAAAGCCTGCCGGCTGTAGGGAGGATTACCCATGCAGACCAGCACGCGCGTCTCTTTCTTCACTTTCCCGGCTCTCCGGTGTTCGTCTACCAGAGGGCGCAGTGATAGCGGTAGGCGGCCGGGTGGAGCCACGTCGGGTGATTCCAATGTGTCAGTAAGGTAAACGTGAACTCCGTCGGCGGGTAGCGTGGCGCCAGCTTCCTGTAGCTTTTGCGTCACCCGGAGATGGGCAACGGCATACGGCCCAACCAGCAGCTCAAAGGCATGCACATTCTTTGCCAGCATGGTAGCTCGCTGGGGTACCGCTCCTGCGCCATACCGGGCTTGCACTCTGTCTATAGCTTCAGTGATCGCCGCCAGAGGATACGTCCCTGTACCTGCGGCTGGGTCAAGAAAGACGACTTCGTCATCGGCATAAGTCATCGCCTTGCCAAAACGCTCCATCAGGAGTTGCTCGACCAGACGCACCTGGCAGCGAACGACTTGCACTGGAGTATAATAGACACCACGCTCCTCGCGCATTCTGGGGTCGTATGCCGCCAGAAAGTCTTCGTAGAAATAGAGCCACGGGTCAGGGTCGCGCTCCATGAGCCTAGACGGGTCCACGGCTCCGATTACTCTCACCAGGATATCGACACCGGTACCTATTTCCTGCCTGGTCTGTGGGTCGGCCAACAGCGTAAGGACGTGGCCAAGCAGCTTATGTTTGTCACTCAAAGTTTCCGCAGCTCGATTTGGACGCAGGTCGCTGGCGCCATCGAAACGGGCAAGGAGTAATGCATATGTTAATGTCTGGGCATAAGCATCGGTGAAGGCTTCGTCCGTAGCATCAGGAAACAGTGTGGTGCGCCATTCCTCGGCGAGTTGAGCAAGCGTAGAATCACTGTTCTTCACGGCTTGACGCACATCGTCACGTAAAAAGCGACACAGCGGTGCTAATTGTTCGGCTAGTGCCCTGGGTGATGCGGGTGAAATCGGTTCCCATGTTAAAAACTCCCGGATGACTGTTAAAAAATTAGGCGTTACTTCCTGCTTTAAACCACGAACTCCCCGCCGGTCAATCTCACCGATGTCAACGATGTCACCAACTCGTTGCCCGCTCCGATATAGTGCCCAGGTATTTCCGTCAGTGTAGATTAGATTGGGAAGCTCTTGGAACTTTCGCCATTGCTGGGCATTATGGCCGGTGAATCGTGTTGGGTCAGCACCAGTGCCAGGCTTTTTAAGTTCGATATGGCCAGCCAGTGCCCCACCTACAGCTATCGCCATATCGGGACGCCCGATGTCCTCGGCAGTTGCTTCCGTGACCACGTTCAGGGTACGACCAAATTGAGCACCGAGAGACCTGACCAGATTCTCGACAGGATTTTTTAGCTGGTCTTCAGGTTGTCCAACCAGAACGGATGAAAACTTTTCGCGGACGGCATTCGCGAAAGTTACGAGGTATTCGTTTGATCCTTCTGACATTGTCACGGCCTGCTACCTATACGTTCCCTTGATGCTCTGGATAATCTCGGCAGTACCTTTCCATAATAGTGACAGTATAGCACCTGACTATAAGGCTGACAAACGTAAGGCAGTCTATGAACCTTGCTTAACAAATGCTTATAATGTGCAATCCTTCCCCCACCACGATAACAGCTCCAAAATATGTATCCAACATTCCTGACTTTAGTGCAGCCAATGTTAGTCCCACTGACATCTATGTTGGCAGGAGGGATGGCATACTAGCCTGAGGGATGGAGGCAAAGCAGAGAACGTTATAAGCTAGAAAAATGCTATAATCGGGCTGAGGGAGCTTGACAAAGGCAGCTCAACAGCTTACATTGCCAACTACTGAGTTGTGCCATTAGTGCCTACAATGCAGACAGATGTGTAATTGGAGAGGATACTTTGAGTAGACGACAGGGAGACATCCAAGCTCTACTTACACAGGCGCAAGAGCAATTGCGGGAAGTAGAGGTCAAATACCAGTCCTCCTTGCGAGCAAAGTCTATCGGTTCAGACCTCAAGGTCAAAATAAAGAACTTGTGCGAAAATCTGCGGTCAGTATTGGATTATCTGGCTCATGACATACGAGAAACCAAGTGTCCTCAACCGAATGAGAACGACCGCTTTTATTTCCCGATTTTGCCGGATAGAAAGCAATTTGAATCGAAGATGAGGGAGTGGTTTCCTGGCCTCGATTCTGCCGCGCCGGATCTTTGGTTCTACTTGGAGTCGATTCAACTGTACCATGGAGACCAGACGGAATGGCTGGGACAACTCAACCGTGTGAACAACGAGAACAAACACTCCGCATTGGTTGAACAAACCAGGACCGAGACAGAACGGATAAGGGCTACGTCTAGTGGCGGTAGCAGCAGCGTCGAGTGGAGTCCTCAGAATGTCAGATTTGGGAAGGGGGTTTCCATCCTTGGGGTCCCCGTCGACCCTTCTACACAACTCCCTCTGCAACATCCTTCTATTGAGGTCAAACGCATCGTTTGGGTTGATTTCCGCTTTGAAGGAATCGGTATATCTGCGCTCGGCCTTCTGAAGCAGGCCACAGACGGGATCGTCCAAATAGCTGATGAGGTAAGTAAACGACTTTAGCTCGGGTTCCGCATGTTCCAGCGGATACACATCGTTTTGGAGCAGCAAGCCTGGGGATAGGGGAGCGCATTGGAATGTGGATCTCGTGGTTGCACAATCCTCGGTTTTGTGTCACGCCAGCATTACCCGAGAGGCTATGCTTCATGTTGCCAATGCTGAGTAGGTTTGATCCGAGGTTACGATAGAACAAATCTCTTTAATTCGCTTGCACATTATCCACCGGCGTTCTACACTAACTCCAAGAAAAATAAAGTCTAGGATTGGGGCGTGACATGACTGTAAACCGAGAAGAACTAAAAGACGCTGCAGTAGCGCTACTTCGAGAAATCGCGGCCGCTGCCGCAACGGATCTCGGCGACAATTTATATAGAACGCAGACCAGCTCTTGGATGATTAAGACAAGTGAGACGTCGCAAACTTCTCAAGAGTTTCAAAGAAAAGTATTTGACTGGATGAAGGTGTATATTTTATACCAAAAGGTTAAGGACGAGATGCCGCATACGACAGTATTGTCAAAGATGCTTGTCACGGCTGGACACAGGGGTCACCCAGTAGAATTGACCTTCGATTTTGTTTATCCCCTGGTGAAAGCTTGGTCCAAGCTCGAAAAACCTCTTGAATTTAAAGGGCCCGAGTTCGAACAACTGGTACTCTCTTTCAGATCCAAAGTGATAGACCACGATATGATGACCAAGTCCAACAAGAAGTACGCTCTGTTCGGAGTCGATCTACAAGGAAAAGATGTCACCCTAGATCACGAAGTGAGCATTCGCAGAATATCGGACGCTGAGCTATGGGAATTAGGCGACGTAACTGCGAGGCCATCATTTTCGCCGACAGGCGAATCGGCTTGGTCGTCTCCCCATTTGCTTGGGCAGGGGCTTTCGTCAGATTGGGTTATTCTAGATATTGTTGTCGAACATGACGAAAAAGAAAACCCCTCCGATCGGCTGAGATTGGCCGAAAAGGCGGCATACGTCGATATGGCCTTGTCACGGGAAGGTGGCTTCAGTACCGTATCTCTCGATAGCATCATCTACGGAGAAACCTTGGGTAGATTCGGTCGAAGAGGTTACATGATTGATGAGGCGACAAGCGAAAATCTACATAGGTTCTGGGCTGGATTGCGTGCTCCGACCACTGACAATCATCTACGGTTAGCGTTAAGCCGACTCCTAGAAGGATTAAAGAAGTACGAACGAGAGGATGCAATAATCGATTTTACAATCGCCATGGAAACACTGTTGGTTATTGGAAGAGAGGCAAAGAAGAAGACTCTTTCTGAACGAGGGGCAAGCATAATCTGTTGGTCTGGCGGGGCTGGACGAAAGCAAACAGAGGAAGAACTTAAGCTCGTCTACAAGACGAGAAGTGACATAGTCCACGGAGAATCAGCTATGGAATCGGCGCAAGTAGCCAGAACATACGAATGTGCAGAAGCCGCCTTAAAATCTATAGTTCGGTGGTATCTTGATAATGGGGTTAGTAGCCCCACGGATCTGAGAAATAGGATAAATAAAAGATGACTCGCTAAGTGTATCCTGCTGGTGCCCCTGTGTGACCGAGTGTACCCAACAAAATAGCGTTTTGTTACTTCGGGGATTAAAAGGTTCCTTTTTTAACCCGCGGTTGTACGCCTGGTCTTCAGGCGTGAAATTCAGCGGATCTTTTTATATCTCCATATAGCAGAGCGCGGGAACTTTGTAGTACAATTATCGATATCCATCACCTGGAGATAAAAACGTAATGCTTGAAACTCATGGCATAACTATTGCCAAGCAGGTGGGAGTCACACACCAGCAAGTAGAGGCTGTCAGGTCCCTGCTTGATGCGGGAGCGACTATTCCATTCATTGCCCGCTATCGCAAGGAGAAAACAGAGGCACTTGACGAAGTGGTACTTAGTGAAATACGGGACGGCCTGGCACGGCTGGCAGCGCTCGATAGTCGGCGCCAGGTGATTCTGGAATCTCTTAAAGAACAGAATGTACTCACAGCCGAGTTGCGCAGTTCTGTTGAATCGGCGGTGACCCTGACTGCATTGGAGGATATTTATCTTCCATATCGCCCCAAACGACGCACCCGGGCCACCATGGCTAAAGAAAAAGGGCTTGAGCCTCTCGCCGAGCTGATACTGGCTCAGGAGGTTGCTGATCCGGCTCATGAAGCTCTCGTCTTCGTGAATGTGGAAAAAGGTGTCGGTTCGATTGAGGATGCCCTGGCCGGAGCGCGTGACATCATTGCCGAGTGGGTCAATGAAGACACCCAGGCAAGGCAGATCATACGCAGGCTTTTTTACCGGGAAGGCATCATTCAATCAAGCGTGGTTAAAGGCAAGGAAGTCGAAGGTATCAAATATAGCAATTATTTCGACTGGCAGGAGCCAGTTGCCCGAGCGCCCAGTCACCGGATGCTCGCTATGTTACGTGGCGAGAACGAGGGGTTCCTGAAGCTCAGGATAAGACCGCCTCAAGAAAAAGCGCTGTCATTCCTGCACCGACGCTTCGTTAAAAGTACCGGTGCCGCCTCGGCACAGGTGGTTCTGGCTGTAGAGGATAGTTATCCGAGGTTACTGGCGCCCTCTATTGAAACTGATATCCGTCAGCAGGCTAAAGAGCGCGCCGATGACGAGGCACTCCATGTCTTTGCGCGCAATCTGCGGGAAACGCTCATGGCTCCACCAATGGGGCCGCGGGCTGTACTGGCTATCGACCCCGGTTATCGGACCGGCTGTAAGATAGTTTGCCTGGACCCTCAGGGCAAGCTTTTAACCAATGCCGTTATCTACGTGAACCAGTCGGCGGCGCGGAGCCAGAAAGCAAACCAAACGATACTCGATCTCATACAAAGATTTCACATTGAAGCTATCGCCATCGGCAATGGCACGGCCAGCCGGGAAACCGAGGAATTCATTCGCGGGCTGAGCTTACCGGACAAAATGCCGGTCGTCATGGTCAATGAAAGCGGCGCATCGATCTATTCCGCGTCCACCGTTGCCCGTGAAGAGTTCCCTGACCAGGATATCACCGTGCGTGGGGCTGTATCCATCGGGCGGCGGCTACTTGACCCTCTCTCAGAACTGGTAAAGATAGACCCCAAATCCATCGGGGTGGGGCAATACCAGCATGATGTCGATCAAGGCAGACTCAAGAGTAATCTCGACGAAACCGTCATGAGCTGTGTAAATGAGGTTGGTGTAAAAGTAAATACTGCCAGTCAACAGCTTCTCACCTATGTTTCGGGCCTTGGCCCAACGCTGGCCAAAAATGTTATCGCCTACAGAAATGAGAAAGGTCCGTTTCGCAACCGCGCAGACCTCAAGAAAGTACCGCGGCTGGGCCCGAAAGCATTTGAACTGGCCGCCGGGTTCCTTCGTATTGATAATGCAGAGAATCCCCTCGATGCCAGCGCCGTGCACCCGGAAAGCTATCATATTGTAGGCCACATGGCCAAGGACATGGGCTGCAGAGTGATCGACCTCATGCGCCGCGATGATCTGCGCCGCCGGATTAATCTGGAGAGTTACACCGGGGAAGAGTATGGGCTGCCGACATTGCAGGACATCATAGCGGAGCTGGCCAAGCCGGGGCGTGATCCTCGCGAACAGTTTGAGGCGGTAGCTTTCGCCGCGGACATCAGGACGATTGACCGGCTTACTCCGGGAATGAAGCTGGCCGGAATCGTGACTAATGTGACCAATTTTGGAGCTTTTGTCGACATCGGCGTGCACCAGGATGAACTCGTGCACATCAGCGAACTGTCTGATAAATTTGTAAAAAAACCGGCTGATGTAGTCAGGGTCAATCAAAAGGTTTCGGTCACGGTGCTCACGATCGAGCCGGAACGCAAACGCATTTCTCTGTCAATGAGGTCGGATGCGTCCCCACCCGGACAACCCGGGTCAGACACTTAATAACAAAGATTATGCTGGATTGGCACTTATATTTGGTTAGATGTCACGACGGAAGTTTGTATACCGGAATTACGAATAATGTTGCCCGCAGATTTGCGGAGCATCAGGAAAACAGTGGTGCGAGAGCAAAGTACCTTCGAGGCAGGGGACCTCTGATGTTGGTTTTCCAAAAGAATTTAGGGAGCAGAAGCTTAGCACTGAGTGTGGAAGGTAAGATTAAGAAGCTGTCAAAGGCAAGGAAAGAAGAACTGATAAGAGACAATACATATATTGAGGTGATAATCAAACAGTCCAGGTTGCAAATAACCGTTTAAATTTTCCAGTCTGCCTCACGGCTGATTTTTCCTGATTGGCTTCAGTAGATATTCCAATCCATTAAGTTTGATTTCATAAAGAGCAGACAATAGTATGCCAATTTTCCCCGGAGGGAAACCTTTCTGGTGAAACCATACCAGGTAAGATTCAGGCAGATCACAAAGAATACGATTTTTGTATTTCCCGAAAGGCATACGCATACGCACCAATTCAATCAACATTTGAGAATTGCTAAGGATGGTGTCCTTACGTTGTTTCATTCTTACTTCAATCCCAATACACTACATTAATGACCGGTGACAGCCTTGCTCACCAGGGCAATAAGGTCATCTATGCTCAGGCGCTCTTTGGTTTTAGCTATAAATCCGCTTTTGTGAGCGAAAGCAATCTCCGGGCAGTCTGAAATCAGGGAATAATCAACCGGTGTTCCGTCGTAACGGAAAAGACGCCAGCCTTTACCGCGACGGTCCAGGGAAATGACGATATCGGGCGGATTTTCATCCAGGCGACGAAATTCTTCCAGCCCGGCGGATTCCCTCGTCTCCCCGATCATGGCAGGCACCCCCGCAATTACCAGCCTGGAGCTGGTTTTCCAAAAATCAATTTGGCTTTTAAGCATACGAGCATCCTCGATGATATGAGTGCCAAAAGCTTTAAGCAGAGGAATGGACGCTTCTGTCTCGGAAGCGAAGCTAGCCATTAGCCAGCTTTCCACCGGATTCCGGTTTACGAGATCATCACCAGCATGATATTTTACAGAGCTTTTCACCGGTCCGAAGCGGTCCACACTGTCCTTAAAATGCCACCAGGGCATGACGGACATAGTCTCCAAAAGCCCCAGGTATTCGGCTATCAGGACAAAGGCAGCCGGGCAGTCCGTGTCCTGGTGATGATCGAAATTACGCTTCTCCGGCTCATGGCGATCGCCGATGTCTACCACCCACACATTTGGATTATCCAACTCCGCCTGTGCGGGCTGACGCCGCTCGATCCTGAATATCGTGTCGGCATGCATGGCCAAGATCAGGCTGACGGCTGCCACCTCATCAAAATGTGCACTGCCAGGATGCGTGATGATCAATTGTGCCTTCATTATTACCTTCCTATCATATCCTATTGACCTGTCTCCAACAATGATACCACCTATAGATTTAGAGTTAGCTATTTTTGAGTAGGTAAAGGCATTGCACTATTGCTTGAAAAGTTACATTAAAGCTATTTCTCATTGAGAGGCAGTCCTTATAGCTTTGGTAAAACCGAAATCTTGTAACAAAGACTGGATCGTTGTACCTGTGGGACAATAAAAATATACTTACCAGTTTTACTTTATACGAAGAAAAAGAACAAAAAAGGGGATGAGGAATTAACTCCTCATCCCCTGTCTGTAACAAGCTATTCCTAGAACTCAAACAACATCGGCCGCTCAGCTTTCTTCTGTATTTCTTCCTCTTCATTTTTCTGCCTTCGCTCTGTCCTATCTCTCTCTGTCCTGGCTTTGATTCTCTGCCGGTAGAGCCAGGCCTTAAGCCGGTTCAGCTCTCTCATCTTGTATTCATTTATCGAATCTACAACAATATCAGCCGGCATTTCACCTTTATCCCATCTTCTGTAGGTTTGGCTGGCAACATAGAGGTATATCTGGGTCCAGTCGCTGTCCATAGGCTGGGTTAAGGAAAGCGTCATTAGATAGGCACAGGCTTCGGCATCGGTACCGGTGAGTTCTCCATTTTTCAGTACCTTCATATTCCCTATCATCCTCTCCAGGGTAATAGCATTCTTGAGCCAATCGAGCAAGGTATCTCCCCAGCCACTCGGAAACACAATAACGGGATCTGTAAGACATCCCACAATATCGGAGATGCCCTTCTCAACAGTATTATTCAATTGTAGGTATCCTCCCTTCTATCAGGCTACAAGGCTTAGCTGGCTGCCGCGTTCCAGTCTCTTCTTCTCTTCCTCTATCGCTCCATCGGGTAAGGACTTACGGACAGACTGTATCCCTGCCTTGAGCCGACCCTCTGGTTCCCACTGGCTGCCACCGATTGCCCTGTCTACCTCTCCGATAATTCTTAAAAGATACTGGTCAATGTATTGAGGTAAGTTCGGGATATTTCTGGCTTCGCGGGCAACAACCCTTGCATTCTCCAGCGGTTCTACAGCCTGGTTAATGTGTTCTTAAAGTATATCCATAGCATCGTTTACCTTGAGAGCACTCCACTTGATAGGCATAACTCCTCCTTTCCTTTCAGATTCGGGCACAATAATCCCTTAGTAATAAAAGTGGTTGAGTTAGATTAGCTCTTAAGAGCCATATTGATGGCTTCCTTCATT
>Ga0315543_1004794_pt1 | contig 10984 bp, 9 predicted proteins | sample SalMarSW160210MG_2_FD_203098 | JGI IMG/M metagenome (GOLD analysis project Ga0315543, IMG submission 203098) | Salt marsh sediment microbial communities from the Plum Island Ecosystem LTER, Massachusetts, United States - Salt Marsh Sediment SW1601-210 ...
CTGATCACGGGCAATCGTGATCTCGCCACCGAGGCTGTCGACCGTGGCTTCTCCCGATGGCACCGGCAGTTGCGCAGAGATGTGTCGCGGCCGGAAGCCCGGGTGATTCGACATGCGCTGAAGTGGGCGCGCCGGCGCAGCGGTGGACGGCGAGCCGAGATCCAGGGATTCCGGCTTCCCGGCGCCGAGGTCACGACGGGAGGCCACGAAGCCCTCGCACAATTCGATCACCTCGACATCGACGATCGTGCCCTCCTCACGCTTCGCCACTACCTGCGGTGGGACGATGCCCTTGCAGCGTCTGCTCTCGGCTACGACCCGGAGGACATTCCCGCCAGATCGGCGGCGGCCGAGGCCCGCGTCAACACCGGCGGAGGCTCCCTCGCCGACATCCTGGACTCGCGGGCCAAGGCATTCCCAGAACCGATGAGCCGCCTCGAAAGCTCGCGGCGCCGAGGTGCGACACAACGAATCGCCACCGTGGTGGGCCTCGGCGTGCTTGCCGTCGCCACCGTAGGCGGTGGCGCCCTCGGAGTGGCCGCCCTCATCGGCGACGACCCCGTCACCGCCGCGCCCGAGCCGGGATCGCAATCGACCACCGCCCGCCCCGGCGTGATCGAGATCGAACCCCAAGACGTTGAGTGGATCCAGGTGCCGCTGGGAATCCGGGAGGGCGACGTCAGCAGCATCACGTACGGCCCGGAGGGATTCGCGGCGCTCGCCACCGACTTTGCCCGAACCCAGAATCAGAATCTGGTCTTCGTCTCGGAAGACGGTCTCGACTGGATCGCCGGTGTCGCCCTGCCGCAGGACGGCGAGGGATGGATCGGGAATCTCGCGGCGGTCGGCGATCGCTACCTCGCCGTTGGCAGCCGATGGGATTCCATGAACGGCGATGACATCGCAATCGTGTGCGTTTCCACCGACGGCCTCGAGTGGTCGACGAGTGAGCTGCCGGTCGAGAAGGTGTTCGAATCCGACGGGATACTCATCGACCTCCGCACCTCGGCCCGCAGCGTCACCGGAGACGCCTCCACGATCACGGTGTACGGCACTCAGTACGGCGACTTCGATCTCGCTGCCATCCTCCGCGATGTGCTACCCGCGGACGTGAGCTTCGGCAACGGTTGGGGAATCGACGGCGATGTCATCGAGATCTACGACCCAAACGGCGAGATGTCGTACCGAGCGACGGCCGAGGAACTCGGTATCGATCCCGAGCTCGTGGCGCTGCTGTATGCGGGGCAACCCGTCGTCTGGACCTCGACCGATGGCGTGTCCTGGTCCGCCGAATACCTCGGCACTCCCTCCGGGGAAGGCCACGGCGACCTCGCCAGAGTGGGAGACGTCACCGTCGCATTGACCTACGGCAGCGTCGGCAACCGACTGCTCGTCACTCGCGACGGCGAGAACTGGGAGCCGGCCGCCCTGCCGCAAGGAGCGCAGCCCTACGGCGTGAGGGTCGCCAACGGCACGTTCATCGCATACGGAAGCAGCTCGGGGAGCGGCCCCATCTGGACATCGCACGACGGAACCGATTGGGCGCCGGTCGGCGAAAGCGCTCTCGAGGGACTCTCCATCAATGACATCACTGCTTCCTCCGACGGTGTCGCGGCGATCGCCTTCGAGGACTTCAGCACCGATATCGGCCCCGCCGTGCTCTCGGTCGGCGACTACGAGGTCACCGTCCACAGCGATGGCCGCTTCGTCCTCACCGACGATGAAGGGGCCACCATCGCCGAGGGCTACGAAGACGAGTTCCTCTCCACCGACGACGAGACCATCGCCATCTCGGACCCGGAGTCTGACGAGCCACTCGTCACCATCAGCCAGGAGGAGCTCGCCCAGGCGTGGGAGGAGCAGTACATGCTCGCCGAGACGGCCCGATTCGAAGGATCCGGGACACCGCGTTCGACCCTGCTCGTCTCTCCGGACCTCGAGCACTGGACCACGATCCCCGTCTCAGAGACCATCGGCGAAGGTTTCTACCCGAACACAGCCGCCTACGGAGGCGGCATCGTGGTGATGACCGGCTACCAGGATTCCGGTATCTTCGACGAGGGTGGCTCGTCACCCACGGTCTGGGTCGCCGATCTGACCGGGGAATGACCCAACCGCCGCGCCCTAAGCTCGACGCGACATGGGCTTCTTCATCCGCCAGGCGAGATCCGGGGACAGACACGCCATCGCCCCGTTCACGCAAGGCACGTTCTGGTGGGGTGACTACGTGCACGAAGCGTTCGACGGCTGGCTCGACGACCCCCAGGCAAGGCTCCTCGTCGCCACCGACGACTCCGACACGGCCATCGCCGTCGCCCGAGGTTGCCTGACGGCGCTCACCGAGGCCTGGATCGAGGGAATCAGGGTGCGCCCGGACCGGCGACGAGAAGGGATCGCCGCCGCGCTGGGTCGTGACCTGATCAACTGGGCGCGCGCCGAGAAGGCCGACGTGGCCCGCCTCGCCATCGAGGAGACGAATACCGCGTCGGCGAGCCTGTCTGAGCACGTCGGGATGCGCCCCGTGAGCCGCTGGCACATGGCGTTCCGTACCGTCGAAGACGCCGAACCCGTGACGCCCGGCAACGGTGGCCGGCGGGTGCCGGCGCGCGAGCGCCTGCGACCTGCCCACTCCTCGGAGGCGGAACCCGCCTTCGTGTCGTGGCGATCGGGCGCTCTGGTGCGTGCTTCCCGCGGCCTGTTCATGGTCGATTGGCAGTGGCGGACGCTCCGCATCAACGATCTCCGCACCGCCGGGAAGCACGGCATGCTCTCCGTGTCACGCTCGGGATGGGCGCTGGCCGGACCGAAGTCGGATCGTCTCGAAGTCGGCTGGATCGAGACCGGACCGGAGGATGCGGCCGATCTCGCCCGGGCTCTCGTCGATCTCGCCATCGAAGCCGAGGCATCACGGCTCGAAGCCGTCTTCCCAAGCCTGCCGTGGCTCATGACCGCCTTCGAGGACGCCGGATACGACATTCACCCGCTCGTCGTGTACGAGCTGCCGCTCTGAGCCGCATCGCGGCCAAACGAGTGGTCCATCGTCTCCAGAGTCGCCGAGATCGCGCCGACCGAGACCAGCCCCGAGGCTCCCCGCCGGCAATCGTCGCGGCAGGGGAGCAGGGCCGGCGCCTCAGGCAGGCGCCGGTGCTTCGGCGGTCTGGCGCCGCCAGCGGGAGAGACCGTCGGCCGTGTAGATGGCCAGCGCGAGCCAGACGAACAGAAATCCGACGAGGCGGTCGCTGCCAACTACCTCGCCGTACACCGCCACCCCGAGAACGAAGGCGAGTGTCGGGGCGATGTACTGCAGCAGCCCGACCATCGACAGCGGGATGCGCTGAGCGGCAGCCCCGAACAGCAGCAGCGGAGCCGCGGTGACGACCCCGGTGAGGGCCAGGAGCGCGGTGATGTGCAGATCGCCAGAGAGGAAGGCAGCGTCGCCCCGGCTCTGGAGGCTTCCCAGGTAGAGGACGGCGGGCAGGAACAGCAGGGCGGTCTCGACGGCGAGCGCCTGGAGCGGCCCCACCCCGGCGACCTTCTTCTTGAGGAGCCCGTACAGGCCGAAGGTGACGGCGAGGGTCAGAGCCACCCAGGGCACCGTGCCGAGGCGCACGGTCATGTAGCCCACTCCCACCGCGGCGACACCGACTGCCAGCCATTGAACACGGTTGAGCCGCTCATGGAGCACAACGACACCGAGCACCACGTTGAGCAGGGGGTTGATGAAGTACCCGAGTGAGGTCTCGACGATGCGGTCGGCGTTGACCGCCCAGATGTAGGTGCCCCAGTTGACTGCCAGCAGTGAACCGGCGGCGAGCAGCATGAGCAGCGAGCGGCGGTCGAGCCGGCGCAACCAGCCCCACTTGCCCCGCACCAGGAGCAGCCCGACGAGGAAAACGAGCGACCAGGCCATGCGGTGGGCGAGGATCTCGAGCACAGGCACCACCTCGACGGCCTTCCAGTACACGGGAAGCAGTCCCCAAGCGACATAGGCCGCAATGCCGTAGGTGATGCCCTTGCGCATCCGGCATTCAAACACGGGACGCCGGAGACGCAGCCGTCGGCGGCCCTCAGCTCCCCGCGGGGCGGCCGCTCAGCCCTCTCCGGTCTCGGGGTACACCACTACCGGCCAGCGCAGCCCGACCGAATCCGCCACTGACACCACCACTCGCCAGCCGTCGCCGCTGAGACCGGCCGATACCAGCTCGGGATCCCCACCCATCGGGGCCACGGCGTCGAACGCCGCGGCCACCACCTCGGGCGGCGGCTCGGCCGAGGCGGGCCGGGAAACCGAGGCTGCCGCGAGCGGAATCTCGGCCGGCGACGGGAGATCGAACACCGCGACGGCACCATCGGCATCGACCGCCAGATCGACAGAAACGGCCTCCACCGCGCCCCGCGAGAACTCACCACCGTCGGCGGACACCAGGACACGGAATGCCACCAGCACCCGATAGGACCCGGGACGGGCGGATTCCACCCGAAAAGCCCTCGCCCACTCGACGTACGAGGTGGCAAGGGGGTCATCGTGTGGAAGCGCCTCATCGCTCCCGAGCGCTCCCCGAATCCCCGACGCGGTCTCAGGGTCGCCGTCGACGGTGAAGTAGTCCGTCACGAACCACTCGGCCCGCATCACGGCCAAGCGAGTCTCGTCATCGATCGGGGCGGCGAGGAGATCGGCCTCCGAGTAGATGCCCGGGGAACCGCCCTCGGCGGCGACCGCTGGGAGCACTGTCGAGGTCGTCGTCTCGTCGACCGCCGCCGCGCCGAACTCGACCGAGGCAGCCGGCGAGTCGGCCCCGTTCAGTGGGACCACCGTCGCCTCCGAGGCCGAGGTAAACATCCGCACGACGAGCATGCCCACCACGACCGCAGCCGCCACCACAGCCGCCGCCGGCAGGATCCGAGTCCTCCAGTCCGGGGTGCTCGCCGCCAGCGACGACCAGGGAATTTGCTCGAGTTCCTCGTAGTCCGGTGGAGGCTCGGAATGTCGATCCATGGCGCAACCGTAGGCTCATGAGCAAGTGATATCAATAGGGTTGGCTAAGACGATCTGACCATAGGAACCGTAGGAAATCTCCGGCACAGGAGGGTGGCCGCGGAGAGTCGGCTCACCGCGGCGACGGCCGATTGCTGAGCACCGTGACGAGCGGTCGCCGGCCACCCGACATGTGCGAGCCGGTGCGTGTGGTGTCACCTGCCAATCAGGTTCAAGAACTCGCTGCGGGTTCGGGCATCCGACTTGAAGGTCCCCAGCATGGCGCTCGTCACCATCGAGCTGTCCTGCTTCTGGACACCGCGCATCATCATGCAGAGGTGCTTGCCTTCCATCACCACGGCCACGCCATGGGGCTCGAGGATCGAGTCGAGGGCGTGGGCGACCTGGTTGGTGAGGCGCTCCTGCACCTGGAGGCGCCGGGCATAGAGGTCGACGATGCGGGCGACCTTGGAGAGCCCGATGATGGAGCCCTTGGGAAGATAGGCCACCGCGGCCTTCCCGAAGAACGGCAGCATGTGGTGCTCACACATCGAGTAGAACTCGATGTCCTTCACCAGCACCATCTCGTCCGCCCCCTCCGCGTCGAAGATGGCGTCGTTGACCACCTCGTCGAGCGACACCGAGTAGCCGCTCGTCAGGAAATCCAGCGCCTTGGCGACCCGCAACGGCGTGCGGGCCAAGCCCTGGCGATCGGGATCCTCGCCCATCTCGACGAGCTGCTGGCGCACCAGCGCCTCGAGCTGAGGTGCGTAGACGTCGCCGACCTCATCGAAGTCCTGCGGAGCCCGCAACTCAAAGGGCGAGCTGAGGTGAATGGCCCTGGCCGGCCGCACCTTCTCCCGGGCGGCGTCGATGCGCTCCACGAGATCGAACACGGTCGACCCGGTCACCGGGTCGACCCAATCCGGGACCACATCTGCGATGGGCACCGCCACGTGCGCGGCCGTCGCCGTGTTGGGATCGGGGATCCGCCAGTCGCCGAGGTCGTCCACCCGGTCGCCGTAGTAGGCGATGTCGATGTCGATGGTGCGGGGAGCGTTCTTGTCGCCGGTGCGCTCCCGGCCGAGTTCCGTCTCGATGCGGCGCAGCTCGACGCGGAGTTGCTCGGGATCCAGATCCGTCCGGATGACGGCCGCGGCGTTGAAGAACGCCGGCGCGCCCTCGGGACCGCCGACGGGCACGCTCTCGAAGAAGCGGCTCACCCGCAGGACCTCGATGCCGTGGTGCCTGCGCAACAGACGGATCGCCTCCGGCAGGTAGCGCTCCCGCTCGATGTTCGAACCGAGTGAGATGACGGCCTGGACGAAATCGCTGCTCACGAGCTCCTACTCCCTGGGTTCCTGATCTACAACGCGGGAACGACGGATGGTGATTCCCACCGATCGGGCGTGCCGCAGCGCCCCCGGCTTCTCCACCGTCAGCTCCACGGCCTCGACCCGCGGCTCGGTTGCGAAACAGACGTCGGCCAGCTCCTGAGCGAGGCGCTCCACCAGCATCGGCTCGCCGTCTCGAATGTGGTCGATCATCGCCTTGGCAATGGTTCGATAATTGGCGGCGTCGCTGATGTCATCGCTGCGGGCGGCGGGCCCGATATCGACCCACAAGGTCGCGTTGACGAGAATCTCCTGCGGATTGGCCCGCTCCTCGGGCTTGATCCCGACGATGCCGGTGACGCTCAGATCCCTGATGTGGATGCGGTCGAGTGGATCCATGCGTCGAGGCTACCGCCTCGGGAGGCCGGAGCCGGCGCCGGCGGGTCAGGTCAGATGCCCTCCGCCGTCGACTCGGAGGATCTCGCCGGTGACGAAGTCGTTGCCGATGAGCGACAAGACCGCTGCAACCACCGGCTCGGTGCCGCCCACCCGCTCGAGCGGGAGGTCGGCGGCGAGCCGTTCCGCGTACTCGGCTCCCTTTCCCGGAGGCGGGAGGATGATGCCGAGAGCGACCGCATTGACTCTGATGCGGGGCGCCAGCGCCACAGCGGCGGCGCGAGTGAAGGTGTCGATGCCGCCTTTCGCCACGATGTAGGAGAAGTGGTCACGGCCGGGAGCGGCGGTGCGCACGTCGGTGAGGTTCACCACCGCGCCCGTCTCGGTCTCGGGGAGGGCCGCGGCGAACGCTTGTGTGAGGAAGACCGGGCTCATCAGGGTGAGGTCGTGGGTGCGGCGCCACCCGTCGACCGTGACATCGGCGAGGGTATCGAAGGGAAACCGGGACGCCGAGTTCACCAGGATGGAGACCGGCCCGAGCGCCTCGGTGGCCTGCGCCACGAGGCCGTGAGCGTTCGAGGGATCGCGCAGATCGGCCGAGCCGAATCCAGCCCGGGAGCCCATCCGACGGATCTCCTCGGCAGTCTCTTCGGCTTCCTCAGCCGACTGGCTGTAGTGGACGAAGACGTCACCGCCGGCAGCGGCGAGGCCGAGCGAGATCGCCTTTCCGACCCTCTTTGCGCCCCCGGTGACGAGGGCCACCCTGCCGCGAACGTCCATAGAACCCAGCGTAGCGGGCGGGTGAGAAGGCGACCGGCACGGCTGTCTTCCTCGGCGCGGGAGCCACGAGGCGGCAGCCGGGAGCCTCGCAGGCCGGAACACGGACTATCTTGTCACCCGGTGAGCAAGAACGACCCCAAGCACGGCCGCTGGATCCTGCCCCTCGTGGTGCTCGGATTGATCGTCTTCACGTACACGTTCGTGAAGGCGCTTCCGGAAGGAACGGTCGAGGAGACGACCACCACGGTCGCCGGAGCCGGCACGTCCACCACCACTGCGGACTCGTCGACCACCACGACTCTTCCCGAGGACATCGTCGAATTCGTCAATCTCGTCGACGGCCTGTCGACGAGGGTCTCGGATCTCGCTACCGAATCACAGAAGATCAACGACGATTTCGACAGTGAGACGGTGCTCTTCGGCCCGACCCGGGACACGATGCGAGAGCTGCAGATCGACGTGGACACGCTGGTGGCCGAGATCGGCGACGCCTACGTTCCCGAGGGCGCCCTCGTCGCCTGGAGCGACGTCAAGAGCGTCTCGTCGGCGATGGCGACCGCCGCCAGCGACATGTTCGACGGCCTGGTCAAGACCGAAGGCTCCCAGAAGCGTCTCGAATCCAACGACACGCTCCAGGAGACCGCCACCCAGCTCGTCGGGTCACTGGCGACGGCGAAGGCGTCAGTCACCTCCGAGGGCTGAGCTCTGCCGACTCGCCGACTCGAATGCGAGAAGAGGGAACGGCGCCGTCCGTTCCCTCTTCAGATTGCTCCCCCTACGAGCCCTTGCTCTCGAGATAGCTGCACACAGTGTCGGTGATCAAGCTAGTGACGACGTAGGGATCCATGTTGGCGTTGGGCCGCCGGTCCTCGATGTAGCCCTTGCCGTCTCGATGGACCTGCCACGGAATACGCACCGAGGCGCCGCGGTCGGAGACCGCGTACCGGTACTCGGTCCATGGGGCCGTCTCGTGCAGACCGGTGAGTCGGCTCTCGATGTCGGCGCCGTAGTTCTTGATGTGCAGATCTGCCTTCTGCCCGAGCGCTTCACAGGCGGCGATGACGTCGTCGTAGCCGTCGCGCATGCTCTCGGTGGAGAAGTTGGTGTGGGCCCCGGCGCCGTTCCAGTCGCCCTTGACCGGTTTCGGCATGAGGTGAGCCGAGATGTCGTAGTCCTCGGCGATCCGGTACAGGAGCCAGCGAGCAAGCCACAGCTGATCGGATACCTCCACCGGATCGAGAGGCCCGACCTGGAACTCCCACTGGCCGATCATGACCTCGGCGTTGGTGCCGGAGATGGCGATCCCGGCGGTCATGCACGCCTCGGTGTGGTGTTCCACCACGTCACGGCCCCAGATCTCGTCGGCGCCAACGCCGCAGTAGTAGCCACCCTGTGGCGCCGGGAACCCGCCCAGCGGCCAACCGTGGGGGCGCCCGTCCTTGAAGAACGTGTACTCCTGCTCGATGCCGAACAGCGGCTTGTGGTCCTTGTAGCGCTCGAAGGTCGCGAGACACTTGGCGCGGGTGTTCGTCTCGTGCGGTGTCATGTCGGTGAGAAGCACCTCGGTCATGACCAGCTTGTCATCACCGCCCCGGATCGGGTCCGGCACCATGGCGACCGGCCGCAACACGCAATCCGAGTCTTCCCCGGGCGCCTGCTCGGTGCTCGAACCGTCGAATCCCCAGATCGGCGGGGATTCACCGTCGGGGACGATCTTGGTCTTGGACCGCAGCTTGGCAGTTGGCTTCTGCCCATCGATCCAGATGTATTCCGCCCGGTACGGCATGTGCACTCTCTCTTTCGTGCGTGGCTGCATTCCGTCCAGCGAGCCGTTCAGCGCGAAGCTGCGCTGCCTCCTCGGCACGCGGCGGTCACATTCACAGCAGTCCATTTCAATGGGGTTGCCGGAATGTGAACGCTGTGTTTCGGACGGTACCCCCGGCTGTCCCGATTCTCCAAGGTGACGTACGATGACCCGGCGCAGGAGGTGCACACCACGATGCGGAAACAAGAGCAGTACGTGCTGAGATCCGTCGAGGAGCGGGGCATCCGGTTCGTACGGCTGTGGTTCACCGACATCCTCGGCACGCTGAAGTCGTTCGCGATCACGCCGGCCGAGCTGGAGACCGCGTTCGAGGAGGGGATGCGATTCGACGGATCGTCCATCGACGGCTTCTCCCGGGTCCAGGAGGCGGACATGCTCGCCAAACCGGATCCGACGACCTTTCAGATCCTCCCCTGGCGCAGCAGCGACGCCGGGGTAGCCCGGATGTTCTGCGACATCGTCACCCCCGACGGGGAGCGCTTCGAAGGCGACCCGCGCTGGGTCCTCCAGCGCAATCTGCAGCGCGCCGCCGATCTCGGCTATTCGTTCTTCGTCGGGCCCGAGGTCGAGTTCTTCTACTTCGAGGACTCCGGCCCCGAGCCGAAGGTACTCGACCGCGGCGGGTACTTCGACCTCACCCCGCTCGACATCGCCCAGGAGTACCGGCGCCGCACCATCGTCGCCCTCGAGCAGCTCGGCATTCCGGTCGAATCCTCCCACCACGAGGTGTCGCCGAGTCAGCACGAGCTCGACCTGCGTCACACCGACGCCCTCTCGATGGCCGACAACCTCGTCACCACCCGCCTGGCGGTCAAGGAGGTGGCCATGGAGCACGACATCTATGCCACGTTCATGCCGAAGCCACTGGAGCACCACGACGGGAGCGGCCTCCATCTCCACCTCTCCCTGTTCCGAGGGGACGACAACGCGTTCTACGGCGAGAGCGATCCCGAGGGCCTGTCCAAGATCGGGCGCAGCTTCATCGCAGGCTTGCTGAGACACGCCGGCGAGATCACCGCCATCACCAACCAGTGGATCAACTCCTACAAGCGCCTGGTGACCGGCTTCGAGGCCCCCATCTACGAGATCTGGGGTCGCAACAACCAATCCGCCCTGGTGAGAGTCCCGACGGCCAAGGAGGGCAAACCGTCCTCGACCCGGATCGAGTACCGATCCCCAGATCCCGCCTGCAACCCGTACCTGGTCTTCTCGGTGATCCTGGCCGCCGGCCTCGCCGGGATCGAGAAGGACTACGAGGTACCCGAACCCACCGCCAACAACGTCTTCGAGATGTCCCGCACCGAACGCAAGGCCGCCGGGATCAGGCGCTTGCCCGGCGACCTCTCGGCGGCGCTGACGGCGATGGAGTCCTCCGATCTCGTGCGGGATGCTCTCGGGGAACACGTGTTTGAGTGGTTCCTCCGCAACAAGCGCTCCGAGTGGGAGCGCTACGAGCATCACGTCTCACGCTATGAGCTGGCCGAGTACCTCCCGGTGCTGTGATCATGTACGTCCCCGTGTACCCGGCATCTCCCTCGGCCGCCCTGACCGCGGCGATCATCGAGACGGGGAACCGCCCGGTCCCCATCGACGCGGTGACGCACCTCACCACCAAGCGGCCTCGTGAAGGGTGGGGAGTAGCAGTCGTCGAGATCTCCGACGACGCGGGAATCG
>Ga0315543_1004797_pt1 | contig 10981 bp, 7 predicted proteins | sample SalMarSW160210MG_2_FD_203098 | JGI IMG/M metagenome (GOLD analysis project Ga0315543, IMG submission 203098) | Salt marsh sediment microbial communities from the Plum Island Ecosystem LTER, Massachusetts, United States - Salt Marsh Sediment SW1601-210 ...
CTCTTCAAGGGAAAACTCAACCTTATATTGCTGTTGAATACCCTCAAGCAGTGGTTTCATTTGCAGATATCTCCAAAGAAAATTGACAACCAGCATGGGCCCGTATATCAGGGCATCCTGGATACTGTCTTCCGATTTGCTTAAAAGAAAATATTGCTTTGATAAAGTCGCAAATTTTTCCATCAGGTTATCAATACTTCCTTTAGCCAGGAGTTCTTCTTCCCTGCCCAGGGTAGAAAGTATCCGGTGCCTTGCTTTGCCTTTGTCACGGTAACTTTCCGCTATCTGGAGATAATAAATGGGTTTTTCTTTACTGCCGCCGCGTGTTCTTTTGACAAACATATGCGTATTTTTATACAAATGTAACACATATTATTTATTATTAAGCCCATATAATATGATAGTTTATTAACATTTGATTGTTAATCCATGCCACTACATTTTTTAAAAATTAATCGAAGTAAATTTATATAATCCTGATAAAGAGTATGTTATGATTTTCGTAGGTCGGGAAAGGGCCTGCAACTGTCAAACTCAGGAAAAGCAAGTGATGTTTTCCTTTTACAGGGATTAAGTATGACGATATTTAACTACCCCTCTTTATGCGTGGTAGTGACGTGTCGGCATAACAGGTAAAAGTGATACTAACCCTTCACTTTTTATATATGCCTTTATATTACCCATATATCAGTGACACGTGACATGATTCTAAAAAATATTGACTTTGGGTTAAACAAGGTGTAACTTTGATATAGAATTTTGGTCGTTTATCTTTCTTCTAACTTGATATTGTAGAATCTTATTTCTTATCTATTCACTAAAACCTGTAAGTATGAAAACAAAGACATTTTTAATGATTTGCCTTTTATTGGGTTTTTCTGTAAGCCAGATTTCAGGACAAACCTTAAAGAAAGATGCAGTTGTAGCAGTAAGTTCTTATACTCTTGTACTAAATCCAGATGTAACAATGAGTCAATTTCTGGATTTTTATATTAACAAGTATATACCAGAATTTGAAAAGAACTTTCCTGGAATTAAAGACTATCTGTTAAGTGGAGACAGAGGTGAGAAGAAAAATCAATTTGGGGAAATTTGGCTTTTTGAATCTGTTTCCGTAAGAGATAAATATTTCCCTACTGAAGAAAGCGAAGGATCTGACATCTTCATAGCTGCAATGGAGAAAATGACGGCCATTAATACAGAACTTGGGAAATATGTAGTTTCGTGGGAGAGAATTTTTACTGATTGGATAATTAAATAGCTATTAATATTAAACCCTCGGAAGTCAGCTCCGGGGGCTTTTTCTTGCCAAATTTCCTTCGGAGTTATTCAAATTATGAATAACTTTTTGAATATCTCCCCTTGGGTGGTGTCTACCATTGGCAAAAAGAGATCGTGTCATACTATCACTAAAAACACTTGTCAAAGAAAGAACTTCTTGTAAAAATAAAATTGACTTTGGTATCAGGATAGCGTAACTTTACTTGTATAATAACTTTAATGGTCGTAAATTGTTAATCAAATGACAATCTGGTCAGTTGAAATCAAGGATCTGGAGAAGATCTATGATTCATTCAAGGATCGACATCCCAAGATTACCAAAGAGTTGGGGAAATTGGTAAAAGCCGATGATGAGAATATGGTATTGGTCTATTCAAGAAGGTGTCTTGAGGTAATCATTACTGATCTGAGCGAACGGGAACTGAAAAGGCCCAGGGGAACTGAACCGCTGAAAGGCATTATTGATAAGCTTAACAGGGAAGAAAAGGTTCCGCATAACATCATCATCTCGATGTAGAACCTCAACAGCCTGTCCACCCTCGGCGCCCATCCCAAAGATTTTGATCCAAGGCAGGTAAAACCTGTTCTGCTCGATCTAACAACCGTTCTTGAGTGGTACTTGAATTATATGGAAGATCAGGTATCAGTTATTGGTGAACCAGGAGCAATACAGGAAAAAAGAAAAGAACCGGTCAGTTTAATAAGAAGCAGACCTAAACCGGGTAAACGTATTATAATGGTCACAGGTATTCTGCTGGCAGCCGCAATTATAATTGTATCTTTGATAGTATTTAACATTATTGGTGTAGGAAAGCAGGCACGGGCAGGATCGATCGAATCGATTATTGTCCTTCCCTTTGAAAATTACACAGGACAGGATAACCTTGAGTGGTTTGTATCGGGAATGCATTCTTCGCTGATACAGGATATGGGCAAAATCGGCGGTTTACATATACCTGGTATAACAACATCTAAAGTCTATAAAGATGCTGATAAGACTATAGCACAAATCACATCAGAGTTAAATGTAGATGCAGCGCTTGAGACAGGTGTGACGTGCCTCGGGGATTCGATATGTTTGCAACTAAGATTAATCAAAAAGGGAAAAGAAGAGGAACAAATTTGGATAAGGGACTTCAAAGAGGATAAGAGCAAGATCCTGAATATGTACAACTATATAATCAACCAAATCGCTGTAAGTAACGTCCCTGGGTAATACAACCGGCTCAATCCTTCTGCTCTCTCCGATCCGGTCCCTTACATCAAATCCTCTGAGGTATTGATTTCTGGTCTCTAGAATGAAGTATTTATCAGCATTGAAAGCATTTTCATTTATTAAACATTTACCGACTCTGAAAAGTGTATAAGCTTTAAAATCGGCATCATACATAAAGTTCTTTTCCTCACCAATAATCCTAAGGTAATCGTAATGGGGGATATTTAATTCTATCTTTCTCTTTATGCCATTAATTATGCTCAAAAGCTCTTCTTCACTTTTGCTGAACATTGTTTGATTGTATATATAAATGTAACTGCCATAGTTTAGATTGTTTTTATTACTTTGCCTCGAAATCGCCTGTTTAAGATCCGTGAGCATATCTATCATTTGCCAGTTTTTATCAGTATTGCTGACTACGATTGTCATAGCAGTATCATCGACCAGATCAATCCCACAGAATCCGGATGAGGTTATAAAGAGTAACTTTGGAAGTTTGCCACTTCTGTACCTGTTAATTCCGGCTATCCTGACATCATTTTTAAGGGTATCTCCGCAAATAATGCCACATTCATCTTTGTTCAGCCTGCTTTCCCTGATTATCTTGGATATCTGAAAGACTGTATTTACAAATACAATAACCTTATCAAAGGTCTTCCCTTCAACTGTCATGGTTCCGTTACTGTTCAGGGGAATCAGAAATTCATCACATAATGATTTAAAGGGGTAAGTCCTTTCGCATAAGATCGGAACAGCCTTAATGGTGTTGCTCCAGTTGATCTTTACATGGTCTATAGTGCTGACCCATGGCGGCATATACTCTAAGGGGATAGGAGTTGCACTGATAAAGTTCACGGTATCTTTATACTCATATGCAGTATCAAACAGATCAGCTATTGCCTCAGGTCTCTGTTTGGTCATGGACAATAGCATATTTGATTCATCTATAATAAGATGGCTGTCTGGAAGAAGATGCTTAACCTTATGCAGGCTGTCATAGGTACAGATAATCTTTTTGATCGGATTTTCTAACAGATAGTTGTCTATTTCTGTATTGGAGGTTTCTCCCCATACTGATAAATACCCTTCATTCCCTGAGTAACAAAGTTCTCTACAAAGAAATCATCCGGATTGATCTTATTTTCAACCAGATCACTAATATCAAGGACGGTATCACGTTTGGATTTGTCAAAAACAGATTTCCGGGGTGAACATAATTCCTGAAGTGATTTCATAGGAAATTACTGGTTTGTATTTATTTTCTAATAAAAGGTTATTCTTAGCAATTTAAATATAATTCTTTAACTGATAAATAATCTGTTGTCAAAAAGCTTGAACCATCAAGCAGACCAAGTAAATAGTCTTTTTAAAATTATTATTTTTTTCTCAATAATGTTTATAGTTGAAATGATCCCTCGAATAATTATTGAAAATTCATTTGGAATATATTCTTCTCGCTATTGTAAATAAATAATCCAGATTTATATTGTACTCACAAAGCAATAAAAAATGGTCTACAAGATTTGCCCCGTTTTTATCTATATGATACTCATTAAAGGGGTAAAGCTATCATTTAATCAAGAAATAAAACTCCTCCAAATAATAATAGCCATTCAAAATACTGCATAAAGGTTGGCATCCTCCCCTGATATCCTCCATCAAATAATGGGACGTTTTTTGTACACGAGCTGGCCTGTTAATGTAAAAAATGATGGCAACATCACTGAAAATGAAAAATTGGCACAAAAAATGTGGTATTCTCTGGTATAAGAACCTGACCAGTCATATAAAATCAGCTATTTAAATGTTTAATAATTCATTTAATTATAAGTCCCAAAAATTTAATATCATGAAGACAAATCTGTTTATTTTGATTTCGTTATTGCTGATGGTAATAACTGTCAGCTGTGAAACTGAGAGTTTCTTCAAAACTGATTCGCTCCTGGCGTCATACATGTCTCTTAATTCGGCACCTTATAATGAAAAATATAAGGACTACGGTGAAAATCCTTTTATCAAGGTCAGCGAACAGCCTGTCTCTACTTTTTCTGTAGATGCTGATGGCGGTTCGTACGCAAATATGAGAAGGTATCTCTACCTGGGGCAGATGCCTCCGGAAGCCTCTGTGAGAATTGAAGAATATATCAACTATTTTACCTTTGATTACCAGGAACCAGTTGCCGGTGAAAATGTTTCCCTGGGATCAGAAGTAGCAACCTGTCCCTGGAACAGCGACCATTATCTGATCAGGGTGGGGATGAAAGGGAAAACAATTCCTGAAAATGAGCTTCCCAATTCAAACTTCGTATTCCTTATTGATGTTTCTGGATCGATGAATTCTCCTGATAAATTAGGTATCCTGAAATCAGGCTTTATGACAATGACTGATAATTTAAGGGACCAGGACAAGATAGCTATTGTAACATATGCAGGTTCGGCCGGGGTTCTGCTGCAATCTACAAACGGTGATAAAAAGGATGAGATAAAAGCAGCTATCGATAAGCTGACTGCCGGCGGGTCAACAGCAGGAGCAGAGGGTATCAACACAGCATACAGGATAGCAGAGGAAAACTTTATTCAAGGCGGAAATAACAGGGTGATACTGGGGACGGATGGAGACTTTAATGTAGGGCCTTCATCAACCGATGAGTTGGTTGCCCTGATAGAAGAAAAGAGAGAAACAGGGATTTACCTGACAGTTCTGGGAGTAGGAGGGGGAAATCTCAATGACTATATGATGGAACAGATCGCGAATAAGGGGAATGGCAATTACGAATATATAGATAATGCCAGACAGATACAAAAGGTCTTTATAAATGAGAGAGCTAAGTTCTATACGGTGGCCAAAGATTCTAAGATTCAGATAACCTTCATTCCAGAAACGGTTGATTCATATCGCCTTATCGGCTATGAAAACAGGTCGCTGAATGAAGAAGAATTTGAAAATGACTCAACCGATGCAGGTGAGATAGGCTCATCCCAGACCATTACCGCACTCTATGAGGTTATCTTGCTCGAGACTCAAGCCATCTCAAAGTATGCCACATTTGATTTCCGGTATAAAAAACCGGGTGAAGATGCGAGCAGGCTGCTAACACATGAAATCAGGATGATTCCGGAAAACATAGACAACTCGTCGGAGAACATGCGGTTTGCTGCTGCTATTACAGGTTTCGGGTTAATGATAAAGAATTCAGAGTTTAAGGGAACAGTCTCAAAGAGTATGGTACTTGGATTAGGTGAAGGAGCTAAAAGTTTTGATCCTTTCGGATACCGGCAGGAGTTTATTGATCTTGTTAAGCACTGGTAGGGATTGTCAGGTCTTGCCCGGGCTCTGCTTTGGCAAGTTTAAAATTGAATCAATCCTGTTTGATCCTTATTAATTATCTTAAAAATTCGCATCAAATGGAAAATGGCTATAATGCGTAAAAACCCGGACGTTTCTTACTTCCATAAAGGTTGAATTACAGAAGTTCAGGCAGGTATTTATTTGCATTGGTTATTACCTTTTCATACCTTTAGTGGATAAACAGTTGTAAGACAGTGTTTAAATCATTATTTATTTAGCGGTCATGCAATACTAACTAATCAAATTTCTACGATTGATTTAAGTAGGGTTTGGTGAAAAAATTATAAACAATGAGTATGTTTTTGACAGGTCACTTTTCACGACATTGCGTTACCGGTTGGGAGCAGATAAGTTTGATGCCATGACCCGGCAGATCATTCTCAGATCAGAGAAGAAAGAAGATGCTGCCGACAAGGATCTTAATGACCCGGGTGATGACATAATTATGAATAAGGTAGATCGAAGCAATGAAGAGGTCGACTTAAAAGGAAATGAAGGCTCAAAGGAAACAGCAACTGAAGAAAAGCCAGTAAAAAATAAAGGCAAGTTGATAAAAGATGCCACGGTTGCCGATCAAATGATAGCCCACCCGACCGATCTGGGACTTCTTTCGAGAAGCAGGGAAGAAAGTGAGAGGTTAATTGATGAACTGTGTAAGAGACTGGATGTTAAAGATAGACCTCGTACATACAGGCGTTTAGCCAGGAAACAATACCTGAATCTGGCCAGGAAAAAGAACAAGAGCAAAAAAGAAATACGCAAAGGTGTAGGACAACAGTTGAGATACCTCAGGCGTAACCTGAGAAACATCGATAAGTTACTGGACACTGCAGAAAGTATTAGCTTTCCACTTGAGCACAGGGACCAGAGAATATATTGGGTGATACGACACATATACGAACAGCAGGCTCAGATGCATAAAGAACATACTCATAGTATTGACAACCGCATAGTTAATATTTACCAGCCTTATGTAAGACCTATTGTTCGGGGAAAAGATAAAGCACAAGTAGAATTTGGTGCAAAGCTGGGAGTAAGTATACAAAACGGGTATGCACGGATCAACACACTAAGCTGGGAAGCTTACAGTGAGGGGACCGATTTAAAGAAACAGGTGGAAGCATATAAAAAGTTAAATGGATGTTACCCGGAAGTGGTAATCACTGATAAAATATATGGTACGCGAGAAAACAGGCAATGGCTTAAAGAGTTAGGCATCAGATACTCTGGCAAGCCATTAGGGAGGCCATCGGCCAAAAGACAAACACAGTACTGGAAGAGAAAACAGAAGATAGAACAAGGGATAAGAAACCAGGCTGAGGGTAAATTTGGACAGGGTAAAAACGGATATAACCTTAATAAAGTAAGGGCAAGATCAGCAAAAACATCCGAAAGTTGGATCGCAGCTATATTCTTTGTGATGAACTTGATAAAGTTCAGCAAAGAATTTTTGTTCTCTTTTTTAAAGGATGTTCTATCATCATTTTTTCTAATACCAGACCGCTTAAACCGGCAATAATCATAATATCGCCTACAATTTAAAATGATTTATTCACCAAACCCTAATTAACTTTGTAAAAGCAGATGTAAGCAGAGAGGAGTATTTTTCGAGACCTGTATAATCAGAATTTTTGTGATGAATTAAATTAATTTGCCTTCAGGGGATATGTGAAATTTGTTTCACCTATGTTTCACCCGGCATAAAATAAAAAGGAGCCAGATTACTCTAACTCCTTGATATTAAGTTGTGGGCGATGACGGATTCGAACCGCCGACCCTCTGCTTGTAAGGCAGACGCTCTGAACCAACTGAGCTAATCGCCCTCAAAATTTTTCCGCACCAACAAAGGCAGATGCGGCGCCTGTCCCGATCTATCGGGAAACCAACTGAGCTAATCGCCCTGTAAAACGCGTGCAAATATAGAGCACATTTTCGTTTCTGCAAAATATACCTGGGAAATTATACACAAACACTGTCTGTCAATCAACCTCCCCACTCCCCACTAAACCTGCAACACAACTTCTCCACTAAAAGGCGGATTCGGTGGGCAAGGCCTGCAGCCTAAGTTAATTAATAGTATTGCCTTCCATTCCATCTCAAAGCGAAAAAATCCGACCGGTTATTTAAAAGTCTTGTTAATATGTTGAAAACACTTGAGAAATATCGTGTTACAGATGTGCTAAATTTCTTACATTAGCCTTAATTAAATACCGGAGTTGAAAAAATCCGTGGATTAAAATTAAAAATCTTAATCCATGGCATTTTAAATATTTGATATACTGTGTATTGCAATTGAAAAGAAAACCCGAACCTGACCATATGAGATACATGAGCTGTTTTTATGTAGTTAATCTGGCTAATAAGTTTTTAATACGGAGAAACCCGGCTTCTACGAAGATATTAGTTCCTCAATATTCATTATTTAATGCCGGACGACTAAAAAACCTTGGACTTTTAGTTTTGTTTATAGTTACTTTGACATTCTCTGTTACCCCGTTTAGCCATGCAAAGGATGATTTACGGACTGACAATAATGTTAGTATAGCTGATAATACTGAAAATAACATAGATAAAAACGGAGCAGTATTCAATACGTTTCAGAATATGCCTCCGGTTGCGGTTTGTAAAAATATTGTTGTTCAGCTTGGCTCTAATGGAACAGTATCCATTACCGGCCCGGATGTTGATGGCGGTTCATTTGATCCCGACGGAACCATTGTCAGCAGAGTCGTTATTCCAAATACTTTTACCTGTTCAGAGATTGGTGCGAACATAGTAACACTTACTGTTACAGATGATGGGGGACTGTTTTCAACCTGTACGGCAACAGTAACTGTTGAAGATAACATCCCCCCGGCAATGGTTTGCAGAGATCTTACCCTGTATCTGGATCAGACAGGAGTTGCCATGCTCCTTCCGGCTGATGTTAACAGCGGCTCCTCAGATAATTGTCCCGGTGCCTTATCTTTATTCTTAAGCAGAACAAGTTTCAGCTGTTCCGATATCGGAGCTCCTGTACCGGTTACCCTTACAGGAACAGATGCTTCAGGTAACTCTGCAGACTGTATTTCCCAGGTTACTGTTCTTGATACCGTCTCACCTACAGTTAATGTGAAGACATTCAATCTTGTCCTTGGCACCTCAGGAACAGGAACCCTTCTTCCATCCGATATTGATAACGGTACATTTGATAATTGCGGACCTGTATCCCTGTCAGTAACTCCAAATACATTCAGCTGCGGGGACCAGGGAACTCATATTGTTAATTTAACGGCTATTGATACTTTTGGCAATTCCTCATCAAAGAACGTTGCCATTACTGTATCTTCAACGCTTGAGATAACAGTTATGTCACTTAACAACTGTGATCTGGCTCTACCATATTCAATATACAGGGCTGAAATTGAAGGAGGTGATGGCAATTATTCATATTTCTGGGATGGGCTCGAAGATTATGTTAATCCCTTTCTTGAAATAATACCCGTCCCTCCGTATCTGTTGTTTACAAATACCAGCACTTCAGAGACTCCTTTCTTTAATAACACTATGCCCGATGGAATCTATACTATCCGGCTGATTGTCACTGACGGAAACGGATGTATTGATACTTCAGAAATGAAGATAAATTTCGCAGGACCAGTGTTTAACAATATAACACAGGTATTTTCAAATGCTTGCGAGGGTGAAGTTGCTGCATATTCAGTTAAATACGATACAGCTGCCACGTATTCATGGGTTGTTGAAAATGGGACAATCCTGACAGCTGATCCTGACACCAATATTATTGATGTTCAGTGGAATATAGGTATTACACTGGGAGTTGTCAATGCCACAATAACCAAGCTAAACATGCTGGGGAATCCATGTGTGTTCTCTGTAATTGATACAGTCACCATAAATCCTGTTCCGATGCCTGTCTTTGACAATCCGGCTATCTCAGCTTGTTACAACTCCGAATACACTTATACTCTTTCAGGCAGCTTTGCTTCTTATAACTGGACTGTTACAGGAGGAAATATTACAGGCGGTGGTACAACCGAAGTTAACTACGTAACGGTACGATGGGGGACAGGGCCTTCAGGAAGAGTAACCGTTGAGGTTGAAAATGGTTTTGAATGTACTGGTTCTGTTTTTATTGATGTTAATATTAATAACCTTGGCGGTTCGGTCATCTCCCTTACAAATATCTCCTGCAACGGTGCTTCTGACGGGCAGGTGACTGTTTCAGCCGCGTCCGGATCGGGTCAGCCTCCCTATGAGTATTCTCTCGATGGAGGAGCATACCAGACAAGCGGAACATTTACAAATATTTCACTTGGTAATCATACCGTTCGGATCAGAGACGGACTGTTATGCACATTTGATGTTTTCTTTACGATTACCCAGCCACCGGTGCTGACAGGAAACGTGTCATCACAAACGAATGTCAGTTGTTACGGAGGGACGGATGGCAGTGTGACCATCTCCGCTTCAGGAGGAGTCACTCCTTACGAATACAGACTTGATGCAGGTCCATTCCAGACTTCAAATATTTTCACCGGCTTGTCTGCAGGTTCATATAATGTCACAATCCGTGATAATAACAATTGCCTGCGAAATGTACCGGTGATGATCACACAGCCATTTGCACCACTTGCCGGATTAACAGTGGTTGCCAATGTGCTCTGTTTTGGTGAAGCTACAGGTGCTATCGATCTTACAGTAACAGGAGGAACACCACCCTATACTTTCCTATGGAGCAACGGAGGCAGTACTGAAGATCTTATCAATCTGACAGCAGGCACATATACAGTAACTATCACCGACGCCAACAGTTGTATAACCACAGCAGGCGGAACAGTAACTGAGCCTGCAGCACCACTGGCAGGTACAACTATCGTAACTTATGTCCTGTGTTATGGTGATGCCACAGGTGCCATTGACCTGACAGTAACCGGTGGAACAGCACCTTATACTTACCTATGGAGTAACGGGGCCACTACTGAAGATCTTGTCAATCTGACAGCTGGCACATATACAGTAACTATCACCGATGCCAACAGTTGTACAACCACAGCAGGCGGAACAGTTACGCAGCCCGCAGCAGCACTTGCCGGTACAGCAGTTGTGACGGATGTCAGCTGTTTTGGAGGAAA
>Ga0315543_1004801_pt1 | contig 10974 bp, 6 predicted proteins | sample SalMarSW160210MG_2_FD_203098 | JGI IMG/M metagenome (GOLD analysis project Ga0315543, IMG submission 203098) | Salt marsh sediment microbial communities from the Plum Island Ecosystem LTER, Massachusetts, United States - Salt Marsh Sediment SW1601-210 ...
CATCCAATCCTCCATGTCTTCATCAGACATAGCGGGAACGCCATTCGGGAATCTAATTTTTATTTTTGGGTCTTCTGTGCCCGGAGAAACATCCATCACCGTGCCCTTTATCAGAACACTGCTTCCGAGTGAAAAAATGTCGTTTTGGATTGAAACTGTGGTTCCGGTTGGGCCTTTACCTATGGCGTATAAGCGATTATCGTATCCGTTTAATCCTACTATTGTGCTATCTCCGATCATTACGTGTCCGCCCCACCAGTTGTTTATCCAGCTAATTTCCCAGATTTTTGTTCCATTTTCAACATCAAGAACGACTAATGGTCCACCTCTAGGTATAGGATTGAGTGGTGAATGTTCTGAATAAGACAAACAGATTTTTCCATCAGCCAGGAAATGGTATGCAATGTGGAAATTGTTGCTCCATGTCATTTCAGTGTAGTCGTCTCGTACATCATAGGTCCACTCGGCATCTCCAGTTTCAAGGTCGTAGCAAGTTACTAATCCGCTAGCTCGGCCAGTGAAGAATTTTCCATAACCGTAAGCAGGACCATACCATTTGTCATAAAAGGCTAGGTAGCCTTCTGGTTCAGTTGTCCATTTTAAGGTACCATCGGTCAGGGAGAAAGCATGGTATACTCTAGTCTCTTTTGCTGATACTATTAGAACATCATTTTCTGGAATAGTGTCTGAATAAACCAGGGTTATACCGCTTTCTGGTAATGTTTCAGTTTTCTTGAAAACCATAGATCCTTCATTTCCTGGGGAAACGTCGATTGCCCAATTAGTGATATCTGGAGATGTGCCGCCAAAAATTCCGCCAGAACTACTACCAACTATTTTATCAAATAGATGATATGAACAAGCTGATCCAGGCAGGTCTGTAGGTATTTCTATGGTCCATTCGATTCCTCTCGTGGCGTCGTAAGTGTTTCCTTGTGGTCTCCAGCTACCTTCATTTGAAACTACTCTGCTGGAGTTCCATAATGACAGCGTTCCTTGTCTAGTGTTTACTGTATATCGGTAGATTTCGCCTTTAGGTCCGTATAGATTGTATCCACCTGGCACGTTTTCCATTGTGTATTCCCATCGTCCTGTCAGTGGGTCATAAGCCTTCCATGTTCCAGAGCTAGCAGCTCCAAAACCTCCGGCACCGCTATCTGTCCATAGGTAGCCGAAAACACCGTGGTAGTTGTATGAGTCCCAGAAGAATGTTTGCCCAAATTGTAATCTTTCATTATTCCAGTTTTTGACCCACAGTTCTTCACCAGTTTTTAGATCTACGGCAACAACGTCCTGATCAAGTTCAGGGTTGCTTCCTTGCCATTCGTATCTGTTGTAGTATAGTACTCCGCTCATTATTACGGAGCCCCTAAATTTTTCTTCGTACGCGTCTCCCATTTCGTATTGAACATTTCCAAGTTCGTAGCTAGTTAGTCCTCCTTGTGTGTATGGTTTTGTCCAAAGAACATGTCCGGTTTCGGGTGCATCAGCGTTGCCTGCATGATATTTCGGAATAGGTGGCATTATATAGGTTCCTGCTGGTCTTAGCCAATCTCCAGAAATTTCTTTCCATTCATAGAATTGTGCGTTTATTGGTCGCGTCCAGTATTCTGTTGGAAGAGAAATACCAGGCCAATAAGTCAATGATTCTTGTTGCACTATAACTTCTATCTCCTCACTATCGCTAGCTAAAAATATGGTTCCCACAGGTGAGTAAGCACCATCCCGTTTATCTGCGGTTATGGCTTGTTCAGGGAAGTGGCAATGTGCAGTGTATTTTCCAACCATGTTGGGAGTGTAAGGAACTCCTGTTCCTCCAGTGGCATCTGTTGTTATGTCAGGAATTGTTTCAGTTTGACCGTCTGGTCTTTGTATGATTATACTCAAGCCTTCCCAGCTCATATGCGTGCTGGCGAGTTGTGCTGAAATTCCAACATGGAATAACATTTGTTTATCTACTGGTGCAGGATTAGGTATGGCACCGATATATGGGTAGGATTTTTTTGTTAGAGTTTCCTGAGCGTTAATCATCGGAAAAATTGTAAGAATCGACGAGAGTGTAAGTACTGTTAGCAAAATAATCGTTGAAACTTTAGATCTATTTCTTAATATTTTCATCTCTTTTTTTCCTTTTTTTATTTTATTATTGAGTTTTGGTTGCCTTTTACAGCTGATTTGTCAGCGTGCGCATGCATATGCTAGCTGCCAGAGGCCTCTTCAAACTCATAGCAAAGAGCTATACACCCATTTTGTTTTTAAAGTTATTCTAACCTTTAATAGAAATTTTCACTTGGGTTTGAGATTGAAATTTTTATCTCTGAAATGGAAGAAAGTTGCGGGAGTTGTTGCGATGCCTCCACCGTTTAGTGAACAGCCATTCCCTTAACGTTTTCACTGTTTCCTTAACCTTTTTTGCTCCTGAAAAAGAAAGAGGAAATGTGGGGACGCCCTCAGAAAATAGCGGTTAAACGTTTTTTCCCTTACTTCCTCAGTTTAACTGTGGCATTTCAGAAATAGCTTCGGGTTTCAAGGTTCTAGAACGTATGAACGTGAACCTAGAAAGGAAGAATTAAGCCAGCTAACCCTCCGGATAGCAGATAGCTAGATATCACGTAGCCCAGAATGGCGCCACTGCACAGGTATGGTAGTCCAGCTTGCGGCTTACCTTTGATTACAACCGACATAAGAACGACAAAACCGATAAGGGTGCCAAGCATCACGGATAGGGCTATGAGAAACCCGTTATCGGCAATGTTGTAGAAGCAGGAGACAACCAGTATTCCGGGCATCACTATGTCTCCTAAGCCCATGAAAAAGGCTTCCCGCTCTTCTTTATCTTCAAGTTTTTCTTTCAGCCCCTTTGTTTCTCTTAGCAGCGAATATTCTCTGGTTTTTGGTACAACCAGCATTACGGGCAATTTGAGGTCCATAACTGCGTCCGCAAGATCAATCATGTGTTTGGTTTTGTACACTGAGATGGCGTCGTATATTGACAGGCCGATGAGCAACACGATTACCAGAAAGATGCTGAGGGAGATTCCGAACATTCCAATGGCGCCTACGCCCACGATTATGCCGCACAAGTTTATGATGTACCATTCTGGATATTTGATGAGCACCACAACCAAGATTGCTGCGGCGACTATAGAGAGAAACGATGATAATGTGGCGTATGGAACAATGAAGGATAGCAGCGGATAGAAGACGAAGGATGATGTGTAGGCTATTGATCCCAGAATGATGACTTGTATGAACTGTTTCTTCCAGAATTTGGCAATCAGCAGTATTGTAGCTGTGACCACCAGCATGATTGCGAAGAAGACAAGCAGATTAGTTGGATCATTCGGGTTGTCGAAAACGTCCAAGCCTGTTTCTTCAAAGGGTTTCGTTATCAACATAGACAGAAGGTGGATTACCACGAATAGGCCACCCATCAGAAACATGGGAAAAACAGCTGTGCGCTTTTCCTTTTTTTCGTTGGTCATTGGTGCTTAACAACACATTTACGCATTTATAAAAGTTTGATTCGAATCATCGAACACTCAGAGTTTCTATATACGGTATTTTGATATACGGCTTTAGATGTTTATGGTTGTGGATGATTTCTATGAAGTTGGTTGATGTCTTGGAGAAGCTTTCGAACGCTAACGGCGTAACAGGGAGAGAAGGCGAAGTTCGAGAGTTGATGAAACAGTACCTGAAGCCCTACGTTGATGAAATGAGGGAAGACAGGCTTGGGAACTTGATTGCATTCAAGAAGGGAAACAAAGATGCGCCGACAGTCATGCTTGCAGCCCACATGGACGAAGTTGGGCTCATGATAAAGAACATAAAGAAAAAAGGGTTCCTTCAATTCGCTAAGGTCGGGGGAATCGACGACCGCATTCTCTTAGCGCAGAAAGTAATCGTCCACACGGACAAAGGTCGCTTAACTGGAGTTGTTGGTTCCAAACCGCCCCACATACAGACTGAGGAAGAACGAAAGAAAGTCATTGATGCCGATAGACTATTCATCGACGTCGGAGCCAAGGACAAGAATGAGGCGAAAAAGATGGGTGTTCAGGTAGGTGACGTTGTTAGTTTCGACACAAAATTTGTTCGGATAAGCGAAAATGTTGTTTTAGGAAAAGCTTTAGATGACCGCGTTGGATGCGCCATGATGATTGAAACCCTGAGGAGACTACAAAAAGTTGACTGCAACGTTTACGCTGTAGGAACCATACAGGAGGAGGTGGGGCTGCGAGGAGCAACAATAGCCGCCTTTCAGGTGGCACCGGATGTGTGCATTGTCTTGGAAACAACAGTGGCGGGGGATATGCCTGGAGTGGAAGAAGGGAAAGCGCCGGCAAAGATGGGAGAAGGACCTGTCGTAACTGTGGCAGACGCGGGTTTGATTGCCCATCCGAAAGTGTTAAGGTTGCTTATTGATTCGGCGAAGGAAAACAAGATTCCTTACCAGCTGGAAACTGGAATCAGAGGCTCCACTGATGCTGCTAGAATCTCCTTAAGCAGGGAGGGAGTGCCAAGCGGAGTAATATCTGTTGCAACCCGTTATATTCACAGTCCAGCGGCTATTCTGAACCTTGATGATGCAGAGAAAACGGTTAAGCTTGCTGTCGCAGCTGTAGAAAATGTTCCAAAATATTTTTGAGGTTACTCCAAGAAAAATGGTCTTCGATATGAAGAAACGTTTCAGGTTTCTGGAACACACCGCCGACGCGTATGTTGAGGCTTACGGAGCCAGCTTAGAGGAGGCTTTCGGAAACGCGGCTCTGGCATCGACTGATGTTATGACTGAGCTGGAGAAGGTTGAGGCACAAGACGAGGAGACGTTTATGGTTGAGGCTTCAGACGAGCCTGCTCTTCTGTACAGTTGGCTTGAGGAGCTGTTGCTTGAGTTTGAGTTGAAGGGCAAACTTTACTCCCGTTTCGAGGTTTCTGGCATTGAAGAAACTTCTGGGGGATTCAGGTTACATGCGAGAGCGTGGGGAGAAAACTATGACCCAGAGAAGCATCCGTCAAAGGTGGGAATAAAATCGGTAACTTATCATCGGATGGAAATTGTGAAGAAACCCGAGTCCGTAACAGTCAGATTCATATTAGACATTTAATGGGTATACCCGCAACTTACGATTACATAACTGTTTATTAGGGTCAAAAAGGTAAATTTTTAGTAGTAAACTAAGGAAGCGTGTTTATGGCATCAAAAAAATTGCTTGAGTTGATGAACAAGGGAATAGCGCGAGAGCTTCAAGTAGCTATCCAGTATATGTGGCAGCACGTCTTGGTAACGGGTCTCAAAAGCTTAGTGGTTGAAGGCGTCTTTAAAGAGATAGCTATTACCGAAATGAAGCATGCCGAGGAGATTGCCGAAAGATTAGCCTATCTTGACGGAATCCCAACAGTAAAACCGGACCCAATCGTCGTAGGCTCAGACTTGGAGGAGATGCTTCGACTAGACGAAAAAGCAGAAGAGGAAGCCATAATTCTCTACAAAAAAACAATAAAAGTTGCAAGCGACGAAAACGACATCACAACCAGAAGGCTCTTCGAAAGAATATTGGCTGAAGAAGAGGAGCATATTGACACATTCTCAAAACTGCTAGTCGGAATGGTCCCCCTCACAGACCCAGAAATCTGATCATAAAATAATCCCTGCAACATCAAGCAACACTTCTATCGATTCCCCCACCGGAATAGGGCAGTGGACACGCTAAAAACGGCGTCCTCAAGCACGCCTCAAAACTGTTTTTCCTCAAATAAAAGGGATAAAAAAATTTCTTGCATGTGTTTTGCGTAAAAGCTTATAGATTGGCATCTAGAAAGACTGTGATTGCCGGGATGGCAGAGTGGATAACGCGCAGGCCTTGAAAGCCTGTGACCCCCTGGGTCGCGTGGGTTCGAATCCCACTCCCGGCGCCACGAGTACATTTGGATCAAATTGTTTTGGAAACGAATTTCTTCTGCTTTTCAATGAACGAGTTTACCAATCTGATTTCTTCTTGACTTAGTTCATACAATTCGAATACTCGGTCATTTATTAGTTCCTCAATTTGCTGAGACCTAGCCTCCAAGCTGCTTAAGTTTACATCCCGATTCTGGGGGGATTTTAAGAATTCAGTTACAAGTCTTTCGATTTTTTCTTTATTAAGTTCTATATTTGTCACAAATTTCGGAATTTTGAGCGAATCAAGGACTTTGCCCAAAATAGGTCCTTTTCCCCAGTTTCGTTTTTTATAATTCTTCATGAGAAAAGATTTTATCGAAAAGAAAAAGAACTTCTTCATTTCATTAGAAGAAAAACGAATTTTAGCTACTCTTTGAAACGTTTCCTGTTCATCTGGGGTAGAGTATTTTGCAGATAAGACTAAGAAATCATCTCTTTCTTCGACTTGGATTTCTGTCAATATTCCTTCTATAGAGTCAGCAATTAATTTTTTTGTTTCTAACAGATCGATACAATATTGAGAGCCTAGTTCATAGTAATCTTTTCTGAACGATACAAATCGAGTCTTTGAATCAATGAGGTTCTCTAATAATCTGTCAAACAAATGTAAGGTCTCGTAATATTTTGCTTTTATTGCTGAGATTTCTCGTACTAATGCTTGGATTTCATCGTGTCGCTTTTTTTCCAAAGGATTCATGAAATCTATTCTTCGAATAGGCATACTTGATAGAGGTTTTCGAAGATACTCATAATATTCCCCACGTTTGAGTTTAGCTGTGTTTTTGTGATAAAACTCCAATAACTTAGAATTTAACAAAGCAAGAACGTATCTAATATCAACTGTGCTTTTTTTAGTTGGACCCATTATGTATGTATCAGCTGTCCCATAATACCCTACCTCATCTAAAGCAAAACGATTTTCGGTCGATAGAAAGGGTACTATTATCTTTTCAGGTGAACTAAACAATCTCTCTCGTCGAGGTCTCTGAAGTCTATACCATTTGTATAATCCGGTTTTGCATTCTGACCTCAATTCTAATTTCTTCTTGTATTTTTCTAGATGAGCCTTGATTTCAGGGTAGTCATCAATCAACGTTTCATCTGTTGTATAGATTAAGAATTTTTGTTTCCAATCAATATAATATCTAAGAATATCACTGTTCTTTATCACTTTTCGCAAAAGGTCTCTTTTCAGCCCCATCTGGTTAGCATAGGCTTCATTGACAACGAAAGCCTCATTCAAACCAGTTTTTTGAGATTGTTCAATTTCGAAAAAGTCTTCTAGTTTGAAAGATAATGTTTCCATTTTAGATAAAATACTCTTCGTTTTCTCAGGTAATATTTTCCAACTATCTTCAGTTAATTCTGACTGTTTTACATAAAATATATCTAGTTGATCGTCCTTGAATGTTTCCTCTTCTATGTGGGCCACGATATCTTCCAATAAATCAACAGCATTTGACCCCGTCTTCTTTGCTAATATAACTTTTATTTTGTTATTTTCCCTTTCTTGCTTGGAGGATTTTTTCTGAAGGATAATTATGCTAGTAAGAACATTTACTCCATCAAAGATTTGAACATTTCCAAAATCAATTATCAATTTTATGCACGCATTGTTTTGGATGAATTTTCTTAATTTTTTTGCAAAAGCTGCTTCCATAAAATATCTCGACGTGATGTATCCTAGAAATCCATTTTCCTTTAGAAGTTCCAATCCTTTTGCTATGAAATAATAATGAATATCATTTTTACCCGAATAAATTTCCGGATAGTGAACTTTACAATATTCTTGGTATTCCGGCAGATTTTCCATGGTTATATATGGAGGATTTCCAATGATTACATCAAAGCCTCCGCGGTCAACAATATTCCCAAATTCTTTACTCCAATTAAATGGTCTTTTTTCTTCTGGTTTCTCAAAGTATATCTTAAGATCTGATGGGTATCCGGAAACTAAGGAATTTCCACACTTAACATGGTCACCCATATATGCCAGTTTTTTCTTTGGCATTATGGATTTCAAGCTTAAGTTTAGAATTGTAATATCAACAGCTTGCGGATCAAGGTCAACACCAAACAAATTTTCTGTTAATATCTTTTCTTCTACATTAGGTTCATGAATAAGATGAGCATCGAGAGTATTGGGAAGAGCCATGGGTTGATTAATTCGATTGTAGTTTTTATACCAATACTTGACCAAATCAAAAGCTTTAATCAGAAAAGATCCTGAACCACATGCAGGATCAAGAACTTTAATCTTAGACACATCTTCAGGCTTTTTACAGTTTTCAAGTAATATACCGAGTGTATTTGTAGCAATGAAATTGACGATGTGTTCAGGTGTGTAATAAACTCCGTGTGCTTTTCTTTTTGTTGCTTTTTTTACAATCTCTATGGCTTTCGCTCGTCCTTCCTTTTCCTTAATTATGGAACCAAGATACAATTCATATGCTTGACCTAGAACATCTACTGGAATAATGCTGAAATTATAGCCAAGGTGTTGACCGTCCCCATACAGGGTATTTATTATTTCTTCAAGAACTCCATTACTTATTTTCAGATTCTCACAAGGGTGCCTTTCAAATAATTTCCCATTATAAACTTGGTTAAAATATCTAAATAGATTCTTCAAATCCATCATGAATGGGATTATATCTGGATCAATTGCGGTTTCTTGCCACGCTTTGTATCTCTTCCACAAAGATTCTGCTGGAATGATCAGACGGTCTTCGCAATTCTTGATAAATATCAGGCGGTCAAGAATTTTCTGGACGTTCTCGTTGATTTGATCAGATGTCAAGCCATTATGGTTTATTCTTATATCCTCTGCTAAGATTTGTCTGCAGTTCATCAAATCGCCAAGAAAAGCTTCATCTACAGGAGGTCTGCTGACTTTTGCTTTGAAAGCATCCAAAGCACCCGAAACAACACTATGTTTGGAAATGAGCCATAATTCATCAAATCTAGATTCATATTCCATAAACTTGATTGGCTTTTTCCAAACTAAACCTTCGTGAGGTTTTCTTACCCTGCTGTCATACAATCGTATCTCTTCAAAATTTGTAAGTATAGCCCAATCTGCCTTCATACCCCAAGCATAATGTATTGCTTGTTCAGCGAAACTCCTATGTTTCCCCTTTACTGTGTAAAAGCCATCTAAACTCTTGGAGAAGCTCTTCATCTCAAGAAAGATTTTCGTTCTTCCCCTAACTCGTAGTCCAAAATCGGCCCTTCCAGTGAGAGTGGCTTGTTCCGGTAGAACCTCCTCTGTACGAGGGTTCCAACCTAAAGATTCTAGAAAGGGTATCACATAGGCAATCTTAACTCGTTCTTCATTAAAAGACCCCTTTTTTCCAGTTGCTATTACTTGCTTATAATCTTCTACTAAATCATGAATACGTCTTTTTGCTGCATTCTTCAAAGTGACGAGGTCCACTTGAGACATAACCCACACCTGATTCTCAGCATACTATTTGTACACGCTATTACGAAACAAATTCTTTTAAGGTTGACTCAACCACAATAACGTAGTTTGACTGTTAGAAATTAGTGTTTCAAAAAAAGGGGAGTTACCAGAGGATATCTCCATTAGTCGTGGGTTCGAATGCCACTCCCGGCGCTTCTGCTTATTTATTGACTATTTTTGGCAACCATTTGGCTTTACGTGTGCAGTGTTTTTGCGTTTCACCTCATTAGCTAACTCAAATCGGATCATCCGATCAGAATCTGGTGCTCACCTCAGCTTGACCGTCACGAGGCAGTTTGTTTTCGGGGAAATGGGGTGACTACAGGTTGCGCAAATGTAGTCACCTTTGTCTAAGCATTTTCTTAAGCGCCCTGTATTCCTTGAGCATTAACTCGAGAGTCGGGCGTATGTTGTGGTCTTTTCCATACGCTTGAAGCGCGGCATAGTATTGTGTTCTGTTTCTCAGTTCAATGTTCAAGGGCGGCAGATCATGCTTCAGCAAGATGTTGTTTAATAGCAGTCTTCCAACCCTGCCGTTTCCGTCTTGGAAAGGGTGAATGTTCTCAAATTGATTGTGAACAACAGCTGCTAAAACCAATGGAGGATACTTTTTCTTATTTCGATTATACCATACAATCAGTTCTTTTAATCGCCTTTCCACCTGCGCGGAGGGCGCTCCACGGTGCACAACGTTTCCAAAGGCATCTGTAACTACCACATCCACTCCCTTTTCTCGGAATTTTCCTGCAAAGGAGTTTGAGTTTTTGAAAACTATCCTGTGAAGTTTTTTAATGAGTTTTAGGGAAACATGCTCCTTTGTTGTGCGAATGTAGTCGACGGCATCGGCAACGCCGTAGGTTTCGGAGATGTCCTCCTTGCTTCTATCCTCCGGCCATTTCCTCTTTCTGAGTATGTCCGTGACTTCTTTGGCTTCTACAATTGAGCCTTCAATTGCGTTTGTGTCATAAGTGAAGGCTTCCTTGAACCTGTTCCAATCGAGTTCTGAAAGGTGGGGCACACGTAGTTCTCCACGTGCTCCAAGGGTTTCAAGCTCCTTTAAATCAGAGGGCGAAAGCACTGTGATAAACGGGTCGCGTATCGTTTGCCTTTCTTTTATTCTCTCTTTGAGTTCGGCTTCAGCGTGTTTTCTTTTCAGCTTCAGGTCTTGAGGGGATAAATCTGCGCCAAGGTAAACTCTGATTTTTCTGACGCTGCCTTTAACCCTGAATGAATGTGCCAGATAATACTTTTTATGTCCGTTCCTTTCGCGAATCTCCAAGTGCATAAGAAAGCTTTAGGTGACTACACACATTTAAGTTTTGTCACAGGTGACTACAAAAGACTGGCCAGTTGCTTCGAATCACAAAAAGGTATTAACAAAAGGTTTTTTCAACACTGCCATCTTTCTAATTCCCCAGAAACCGCCAAAGCTGGTTCTACTGAGACAGGTTCTCGCGTGGAATCTAAACGCGAGTTTAGACCTAACTCCCGGCGCCACGAATCTCAAAATCATATTAGTATATTAATATTACTTCATTGTTGAAAACTAGCTTTTTCTGGA
>Ga0315543_1004803_pt1 | contig 10971 bp, 20 predicted proteins | sample SalMarSW160210MG_2_FD_203098 | JGI IMG/M metagenome (GOLD analysis project Ga0315543, IMG submission 203098) | Salt marsh sediment microbial communities from the Plum Island Ecosystem LTER, Massachusetts, United States - Salt Marsh Sediment SW1601-210 ...
ACAATTTTTATACCACGGACATTCCCTGCACCTGAGGATCGCCGTAGCTTCATCAAGAACATCTCCCATTCAATACCTCCTTAAATTTATAATTGTAACAACTTTTCACCACAAAAGCACCGCCGCATCGTTGCCAGCCCCTCCGAGATTGCCGCGCCTTGGCCCCTTCGCTGGGCTCGGGGTTTCAGCTCACCGCAATGACAGAAGGGGGGTCATTAAAAGCCCTTTCCCCTGTCATTGCGAGGCTTGTCCCGAGCAAAGCGAGGGAACTTGACGAAGCAATCTCTCTGTTATACTTCAAAGAAGGCGGGCTATATAATAAAACCACCATGATTATCTCTGCCAGCCGCAGAACGGACATCCCGGCACTCTACAGTCAGTGGTTCATGAACCGAATCCGTGCCGGCTGGTGTCTGGTGCCCAACCCCATGAATCCCAAACAAGTATCCCGTGTATCCCTCAGACCGGAGGACGTGGATGCCATCGTCTTCTGGTCAAAAAATCCCACCCCGATGCTGGCGCATTTAGACGAACTTGATAAATCAGGATTCCGCTACTATTTCCAGTTCACCCTCAACGACTATCCCAAAGCCCTTGAGCCACATATCCCCGGCCTTGATAAACGGATTTCTACCTTCTTGAAGCTAAGTGAACATGTCGGACCGCTGCGGGTCATCTGGAGGTATGACCCTATTATCTTATCGAACATGACTAACGTTGACCTTCACCGCGAGAAATTCGCCAGTATCGCCAGAAGGTTACAAGGAGCCACCCACCGGGTCGTGGTAAGCATAGTCCATTTCTATAAGAAGACTGAGCACAGGCTATCCCAATTGGAACAAAGTGGGTTTTCCTTCGATAAAGAAGCGCTCTCCTCTCACCATACTGCTTTTCTTATTGCAGACCTCGCCTCTATCGCTGAACAGCATAAGATGGAGAGCTTCACCTGTGCTTCAGAACGCGACTTCACCGAGTTTGGCATGCCGCCGGGAAGATGCATCGACGGAAGTCTGCTCCACAGACTCTGGGGATTACCGGATAACTACCCCAAGGACCCTTATCAGCGTAAATACTGCCGATGCTCGGTAAGCAAGGATATCGGCATAAACGATACCTGCATACTGGGATGCCCCTACTGTTACTCCACCAGGAGCAACGAAATTGCGCAACGCCGCTATAAGGAGCATGACCTCGATTCCCCAGCGCTGTGGGGACACCCCGAGACCTCCACCCTACAACCACCGCTCACCGGACAATTCAAGCCTATTTGATGTAGTTCAGATAGATGATGACACCTCAAAGAAAGTCAAAAGGCAAAAATCAAAATGCAAAATGACAGAGCAAAGTTTAAAAATGTAGTGCGAGGCTTTAGCCCTGTGTAGTAGCGAAGATTACTACACGGGGTAGCCTTTTGCGCATCTTGTTTGGCAGGTTCACCGCGAGGGAGAAGACCAACCTCTAGAGGATAGCGAGATTCAACATAAATCCCGCTAAGAAATTCTAAATCCGCCATGTCAATTCTCAAAGACACGTTTAGTTGGCCTAATCTTTGATAAAGAAAGCCCAAGTCGTGGGTTCTAGGTGGCTCTACTCCTTATTGGAATAAAAGGCCTTTAAACACCTTCTCGACAAATTGCTGGGCATGAAAGCAGACTAACCGATAAACCTTTTCATCCAGAAGGACTTTTATCCCCTTGAAGTCATCCAGGGCATAGTCAAACCACAGATTCTTCTTTTTCATAGAGAACGCTACCCTTTTCAAAGATGTCCTTGATGAAGAAGGAGCTCTCATTACGTAAAAGCCTCACCTCACCCGGCGTCAGAATAATGACGTCTATAGGAACGTTGCGTTCTATTCCCTTTAGTGCCTCGGCTCTTCGATAAAGTCTTCTTGTGCTCGTTTCCTTAATGATAAGGAGATCGATGTCGCTCCACTCATGTATTCTGTCAGTTGCCAGGGAGCCGAAGAGGACTATTTTCTCTGGCTTATATTTCTCTATCAGTGTAGCTACAATTCTGCGTAGCTCTTTTTCCAAAGCTTCCTTCCTCTGTGCAATTATCGCAGTATCTAGTTCCATTTTAGCTTTCATCGTGGCTCCACTGTTAGATATTCTAACTACATTCTATTGGTTTTTGATGGTATTCTCAAGCCCGTTCCAGTTACCCTGCGAAATAGGTTTCCGCTTTGCGGGATATTCTACGGGTGAGGATTATGATGGAGACTTTGGGGTAGGTCAGTCTCTTACCACAGAGACAAGGCTTCTAACATTCAAATCAGTATCCTCAGCCATCAAATCGAAATGTCTATCGGCATGAAGCAGCAAGCAATTAGTAACAATTGCTGCTGAGCCAATAAGTATGTCAGTATAAGGGATAACCTTTCCTCGCTGCCGCAGCTTGAAAGAAAGCTGAGCTGCTGCCTCCCAGTTTGCTTCACTTGCTGGTATCTGATGAAGAGCAGCAAGACGACTTTTGAGACGGTTAAACTCATTTAGTGATTTAGTTCCGCCCAATAGCTCCAGACGTATCATAGGAAAGATAGCCACCCTATCTTCCGCCAGCAAATGCTCCACTTCATCCTTTACCGCTGGTGGTGAGGATTTCCTCAGAAATGGAATCCAAACTGAGGTATCGATGAGCACAAGATTATTGCTCATTTCTTAGTTTCTCTAGCTCTTCCAAAGAAAGAGCTAAATCGTATGTACCTGCCTCTTGGCGTAAAGCTTCCAAATTCTTCCTGCGAATTAACTCTTTCAGCCCGGTTGTGATGGCTTGTTTCTTAGTCTTGGCTCCGCTCACCTTCATCGCTTCATCCAGCAATTTATCATCAATAATAACGGTTGTTTTTGCCATACTTGGCCTCCATATTTATGTTCTTTTTTAGACGGTTTAATTGTACAGCCTGAGAGTACGGATGTCAAAAAACCGATTACCCTTTACTCATTACCTTTCACACATCACCTCCCACCCCGTTCCACTTGACCCTGTGAAATAGGTTTCCGCTTTGTGGGATATTTCACGGGGTGAGAATTATGAAGAGGATTTTGTGGTAATTCGTAATAGCTGGAGGGCACCATCGCTATTTGCCATTGCGAGCCTCCCTTAATTGTCATTGCGAGCCGAAGGCGTGGCAATCCCGGGGAAAGCAAAAGGCAAAAATCAAAATGCAAAATGACAGAGCAAAAATGAAAACAGTCAGTAGTTAGTAATCAGCAGTTAGCAGTCATTAGTCCAATTGAGTTTATCGGGTTGCACGAGATTGCCACGTCGCTTCGCTCCTCGCAATGACAAGAAAGTCAATAGTCATTAGTCGGATATTACAAAGTCTCATAATAAAACCCTCTCGCCTTTGCCTCCCTGGCATGAAATACACCTCGAATATCAATCAATATTGGATTGGCATTCATCATGCCTTTGAGTTCATCCAGCGTTATCTCTTTGAAAGCATCGTGAGCTACTGCCAGGATCACACAGTCAACTTTATTAGTCGAGAGCCCAGAGTCCTTAGTCGAGAGTCGAGAGTCATTAGTCAATAGTCTGGGGTTGTAAGGTTTTATGCCGAATTCTTGCTCAATGTTATCAAGTAAGGGGTCATAGCCATATATTTCAACGCCATATCCTTTAAGCCCTTTTATGATTCCCTTTACCGGCGTCTCCCTGGTATCGGCAACATTCTCTTTATAGGTCAAGCCCATTATGAGGACTTTTGAGCCCTTTATTACCTTGCCCACCTCATTCAGGGCTTTGATGGTCAACTCGGCTACATATTCAGGCATGTAATCGTTTATGGCTCTGCCAGCCAGGATGACCCGCGGCTGATAGCCAAGTTCTCTGGCTTTATACACTAAGTAATAAGGGTCAACGGGAATGCAGTGCCCGCCAACTAAGCCGGGAGAATAGGGATAGAAGTTCCATTTGGTGACCGCAGCATCGAGGACATCTTCGATGCTTAAGCCCATCTTCTCAAATATTATAGCAAGTTCGTTCATCAGTGCGATGTTGAGGTCCCGCTGGACATTCTCGATAACCTTGGCTGCTTCGGCGGTCTTGATGTCCCTGGCTTTGAAGATGTGCGAGGTGACCTTGCTGTAAAGCTCAGCAACAAGCTCCGTGGTCTCCTCGTCCATCCCGGCAACTACCTTGGTAACTTTGTCTATGGTGTGCTCTTTATCGCCGGGGTTTATCCTCTCTGGAGAGTAAGCGACCTTGAAGTCCTCGCCGCATTTGAACCCTGACCCCTTCTCCAGAATCGGTGCTATTATCTCTTCAGTAACGCCGGGGTAAACCGTGGATTCGAGGATGACCACGCTTCCTTTTTTCATATTTTGCCCTATGGTTTCAGCAGCGCTCCTAACATGGGACAGGTCAGGCTCCTTGGATGGGGTGACGGGAGTGGGAACGCAGATGATAATAAAATCCGCTTTGCCTATTTCCTTCAGGTTGGTGGTGAAAGTCAAATTAGTCGATAGTCGATAGTCTTGAGTCGAGGGTCGAGGGGTGAGACTGGTGACTGATGACTGTTGACTGATTAGCTGGTTTACCTTTTGGGCGTCGGTGTCAAAGCCGATTACCTTAAGGCTTCTGGCAAATGCCTCTGCCAGGGGCAGCCCCACATAGCCCAGCCCCACAACGCAAACTACTGAGTTTGTTGGGTTTGTTGAGTTTATCGTGTTCATTGAGTCGGTAGTCAAGAGTCAGCGGTCTGATAGTCCACTAGTCAGTTACCTTCAAGCCCATTCTGGACATGCAGCTATCACGCGTATATCAGTCTCCCTTTAGGAATTGGTATCTCTCGCCCTAACGCCTTAGCTGTTTCTATCCACTCTGAAATTACAATCTCAGCATTATGTATGGCTTCTTTGTATGTAGTGCCGTCTGCCATACATCCGGGCAACTCTGGAACTTCGGCTACAAATAATCTATCTTCTTCGCTCCAATAAATCAGTATCTCGTACTTAAACATCTTTAACCTCCTGATGAAGCCTATATTTTAATATTAAGTTTCTTACCTGCTTTACCTGGTAAGCCTTCGCCTTTCCATTTCTTAAGGGTTAAATATTGATGATTTCTACAACTTTGTCTTTAGTGAAAATATGATGATCACCCTTGACCCGCTCAGCAAAATCCAAATCTAGCAAAATTTCTCTTAACTCGCTAAATTTGATATTCTTATCTGAAAGTCCTGCTAAAACTTTTTGTAAAGCTCTTTTGCTCAAAAGATTCCCCTACTCACAAGCTAAAAGGTTAACTTTAATTTGCTCTTTGCACCTTCCTCTGATAAATTTTACCACATCTGGAGCATCGAGCCTGATTATTTCCTCAAGGGGTAAGCCCACATAGCCCAGCCCTACAACGCAGACCATTGCGTGATGCGTGATGGGTGATGCGTAGTCGATGACGAGATATGAGTTCCTGGTCGATAGTCATCAGCCATTAGTCAGCATCACCAGCCATCAGCGAGATTGTCAATGATTGTATCACGTTAGCGGGCGGCAGACGATAGTCAATAGTCGATAGTCAGCAGTTGGCAGTTGGCAGTCAAATGCGCGGAGATTGATAGAAATTCATAGAGATTGGTGGTGATTGATAGAGCTGGTTGAGTTTGTTGAGTCTATTGCGTGATGAGTAATGCGTGATGCGTGACGAGTCGCTAGTTGATAGTTAGCAGTTGGCAGTTGGCAGTCAAATGCGTGGAGATTGATAGACTTTGTTGAGTTTCTTGAGTTAATTGATTGGTGACTGGTTACTAATCGTTTTTCGCCAAGGTCTGGTTTTGCTCGCTATGCCTGGCTACCTGTCTCAACAGGTAAATTCTCCACTTGAAGGTTGACGATATCAGAAAGAGCAAATCGCTTTGTCGCCGCTAGTATTTCAATGCCGATAAGCTTAGCACTTTCATCAAAATCGAGTAGTACTCCTTCCTCTACTTCTTTAGTCTTAGCTACGTACTTTTCCTGTATTTGAATGTATAAAGCATCAGCTTCCCTGTCATACTCAATTCTCATAGCTCTGCCTCCTCACTTGTTCTTGTCCACTACACTTATTACCATAACACGATTCCCCACTTCTCGGAAAGTAACCCGAATTAGCTTCTCGCCTATAGGTTTCAAGACGTTTATTCTCCCACCAAGTAATCGGTCAACCTTCTCAGGATGAGCTAGAGTTTCTTCAACCTCCTCCATAGATATATTTCTCCATTTCATCCTACGGCGAGCATGTCTGGTTAAGTATATCTTCCCCAAGGAGCCTCCTAAAACTTTTTCATGGCGGCGACAACGCTGATTATTCTCATTTCATCAGTAACTGGTGATTGGTGACTGGAGTAAAGGGCGCCAAGGGATTGGGCGCAGTCTTCGCACCAGGTTATCCCAGGATATAGGCGCGAGCCGCCGGGTCATCTCGGATTGACCATCTCAACTTCTGCGTTCAGGTCAACATCGCCCAAGGGAGGAATAGAATATCCAAGCCTCAGGCCTAATAATAGCCAGCCTTCAACAACCGATTCCAGCTCCTCTCTGCATCCTTCAAGGCTACTGGCAGCAGCCCAGACACCTGGCAACTCCTCGATCAACCCATAGTAGCTGCCGTCTTCCAGGATTTTATACTTGGCCCGGCACATAGCTTCATGCACATATTTAGTGATCATTGTAGTACCTCTTCAGATTAGATTCCTTTACCGTAAATTGCCATATCGCTATCTTCCATCATCTCCTCTTCGTAACAATAGCCTCTCTACCACCTATTTTACTATTCCATAAGGTCTGTGCCAAGGTCAACGACAGCCATCAGCGAGATTGCCAATGATTGTATCACGTTAGCGGGCGGCAGACGATAGTCAATAGTCGATAGTCAGCAGTTGGCAGTCGAGTGCCTGGAGATTGATAGAAATTCATAGAGATTGGTGGTGATTGATAGAGCTGGTTGAGTTTGTTGAGTTTATTGAGTTTATTGAGTTTGTTGAGTCTATTGCGTGATGGGTAACGAGTCGCTAGTTGATAGTCAGCAGTCAGACCTTAACGGTTCCCCTGAAATTCACTACGTCCACAATGATGCTCTTAGAAGGCTTCCCTTGCGTTTGTGCCACCTTTTCCATCTCTTTATAGACCACGGCATCAAGGAATTTCTCCCCACACTGTTGGCATACTTCAGCAGGAACTTCCTCAAAGATAATCAGCTTTTCACCCCACCAAAAATCTACGCTCACTTCCTCTTTCTTTACCTTGCCACCACAAAAGTAACACCTCTCCACCATCCTTATCACCTCCTTACCTTCAAATCTTCTTGCCATTCACTGAGACTGGGCTCATATACTGTAATGATTATAATCTCTTCCCCAACCCTACCACAAACTACATGAAGAGGTTTCCCTTTAAAAGTAAAGCCTTAAATCAAACAGCTCGCTCCTCTGGCATCATAGGGATAATCTTCGATTATTTCGCCTCTAGAGATGGCCTCTTCAATCTCTCTCGTGTTTATCCTTCTCTTTCGAAGTTTTTCAGTATGAGTGAAAGAGATGTAATACTCTCTCCTGCGAACTTTCTCTTTGATCTCTTCTATTTTCATATTCTTCCCTGTTACTGTCTACATCAAAGCCAATTACCTTAAGGCTTCTGGCAAATGCCTCCGCCAGGGGCAGGCCCACGTAGCCCAGCCCTACAACGCAAACCATTGCGTGATGCGTTATGGGTGATGTGTTATGCGTTCCTGGTCGATAGTCAGCAGTCATTAGTCAGCATCACCAGCCATCAGCGAGATTGTCAATGATTGTATCATGTTAGCGGGCGGCAGACGATAGTCAGCAGTTGGCAGTTGGCAGTCAAATGCGTGGAGATTGATAGAAATTCATAGAGATTGGTGGTGATTGATAGAGCTGGTTGAGTTTGTTGAGTTGAGAGTCGAAAGTGCCGAGTTGGCAGTTCCTGGTTCATAGTTGCTCTTTGTCATCCTGGAAAAGGACTACACCTTCTTTCGTCATCGCTCTAACAGTTTCTTTCATCCGCTCATATTCCTTTTCCGTGTACACATGAGGCTCAACATTTGGTAGGGCGAACGCTCTCTTAGTTATCGCATAGGCATCTTTTCTCTCCTGCCCTCCATAAACAACCAGAAGGTCAATATCGCTGGCCACAGTATAGTTTCCTTTAGCATAAGAACCAAAAACGACGACAAGCAGAAGCGGGAGTTCTTTTTGAAGACCTGGCAAGTTCCTGCCGATCTCTTGAATGACTTCCTGTTTATTAAATCTGGGATAAAAGATCCGAACAGAACTTGACGATTTTTTCAGCCTGTTCAATAAGCCTCCTTGCCTCTTCCCTGGTGTATCTACTTCTCGGCGACCCGGAAGGATGGGCATTGGGATATCTCGTGGGAATATAAGCCTTATCAAGCTCTAAAGCCCCGTTCATGAGTTTCTCTGGAACAGCGTATTGCTTGGACAACTCATCCAGCAAATCGGCTACGGAGTGCCCCCAAGCTTCCGCCCCCAGTTTCTGAAACACCGCCTTAGCTGCCTTTTCGGCTGATTGCTGAGCTGAAAAACACGCCCAATTATAATAGCGCCCCGCTATATCACTTCTGGCATGCTCCAAATCTCCCTCGGCTTCATCCATCCAGTCTTTGCTTCTCTCCATAATCACCTCTACCCTGGTTATTATAGGTAATGTGATACAAAGATTCCACCATATATGGCAGTTGGCAGTCAACAGTTGGCAGTTGGCAGTTGGCAGTTGATAGTTGGCGGTTGATAGTCGAATGCCTGGAGATTGATAGAAATTCATAGAGATTGGTGGAGACTTACGGAGTTTGTTGAGTTTATTGAGTTTGTTGCGTGATGCGTGCTGTCTCACTCGCCATTCCATAAATCCATCATTTCCAAACTACTATTTGTAAATTTGCCTTAGGGTTTCGTAAAACTTTTCTCTTGCCTTTACGAGAACAATCTCTACCCGTTTCTCATCCTCTATAACTCGATAAGCAATCCGATAAGTAACATTCCCGAATTTGAAATGGTAGCTTCTGATACCTTTTAGAAGACCCTTTAATTCCTAGTAGCGATAAGGCTCTTCAGACACCTTTTCTGCTTCTTCCCGAACCCTCCGCTGTAATGATGGAGTAAATTTTTTGTATCTCCTATGTGCAGAGGGAGCCATATAAATCTGGTATCGCTTACCATTCATTAATGGGAATCCCTTGCCCTTGATCTAACTCTCTAAGAGACTGGTTGAGCGTTTTAGAGGCTTCTTCATCAAGGAGGATTTCTAAGGTTTCGAGTTCAGCAGGGCTAAGGCTTTTTATTAAATGGGCTAGCCGCTCGAGGCGGATTAACTCTATTCTATCCATTTCTTGCAAAGTTTCAGACATCTCAAACCCCCATGTAATTTTTCGTTTGAATTACTTTCCTTCATTTTATCACCACTTATATAGTAGAGCTACCAATTTCTTGATTTCCTGGCAAACGCCTCCGCCAGGGGCAAGCCAACATAGCCCAGCCCCACAACGCAAACCATTGCGTGATGCGTGATGGGTGATGAGTAACGAGTCGCTAGTTGATAGTTAGCAGTCAAATGCCTGGAGATTGATAGAAATTCATACACCTGGTTGAGACAGTTTGGTCAGTTGGGTCAGTTGAGACAGTTGAGATTCTTGAGTTCGTTAAGTTTTTTGAGTTCCTTGAGTTTTTTGGGTGATGCGTGCTGTCTCGCTCGCCATTTCATATACTTGATTAAACTCAGCATCTGCAATATAGCCCAAATCTCGAGCGATATGAAATTGACTCTGAATTTCAGCTACTGACCCCAAGGCAATATACAAAAATTGAATGAATTCTTTCAATGTCTTCAAAACGTTCTATTTTCATCCTTGACTGTCCGACTATCGACTGTAGACTACCGATGGTTTCTCTTAGTCCTTCTTCTAAATTATATTTACTTCTTCAAAGCGATTTTACCGCTCGACAATTTTGTGTACTCCCACAGTTAAGAGTGTGTACATATTACCCTCCCGTAGGAAAATACCCCGATAATGCATATCTACATAAAATTCCCATTCATCATTCAACTTGTGAATCTTCAGTGAGGGATGCCTAGGATTACTGACTAAAAACCTCAGTTGCTTATCCACTTTCTTCTGTATTTTCTTGGGAAGTATTCTATACCTTTTTAAGAACTCTCCGGTTGCTCGAATCTTAACTTTTTCATCCATGCAAATCTTTTATCAGCCGCCCTATGTCCTCGTAGTCTTTAAACCTGCCGGCAGACAGGTCTTCCCTGGCTCTCTTTATACTCTCTTGCGTATCCAAGCTTTCATAGAGCTCAAGACTGATTTTCATATCTACGTACTCCTGGTAGCTCTCATAAGGTAACACTACTTCTGTTGGCTTGCCTTTAGCATTGCTGATAAGTTTTACCTTTTTTTGAAGCTGACTTAATTTCATTCTACCCTCCTATAGATTCTCTGCTAATTGTGCCACAAATTTATCTTCCCAGCAGCTAGCATTTCTTCGTAGGCTGAAAGTTGGTTCAAATAGTCTCCCATGCCGTATTTTGCTAACTCAGATTGCCCCTTCTCTTTCGTCTCCAAAAACTCGACAAAGTTGGCAATCTCTTCGAGCTTATCCTCTGGCAAAAACTTTATCCTCTCTATAAGGTGTTCCCAAATTACCATTTACCAACATCCTTTGACTTCAATCTATCCTTCGCCTTTCCTGTGATAAATTTTACCACATTTAGAGCTTAGCAGTCAGTAGTTGGCAGTTGATAGTTAGCAGTCAAATGCCTGGAGATTGATAGAAATTCATAGAGCTTGGTGGTGATTGATAGAGCTGGTTGAGTTTGTTGAGTTCATTGAGTTTTTTGAGTTTAGCCACTCTCTTCAATATCGCAATAGCCCTTCCACCGAAAGGTCTTCGTCAAGGTCTTCCCAGTGAATCCCCACTCCCTTGCTGATGAGCCGCCAGTTGTTTCGTTGTTTGTC
>Ga0315543_1004804_pt1 | contig 10969 bp, 17 predicted proteins | sample SalMarSW160210MG_2_FD_203098 | JGI IMG/M metagenome (GOLD analysis project Ga0315543, IMG submission 203098) | Salt marsh sediment microbial communities from the Plum Island Ecosystem LTER, Massachusetts, United States - Salt Marsh Sediment SW1601-210 ...
ATAAGAAGATTTTTGGGAATTAGAGATGTGGAGGAGAGGTCGTGAGAAGAAATATTTTCAAAATTTACTCTAAGAAAGAAGGGTATTATAAAGCTCCAAATGCACTTACGCAGAACGAACAACTCTCGTATGAGGCAAGAGGTGTGCTTTTAGATATTTTGTCAAGAGGAGAGGGTTGGGACTTCTCGATGCACAACATGATACAACCTTATTGTAAGCAAACTATGATAAGTAGAATATTCCATGAGTTAGAACAGAATGGATATATTTGCTGTTGGACACTCAGGGGACAAGGCAAAATAATAGGTAAGTATTGGGTTGCCTGCGAATTTCCTGTAACCAAAGAAGAATTCAAAGAGTTTATCCTGACTGACAAAACCCTTGATTTTAGCCAAATATTCTTACTTTAGGTTTCCTTAATTAAGAAAACCTATAGACTAATAAATAAATGAAAGCAATAAAAGAATGATATTAAACATACTAAGATGTAATAAGAGTCAGAAGTTTGAACTCCTGACGTTTTCCTCAATCGTGTTTTTCAAATCATTCTTATAAGGAGGAGAGATGTATACTAAAAAATTTGTTGGATTATTCAAAAGGTTTGTTAATGAAATTTCGCCTATTACAAGAGAAGATATCTTGTCCAAGAATGAAGAATGTCTCGGCTGTCGCCTTCTTATTGGTAACGAGAATGCCTTCTTGCTTGCTAAGCAAGTAAAGCAGCGCGCAGGATTTGAACAGCTAACTACGTTAGAGTTAGAGGAGATAGCAGGTTACTGGTGGGACAGGCACACAACTATTATTTGTCAATCGGTTGATGACCCTAACTACGGGTTCGATGATTTCTATTTTGATTTTCTCAATGCTGCAAAGAAAGCAACTCCTTCAAAATTTGAGGATATTGTGAAAGAAGCTCTATCCAATCCACTTCCAGAGGAAGCTCTTTGCCCAGAACTCAGAAGACATCCTACGCTACAAGAGGTTCTGGCTGTTTGTCACTATCTGGCAAATAACAAGGATAGAATGTTTCATTTAAGTGCCCAAGCTGCTGGTCAGGTTATAGGTAGGGATTGGAAAGCAGGAAAACGATGTTTGGACACGTTGTGTACACTTGGAAAATTGAAACTTGTCGAGCATGGTGATTTTGAGAATAGGATATCACCAAAGTATCAATATATCAAATCCCTCCTTAACAATACAAAATAGGAAGAGCAACGGAATATTTATACGTCAAACATGGTTGATTCAAAAGTAGAGAATAAGAAAGAAAGCTAATTTATAATAAAAACAGAGGTACTACCTTTATTTTAATTGTGTAAGGGATAAGCTGTAATAATTTCCTCTATTTTTACTTTCTATAGGGCAAAGGAAGCCCTCAAAACCCATTTCGAGGTGGGGTCATTGCCCTTTCCTCCCCACCTCACTTTTACTAAAGAGAAAAAGTGAAAGTAAGCCGAGAAGAGTTTGGAAAGTACAAAAGTGGTGAGCTGCAAGCTCATTGTCTTAAGTGTGGAAAGCCACTTGAATGCAAAGATCACTGGTCCTGGAGGGGTATTCCAGATTACTGTTGGGGTCACAACAACCACGAAAATGGGATGAAAGGGAAACATCATAGTGAAGAAACAAAAGTACAAATGCATATTTCAGCACAGACACGACCAAGACGAACTGATGAAGACAAAGAGAGACAACGCATCACTCTTGGATCAGAGAAAGAAGGACCTACTTGGTACAGAAAGTACAAAGATTTAATCGAAAGAGCTGTTCTTCTTTTTCAGATTTCTTATGAAGAAGCGAAGATAGTAATTCGTAATGAGTTATATGAGAAAAAGCTCTCAAAACTCGATATTCTTATTTTCATGAACTTTGCCATTGGACATAATCAACTGGAACTGGCAGAGAAGTACAACTGCTCGATAGTTGAAGTAGGAGATAGCTTGAAAAGAATGAGAAAGGTTTACCCAAACGTTTTTCAGGATTCACACGTTGGATTCTACAATTTCTTGTGCTTTGATTTAGTAAACGAAGCACTTGGATATCACAAGTTTTAACAAAATGAATATAGAAGATATACAAAACAAAGCGAAAGCACTAGGAATAACTATAGAAAAGAAAGAGAAACTAGAGCTTATAAGGGAAATACAGCAGAAAGAGGGATTCAGTCCTTGCTTTGGTTTAGGAATGTTTGTATGTTCGAACATACAATGCTTATGGAGACAGGATTGTTGTGGTTTAGTAGTTCCTTTTAGAGTAGAGGAGTGAGAGATGAGTGAACTTGAAAAGTTAGGATTCAAATTCAAAGTATGTGAAGATATCAAAGAAGATGAACTATACATCTATGTACCAAAAAAATATCCAGATAAGGATACACTAATTCATGTTGTTAATATAGGTGAATGTTAAATGATAAAACGAATTATTACTATTTCTGCTCGTATAGTAGTGTTTTTATGGGGACTAGCCATATCTTTTATAGATGATTTGAGAATGTGGATTAAGAAGGAAACTCCTAAGATAGGCCCCCCAGACTAGAAAAAGCAAAAACACTTATTAACAATAAGTAATTTATAATGAAAAGGGTGGTGAGATAGATGTTTCAAAAAGGTGAAGTTAGCAACCCAAAAGGTAGACCAAAAGGAACTAAGAATAAATGGTCAGTGACTGCTCTGGAGAAAGCTTTTGCAAAAGCAGCTAAGACACATGGCAAAAAGAATATCTTAGAACATCTTGCCGATAAGGCTTACAACGATAACAATCTCGCAATAGCTTTGTTGAAGAAGATGATGCCGGATCTTAAATCCTTTGACGCCTTTATTGGAATACTTGAGGGATCTGTAGATGAATCTACATTAGATGCAATAAGAACAAGATTAAAAACACGTCTTGAACAAATAAACAATATGAAGGAAAAGAAATGAAGAACTATAATCCTTTGGAAGATGAAATACCAAATCTGCAGAATCTTACGACCAAACAAATACTAGTGTATGTAATCACTGAACTTTGGAACTTGAAGAAGGGCTTTTCTAACCACTTAGCCCATCATTGGGCAATTACACTTGCAGCTTTAACTGCGGCGTTAATGGGAACAGCTACCTTTGTAGTGGGGATATTACTTTTATTATGCAAGAAGTAGCAGAGCTAACATCATCTGAAGTACAAGCAGCAGGAGAAGATATTTTATTGTACTTCCCCCTTCCCGGGGATCAAGCAAATTTCCACTATTCACAAGCTCAATTTCGCTGGTTGTTTGGTGGAAACCAATCCGGTAAGAGCTATGCTAATCTAATGGATCTAGCCTGGGCTGCTCTTGGGATACATCCATGGAGAAAGCTTATTAAGGATGGGTTCTTCTGGTGTGCAACTGAAAGTTGGGAGTTAGTAAGGGATATCTTATGGAGTGAGTATTTATCTAAGTTTATTCCAAAGAGTAGAATTGTCAACATTCAGTATGCTAACGATAAAGTTCCAAGGAAGATCTTTTTAGATAATGGAAATCAGATTATCTTCAAAGCATTTAATCAGGGAAGAACATTGTTTCAGAGTAAGCAAATCGATGCTTTCTATGGTGATGAGCAGTGCTGCTCAGATTTCAAAGGAATATTCAACGAGATTCAAGCGCGATTACTTGTAAGAAATGGCTACATGTCCTGGTCGATGACTCCAATCGTTCCTCAAGTTTATTTAGAAGAGAGGATCGAAAGCTTACCTAGCACTGATGAAACTTTCTTCTTGGATCTAGAAGATAATAGAATCAGTAGAGGTGGCTACATCGATGATAGGAGAGTTGATGAACTCATCAGTGAGTGGTCAGACGAAATACAAACAACTAGAGTAAAAGGAAGATTCTCTTCTTACTATGGATCAGTGTATCAAAGCTTCTCCAGAAGCATACACATTGTTAATCCTTTCAAGATCCCAGAGGGATGGACAAGATATCGAAGTATCGATTTTGGTTTTGTAAACCCATTTGTATGCTTGTGGCTTGCTAAGGATAATGATGAAAACTGGTGTGTCTATCAAGAGTACTATAGAACGAAAACAGGAATACAAGAGCACATTCAGAATATCAACTTACTGAGTAAAGATGAAAAGTATTTCACAACTTATGTAGATCCTGAGGATCCAGGAAGTATCAGTGAACTACGAAAAGCTGGCATTCGCATTAACTTAGCTCAGAAAGATGTAGCACGAGGAATAGAATGTGTTCAAGGGAAGCTAAAGAAGAAAGCAAATGGGAAGCCTTCATTATACATTTTCTCAAACTGTAAGAACGTGATTAAAGAGTTTGCTCTGTATAGCTATCCTAAAGGATCGAAATCAGATCTGCCAGCTAAAGAATCAGATCATTGTATGGACGCCCTTCGTTACTGTTTATACACATCGCGTAAAGGAGTTAGAAAAGGGAGAGCTTCTTATTAAGAGGTTTTAGATGACTAAACAAAATAAAAATACTGAGATAAAGAAGAGCAAAGCAACTTTTATTCAGACATCTAATGGCATGTTCTCCATTAGCGAACTGCAGAAGGCAGAAGTTACTGATAGTAAGCAGATATCAGAGTTGAAAGATTGGGCAACACAGCAAAAACTTGTAGTTCCTCCTTATCCTCCGAGTTCTTTCTTAACTCTACATGAGTCAAATCCTGTGTTCTGGGCTACTACTAACCAAATAGGAAACGATGTTTCCGGGCTAGGTTGGAATTTACAACTTATAGAAGGACAAACAGAAGATACTACAGAGAAAGAAAGAATAACAAACTTCCTTAACACCTGTGTTCCTGATAGTTCTTTAAGATCATTGCTCAAAGAGCTAGTAGTAGATTGGGGTAGCATTGGGTACTTTGGTATTGAGATCATTCGAAATCTTAAAAGTGAAGTAGCAGTTTTAGCTAGAGTTCCTGCTGATACCCTTCGGATACACGAATCCAAGAAGAAGTATTGCCAGGTTAGAAATGAGAAGAAAGTTTGGTTCAAAAGATTTGGAATAGAAGAGAATATTCTTAGTACTAGTGGTGAAATTACAGTAGAAACGGATTGGAAGAAAATTGCGAATGAGCTAATCTACTACAGAAATACTTATCAGAAGTCAGATTTCTATGGTTGTCCTAACATCCTACCTGCGGTAGGAGATGTAATTGGGCTTATTGGTTCTAGAGATTATAATATCTCGTTCTTTCAGAACTATGGAGTACCTGAATCAATAATCATTCTGAAAGGAAATTGGGAAGAAGGTACAGATGAAGTAATCCGAAAATTCTTATCAACTGAAATTAAAGGATCTGAGAATGCTCACAGGACATTAGTAATGGAACAGCTTGAAGGATGTGAGATTGAATACAAGCCCCTCACCACTACAGTGAAGGAGGGATCATTTAAGCTATATCAAGCAGCTTGTAAAGAGAATATCCTTATTGCTTACTCGATGCCTCCAGAGAGAGTAGGAGTAGCTAGGGTTGGAGCATTAGGAGGCAATCTTGCAGAACAGGCAAATGAGATCTACAACAATGGGGTTGTAGAGCCTTTACAAACTGATATTGAAAACATCATAAACAGACTTCTTGTAGAAGGTTTGAAGTGTACGAAATATAAATTCAAACTCAACAACTTGGATATCACGAACAAAGAAGCAGTTGTGAATAGATTAGCAAAAGAAATCGAGTATGGTATGTCTAGTCCTAATGAAGCGCGAGCAGAACTGGGCAAACCTCCTTATGAGGGAGGGGATAAACTATATATCAATCCCATGCTTATTGAAACAGGTACTACTGAAGAGGGTATGAGTAAGCTGTTAGATGAATATAACAAAAACAAAAACTAATATTCCGCGTAGACTTGATTTTCTACGTAGAAAGAATAAAGGGATACTCACATCTGCTCTTCAAAATTGGCTCAATCGAGCCAACAAGAAGATCCTTTCTGATATCAGAAGTAGAATTACTAAACAAGTAGAAGGTGAGATGGTAGATTGGGCATGGATTGAAGCTGAGGGCATTAGAATACTAAAACCAGCAATGCTGAAAGTTTATGTATCTGGAAAGAATGTTCCTAGTAGAGTGTTAGGTATAGGAGCAGAGTTTGATGTTTTTAACGAAGCATCATTGAGACGAATAAATGATGTTTGCGGAACTAGAATTAAACAAATAGCAGAAGAAACAAGAGTAGCTGTTGTTAGGCAGATAGAAGTTGGAGTTAGAGAAGGCTTATCAGATGCTAAGATTGCTAATCGATTGAAGCCATTAGTAGGATTAACAACTAATCAAACTGAATCTGTTGTTAATTATCAAGCCTGGTTAGAAGAAAGACATCCTGAGCTTACTGCTACCAAAGTAGACAAGGAAGTTCGTTTGTATGCACAACAAACACAGAACAGGCGAGTAGAGACTATATCTCGTACTGAAGTAGCAACGATTCAAAATGTTGGTTATTGCGATGGCTTAAAAGATGCTGGTATAAATCAAGTAGAACTTTCACCATCTCCAAATTGTTGTGAAATTTGTCAAGGTATGAAGGGTAATAAATACAGTGTAGAAGAAGGGGCTGGTGTTGTTCCAGTACATCCAAATTGTAGATGTTGCATGTTACCTGTTACTGGTGTGTAAACAGATGACTAAGTTAGAAATTAGAGTTAGTTACGAAGACGAGGCTGATCTGCATAATAAGATATTAGTTATACTCGTAGCGCAGAGAATGGTCAAGGACTACCTTTCTTATAAAAAGCAGAATCCTATCGGTCTTGAGAACTTTGCAGAAGAGTGGTTCAAAATAGTAGGTACTATTCTTTCAGCTCAGGAGAAAGTGCTTCCTGTATTTGTAAACATGATTCGAGGAATTAACTCAGATCTATATGCGACGTTGGAGGAGGAGAACTTTACTATCGCACTCCTTTTATTGAAAGTTTGAATACTATGAGAATCGAGGATGTAACACAAGAAAGTTTGAAATTAGTTTCTAAAAAAGATTTATGGAATCTTAAACTCCGCTTCCAGCAGCTTTATAACAAGTACTTTGATAATGAGGATAGTGTAGTTGTTGGAAGTCTTAACAGATCTACCTTTCTAGAGAAGTATCAGATACTTTCTAAAGAAATGAAGAAGAAGAAACTTAAACTTTCTACTACTAGTATTGATAAAGCTTTGTTTGGTAAGTTAATGGGAAAGTATAAATCAGGAGCGGAAGAACTTATTGATATCTCAAAGCCTTATCCATCTGAGCATTCTGCTCGACTACAAGATCCAGATATGCCGCACATACGAGTTAGGAGAACGCGGGGATCAGGTAAGGGCACAGTGCAAGGAGTAAAAGTTCCAGAAACAATCAGCATTATTTGGTACATTACACAGAAAGATGGAGAAGAGATTCCAGTTGCACAAGCTTTAAGATTTCCTGTAAAGGATTGGACCGAAGCAGAAGCAAAGGCTTGGCTAAAATCAAACGAGATAGATTACAAATCGTTCGAGCCTGCTGAAGAAGAAAAAGGAGTTGAGAAACAACTGACTATAGTCTCTAAATCTGGGGATGAGAGAATTTGCTGTGGAATAGTTTATGAGCCAGGAGTACCAGACTCTCAAGATGATCAAGCTACTGCTGAAGAGATTAAGAAAGCTTGCTACTACTACATGGAAAATTCTCTGAACCATTTCAAGATGAATCACAAAGGGAATCCTGTAAAAGTTAGTTTACTGGAAAATTATCTTGCTCCAAATGATCTATCCATTGAAGGAAGAGCTATTACCAAAGGTACTTGGTTGATGACTGTTAGAATAAATGATGAAGAGATTTGGAAAGCAATTAAAGAAGGAGAATTGACAGGCTATAGTATGGCCGGTTTTGCTTATAGAGAACCTAGTAAGAGGGAATAAAAAATGAAGAAAACAAAAGAATTATCAGATATTGAAGTGGATGAGGTAAGTATTGTAGGCAAGCCCGCAAACAAGAGACCATTTATATTTTTCAAAGGAGAACATACGATGGAAAAAGAATTAATCGAACTATTGAAGAAGTTATCAGGCGATGAGAATTATACCTTCAAGAAACAGGAACTGTCTGAAGATGCTGTTAAGGCATTGAAAGAAGCTGTTGCCACAGTTGAGAAGTATAAAGAAGAAATGCCCGATGATTTGCTAAAGGCTGTAGCTGTTCTTGCAGAGTTTGCTGCAAGTGGTTATGGTGAAACTAAGGAAGAAGATAAGAAAGATGACAAGGATGCCACAAAGACAGATCCTGAGAAGAAAGATAATCAGGATGCTGACAAGAAAAAGGATGATGATGTTAACAAAGCTAGTGATGAGATAGTAAAATCTATCACAGCGTTAAAGGAAGAAATTACCAAGTATGGGAGTTCAATAACGAAAGTTACTGAGGACGTCACCGCATTGGCAACAAGGATGGAAGTAGTAGAGAAAACAACAGGTATCAAGAAGGGAATCGAAAGTCAAGGTGATGACAAGGACGGTAATGATTTATTTCCTGGTTTGAAAATCTAAGGAGAAATACAAATGTTTAATAACAAAAAGTTTTTGAGCAAGAGTGAGTTTATTGCAAAGATGACTGCGATAACCTATGATCTTGCTCCGGAAGAGGCTGATGTTTTTCTGACTTATCTGATTGATCAGTCTGTTCTGAAGAACAACGCTAGAATAGTTAGGATGGCTAAGAACGAGAAGAACATCGCCGCAATCGGTTATGGTTCTGGTCGTTTCTTGAAGCCTGCTGCTACATTTTCTAAAGCAAGTCATGCAAAGAAAACGTTTGCAAGCAACAAGATCACATTAAAAGCTGAAAAAGTTCGTGGTGTAGTTACCATCTACGATGATGATCTTGAGGACGTGCCGGATGGTCCTACTTTCAAGTCTGCTCTGATGAAGTTAATTGCTGCCAAGGTAGCAAATGAGCTTGATGAAGCTGCTTATATTGCTGATGCAAATGATCTCGCTGGTTTTGGAGATGATGACATCAGATCAATGTGGGATGGCTGGCGCTATCAGATTACACATTCTGGTGATGGACAGGATTATTACAATGAAGCATCTGGTGGAGGCGTTATAGTTGATGCTGAAGGTGCTGAGATAGCTGCTCGTGAAGAGGCGGAACCATTCGACTGGAACTTCTTGTATGCTTCTGCACTTAAGGGCATGCCTTCTATCTATAAAACCGTTGGTTTACAAAATCTTCGGTTTTTCAATAGTGATCAGGTAACATTGGACTACACCAATGCCCTGGCAAAGAGAAACACTTCATTAGGTGATCAGGCTATTACTGGTCAAGCTCCACTCGGCTACGGAACCGTGCCGATTGTTAGCTGCCCATTGATGCCCACTACCGTAGATGAAAGTGGTATTCTTGATGGAAGTTCAGAAGGTTACTCGGACATTTTGTTAACTCCCAATCAGAATCTTATCATAGGTCTTCAAAGAGAACTTAAGATTGAGACAGATAGGGACGCAGAGAATGAAGCAACGGATGTTTACTATAGCATGAGAGTTGATTTCAAAATTGAGAACATCAATGCTTGCGTGCTTGTAAAGAATGTTGCTATCGCGTAATCAATGAGTAAAAGTGATAGGGGGCACATTGGATTGTGCCTCCTTTTATCTTTGTATGGTTGAATGAGTAAGAGAATAGAAATAATTCAGCACACTAAGCGCTGCTAAGCGCATGTGCCTTGTATTAGGAGGATGAATTATGTGGCTAATTAGAAATTATGGAAATCCAAACATATTTAGTGTTTGTGGTATAGCAATATCTTTTGAACGGAGCAAGAATCTTCGTAGAACTACAAGCAAAAAGATAGCCATGGCTTTAGAGAAGTTTCCTGAACTTCGAGTTACTAGAAGAGCTACACTCCCTGGTGAAAAAGAAGATATTATAATTGAAAAGAAGAAAGTTGCTGATGTTGAAGATGAAGTTCCTTCGGATGAACAGATTCGAGTAGTGGAGCCAGAGATAGTTGAAGCTGAAGGAGTAGCAGGAGATAATCAGTATGTGAGTATGGATGCTTTGGTAGATGAAGCTCAAACTGATAAAAAAGAAGATGGAATTAAAAAAGGTAAAAGAGCTTACAATAAGAAACAATCTATCACTAAAGAGGTAGTTGAACAAACTGATACACAAGTTAATGAAGAGGAGGAGAAGTGAGATGGATGCAAAACTAAAAGTAGTACAAATGGATGGAAATTATTATCTTGAGTTTAAGGATAAGTACATCCCAGTTACTATTGTAGATGGGAATCCTGTGATTAAGCCCAAATGTGAAGAGATAACTCATCCTGATGGTAGAAAAGATGTAAAGATAAAAGTTCCTTGTCTTACAACTACTAAAGTAGAACATCCAGAGAAAAAATCAGAGGTAACTACAAGACATCATCTTTCTGATGGTAGAAAAGATGTGCATATAAAGTTGTAAATTAAGAAGTTTAGAAGGGAAAACCAACTATGGCAAGTGGAATATACGAAAGATTCAAAGCCAATCTTATGAACAAAGAAGTTGATTTAGGGGGTGGTGGTGATACCATAACGGTAGCGTTAATGGATAATAGTCACGGATTTACTGCTACTCATAACACCTGGGCTGAAGTGTCAGAGAATGAATTAGAAGAAACTGGAGGTTATGTAGCAAAGACTTTAGGAAGTCAAACAGTTACTCAAGCTGCAGCTACAAAGTTTGATGGAGCAAATGTAGTGTGGACAGAAGCTACTTTTACTGCTTATCATGCAGTGTTGTATGATAACACTTTGGACAATGATGATCTCATCTGTTCTATTGATTTTGGTGGAGCTAAAAGTGTAAGTGGTGGGACGTTTACAATTGAGTGGGATGCTGCTGGGATAATTACTCTAACCTAAGAGGAGAGCTTATACAAATCAGAAGATATTGAGAATTATGAAATAGCTATGGGGAAGTACAAAGAAGAGTAATTTTAATTGAGGAGAAAGTAAGATGAAAATAGATTTTTCCCAGAAATTATATAAT
>Ga0315543_1004809_pt1 | contig 10962 bp, 8 predicted proteins | sample SalMarSW160210MG_2_FD_203098 | JGI IMG/M metagenome (GOLD analysis project Ga0315543, IMG submission 203098) | Salt marsh sediment microbial communities from the Plum Island Ecosystem LTER, Massachusetts, United States - Salt Marsh Sediment SW1601-210 ...
CGGTGGCTATCTTCAAACCACCCAGGTCTATGTTGGTGTTGAGTACGGCGGAATCGAGGGTGATTCTGTAATCTTAAGACCAAATACCGCTGGTGACGAGACCAATATTACCTATCAGGAGCCTTCCTCGGGGGTACACTATACTAAGGTAAATGAGGAGACAGCTGATGAATTTTCTACTTATGTCTATACCACTGACACACCAACATACCCACCAAACTGGTATGACACCGCCTGGCAATACCGGAAGGAGATAACAATTGACTATAACAAAGTTGAAGCTGGTTTAACTGGTTTTCCGGTTTTAATTTCTATTACTGATAGTGATTTGAGAGACCACGCTAAATCTGATGGCTCTGATATCGTATTTGCTTCTTCTGACGGCACTACAAAACTAAAAAGAGAAATAGAAAATTATGATGATTCGGATGGGATATTAGTCGCCTGGGTTAAGGCAGATTTATCAAGCACTTCTGACACCATACTTTACCTTTATTACGGAAATTCCGCAGCTTCAGAGGCCAATGATACTGATACCTGGGATACCAGCTTCGTAGGAGTTTGGCATCTGGATGAGACAACTGGTGGGACTAATGCAATAGAGGACTCAACCCTCAGCAACAATCATGGAACTGACCAGGGGAGTCCTACCCTCGGAGCAACTGGGAAGATAGACAATGCGGTAGGTCTAGATGGAACCAATGATTACATCTACACTGCGAATTCCTTCGTTAACCCGCAAGAGTTTACAATTGAAGCTTGGTTTAAGACTAGTACATCTTCGGGTAAGAAAATTATAGGATTTGAGAATGTGCAAAGCGGGCAGGGAGCGAGCAGTTGGGATAGACATATCTATATAGGTACAGAGGGAAGGTTACATTTTGGTTGTTATAGCGGCGCAACGGATACGGCTAATTCTACAGCGACATACACTGACAATGTTTGGCATCATGCAGTTGGTGTACGAAATGATACAACTAATACACTTCATCTTTATGTTGATGGAAGTGAAGTTGGTACAGTTGCAAATTCAAATGCTGAAGGTTTTACTGGTTATTTTAGAATCGGCAGTTACAAAACCACTGGTTGGGCGAATGGTGCAGATGGTTACTTCCCAGGTTCCGTTGATGAAATACGAATCTCAAACACAGTCAGGAGTGTGGAGTGGATTGAGACTTCTTACAATAATCAGAGTGCCCCTGGCAGTTTCTATAGCGTTGGGGCTGAGGAGTCAATTATAGGAGCCTACGAAAGGGATTTGTACAATATTCCCGGCTATAGTGACCCAGCGAGCATAAACAGGGTTACTGTCTACTTCCGTTTTTCCGGTGACCACGTTGGTGTTGATGACTATACTGGTTATGCTAGAGCGGCCATTAAGATCAATGGTACGGTTTACCTGGGAGTTGTGGAAAGCCAGACCGGCCAAACCTTTGTCACTGAGTCATATGCATGGACAACTAATCCCTACACCGGCTCCCCTTGGACATGGAGTGAAATAGACAGCTTGCAAGTCGGCGTTGAACTTGTCGGTACAGCTACCTCACAAGCTTATTGCACCCAGGTCTATGTTGAAGTTAAGTACGGACAGAGTACCGAAGAGGAACAGATAGATACTTATAATATTGAGGACCATAGTGAAGGTAGCGGCACCATTCAAAGTATCACGGTGTATACCAGGACCAAGGGTAGCATGATCACGGATGTGCATGCCGCTGAGACGGTCATTAGAACCCATGACACCAGCTATTTTGGCACCTATACCCCGCTGCCGACATCATACACAGATTTATCCGCAACTTACACTGAAAATCCATATACTGGCATTGCCTGGACCTGGGAGGAAGTTGATGCCCTGCAGGCTGGTGTGAAGCACTATGACCTGGGCCTTGGTGGTGTTTTCACCACCCACGTCTATGTTGAGGTCGACTACGGGCTGGTCTATGAGGAAGAGATAACCGCCGACACGTGGTGGATTGTGCCAAATCAAACCTACAGCTACGCCTACTCTTCTTTCAAGGACGTGACAGCTCTGGTGTCGCCTGTTGCTCCCGATGGCAACGCCACCTATACTGTGGGTGGTGTGGACGGGGATACCGGAAGTGAGCTTTCTTACGCCGGCTGGTCTCTCATTATCATTTATTCCAGCATTTATGAAGAGGGTCACCAGTTCTATCTTTATGATACACTAACGTTCGCCGGCACCGATGCCGAGGGCGGTTTTACCATTGAGGGCTTCACCGCCCCGGAGGATGCCGAAGCCACCCTGACCTGTTTTGTTGGTGAAGGAGACTATTGGTACGATGGTGATTCTTTGCAGTTCAACGGTTATTACATGTCTGATGCAATTAATCCTGAGGATGATGTCTGGAATAGCACGAGCAGTGCTCTCGGCGGAGAACTCATTGAGGGTGTGGATATTGATACCTTTGATGTTTCAAGTCCGATAATAAGTCCGGAAGATACCTCAGCCGATGTAGCTTTTGTCACGGCTCAGGATAACTGGGACCTGATTTATCTTATTCTGTCTTTCCGTAGTGACTTTGCCGTGTTGACACCGAGCAGCACCGGCATCTATTCTTACGGTTTTTAATGGCGGGTCGTGGACAGGGAGGTTATAATAGTTTTGAAGTTCAGGGGGTGGGGGCTTACCCCCAGCGGTGAACGGGTAACCACCGCCTACAAATTCGGGTGGTGGTGTGCTTCACACCGTAGTGAGATAATAAAATAGCAAGGAGAGAAAATTATGGTTGAAGCTCCAGCTACCAAACATATTAGCCCGGCAATGGAACAAAAGGCTATCCAGAAGGCAAAGGACAGAGCCAAAGCGGGGATGTGGGGCCTTGATATTGCCGTATTCTTGTTCGCCATATTAATTATTGTCATAGTCTTACTGTTTCAGGATGTGGGAATTGAGGTTGTGGCACCAATTGCCATCTTCGGGTTGGCCATGGTCTGGTTTCTGGGATGGAGACGGGGGAGGAAGTTATACCAGCGTTTCTATGATGAGGAGCTGGCAGAACTGGGGCAAGAGTTACGGAGAGCGGTTAAGGGAACGGTGGAGGAAACGATAGAGGATACCATAGAGGAGAAGGTTCAGAAGGCGTTGCGAAAGAGGTGGGAATAGCCAGGAAGAATGCTCGCTTTGTCTCTTATCTTCTGTCGACTAAGCCCGAACTGCTGAGCGTAAATTCTCCTTAGGGCTATCCATGAACAAGGAGAAGGGGTAATGGCTGAGGCTTCAGCTGCCGAACGGGTTAGCCCGGTAATGGAACAAGAGGCGGCTCAGAAGGCAAATGACAGAGCTAAAGCGGCAATGTGGGACATTGATGTTGCCGTGTTCTTGTTCGCCATATTAATTATTGTCATAGTCTTGCTGTTTCAGGGGATTCAGGTTGAGATTGTGGCACCAATTGCCATATTTGGGTTATCCATGGCGTGGCTGGTTGGGCGGAGACGGGGCAGGCAACTGTACCAGCGCTTCTACGATGAAGAGCTGGCGAAACTGGAGTTGAGCAGGGAAATTAAAGGAACGATGGAGGAAACAATAGAGGAGAGGGTTCAGAAGGCACTACGCGAGAGGTGGAAATAGCCAGTAGGACTGTAATATGGGAATTTTAAAGAAACTGGTAATCAGATTTTGGCCGTCGGGAGTTCTAACTTTTGTTGGCTTCCTCCTTATTATCTATGTCGCTATTGGTATTCTATATATACAGCAGGGGGCGAAGCAACAAGGACTGGAGGATCAGATGGCTAAGTTAAGCCTCGTAGTCGACAAGCCGTTGTCAAGCTCTGAGCAATTGCAGGCAGAGTATGAAGGAGCTATGGACTCTCTCAGCCCGATGACGGCCAGGGATGCCATTGCCATGCTCGTTGGTATAGCCGAGAAGAGCGGCATTGATGTTGACCCTGAGAGTGATAAATTTACCGTTCCTTCTGCCACAATCAGGGAGGAGAAGTTGGGAGAAGGTAATTATCAGGTTTTGTCTTTCAAGAATATCAGTGTGGAAGGTGACTATGAGAGTGTGATGGCTTTTATCTCTGACCTGGATTCCGGTGAAACGCTAAAGACTATGGTGCTGAGGAAGGTAGCTATGAGGCAGATTGAAGTTAAGTATGAGGGAGAAGAGGAAGATAGGAGAGCAGAATTCCGCAATATAGCATCGGCAGTGATGGCTATGATGGATGATAATGACCTGTTAGAGATACCCCACCCGCTAGACTATGCTGCGGAGACGGTTGCGACCAATGACATGAGAGTCTTCCCCGATTTTACTTCAGATTGGGGGAGTACCGGGGGCAAGGTGGTTGACCCCGATGGCACTGCCTATACAGCCGGCGACGACGTTGGATACGTACTCTATAGTCATGACAGAATGGGCGATGGTGCATCAGGACCACCGGTCAGCTACGCAACCGTGACGCAGACCACGTATTACTACACCTGCGAAGCAGACGGCACGATACGCCAGTGGGACGGTCCAGACATAGCCACAGCATATGAGTATGAGATGGGTGAGGAGACTAAGACTGTGGCGACTGTAGATGTTGACATATATACCAAACCTTCAGGGGGGTAACTAAATTTGATGATGGTAGTAAAAGGAGAAGGTGAGCTTGGCTAAGAACATCGTAACCCTTGATATAGACGGCACTGCCATTAAGTTACTGGAGATTAGAGGCGGGGTGGTGAGAAAATGGGCAAGCGTCTTACTTGGGCCAAATGAGGTTGATATGGAGGAAGAAGGTTCGGAGTGGGAGGCTCTAAGTACGATGGTTAGGCAGCTTATGGCCTCAAGTGGCATAAGGGTGACGAGAGCCTTTGCCAGCGTTAGTGGTCTTTATTCGGTAAACCGCATCGTGACAGTGTCCAATCCGCCTCCCGCGGGACTGACATACGAGCAGGCACTTGTAGAGGAAGTGAGAGAGGCGATACCTTTATCTGAGGAGCGGCTATATATTCAGTGGCAGACTGTTGCTACTTATGAAAACAGGGAGCGAGTCCTGGTCACGGGTGTGCCCAAAGATATGATAGATAATGAGGTGCTGTCCTTGAAGGCGGCGGGCATCAAGCCCCAACTACTGGAACTCAGGACCATGGCGCTGGTCAGAGCGGTGAACAAGCAGCAGGCTATTATTCTCAATATTGAACTCTCCAGCTTTGACATTGTTGTGGTAGTCAATGGTATACCTGAAATCATGCGCACCGTTGCCTGGCATTATGAAGACCTTACTTTGGAAGATAGGGCGGAGCATTTAGCAGCGACTCTGGATATAACGGTGGATTTCTATAATTTGCATCATCCTGATATCAATCTTACCCCGGCTACCCCTCTGTTCATCACCGGGCAGATGTCTGGTGACCTTGCCCTGGGAGAGAAGCTGCAGGCCAGCATGGGATATCCTGTTGAGCCGCTGGCACCACCATTGGAATGTCCGGCGCACCTGCCTGTCTCCCAGTATGCAGTCAATATAGGCCTCGCTTTGAAGGGAATGGCGCCACCTAAGCCTAAGGAAGGTGAGCAAGAAGGTGAGCAAGAAGTCGTTAGCCATCCACAACTTCATATTGACCTCCTGCCGGAAGCTTATCGCCCGTGGAAACCCACGTCAAGACAGATGGGTGCTTTTGGTTTTATAATACTTGCCCTGGTCCTTTTATTCCCAGTGTATCAGGTAGCCTCAGACGCTGTATCTAAAACAGCTAATATGGAAGTAAGGCAGGATATCCTTAACAGCGAACTACAACGAAGGCAGATTGAAATCCAGAACCGCCGGCCATTGCAGCAGGCCATTAACGAACATAACCTCATTGTAGAGATGGGTGGTAGCTTCACCAGTGACCTCGAGTTCATTAGAGATGAGGCTAAGAGTCTTGATATTCGGGTGGAGACCATCAGCCATGATGGTGAGAGTATAGTTGTCAGGTGTGAGGCGGATGATTATATTACCTTTAGAACCTATGAAACCGCTCTGAGAGAGAGCGGGCGATTTTCTTCTGTTACCTCTCCCTCCGAGCGCTATGGCTATGTAACCGGCGGCACTATTGACCTTGTGCCCCAGGCCAGTGAGTAAGCAGCAGGTTTCTACTCCTCAGGCACGACCATAGCTTTATCTTATTTACTTAATCCTCCGGTTACAAAAAGCGGGACAGGTGCCCGGCTTTTTGCCTTTTGGGCACCTGTCCCGCTTTACCCGGAGCCTCCCCCTCACTTCACCACCAATATATTAAGTGTTAGTAGGTGTACTCTTCCATACTTAAATCGGTTAAGTCAGCCATGTTGAACTGGCGTACCGTCCCGTCCGACTCGCAGGTGTAGAACCACGTGGTCTCAGTCATGGTGACATAGCTGACCGGTGGTCCGGCTCCATCACCCCCGCTTCTATCATGGCCGTATAGTATGTATCCGGGGTCGTCGCCGGCGGCATAGGCATCGCCATCGGGGTCAGTTACCTTGCCACCAGGAGTCCCCGTCCACTCTGAGGTAGAGTCGGGGAAGGCTTCCATGTCATTATCCGCCACGTCGCCAGCATAATTTAGCGGGTGGGGTATTGTGCTGATAGCATTGTCTACCATCATGGCAATTACTGAGGATGCCACATTGTGGAACTCGGTCCTTCTTGCCTCATCTTCACCCCTGCCCAGGAACCGTCCCACGTTGGGGATGACCACCGCTGCCAGTACGCCGAGAATAGCGACTACAATCAGCAGCTCAATCAGGGTAAAGCCTTTTTCTCCCCTTTTAGGTAATCTCATTTTTCACCTCCCTTCCTGTATTACCCTATTATGTTATTAGTAGGTGTACTCTTCCATATTTAAATCGGTTAAGTCAGCCATGTTAAACTGGCGTATCGTGCCGTCTGGCTCGCAGGTGTAGAAATACGTGGTCTCACTCATGGTGACATAGCTGACCGATGGTCCTGCTCCATCACCCCCGCTTCTATCATGGCCGTATAGTATGTATCCGGGGTCGTCGCCGGCGGCATAGGCATCGCCATCGGGGTCAGTTACCTTGCCACCAGGAGTCCCCGTCCACTCTGAGGTAGAATCGGGGAAGGCTTCCATGTCATTACTCGCAACGTCACTGGCATAGACCAGCGAGTTGGGTATGCTGGTGATATCATTGTCGGTCATCATGGCGATTACTGACGATGACACATTGTGGAACTCGGTCCTTCTTGCCTCATCCTCACCTCTGCCCAGGAACCGCCCCACGTTAGGGATAACCACCGCCGCCAGTACGCCGAGGATAGCCACTACAATCAGCAGCTCAATCAGGGTAAAGCCTTTTTCTCCTCTTTTAGGTAATCTCATCCTTTACCTCCCTTCCTGTATTATTTTTTCCTCAAAACGGGAAAGCCCGTTCCTTCTCGCCCCGTTCCTTCTCGCTTTTAGAACCATACTAATCATATGACGTGGCATTGCTGCTGGCAATCCTGCAACTGGGTGATTTTGCGGGTGAAAGAGTAGCCCTTTTGGATGAGAGGGCTTTGGCTACGGACCTGAGTGTCATTGCTTCGCTTCGTTCGCAATGACGAGGATACAGGCGAGGCTTATTATCCCTGGTAGTGGACAAGTCCCCTTTTAATGGCATAAGCTGCTGCCTGGCTCCGGTTTGCCAGGTGCAGTTTCTCCATAATATTCCGCAGGTGAGTCTTAACCGTGTTCTCGGAGATGAACAGGGAATCAGCGATTTCCTTGTTGGTCGCTCCCTGAGATACCAGTTGCAGCACCTCCCCCTCCCGCGGACTCAAATTAGCATCAACTTCCTTAGCAGGTTCCTTCTCTACCCCGGCTCTGAGGTCTTTGAACTCGGTGAGCAGCTTGGTTGCCATAAGAGGTGAAACTATGGCTTCGCCTTGGGCAATATGGAAGATGGCGTCAATCAGTTCATCCGGCTCGGCCTTCTTAAGGAGGTAGCCCTTGGCGCCGAATTTTACGGCGGCGAAGAGGTCAGCCTCCATTTCGGAGACGGTCAGGACCAGAACATTAACCTCAGGCATCTCTGCCTGGAGGGCTTGAATAGCTTCTAATCCGCTGTAACGCGGCATATTGAGGTCCATCAGAATTACATCAGGAGTGATTTTTCTTGCCTTTTCTACTGCCTCCAGTCCATCTGACGCTTCTCCCACCACTTTTAAGTCTTTCTGGTTTGCCAGTACAGCAGCGATGCCCTGACGGAACAGGGTGTGGTCGTCTACTATCAGCACTTTGATAGTTTTCATTTCATAACCTCACTTTATCAGCGGGGAGGCTGACCATCAATGCTGTCCCCTCCCCCAGAGCAGTAGAGATGTCCATACTGCCTCCAAGTCCCTCTGCTCTCTCTCTTATGATATTCAGTCCATGGTAGCCGGGTGGGGACTCTTCAAGGTCGCTAATGGCGAAGCCCTGTCCGTTGTCCTTGATTAGCATTTCCACTGCCTGCAAGGTATTCTCCAGTCTCACCTCCACCTCGGTAGCCTGGGCGTGTCTTCTGACGTTGGTCAGTGCCTCCTGGACGATGCGTAGCAATTGTAGCTCAGCAATCGGGGAGAGGTTGGGGAAAGCTTTGGGGGCAGCAAATTGGACCCTGATACCGTTGTTGTCGCCGAATTCCCTCGAGTAGTTTGACAGGGCTGGTATTATGGGGAGGTTTTTTATCTCGGTGCTTAATTGGTCAATGGATTCCCTGATATCTTCATAGGTGTCCTGTACTATTTTCCTGACGTCTCCAAGCTCGGTGAGCGCTTTCACAGTGTCCTGGGAAGCAACGGAGTTGCTTATCAGCTTTGTTTTCATGTTGAGATAACCGAGTGACTGCGCTATGCCATCGTGTAGCTCCCGCGCGATTCTTCTGCGCTCTTCAATGATAGCCTCTCTCTCTATGCGCCGGCGGATATTCAGGTTAATGCGGTAAGGCACCGAGGCGCCGACAAAGCAGAAAAGGGTGTAGACTATCAGCAGGGTGAGATTGTGACCCTGCATAATCCAGGCAAATCTTTCACTAAACTGGCTCAGGGCTACGTGGGTAAGGGAGAGGAGGATTGAGGCAGCAGTTGCCAGGGAGAGAGCAATCTTTTCTTCATAGAGAAGGGCTGCGGTCATAATGGGGGTAAGGGAATAGAGCAGGAAGCTGCTGTTCAGACCGTTGGTGAAGAGAACCAGCACCATGCAGAGCAGGAAGTCGCCTATCAGAATCAGGTAGGTCATCAGGCTCCGCTTCCGCCAGCGGAGGGGAGAAAAGACCCTCAAGATGGTATAGGCTCCAAGTACACCCAGGACTATATTGAGTTGCAGGGCGGGCATCGTCGGTGTGCTTAGTGCTGGCACAACCTGCGTGAACATTACCGCCAGGGCGTAGGCTAGGAAACGGTAGATGGCTAGGAACTGATACGCTTCCTTTTCATATCTGGTCTCCATCATCTTCTCCGTTATCAAGCTAAATCATTTGTATCTATATGTCAAGCTGTGGCCGTTGACTGGTGGAAGCTTGAAGTGGTGCTATGGCATTAAAGATACCACTGCCAGATTGCTTGTCCCCAGAGCAGGGTGACCATGGCTGAGATAGCCAGAAAAGTGCCCGAGGGTATAGGGTCTTTTAGCCCCTTAATCTTGAGAGCAAGCAGAGTGGCAGCTACCACTCCACCCATTATCCATGACATCAATATGGCTATTATAGCCAGGGGGTAGCCAGTCATTAACCCTACCAGTGCCCCTAGCTTAACATCCCCCATTCCCATCCCCTTTCCGCGAGTGATGACAAAGGGCAGTGCCATGGCAGCCAGGCCTATAGCTCCTCCTGCCAGTGAGCTTAGCAACTTGCCGATAGCCCCTCCCGGTGGCAGGATTACCATCCCAATCCCCGGCCAGAAAAAGGAAAAGGCGATGGCAAGCGCCATACCGGGGTAGATAATCTTATCGAGAACCAGCTGGTTCTCTAAGTCAATGACGAAAATGACCATTAGCAAACTGGCATAGATGAGAGATATGCCTAGCTCAAGCCCGAGGCCGTAGTTCCAGTAGAGGAGACCGAACAGGAGACCGGTCGTTGCTTCTATGATTAGGATTCTTAGAGGTATGTGAGCCTGGCAATAACGGCACCGGCCACGCAGCCGCAGGTAGCTAAACAGAGGCACGTTGTCGCGGATGCCCAGTTTATGCTTGCATTCAGCACAATGAGAAGGAGGGCGAATTATAGATTGTCCCTGGGGCAGCCTATCTATGCATACGTTTAGAAAGCTGCCTATAGCCAGGCCAAGAAATACAAAGGCTAGTATTAATAAAAAAGACAACTTTTATATTACCCTATACTAAACTGGTTTACGTTAGAGCCTATGATACATTAGTTAGACAGAACTAAGCAAGTGCTCCGGCGCTAGAAGTGTGTAACTATTCAGAGCTTCTGATTGTTGAGAGGCTTATTTACCCGGCATGGAGCGTATCCCCATCTTCAACGGGCCGGCGGCGGCTTCTGACGCATCCCGGAGGGAATTGAGCTACTACCTTGGGCTCCCCCTCTTTTTCCTCAGGTGTCACCTTTTCTATCTTAGGCTCTTTCTGTTCCGTAGTCTCCAGCAGGCGAGCCAGGACCTTATTCTGCTCGGCAGCGCCCTTCTTAAGCTCCTGAGACGCCTCACTTAAGCCCTGGATGGCACTGGTGTGGCTCTGGAGGTGCTGGGCATAGAGCTCTATAGCCGAGGCAAACTTGTTTAAGGCTTGCTCCGTACCTGCCATTCCCTTCTCTGTGGTTCCTATTCTCCGTTCCAGCATCCGACTGGTGCGCTTGGTCTCTTCAATCACCGGGGCAAAAACGCCCTTCTGCACTTTCTGTCTGCCCCAGTTCAGCTCGTCGGAGTAGAGATAGAGGGTAAGAAGGCTTAAGGCTATAATTACGAAAGTCAGCCCGTAGTCGCTCTGGAGGAACAGGAGAGGGAAGCCAAGGTATGGAATCTGGTTACTTACCTGTCCTTTCAGGTCTTCGG
>Ga0315543_1004815_pt1 | contig 10953 bp, 13 predicted proteins | sample SalMarSW160210MG_2_FD_203098 | JGI IMG/M metagenome (GOLD analysis project Ga0315543, IMG submission 203098) | Salt marsh sediment microbial communities from the Plum Island Ecosystem LTER, Massachusetts, United States - Salt Marsh Sediment SW1601-210 ...
AGGTCGCGAGTTCGAGTCTCGTCAACCCCGCATTGATTGGATTTCCGACCCTTTGGCAAGTATGTCAAAGGGCTTTCTGTATGTGGGACAAAGACTTCCGCGGTAGAAAGTGCAGTTCGATAGTAACGTATTCAGCAGTTTCCTTTGCTCCTGCCTGTTTTGCCGTAAGTACAAGTCATAGGCCTCGTTAGCGAGTTCTATAATGGCTGAGCCTGTTTCGTAGTAGTTGACGTTTGCAGAGTCATAGACTCTGAGCTGATGCTGGATATCAATCAGTGCGTTCTCCCATTCCGCCGATTTCCTTCGCCAAAGGTCTTCAGATATCTTCCCACTCAGCTTGTCCTCATACGCCCGATCCAGGAGCTTCTGAATGTGATCGTAGCGCTTTCTGAGTGAAGTCACCGCTTTGTCATGGTACTCTTGCCTGTCTCGCTGGCTTTCCAAGAGTGCCTTTCTGATATCGTCAGCGGCTTCTCTGCCGATGCGGACCTGCCTGACTACTTCGGCCAGAAGTTGACTAAGTCTCTCTTCTCTTACATAGGTATTGTCACACTTTCCTTTGAATTGGGTGCAGTGGTAGTAAACGTACTTTCCCTTCTTGACCTCTGGCGTCATGGCACAGCCACATTTGCCGCACTTCACCAGTCCAGCAAAGGCAATGTGTCGTTTGGTCTCTTTGGGGTGGTTTGCCTTGGCAAAGACCTCCTGAACCTGGTCGAAAAGCCTTTTCGTTATCAATGGTTCATGTTTCCCCAGGTGCCGTTTCCCTCTCCAGACAAACTCGCCATAGTAAATGGGGTTCCTGAGAATCCTGTGGATTCCGGCCTTGTTGATGGTCATCGAATTTCGCGAGAACAGTCCAGACTCTCTGGCCATGCTGGCGAGCTTCTCCAATGAGTATTCACCGGTAGCATACCACTCGAATAATCTCTTAATGAACGTGTCCTTAGAGGGATCAGGTTCAATGGTATGCGTCTCCTTATTGTTCCTATAACCGACTGGCGCTCTTGACGGCCACTCACCCTGCTCCGCTTTCTCAATCTGCCCCTTCTTGACTTCCTCTGATAGGTTGTCGATGTAGTTCTTGGCCATGAGGACCTTGATGCCGTGAAGGAATTTCTCTGAAGACTTTGACTCCCGTGATAGAATGAAGTTTTCTTTCACGAAGCGGATTTCAACCTCAATATCGTCGAGGGTCACCCAGTCCTTGATGTTACGGTAGAGCCTGTCAGTCTTCTCGACTAATATGAGCTTGCAGGTCGTGTTCTTTCGAAGATAAGACAGCATCTGATTGAACCCAGTTCGACCAGTTGCCTTGGCAGTTTCAACATCGACAAACTCCCCTGCTATCTGAAATCCGCTCTCACTCGCATACTTGCGGAGCAGCTTTAGTTGCGATGGGATTGAGAACCCTTCTTTCTCCTGTTCCTTGGATGAGACCCTGGCATAGATCAAGCAGTTCATCTCTTACGTCCCTTGGTTGACAAGAGCTTCTTAATGTGATAAGCCTGAATCTTGTTCGGATACTGGTGACCATTTAGCCAACGGTTGACCGTCACGAATGCCACGCCCAACATATCCGCCAGTTCAACCTGAGTAATCTTGTTCTCCAACCTAAACTCTTCAAGCTTTGTAATCAGGTCCTTCATAGTACTGCCACAGCGCAATATATCGACATATATCGGACTTGTCAAGAGCTGTTTTTTAGTTTTTCGAGCTGCCTTTGCATTTCTTCAATCATCTGATTACGGTCAGTCTCGCTCGGCTCAGCAGAGAAATCGATTCCCCGAATAACCTCTCCAACCCGGAAACTATCCAGCATTCCGTAGGTCATCATCGTGGTACCGACATGCTCGTGACCAAAGTTCTGGCTCACCGCTTTGATTTCCTCCGCATTGCGGCAGTGTTTCATGACCAGACTCACCGCCGTGTGGCGGAAGGAATGAGGATGATAGTACTCCAGACCTGCTTTGGCTGAATGCGACATGAGTATCATCCTGATGCTACCAGTGCCTCGCCAATAGACCGGCTCGACCTCTCGGGACACGAAAGTGAAGCCATCTTCTATCTGTTCCAATTTACTCCTTGGAAACAGTGGGTCGGTGGGAGCGAAAAGCTTTGTTCGTACAAGGTATTCTGCCCACTTGACTACGTATTCAACGAGCCTGTTGTCAAAGCGGAGCAAAACTGTTACAAATGATTTCCCGAATTTGGTGTCAACTCCTGCCTTGGGGTCTTGGTGAATTTCCAATTTCTCCGAATCGAAACAGCCGAGAGGCAGAGTGCTGACAGCTTTGTCTCTCATACCGCTCAGAAGCAAAAAGGCAATAAGAGCGCGATCCCTTTGGTCGATCTCGGTCTTGATCTCAATCGAATCCGCAAGCTCCCGTATGTACTCCAGGGATGGATATCGGACCTGCTTTGACGCCGTTGCTTCTCGTACTTTCTTCTTCTCAAGCGATAGGTACGAAACGCTGTCCACACTTATCTTCGATTTGTAACCTGGCTGACCTGATAGCCAAACGAAGAAGCCTTTGAGGTGACGCAAGTAGTGGTATACGGTAGTGGTCGAGATTGCCTTCCCTCTATGCATCCTTTTCTGTAGCCATTTCTTCAGCCCAACGGCCTTGTTTTGATTGAATCTACCGAAGTCCTCATGTTCGGTGAAGTCTTCATACAGCCAGATCGCTTTTTCAACGGCGCAAATCGTCAATTCCGCGAGACCCTTTGCCTCCTTCAGCCACTTGAAGTACTTTCTTTTTATCTTCTCATTTTTGCTATTCAATGACACTGTTTTTCATCTCCCTTGAAGTCAGTGTTTAAGGTAGCGCTGGAGTCCTCTCTTAATCCCATCCGTACTTGCTCTACCATCCGGGTCCAAAAGGAGCTTTTTACCTTGTTTCTCGTGCTGAATCGACTTAGTTTGCAGCGACAGGTATCACAAAGGCCTCTAATCAAAACGAGTACGTCATTCTTGCCTATTCTTCTGTTGGTGTCCACGATTCTGATCCCTTGTGGTAACGATGCTCTGGGCGTTTTGCAGCGGGGGCAGAAGAATTCATTCTCCTTAAGCCTGCATTTTCGTGCCTTTTGTCTATTGGACAGGAAGCGCTTGATCTCAATACCCAGGAACAGGAGCGGTTTGTCATTAGGTTCGATTGGAACCATTTCCTGTTTGTGCCAGGCCTGAACTGTGCGAACATGTACATTCAACAGAAGAGAAATCTCGGACATAGTGTAGCAGCGACGGGCTCTGATGAGACGGATGTTATAGGTTTTCTTCTTCCTCACCGCTGTGTTCCTTCTCCTGACAAGTTTTAAGAATAGCGAAATAGCTCGCCAAGGACTGTGATTCTCGCTCATAATCGTCTCGAGGAATCCTGCGACCGAGGAAATGTATAAACTGGTGGCGGTCTGTTGCGATGCGAAGCCTATGACTATCCGCATTCCCGATCCCAGAATCAGGCTGGCGTTCAATGTCAGACTCATTGACCATACATGTCATCACAAAGAAAAGCCTGCCCATAGCTCAGCTACAGACAGGCTCTTCTTGATACCGACAACTCGGCTCTTCAGATACCTTGTTGCTATTTCATTCTGTGTTTTTCTTTTACCTGCTCGTCGATATCCTGGATCGAGCCGTTTTGGATCGACACCGTAAATCGTGCCTCACCATAAAAGCCCTTTCGTAAAATCCGCGATAGAGTGCTGTCCACGATCTTCGCAAGCAGGCCTTTTTTCTTTGTATTGTTCTCAGAATCGGCTAATCTCATGTTTACGTACTTTACTAAAACCAGTTAACGTATATTTCAAAAAAAACTAAAGCTTTTTCAGTGCGACTCTCAGAACGTCCCCGATCTTGGTAGCTTCGTTGTCAAACTCCTCGTTAGTATGATTCTCTATCAACCCAAGACCCTGAAGCTTGATTGCCATACTTGTCTTTGATATGTTCCCAAAACGAAAGCACAGCGGAGCAGCTATCTGAATGCAGAAATGGCTGAAACTGGTCACATCGATTGGTATACTGGCACCGAATCGCTTTACCCAGTACCTTCGCCTCCCAATGTATCTGAACGGATGGGCTTGTTCATAACAGCATCGGAATTGAGCAACTACAAGGTTATCAGGCATGAATAGATTCGCTGAGAAAGTGTTCGCTTGAGTTTCCCTAATGTTGGTGTGCCTGCGGCCAAAAATGCTTTCCTGAGTGCAACGAAATGATTCAGATGCATCTACATGGAGCACACCATGTCCAAATTCGTGACCAAACGTGAATGGGTACCGGGGATCTACATTAGGCGGAGAGATTGAAGGGTCGATAAGTATGACTTTCTCTTTTGTTATGGTTTTCCCCAGCACTTTCATGTCCTCGTAAAAACCCAGATCGACCGACGTAACAACTTTATATTCAAAATGTGGGTAGAGAATTATCTCATACAAGTCTTTCAGGTTAAGGGTAAACTCATTTAGGTAACGCCACCCTTTCTCTCGGATATATTCCTGAATCAAGCTATATGTCAGTGCCTTGATTGAGTCTCTGGTGATTCTTCCTTTAATGGGTGTAGTGGCTTTCATTCGGATTTTTTGCGCCTCCCTTCTTGCACTCGATAGAGCCCGGCAGCCTTTTGGTACTTTTCCTCAAGGTTCATATCGAACCTTTGAACTTTGATATTCCTGGCACATTCCAGCATTTTCTTTGCATCATCACCAAGGATATCCGCCAGCATACAAATAAACTCCGGTCGTGGTATCTCGCCATACTGCTCGACGCGTGTAATGTATGCAGGGGAAACAGATTTTTGGCCCCTCGCCTGCAGCTTTTGAATAAGATCTCTGATTGTCCAACCTCTTGCCTGCCTCCTATCCCTCACCCTTTCTCCAAAAGTTTTTAAGTCACCACCTTGCCTCATTTTGCTCCTCTCATCTTTTTCATACTCCTAAAGGATATTTAGTAACATTAGTAAAATAAGTCAACTAAAATATGAAAAAAATCTCCAGTTGCAATGTGATTGTGTGACAATAGCTTAGCAGTCAAGTCAATTTGTGATCAGTACGGGTCAGGTCAATTCTGTACGTCAATCGCCTGTCAAGTCTGCTTTCTCACGGGAAAGCATAACCTCAATTGCGGTAAGCAATTTGTCGGGATCAAATAGCTTGGTGACATACATGACTGCCCCTTGTTCTGTTGTCCTTTGGCGATCCTGCTCAGACACGCTGGCAGTTAGAAAGATTGTCGGGATAGATCAGGCCTTTGGCGAATCTCGCAAACGCTCCGCCACTACGTGGCCATCACCGGCCGGCATTCCAATATCGAGTACGATCACGTCAGGCTGCTCATGAATTGCCATCTTGGTCGCCTCCACACCATCCATAGCGGAGACAACTTCGTAGCCATTGGCACGCAACCGCATACTGAGAGACCGAACGAGATCGGCCTCGTCATCGACAATTAGCATTTTCTGCTTCGTCATAATACTATCCTTCTTACCATCTTCAAAAAATATCGCTGACTCTCTCAGTGTGCGTACCTCTTATGACCGCTTTGCAATAGTTGCTCAACGGCCGCCACTAACTCCTCGGGTGCAAATGGTTTTGTAATGTACTTGGAGGCACCCGCTCCAACAGCAGTTTGGTAATCAGACTCAGTCGTGCTGGCTGTCAGAAAGATTATCGGAGTGAAAGCAGTCTCTGTAGAATCCCTTAGCCGCGTAGCAACACCGTGTCCATCCCTCTGTGGCATCCGGATGTCAAGAACAATCAAATCAGGCCGCTCCTTCATCGCAACCTCGACAGCCTGAACACCATCCATAGCTGTAACCACATCGTATCCGCTTGACTTCAAGCGCATACTAACTGTCTTAACAATATCCGGTTCGTCATCCACAACCAGTATTTTCCCCTTTGCCATAGCACATCCTCCTTTATCGGATCCAACGGTTAGCTTTCTATCAATTCTCGTTCTGCCGCCAAGGTGTCCCTCGTACCGCCGTGCAACAGACTAGCGACCATGTCAACCAAGGCTTTCAGATCGAATGGCTTGGCCAGGCAGTCGTCAGCACCGAGTTCTGCCATTTTTCTGAACTTCTCTGGCGTACCTGATATTACCATTACCTTGGTGGTGCCCCAACGAGGATTGCTTATTATTCGCCTTAGGACTTGTTCTCCGTCATAGCCAGGCATGTTGATGTCAAGAATGACAAGGTGCGGCTCAAATTCTTCAAACCGAAGGCAGGCTTTGTATCCCTCGTTGGCCAATTCGATCTTCAGGTTGAGGGAAGACGATTCCAGCGCCTGGGATATGAGTTCCAACACCTGTTCCTCGTCATCGACAATCAAAACGCGTTTCGCGAGGCTTTCAGCACGTAAAGGCAAGAATTGCCCTTTCATCTTCGCCATCCAGTCCTCAGGCGAGTCTTCAGCAGAGACCATACCCCCCCCAAGAGCAACCGGAATAGTCGCACCAAATTCGTTGGCTATGGATTGCTCGACGCGATGTCTCAGTGATTCTGCACCCGCCTTGTCAGTTTCCGCAACGATTACAAGTATCTTCTCAGATTCCAGAACAAGCGTCTCATCGTTCTTGCGGCGCAAAGTCTGTCGTACGCATTTCTCAATCTCCCGTAGACGGTCGATTTTGTCACCTGGATCATAGCCACTATCGCCCTGATCTGTGGCATCAAGCTTCAGCAATGTCACTGACAGTTCCTTACCTGTCGCTGTCGCCGCAGAGAGGCGGTCCTCGATGAAGGCGGTCAGCTCCCCGTCTTCAGTATACACTGGAATAGTGAAGGTAAAGGTGCTCCCTTCGCCGGGAGAGCTTTTCAAACTGATTTCTCCACCATGTAGCTCGACGATGTTCTTGGCAATGGCCAGCCCCAGACCGGTGCCCTTTGCACCCGGACCCGGTTGACGGTCGAGCTGAGTAAACTTGTCAAAGACGCACTCCTGGTCCTCCTCACTGATACCGACGCCTGTGTCCTCAATCTGGAAGGTGACGTATTGAGCGGCTGTGTCTGGAACATAGTCTCTAATCGTAATAGCCCCACCCTCAGGGGTGAACTTGTAAGCATTGGCAACCAGATTAACTAGCACCTGTGTCAGCTTGCCAGGATCACACAAAACAGGTGGGAGGTTCTCAGATATTTGCAGTTCGAGTCGTTGATACTTCGTTTGGCATCGGGACAGAAAGTCGTGGTGGCAATTACCAAGAAGGGCTGCAACGTCGATCTTCGAGCGCCGGATTCTCACTCTCCCTGAGTCAAGGCGCTGCAGGTCGAGGATGTCGTTTATCAGATTGGCAAGGCGATTACAGTTCTGGAGAGCGGATTCAAGGCACTCTTTCTGGTCAGAAGTGACGGGCCCTGCGATGCCATCATGGAGCAACCCGACATATTCCTTGATTATCGTAAGCGGCGTGCGTAACTCGTGAGAAGCAATGGAAAGAAACTCGGATTTCGCCTTGTCCAGTTCCTTAAGCTTGGCGTTTGAACGGGCGAGTACCTCTGCCACGCGCTTATTTTCCTCGTGAAGCTTCATCGCCTCGATGTGAAGCACTGTTGACTCGGGATCGCTGCCGATTATCGCATCTACCTGGCCTTCCCTAATGGCACTGAAATACTCATTCAACCGATCATATTCCGCTTGAAGCTTTGTCAACACTCTCTTGTGCTCTATGGAACAGACAAGCATGCCTGCCAACGTGCCCGGACGGATTTCCGTCTTGATCAGATAGTTTTGCATGCCTAAATGCAAAAGACTGGTTACCAGCGACGGATCGTCGGACGATGTCAATACAACTACCGGCGTTTCAGGCGCCACCTTGCTTATCTGTGCCAATGTATCAATTCCGTTACTGTCGGGCAGCTCCAGGTCCAGAAGGACAGCGTCTATGCCCCCCTCGGAAAGCCACCTGACAGCTTCGTTGGGCTGGGCAACGCGTACGACATTGAATCCCGGCTGTGGCGCCTTGGCCAGAGCATCCCTTATGAGCTCCGCAACAATCGGGCTATTTTCAACCAATAGTATTGTTGACATACCCGTCTGCCCTCCGTTCAACACCTGTTGAAGCCTCCAATCATGGTCTGATGCACCCCTGTTACAGGGAAGTTGTTCATACAGCCACCTTTTCTTGTTCAAACATTCCTTCCAGCCTCTCTGTCTCGACTGTAACAATATGTGTTGGGGTTCCGGCAAGGATGCCCCCGACGTTCACAAAAGGTCTCCCGATGTGCATGCCCTTGTCATCGATCTCGTACTGCCTGATGCTCTTGTCGTGCCAGGAACCCCGCATCTTCAGGACCGTGATTCCGCGCTCCATCTTGCCCATGAGTTCCACGTAGCGCATCAAGATGATCGTGTCAGTGATTGTTGAAATGTGGGCTTCGGTGACGGAAGTGCCCCCCATCAGGGACGCCGTGGTGGCGGTAAACAACCCCGCAGTTTCCCGCGCTTTGATGAAAGAGGTCAGAGCGATGACGAACTCCCGGAAGGACTTGCCGGCGGACACCCGTTCAAGCGCCGAAAGGCTGTCTACCGCAATGCGGCTGGGGTTAAAGCTCTCGATTTCCTTTCTCATGAGCAGCAGGTGATCTTCCAGACCAAGACTCTCGGGATACGCGCACACTATCTTCAGTAACCCTTCTTCTTCCCACTTGAGAAAACCCTTGTTCCAGCCGATAGCATTGCGTAAGAGTTGCTCCCGGGACTCTTCGAAGGCAAACACCAATGTCTTTTCGCCGCGCCGGCTCCCGTCATCCAGAAAGGTCGTGACCGTGAGGGTCTTACCGCACCCGGTTGCTCCGCTCGCCAGGATTATCGAGTCGCGGAAGAATCCGCCGCCGCACATGTTGTCCAGGTCGTCGTTACCGGTGCTGATCCGCTCGGTCGAAGACTTCTGTGTGAGTTCCATAGCTGACAACGGCAGGACTTCAATACCTTGACCGGATATTGTGAAAGGGAACTCTCCCTTTTGGTGCGGCGCTCCCCGGTATTTCAGTATCTCAATGGTCCGCCGCCGTTTTTCTTCCGACAGGATATTACGCAGTATGATGACATTGTCGGCCACGAACTCCTCCACACCGTAGCGCGCGATATCGCCATATTCTTGTGTCCGTTCCGCTGTGATCAGGGAGGTTACGCCCATCTTCTTTAACCCGGCAGCAAGCCGGAACAGTTCGCGCCGGACCAGCCCAGAATCGGTAAACTGCGAGAAGATCGCGCTGACTGAGTCGATGCTGACCCGCCTGGCATTAACCTTCTTTACAGCGTTCTCGACCCGAGCCAGCAGCGCTGAGAAGTCGTAGTCTCCTGCCTCGATCATATTGCCATCTGGTTCCGGTGAGACGTCCACTATTGCCAACTTTCCGTTTTTCTCAAAGCTCTCTAAGTCCCAGCCGAACGATTTCACGTTGCGTCTGATGTCTTTCGGAGTTTCCTCAAAGGTTACGAAAACTCCGCCCATGTCTTGCTGCTTTATGGCATGAACGAGGTATTGAAGAGCCAGAATAGTCTTGGCGCTACCCGATGTGCCGGAAACCAGCGTCGGCCGTCCTTCGGGTAGGCCGCCCTGCGAAATCAGATCGAACCCTGGTATACCCGATGCGATCTTGGAAACAGCTCCCTCAGAGGTCTGCTGAGTAGTTCTTGTATCCATCACACTTTCTCCTCTATCTTGCTGACCAATTCCAGCCCTAACAGAACCTTGTCGCGGTCGGACAAGTCCCCGATGATTTTGCGAATCGGGCCCGGGAGATGCTTGACCAGGGTTGGAGTTGCTATAATCTTGTCCTCCTCAGCCAGTTGCGGTTCCTTGAGAACATCGATGACTCTGATCTCGTACTGACCTTCCAACAGCTCTTCGCAAATCCGTTGCAGGTTTTCGAGCGCCCGCGCCGAGTTGGGCGTCTGCGAGGTCACGTACAACTTTAATACGTATTGCATAACTCACCTCTCAATTAATGGTTTCTCTATACGTGATGTTCTTGTTCTCATGCGATAATAGTCAGTCAGATAGCCCATGACCTCCAGGGCCAGCAACCGTCCTTCCACAGTGTAGACCTTAGCGCGTTTCGGGGGAACGTCCTGGCATTTGGCAGCCACTACGCGGGTGTGGAGGTCAATCACATCGCGCGGACCGACCCCAAGATCCCCGAGACGATCCGCAAGGACACTGATTTCCCGGCGCGGTGGAGAATCATTAAGGCCGACAGCCTTCAGATAACTTTCCAGCAGCAACCCGTACTCAGTCTGTATAGCAGTGAAGCTCTCCAAATCCCTTTCGCGCAGGGAACCCACGCCGGCGATGCCGGCAGTGATGGAGCTCTCGTCCCACCCTGTCAGTGTCTTTTGTGCCGCCAGAGCCTGCCGCAGCTCCTGAATCTCTCTCTCCCGCTCCCGCTCCCGCTCGGTGATGTCGCGCATAACAACGGTGAATATGCGAGGACTGTCAGGCTTCACGACGGTGGGCGTAATAGAGATCCCACAGTCGAACTCCTCGCCGTTTGCTCTTCGGGCGCGGATTTCGCGTATCGTGTTCATCGCTCCTCCTTTGCGCTACCAAGACGCGGCGCGGCCCCTTCGAAGCTGAGTGAGACCGATTCATGCAAAAGCCGGTTCACGTCCATGCCGGGGAGCTCACTCTCGCGGTAGCCGAAAAGTTCGGACGCAGCTCTGTTGGCGGAACGAATGACGCCACGCTCGTCTACCGTTAGTATCGCGTCTCCGACACTATTCAGGACGGCTGCTAGCAGGGCGCTACTGGAGTCCAACTCGCGCGTACGCTCAGCCACTCTGCATTCTAATTCCTTGTTGAAGCGCTTCATTTGATCTTCCGCGCGCCTGCGTTCCGTAATGTCGCGAATAACCACCGTAAACAAAGGAAACCGGCCCTGGGTCGGCACGACACACCTGATCGCCACCTCGCAATCAAAGCTCTTACCGGCCTTCGTCAAGGCA
>Ga0315543_1004816_pt1 | contig 10953 bp, 9 predicted proteins | sample SalMarSW160210MG_2_FD_203098 | JGI IMG/M metagenome (GOLD analysis project Ga0315543, IMG submission 203098) | Salt marsh sediment microbial communities from the Plum Island Ecosystem LTER, Massachusetts, United States - Salt Marsh Sediment SW1601-210 ...
AAAAAGACAGGATGTGGTACAATAATGAGATTATGCAAATTAACCGTAAAAATACCGGTTGGTGGTGGTCTGCGGGATAAATTCCGGCAGGTAAGCGGTAGTTTGCTGTAAAAAATTGTTAGATATGTGGAAAACGCAGCCTGTTGGAGAAGGTCGGCTGCGTTTTTTTTATTTGTATTTTCGAGCGTTTGCGAATAGAAATTACGATAATAGGTTCGGGATATGGACAATTATAGACAAATAATAGCTGATGCGAAGCCGGGACAAATCGTTCCAATCGTCAAAGAGATGGCTCTGGCTGAGCCGGTGGATTTCTTTGCGAAGTTAAGCGACTATGGCCGGGCCAAAAACTGCGCCTTATTCGAGGCGAGCGACTATCTGGCGGAAAATGCGCTGAGTTTCGGCACGGCAAGACCGGCCCTTTACCTCACGGGCACCGGCAATGAATTTACTATCAAGGCGCTGAGTAATACCGGTAGACGCATGATAGAATATCTGGCCACTCAGGAAGAAAGGTTTGCCTTTTGTGAATCGGTCGAATTTATCCGCCTCCCGTCAGGGATGGCCAAGTCCATTACGCCTGGCGGATTTGGCCCGGAAGAGATTACCGGCCGAATTCAACAGGCAGAAAAAATAGTTGATGAGCAGACCCGCCTGAAAAGCACAAATCAAATGGATGTATTGCGGGCCGTAGCGTTTGCCTTTACTCTGGCAAGCAAGCCATTCCGCGTAACCTGTGGTTTGTTAGGCGCTTTAAGCTATGATTTCATAGACCAGTTTGAGAAACTTCCTCCCAATGAAGTTGACCAGCTCGGCAATCCCGATTACGAACTTTATTTTGCTGATAATATCTTTCTGTGCGACCACCAGCAAGGCAAAAGCTACGTTATTGTCAATTGCGTCATAACCGACGGCGACCGTGATGCTATAGTCGCTGATGTGCAGGAATGCTTCGATTATTACTTCAACATTGCAAAGCTTGAAGTGCCGAAAGGCAGGCGGTTTACCGGCCCGTTGCCGGATGCCTCAACCGATACCAATCAGGCCGACTATGAAAATATGGTTAAATCTGCCAAGAAGCACATTATCGACGGTGACATCTTTCAGGTAGTTTTGAGCAGGACCAAGATTGAGCCATGTCCGGATGAGCCGCTGGATGTTTATAAACGGCTGAGGGTTTTGAATCCTTCGCCGTATATGTTTTATCTAAACACTCCCAATACGATACTGATGGGTTCCAGCCCGGAATTGAATTTGCGGGTAAGCGGAGCTGAGCCGCGAGGTGTGGAGATAAGGCCCATAGCCGGCACAAAGCCCAGAGGCCGAATCGGCGGGCAAATCGATGAAGATACTGATTTCAGATATGAGGCGGAACTGAAACTCGACCGTAAGGAATTAGCCGAGCATATGATGCTGGTTGACTTGGCAAGAAATGATATAGCCCGTGTGGCAGAACCCGGCAGCAGGGTCGTTACAGAACTGCTGATAGCCGAGAAATACGAATCGGTCCAGCATTTAGTCAGCAATGTAAAAGGAACGCTTGCACAAAATCTCGATGCTCTAAGTGCATATCTGGCCACGATGAATATGGGAACGCTCACAGGGGCGCCGAAGATTGAGGCAATGAAAATAATCCGTCAGTTTGAAAGGACCAAACGCGGCTATTACGGCGGGGCTGTTTGCTATCTGACCGTGGACGGCCAGTTCGATAGCTGTATCACCATAAGGAGCCTGCAGGTCAGGGACCATTTAGCTTATATCCGTGTCGGTGCCGGCATCGTACATGACAGCGTTCCGAAGACTGAATTCGAGGAGACCGAACACAAAGCCAGCTCCTGCTTGCGTGCAATTCGCGGGAAGTGATAGTATGAAAAGAAAAATTTTGTTCATCGATAATTTTGACTCGTTCACGTACAATCTCGTGGATGATTTCTGTAAGCGTGATTGTGATGCGAAGGTTTACCGGGCAGATACGGAGCTTGATGAGCTTAAACGGGTGGTAGAGGAGTTTAAGCCGGACTTGCTTGTGATTTCACCCGGGCCTGGAACGCCGGATACTGCTGGTGTCTCGCTCTCTGCGGTGGATTATTTCAAGGACAAATTGCCTATATTTGGTGTCTGCCTTGGTCATCAGGTAATAACGCAGTATTTCGGCGGTAAAATCAGCCATGCTCCCGTGCCGATGCACGGCAAACCCTCAAGGGTAACGCATAATGAAAAAGGCTTATTTGCCGGCGTTGAAAATCCGCTGCAGGCCGGACGCTATCACAGTCTATGTTGCTATACGCAGGAGCTTCCTGACTGCCTGGAGAAAACCGCTGAATTCGAAGGCATTACTATGGGTATCGAGCACAAAGAGCTTCCTATATTCGGTGTGCAGTTTCATCCTGAAAGCATTTTGACTCCTGCAGGTGGAAAGATAATCGAAAATATCTTGTCAATCGCAAAAGAACGAAAAAAGAAGGATTGAGTATGGCGGCAATAACACGATATCTCGAAATCATTTTGGATGGCAGCGACTTGACATTCGAACAGGCGAAAGAACTACTGGATATTGTTTTCGAAGGTGAAGTTTCAGAAGTTCAAATTGCTGCTTTTTTAGCAATGATGAGAATGAAGCGGGCAACATCCTCCGAGATTGCCGGGCTTGCAAAATCCCTGCGAGACCATGCCGTACCGGTTAAGGTTGACATAGACAATCTTATAGATACCTGCGGCACAGGTGGAGCGACCGTGAAAACATTCAATATCTCCACCGCTGCCGCAATTGTAGCGGCCGGTGCAGGAGCTTATGTAGCAAAGCACGGCAACAGAGGTATCACAAGCAGATGTGGTTCCGCCGATGTTTTAGAGGAGCTTGGTGTGAATATTGCCCCGGGACCGGATATCGTGGCTGAATGTATTAAGCAGGCGCATATCGGTTTTATGTTCGCACCGAAATTTCATCCTGCTATGAGATTCGTTCAGCCGATTCGCAAGAGCCTGGATTTCAGAACCGCCTTTAATATTCTGGGGCCGTTAGCCAATCCTGCCGGTGCAACTGCGCAGGTTATGGGCGTCGCGGAAGAAGCGCTGCTGGACAGGATTATCGAGACCCTTAAGATTCTCGGTGCAAAAAGGGCAATGGTTGTCCACGGCCAGGGCATGGATGAGATAAGTATTTCGGGCAAAACTCAGATTCGACAGCTTATAAACGACAAAATCACCTCGATGGAAATGGACCCTGCTGATTTTGGCATCTCCGGCGCTTCAATAGATGAGCTTAAAACCGGTGACGCAATAACAAACGCTGGTATAATTCGTGATATTTTGAATAGTAAGGAAAAAGGCCCGCGCAAAGATATTGTTGTTCTCAATGCTGCAGCAGCGATAATCGTAGCGGGCTTAGCTGATAATTTCGAAACTGCAATCAAGTCAGCCGAGGCCTCGGTCAGCGATGGCAGGGCGTTGGCTTGTCTGGAAAAATTAATTGAAATTTCTAATAAAATGTAATCTAAAGTAAAAAAACGAGTCACGGGCGACGAGAGACGAGAGACGATTTATGCTGATAGTTAAAGTTAAAATTTGCGGCCTTACCAATTACGATGATGCTATTGCAGCGGTCGAAATGGGTGCGGACTTGCTGGGATTTAATTTTTATCCGAAAAGCCCGAGATTTATAACGCCGGAAAATGCAGCTCAGATAATAAATAAGCTGCCTGGTTTTGTGAATGTTGCCGGTGTGTTTGTCAATGCGTCGTTTAATGAAATCCTGGAGGTGATAAGACAATGTCAGTTGAACTGGGTTCAATTGCATGGTGATGAAAGCCCGCAGTTTTGCCGGGACTTTCTTTCTCTTAATGTGAGAACTATGAAGGCCATACGGGTAAGAGACGAAAAAGACATCGAAAAGGCAAATGATTTTTTCACCGACGCTATCTTGTTGGATGCTTTTGATCCTGAGAAATACGGCGGCACAGGGCTGACCTTTGACTGGAATGTCATAGGGCACATCGGCAAGCGCATTTTTTTGGCTGGCGGGATAAATCCTGAAAACGCGGCCGAGGCGGTCAAACTTGGAGTTTATGGGATTGATGTCTGCAGCGGTGTTGAAGCCGAGCCGGGTAAAAAAGACCATAAAAAGATGAAGAAACTATTTGAGAATATACAACATTTAAGAGGATAATCCGCCGAAGGCGGATAAAAGCCACAGAGGTCACAGAGAACACAGAGGTAAAGTAAAAAAGAAAAAAATAAGAAGGAAAATCCAATGAAACGAATACTGTTTTTTATAGTGTGCATTTCTTTGATATCTGCGTTTGCCAAAGCGGATGTATCAGACAAGAATGCCCAATTGCTTCAAGCCGCACAAGATGGCAACCTGCCAGCCGTGCGAACCCTTCTGGCTGACGGTGCCGATGTCGATGCGAAAGACACCACCAACGGAGCAACTGCTCTTATATGGTTGGCGCAGAACGGCCATACAGAAATTGTCGAATTCCTTCTTGAAAAAGGAGCTAATGCCAATGCTAAAACAAATACCTACGGCGCAACCGCCATGTTTATGGCGACACAGCAACGCCATACGGAAATCGTTAAGCTTCTTCTGACAAAGGGTGCTGAGGTTAATGCCAATACCAACAATGGCGCAACGGCCTTGATGATAGCGGCGTACAATGGCCATATGGAAACCTTTAAGCTCCTTTTGGAAAATGGTGCTGAGGTCAATGCTAAGGATAACGATGGCGCAACGTCCTTAATGATGGCGGTACAGGAGGGCCATACAGAAGTTGTCAATCTACTTCTGGAAAAGGGCGCTGATGTTAATGCGAAGGATAACGATGGTGGAATGGCCCTGATAATGGCGGCGGAGAAAGGCCGTACAGAAATCGTCAAGCTCCTTTTAGAAAAGGGTGCTGATGTCAATTCGAAAACCAACGACGGCAGCACAGCATTGTTCCAAGCGGCGTTCTACGGTCATGCGGATATCGTAAAACTTCTTCTGGAAAAAGGTGCTGATGTCAATGCGAAAAGAATCAATGATAGCGTAACGGCACTAATAGTATCATCAGAACACGGTTACCTGGAGATTGTCAAGTTTCTAATAGAAAATGGTGCTAAGGTTAATTTTAGGGCTAACAACGGCTTTGGGGCACTGCAATGGGCAGTTTTGAACAGCCATACAGAAATCGTAAAGCTACTTTTGGCAAAAGGCGCTGAGGTCAATGCAGCTATCAACGGCGAAACTGTCTTGATATTGGCAGCGCAAAACGGCCGCACGGAAATCGTAAAGCTCCTTTTGGAAAGAGGTGCTGAAGTCGATGCAAAAACCAACGATGGCAGCACGGCATTCCTCAATGCGGCGTTCTACGGTCATACGGAGGTCGTAAAACTTCTTCTGGAAAAAGGCCCTGATATCAATGCGAAGAGAACCAGCGATGGCAAAACGGCCCTGATGGGAGCTTCGAACGGCGGACATGCAGGGGTCGTTAAGCTCCTGCTGGAAAACGGTGCTGACGTTAATGCTAGGGATAGTATCGGCAAAACAGCCTTGATGGAAGCAGCGGAGGGCGATCTGGGAATCGCCGAATTCTTAGGAAAAGAGGGATTTAAAGACTTGAGGGTAGCACGGCATAACAATTATGCGAAAATCGTAAAGCTACTACTGGAAAAAGATGCTGATGTCAATGCCAAGACTAATCACGGTTTAACGGCTTTAGGGGTAGCAAAAAAGAGAGGTCACACAGACATAGTAAAACTGCTTGAAAAAGCCGGCGCAAAGGAATAACGAAGGAAAAATATGATGCTTGATGCTGGATGCTCGATACGTGAAGACACGGCTAGGATGGCCGCGCCACGTATCAAGCATCGAGAAATGAGGAACGAGAAATGAAATATAAGGGCAGATTCGGAGATTATGGTGGTTTCTATGTGCCGGAAGTTTTGATACCGGTATTGCAAGAATTGGAAGAGGCGTTTTATCGTTTCTACGAAGATGATAAGTTTGTGGCTGAACTTGCGCAGCTTTCGAAGGATTATGCCGGAAGGCCAAGCCCACTTTATTATGCGAAAAGATTCAGCGACTATGTCGGTTTTAAGGTGTACCTGAAGCGCGAAGACCTTTTGCACGGCGGAGCGCATAAGGTCAACAATACGCTGGGCCAGGGCCTTTTAGCCAAATATATGGGTAAAACGAAACTCATTGCTGAAACCGGTGCGGGTCAGCACGGCCTGGCTACGGCAATGATAGGGGCCTTGTTTGGGATGGAGACAAAAATATTTATGGGTGTAACCGATATTGAGCGGCAAAGCGTCAACGTTCATAAGATGAAACTGTGCGGAGCAGAAGTTGTGCCCATCGAAGGTGGAACAGGGACACTCAAAGACGCTATCAACGATGCCCTTCGTTACTGGACGGCTCACGTTACCGATACATTTTACCTTTTCGGCTCGACCTGTGGCCCGCATCCGTATCCTACGATAGTCAGACACTTCCAAACTTGTATCGGCAAAGAAACGAAGCAACAGTGCCTTGACCAAATTGGAAGGTTGCCGGATATGATTGTTGCCTGTGTGGGTGGCGGCAGTAATGCTATAGGCATCTTTTCCGCTTTTCTGGACGATAAAGATGTGAAGCTAATCGGTGTTGAAGCCGGCGGCAGGAGTCTGGCCAGCGGCAAACACGCTGCAACACTGGTAGCCGGCCGAGTGGGTATCCTGCACGGGGCAAAATCCTATCTGCTGCAGGATGCGGAAGGACAGGTTTACGAGACGGAATCGGTAAGTGCAGGATTGGATTATCCGGCTGTCGGGCCGGAACACTGTCTTCTGAAAGATACAGGCAGAGCTGAATACGTTGCTGCAGAAGATGCCGAGGTACTCGATGCATTTGAGCTGCTGAGCAAAAGCGAAGGAATACTGCCGGCTCTGGAAAGTGCACATGCCCTGGCCTATCTGATGGGCCTGAAAAATCAGTTAGAAGCGGATACCATCGCAGTGGTAAATCTCTCCGGCAGAGGTGATAAGGATGTTTCGATTGTAGAAAAGCACAGGCCGCTTGAAAAATGATTAATGTTCATTGAAATGATTAAGGTATATAACTAATGAAAACATACAGCCAGGTTTTTTCTGAGTTGGCAAAACAAAAAAAAGCGGCATTGATACCTTTTTTTGTAATTGGCGACCCGGATTTTGACACAAGTCTTGAGATTCTAAAAGCGGCTATCGATTCGGGTGCTGATATTCTGGAATTAGGTGTTCCTTTCTCTGACCCAATAGCGGATGGGCCCACAATCCAAAAGGCCGATATTCGCGCCAGGAAAAGTGGGATGACCGTTGCGAAAGCCCGGGATTTTATCCGGAAAGTCAAGGATTACAAGGATATTCCGATTGGCCTGTTGATATATTACAATCTTGTTTATCAGTATGGAGTGGCGCAGTTTTTCAGCGATTTCCATCAGGCCGGTGTTAACAGCATTCTGATTGCTGACTTGAGCATCGATGATGCGGATGAAATATATTCACCTGCTATATCGGCGGGTCTTGATACTGTCTTTATAATTACACCGAATACTGACCCGGAAAGGATGAAAGTTATAGCGTCTAAAACCACCGGCTTTATTTACGCTGTCTCGCTGTTAGGTGTTACCGGAAGCCGTGATAAACTATCCGATACGGTTGAGGAGTTGGTGGGTAAATTGAAAAGACTCACGAACGTACCGGTTTGCGTAGGTTTTGGAATCAGCAAACCCGAACATGCAGCAGCGATCGCCCGTGCAGGTGCGGACGGTGTTATAATCGGCTCAAAAATAGTGGATTTGATTGAGAATAATTTAGGCAACAGAGATAAAATAATTGGTGATATTGCAACGTTTCTAACCGAGATAAAAGTAACGCTTGAGCGTCTACAGTGATTAATGCAAAACCAGCGTATCCCGGGCCGCTATAGACATGCTTCATTAGATAACAAATATTCTTATTTTTTCTGACTTGTATATAAAAAAGGCGGACCATAACAGGGAGGTTTTAAAATAGCTCAGTTAAAGAAACAACTTGGCTGCCTTGATGTATTTGCTGTGGCAACAGGGGCAATGATAAGTTCGGGCTTATTTATCCTGCCTGCCATTGCTTTCACAAAAGCAGGTCCCGCAGTAATCTTATCCTATTTATTCGCCTCGATTTTGATAGTTCCCAGTATATTCAGCAAAGCCGAGCTGGCCACGGCGATGCCGAGAGCAGGCGGGACATACTTCTATGTCGAGCGCAGTTTGGGCTCTATATGGGGTCTGTTCGGCGGATTTGCAAATTGGTTTTCGCTGGCATTGAAGAGCGCCTTTGCTGTTGTCGGAATGGCCGTTCTCATCGAGGCAATGGTAGAAATGCAAATGGTCCAGTGGCATCTAAAGGCGATAGCTGTTTTTTGTTGTTTTGGTTTTATGATACTGAATATTGTCAGTGTCAGGCAAACAAGCAGAATTCAGGTTCTGCTTGTTGGGATACTGTTAGTGATACTTGCCTTGTTTGTGTTTTTCGGTGCCGGAGCTGTCACTGCTGTTCGATACAAGGGATTTTTAGAGAAAGGTTGGCTGGCGGTCTTTGCAACTGCCGGATTGGTTTTTATAAGCTTCGGAGGTCTGACAAAAGCTGCCAGCATCGCAGAAGAAGTAAAACAACCCGGCAGAAATCTACCTTTGGGTATGCTCCTGGCCTGGTTTGTAGTAACGCTGTTTTACATCGCCGTAATTACAATTACAGTAGGCCTCGTCGATGGCCAGCAATTGCGTTCAACTATGATGCCGATATCCTTGGCCGCCGGTAAATTTATGGGTCAGCCGGGTTTTGCACTGCTTGGTCTTGCTGCGATAGCCGCTTTTGTTACTACCGCAAATGGCGGTTTACTTGCTGCCTCACGGTCACCTATGGCTATGAGCAGAGACCAGTTGCTGCCGCCGCTTTTGTCTCGGGTCAACGACCGCTTTAAGACGCCCCATATCAGTATCCTGCTCACAGGTGCATTTATGATAACTGCGATAGTTTTTCTTGATATTGAATCGCTGGTAAAGACGGCCTCCACTTTAATGCTGATTCTTTTTATCCTTGTTAACGCCAGTGTCATTATAATGCGTGAGAGCAGAATACAAAGCTACCGCCCTCAGTTCAAATCGCCGTTATATCCATACATTAACATCTTTGCTATTATCGCTTACAGTGCTCTTATCATCGATATGGGGAAAATCCCGCTGCTCATTTCCGCCGGATTTGTCGCCTTAAGCATAGCGTGGTTTTGGCTTTATGTCTCCAAACGCGTAAGCAGAGCTTCTGCGGCTATGCACATCGTAGAACGCGTTACGGACAGGCAGCTAAAAACTGTCACCCTTGAAAAAGAGCTCCGAGACATTTTGCTCGAGCGCGACAATATAATCGAGGATAGATTCGACCACCTTATAAGAGACTGTATTATCCTGGATATTCAGGGTAAAAGCACTGCTGAAAATGTCTTTCGCCAGGCTTCGAGAATATTGGAAAAGAGATTGGACATAAGCGAATACGTTCTCATTGAGAAATTTCTCCATCGTGAAGCCGAGGGTGGCACAGTAGTCCAGCCGGGCTTTGCTATTCCGCACATAGTAGTCGAAGGCGAAAATAAATTCGATATTTTACTTATCCGTGCACATGATGGCATCAACTTCCCGCACGCACCGGACCCCGTAAGGATAATGTTCATCCTGGCAGGCAGCCAGGACGAGAGAAATTATCACCTAAGGGCCTTGATGGCTATAGCTCAGATTGCTCAGGAAAAAGACTTTGAAAAGCGATGGCTCACCGCCCGAGACACTGAGGCGATAAGGAATCTCATTCTCCTGTCAACGCGAAGAAGAGATGCTAAAGTGTAGGGTATGCGCTGTATACCATTATCCTAAATACAACGAGGCCTATACCGAACTAATCGGTATAGGCCCCGAATCGATTCAAAACCATTGGTTAACCAATCCCTTTGATGCAAATCAGCTTTTCCTTCGCCGCAGCAGTGCTAATCCACCTAAACCAAGCAGGCAAATCGTAGCCGGCTCAGGGATGGGCGCGATTGTAAGTATCGCTTCAATGGCGGCATCACCACCCGGTGTTTGCGCAAATGTTCCATAGTTTGGAATCAGCGTACCCCACCCTTGGTCGTCAAATACAAGGGCAGGAACATTATCGTCGCCTTGGTTCATACATGTATCTGCAAACCAGATTCTATAAGGAACGCCAGCTTGAGCGTCCAGGTCACCTAGAATGTTGTTGTTTTCATCGGTGTCCACATAAACGTCTGCTGTAAAACTAAATGTTCCAATGTCGGCTCCGCCGGGACGCAAGTACAGGTCTGGATCTGTCGTGTACCAAACCACAATTTTCCCTGCCCCATATCCTGTATCCCACGGGTTATCGACTATTGTCACATCCCAACCTGATGCTGTGGTGGCATACATCGGCTTGTCCGGGTCAGCTAGGAGGATTTCGCCCCAGCTCCTCGCTCCGGGGTCTCCATGAAGCCATGTTGAGAAAGACCCTAAACCTTCGTTCTCTCCGAGGCCGAAAAGCCAGTTGAAGTAGGTGTCGGTGCTTCCTCGTTGTGTAGTCCCTGCGTCCAGGTAATCTGCGAATGTCTGATACCAATCAGTAGCCCAGACCTTATGCACACGCCGGGCATTGTCTTGCGTTGCCTTTAACCCTGTGAAACCCGCATTGTACAGGTCCACTATATCATTTGGATTGAATTGGAAGGTCAAGTATTCTGCCTTGGCCGTGATGCCCGAAACCATAATTACTCCTGCTACTGCACAAATAATTAGTAAATTTTTCATCATTTGGTTCCTCCAAAACCATTTCATAATTTTAGCGCACATAATACTCCTATTATCTTAGTGCACATATTCTCTTTGAGCAGAAAGACGTGTGGAACTTCCGTGCAGCCCTTCACACTACCCTATCCAT
>Ga0315543_1004817_pt1 | contig 10950 bp, 11 predicted proteins | sample SalMarSW160210MG_2_FD_203098 | JGI IMG/M metagenome (GOLD analysis project Ga0315543, IMG submission 203098) | Salt marsh sediment microbial communities from the Plum Island Ecosystem LTER, Massachusetts, United States - Salt Marsh Sediment SW1601-210 ...
AATTTATCCTTATCGATTATCGTTAAACCGATTTTGAAATCAAGAAAATTATTTCTAAAAATTTTGCGCCAGTGACAGTTCCGCAGCCGTTTTTGTCACTGGGCGGATTTTTTTGATGGTAATTTGCTAAAAGTATGCTATCGTATGAAAAATTAAGTAACGGTTGAAAGCTTTTTCAGGGATGATAATGGCTGAAAAAATAGCATACATATTTCCCGGCCAGGGCGCTCAGATAGTGGGTATGGGAAAGGATTTTTACGACAGCGAGCCTGCGGCAAAGCAGATTTTTGATAAAGCAGATGAAATACTTGACTTCAGCCTTTCCAAAACCTGTTTTGAAGGACCCCAGGATGAGCTTAACTCGACGACCATGTCTCAGCCTGCTATTTTCGTAACATCAGTTGCCATTCTCGATTGTCTCAAGGCAAAAGGGACGATTAAACATCCTGATGTAACCGCAGGCTTGAGTCTGGGTGAATATACTGCACTTTACGCAGCAGGCTGTTTTAGTTTTGAAGATGGCCTTAAACTCGTCCAGAAGCGAAGCCAGGCTATGCAAGCCGCTGCTGACGCGGCAGGCGGCTCTATGGTCAGCATAATCGGGCTTGACGCACCTGCCGTTGAGAAACTTTGCGCCGAAGCCGCGCAGGGCGAGGTCCTGAATTGTGCTAATTTTAATTGCCCCGGCCAGATTGTCATTACAGGTGATATAGAGGCCTGTAAAAGGGCTGTAAATCTCGCTGAAAAGTACGGGGCGATAAAGGCCATTGAGCTCAAAGTTGCAGGGGCATTTCATTGTGAAATGATGAAACCTGCCGCTCAGGAGCTTAAAACAGCACTCCAGCAGTGCAAAATTAACGATATCGGAAATATAACTGTTGTATCTAATGTGGATGCAGAATATTATAAAACTAAAGAGCAAATCGCACAGGGGCTGGCTAAGCAGCTTACTGGTGCGGTCCTTTGGCAAAAGTGTATGGAACGACTTTTAGCTGATGGCGTTACCAAATTTTATGAAGTAGGGCCCAATAAGGTCTTGATGGGCCTTATGCGAAGAATCAATCGCAAGGCGGAAGTTATAAATATTAGTAGTTTAGATAATCTCAAAATATAAGAATCAGAGCCGCGAATGTAAATGAGCGGTATTTTGGAGAATTACAAAAATGGCGGATGAAAAGAGACTTGCGGTAGTTACAGGTGCGGCAAGAGGTATCGGCAGGGCGATTGTGCTTGAGCTTCTAAGGCAGGATAGGCTCGTTGCAGGCCTTGATATAAATGCCGACCAGCTCGCAGAGCTGCAAAAGGTCGTTGCCGATGCCGGCTATAGCGTTATTACCAAATGCATTGATATTACAAAAACCGACCAGTTAAATGATTGCATAGAGGAGCTGGCTAAGCAGCATGGCGGGATAGGCATTCTCGTAAATAACGCAGGTATCACACGCGACAGGCTTATGATACAGATGAGCGATGAGGAGTATGACCTTTTAATGGCGGTAAACCTGCGGGCTGCATTTATGGCATGCAGGGCGGCTTTAAGGTCGATGCTTCGCAACAAGTTTGGCAGGATTATCAGTATAAGCTCAGTGGCGGGTATTATGGGTCAGGCTGGCAGTGCAAATTATGCCGCCAGCAAAGCCGGACTTATTGGTATGACTAAGTCGATAGTAAGGGAGGTGGCCAAGAAGGGTATTACCGCTAATTGTGTCGCGCCGGGTTTTATTGTTACGGAAATGACCAGTGTCCTGCCCGAGCTCGTTAAGGAGGCGGCTTTAGCCGTCATTCCTGCGAAAAAATTAGGCACGCCCGAGGATGTGGCAAAGGCCGTGGCCTTTCTGGCAAGTGATGATTCTGGCTATATTAACGGCCAAATCCTCCAGGTTGACGGCGGTATGGCAATGTGAGTTAATATAAAAAAAGAGTTGCAATGGCCGTTGTTGGCAGGTATATTACCTGCCCAAATGACGGACAGGATACCTGATTAAGGTGTAAGAAAAGGAGTTTTTTGTATTAGGAGACTTATTGTGAGTATTGATGTCCAGGCTATTGAAAAGAAGGTTATAAAAATTGTTGCTGACCAGATGAGCACCGACGAATCGGAAATAACACGTGAAACGTCGTTTATTACCGACCTTAACGCTGATTCCCTCGACACGGTTGAGCTGGTGATGGAATTTGAAGATGAGTTCGATACCAGTATTCCAGACGAAGAGGCCGAAAAAATCCAGACTGTTGGAGCAGCAATCGATTATGTTGTTGACACGTTAAAAAAGAAAGAGCAGAGCTGAAAAACAGGCTGGCGAAATGAACAAACGACGAGTGGTTATAACAGGCCTGGGCTGCGTTACGCCGCTTGGTGATTCCGTAGATGGTTTTTTTGATTCCATCTGCAAGGGCAAAAGCGGGGTTTCAACTATTACCAGCTTCGATGTTTCCCAGTTCGCCACGAGATTCGCCGGCGAAGCAAAAGACTTTGATATTACCAAATTTGTCGATGCCCGCGAGGGTAAGCGAATGGACCGGTTCTGTCAGCTCGCTGTGGCCTCAGCAGTGCAGGCCGTCAAAGACTGCGGAATCGATTTCTCAAGAGAAGATATCAACCGCTGCGGCGTTATCTACGGGACAGGTATCGGCGGTATCCAGGAAATCGAACAACAGCATATCAGACTGCTGAATAAGGGGCCTCGGTTCGTCTCGCCTTTCACCGTACCGAAACTTATGGCCAACGCGGCTAGCGGGACAATATCAATGATGTACGGCATTAGAGGCCCGAATTTCTGCGTGGTTACGGCTTGTGCATCGGCATCACATTCAATCGGCGAGGCGTTTTATAACATCCTTACCGACCGCAGCGATATTATCATAACAGGCGGCTCGGAAGCTGCTGTCTCGCCGGTCGGGTTGAGTTCCTTCTGTTCGCTGAAGGCACTGAGCACCAAAAACGATACGCCCGAAATGGCGTCAAGACCGTTCGATATCGACCGCGATGGGTTTGTAATGGCTGAAGGTGCTGCGACTGTCATTCTCGAAGAATACGAACATGCCAAAAAGCGCGGGGCGAGAATCTATGCTGAACTTTTAGGCTACGGCGCAACGGCAGATGCACATCATATAACCGCGCCTCCGCCCGACGGCGGCGGGGCCGTAAAGGCAGTGGAAAACGCGATGAAACAGGCGGGTATCGCAAAGGAGAAAATAGATTATATAAACGCGCATGGGACAAGCACACAGCTTAATGACCTTTCCGAAGCACTGGCGGTAAAAAAGTTCTTCGGCGAGCACGCTTATAAACTTTCCATAAGCTCGACGAAAAGCGCTATTGGCCATTCGTTAGGTGCAAGCGGCGGAATCGAAATTGTAGTGACCTGCAAAACAATAGAAAAATCCATTATCCATCCCACGATAAACCTCGATAACATCGACCCACAGTGCGACCCGAAACTCGATTTTGTGCCCAAGGTCGCCAAAGAGAGAAAAGTTGATTACGCGATGAGCAATTCGTTCGGCTTCGGCGGCCATAACGCCTGCCTGGTAGTGGGAAGAGTTTAAACAATGCCATTCAAATTACTTGGTCTTTCCGATCCGCTGGTGCGGGGTATTCTTGCCACCGGCTACATTGCTCCTACCGAGATTCAGTCCGAGGTAATCCCGGCCGTGATGGAAGGCAAAGATATCATCGGCTGTGCCCAGACCGGCACAGGCAAAACTGCCGCGTTTGTGCTGCCTATTTTAAACCGGCTCAGCCACGAGCATGCGACCAGAAGCAAAAATATAAAAGTGCTGGTTCTTACCCCGACTCGCGAGCTGGCACTGCAAATCGAACAGTGTATCATCGGCTACGGCCGGTTCCTGCATATGCGCACTCTTGCCGTTTACGGCGGTGTGAATATTGGAGGTCAGTTTTCCTCGCTTCGCAGGGGCATTGACATTATTGTTGCCACGCCTGGCCGACTTCTCGACCATATGCAGCGGCGCACTATCGACCTGAGGCATGTTGAAGTGCTTGTTATCGATGAAGCCGACCGTATGTTCGATATGGGATTTATCAACGATGTGCGAAAAATTATCGCCGCTGTGCCCGCAAAACGTCAAACGCTGCTTTTTTCCGCTACCATACCGCCCGAAGTAAAGGCCCTGGCCGCGGGGGTAATGAATCATCCGAAAATAATTCAGGTAGGTCCGCAGCAAATACCAATCGAGACCATTACACAGTACATCTACCCCGTCCAAAGCCAGCAGAAAATGGATATCCTGCTGCACATGCTCCAAAAAGGCGGGATGTACAGCGTACTTGTTTTTTCCCGCACGAAGCACGGCGCCGACAGGATTAATCGTCGTCTTGAGCGGGCGGGCATTAAATCGGTCGCGATACACTCAGGCCGCACTCAGGGCCAGAGACGGCGGGCAATGGAGGGCTTTAAAGAAAACAAATACCAGGTTATGGTAGCAACCGATATCGCCGCACGCGGCATAGATGTTGAGGGAATTTCGCACGTCGTAAATTTTGATGTACCCGTATTTGCGGAAGACTACATTCATCGCATCGGCCGCACAGGCAGGGCCGCAGCCACAGGCGATGCGATTACGCTCGTTTCTCGCGATGAGGAGAAATATCTTCGTCAGATTGAAAGATTTATCGGCCGTAAATTCAAGCTGGAAAAATTTACCGACTTTGCTTACGCCGCAGCGCCGCCGCAAAAACAGGAATACAAATCTCGGCCGGTGCCGCATATACGGAAAGCTTTTGCAGGCGGCACAGGACGGCGTCGCCGCAGGCGAACAAGATAAATAGAATTGAAGATTGAAAATTTAAAATTGAAAATTTGTGGAATTCTAAAAGGGGTGATTTTCTAATTGTTTTTTCGCAGGTCAAGGCTATAATTTGGCAGGATAGCAGGAGCTAACCAACCCCCGACCACAGGGGTCGGGGCTAACCACTAACCATTATGTTTTTGAATGTACCTGATTTTTCGGTCTAACTCTTCCTGATTGAAACAAAAACGCTTATCGAATCCCTGCGTCCAAATTCTTCCTTGTCTGCCATTTTTATATAATGCAAACATTGCTATATTCTTATACCTGCTTACAATCTGCTCTATCGACTCACTACAGGATTCGGTTGCGATATGAACATGATTACTACAAACCTCTATGGCCTTTATGGTCTGCCTGATTTTCTCGGCCTCCTTTAAAATTGCCTGTTTGGCGATTTCTTTTTCAGCCGGATTCAAAATTATAGTATCACCTTTTTGCAGTTTTTGACAAATTATTTTGATATTATCATCACCATTCATAATTTGGCCGTTTTTGACATATCCTCTTTTGTCGCCTTGCAGCCAGGAACCATAAGTTGTCCAGGTAATCATATATCCAATTAATTTTTTTGACATAACCAAATAATATCTGCAAGTTTTATTCGTGACAATAATTATTGCGGTTAGCCTGCACCCCTGTGGTGCAGGGTTTTTGACCTCGCAATGACATTATTTGTGTTCATTCTGTTAGGGACAGGCCGCCTTTAGCGGCCGTCAGGCGCCTTTGATGACTTGTCTTTAACGGGATTAGTCTGCCTGCATTTAACACTTCCGATTTCGCCGGAGCTGCGATGGACGACAGGTTCGTGGCCGGGTTCTTTGTGTCTGCTGCCCCAATAATGCTTGAAATCCGCGTATGTCTTATAGTTCAACTGGAGATTGTTCCTGTATGAGAGATTGCCCACAAAGCTGATTAGCGGCTGGCGGCGATAGTTATCGGTGTATGGCTGATTAAACTCTTTATCTCGCTCGGCTGGAATTATAGCTGGAAATCGAAAAGGCAAAAAAACACGGATAAGAAAAAACACCTGACGATATTCGAGCACAAAAAGGTCGATAACCATCTGAAAAAACGCTTCGATAATAAGTAACCGCAGAGTGCGCAAGACCCGCCATTTCTTCAATGTCAGCATTTTTTTAATTGACCGCGGCATAAAAACCTGCATAATATGGAACTGATATATAATTATTTATGGTTTTCAGGAGGACGGAAAAGATGAGGAATTACGCATTTCTGACGATTATTCTGGTTCTTGTTATTTGCACTTATGTCTTCGGCGAGGCGCCGCCGGTGCAGCGATGGGTGGCGCGATACAACAACCCTTATGATTCTTACGATGCCGCCAAGGCACTGGCAGTAGATAGCTCCGGCAATGTTTATGTTACGGGCGAGAGTGACGGCGGCCCGGCAAGTAGTGACTATGTTACTATTAAATATGCCTCTGATGGCAATCAGGTATGGGAGAGGCGGTATAACGGGCCGGGCAATGACAGCGACAATCCTTATGGCCTGGAGATAGACAATTGGGGTAATATCTATGTTGCAGGCTATAGCGAAGGCAACGGTACAGACACCGACTACGCCGTGGTTAAATACAGCCCTGACGGCAATCAGATATGGGTGGGGCGGTATAATGGCCCGGCGAACGATTTCGACAATGCCTTGGCTCTGGTGGTGGATGACGCAGGTAATGCCTATGTGACGGGCCAAAGCCAGGGTGGCGCCACAAGCTGCGACTACGCCACGGTTAAATTCAGCCCTGACGGTAATCAGTTGTGGGCGGCACGTTATAATCATCCCCCAAGCAACTATGACAGTCCTCATGCACTGGCGGTGGATAAATGGGGTAATGTCTGTGTTACGGGCTTTAGCCGGGATCCCTATGGCAGAGACTATGCCACGGTTAAATATGACTCCAACGGCAATCAATTATGGGTGGCACGTCACGATGGCGGCGATGCTACTGCCGTGGTAATAGATGATGCGGGCCAGGTCTATGTTACGGGCTTTAGCGGCAGCGGCGGCAGCGGAAGTTATGATTTCGCCACGATTAAATACAGCCCTGACGGCAATGAGTTATGGGTGGCACATTACAACGGGCCGGGCAATGGCAGCGACTATGCTACAGCCCTGGCGGTGGACAGTTCGGGCAATGTCTATGTGACAGGCGAGAGTGCCGGTAGCGGTACGGGTTACGACTACGCCACGGTCAAATATGACTCCAATGGCAATCAGTTATGGCTGGCACGTTACAATGGGCCGGTTAATGGCACTGATGCTGCTCGTGACCTGGCAGTAGATGACCTGGGTAATGTCTATGTGTCAGGAGGGAGTTTTGGCAGCGGCACATCTGAATATCCCTATGACTACGCTACGGTCAAGTATGATCCTAACGGCAACCAGTTATGGGTGGTACGTTATGACGGGCCTGCTAACGATTCCGATGAGGTTTATGACCTCGAAATGGATGATTCAGGCAACGTCTATGTGACGGGCCGTAGCAAAGGCATCGACACAGGTCATAATGACTACGCCACGATTAAATACACGCAGCATGATTATTGTTTAGGCCCCGTTTTCGGCGACTTCAACGGTGACTGCAGGGTCGATTTTGAAGATTTTGCGGTATTCGCATTGCACTGGCTTGAATGCAATTATGCCCTCCAGGAAGACTGCTGGTAATTAAGTCAAAGACGGCGGGCTGAATATTTTTTATTCGTGCCGATTCGTGTTCATCCCGTTAGAGACAGGCCGCCTTTAGCGGTCATCAGGCGTCTTTGATGACTTGTCGCTGACGGGGTTCATCGGCCTGTGCTTAACACTTCCGATTTTGCCGGAGCTGCGACGGACGACAGGTTCGTGGCCGGGTTCTTTGTGTTTGCTGCCCCAATAATGCTTGAAATCCGCGTATGTCTTATAGTTCAGCCTCAGATTGTTCCTGTATGAGAGATTGCCCACCAGGCTGATTAGCGGCTGGCGGCGATGCCATAGGCTGTCCAATGCCCTGCGCAGAATTCGCGATATGGAATAAAAATGCCGGTCGCACGAGAGCATTTCTTCGATTATACCGTCTATGGACAGGTGCTTATAATGAGCTACCGGGAAGGTCAGCGTGTAATATCTCCAGTCTTGCGGGAACGTGTCGAGGGCGATGCGGTTCTGAGATTTCATCTGGTCCCACAGCCGCGTGCCGGGCAGAGGAGTCAAAAACAGCACGTTGAGATTGTCCACGCCGTACTGACAGGCTGTCTCGGCGATATGTTTACCGATGCCCGGTTCGTCTATATCCAGACCGATGATAAACGAACCAACTACGAGAATTTTGTGCCGTTGTATTCGCCGAACCGAATCGCGGAAATGCCGGCCTTTAAGAAGGTTGAATTTCTTGCCGACCTCATGAAGCCCTTCCGGCTTTGAGGATTCAAAGCCGATGAAGACGCCTCTGCAGCCTGCCTTAACGGCCAGCGATAGAAGTTCTTCGTCATCCGCGAAGTTAATGGTAGCCTGAGCTACCCATTTTTTTCGCAGATTTGCCTGTGCCATAGCGCGGAACATATCCTTGGCACGGGCAATGTGTTCAGGGCGCGTGCCGATAATATTGTCGTCCACCACCAGGACATCTTTCTCACGAATCAACCGGAATTCCCGCACGATATCCGCAATGGGTCGCTGCCGGTAGCGGGCCCCATTAAACGCCGTCACACTGCAAAAACTGCAGTTCAGGGGACAACCGCGTGTGGTCTGAATGGCTCCGAAGGCATATTCCTCAGCCAGCAAATCATGGCGGGCGAGCGGGACATCGTTCATCTCGGCAAACCCTCCGTCGTAACGGCGGTTCAGGCAGCCCTGCCGGGCATCGTCTAAGACCTGCGGCCAGATGCCCTCGGCTTCACCCGTGACGACTGAATCCACATGCTCCATAACCTCGCTGAGGCACATAGTTGCATGAATGCCGCCCATGACAACGGTTACGCCCAGGCGCCTAAAGTAAGCAGCTATTTCATAGGCACGGTTTGCCTGCGATGTAAAAGCGGTAATGCCGACCAGATCCGGCAGGGGCATTGCCGAATAATCCGGCAAGCCGAGATTCTCATCCAGGATTGAAATTTCCCACTCCCGCGGAGTCAGGCCTGCCAGGACCATAAGACCCAGCGGCTTCCATACGCGGTAGCGGTTCCAGCGGCTATCCTTGACCCTGACGATGCTTACAAGCGGATTGGATGGATTGATGAGATATAATCGCATGACGCGTATTTGCCCGTGAATAAAAATCTGCTTTTGCTAATCATTTACAAAAAACCCATACGCCATTCTATTTCTTCCGTATTTTCCGCAGTTAATTTGATTGCCTAATTTTACGGATTTTGGAAAAGCCTGGCAAGGAAATTTTTTAACAGGAAATGCCTTCGCCAAAGAGTCTTTTGGCGGCCCTGTCGTAGACCATAGAAGTAGAGAAATTTTGAGTAGTAGAACAGGTGAACAGTAGAGCGGGAAAAACGAGTAGTTTTGATTTAATTCAATCCGTATAGGTATTGAATTGCTACATAAGCGGCGTAAATTGTCAGAAGAACCGGGCCAAAGAGACGGCTGTAGTGATTTTTGCTGACTGCTGAAAAAATGGTAAACAGGCCGACAACCAGTATCAAAAAGGGCAAGTGCAGATAATAAAAAGCCGGTGAGATTTTAAGGCCTGCAACGCTTGTCGCTCCGCCTATAACAACAAAAATATTCAATATATTCGCACCGATTATATTGCCTAAAAGTATTCCCTTATGGCCTTTAATCAGACTTGCCATACCTGTCGCAAGCTCGGGGACCGATGTGCCGAATGCGACGACCGTTGCCGCGATGACATCTTCAGGTATTCCGAATCGCAGGCAGATTTGCGTTGCTGAAGCGATAAGGACCCGGCTGGCGATAATCACAATAATCAGGCCCGCGAGAAAAATTAACGCAAGAATCACGAGCGGTCTTTTTGCGTTTATGTCCTTTTCGTCAATTATGCCTGCCTCGTGACGCTCGTTTACCCATTTGATTGAAATAAATATGTACCAAACGAGAACGGCGAGCAGAATAAAGCCGAAAGGTCTTGCCAGGTATCGGCAGTTAAAAATCAAAAGAACATAACACAAGGCGGCAAAACTCATACACGAGATTAGTTTGACCATACCCTGTCTTTTGAATACGAACCTGTCGGTGGGGATTTTGGCCAGCGCGCAGCCTAATCCGAAGATGAGAGCGGTATTGCAGATTATTGAGCCGATAGCGTTGCCGAGGGCGATGTCTGATTTGCCGGCGTAAGCTGCCATTATCGATACTGTCGCCTCGGGGCTGGTTGTGCCGAGACTTACGATGGTAACTCCTATGATGACGGCGGGGATGCCGAGCTTTTTTGCGATTCCGGCAGCGCCTTGCACAAACCAGTCTGAGCCTTTGCACAGCGCAAAAAAACCCGCTGCAAGGGTGCAGAAAATCCAGAAAATGCCCTTTGCCGCAATAAACTCAAACCATTGGTCAGGCAGAAAATGCATCAGAATCAGAAATCTGCCTCCTATTGCTTATGATGCCTGATTTTCCACCGCTGATGTCTTTTCTTGCTGCCCCTTTTACGCCGCCGCCTCGGTTTAGCCATAAAAAGCCTCCAAACCAAATTTTTTAACTATTTTAAAAACTACTAAACGGATAAAATATATGGTATCATTCGTTTTTGCAAGAGTTTGTTTATTGTAAATGTTTTTTTCCTGGTGCGGTAATGATTCAATGCAAAGATTGTGAATTTTGCGAAATGGCCCCTGACGGCCGCAGAACCTTCAAATGCGACCCGTTCGTGAACGTCAAAGAACCTGAGTGCATCGCCAAATGGCAGCTTATCCGGCTCGATATGCTGCTTGTAAGTTACAGAGGGATGCAGCAGTGGCAGGAAAAGCTCGCCCCGCTGCAGGACAAAATCCTCAAGTATATGCAGCGTGAAATCGGCGATATTGACGAAAGCGATAAATGGAAGGTCGACGATGATGAACAGCAGGATAAGGATAATAACTTGCTTTGATAATTGAGCTTGAGAAGGATTGTTCAAATGCAGCTTGCAATGGTTGGCGACAAATTCGTCGAGCTGGAAAAGCTCGATTTGGCGTA
>Ga0315543_1004818_pt1 | contig 10949 bp, 6 predicted proteins | sample SalMarSW160210MG_2_FD_203098 | JGI IMG/M metagenome (GOLD analysis project Ga0315543, IMG submission 203098) | Salt marsh sediment microbial communities from the Plum Island Ecosystem LTER, Massachusetts, United States - Salt Marsh Sediment SW1601-210 ...
TTGCGGCGACCGCCACGGAAGGCACGGGCAGTACCCAAAGCAAGCCCAGCAACAAGAACCAGCGTCGAGAAATCCGTCGTGTCATCGTGTTCCTCCCGACAAGGTAATCTTCACCCTCATATTTAATTTCAGTAGTTCCAAGTTCTATTGGCACCTGGCATTGTCATTCTCAGCGGTAGCGAAGAATCTCCTTCCCGGCGCGCCGGGATCGAGATCCTTCGCTGCGCTCAGGATGACCTGCTGAGGTGTCAGCCAGCCCAACTTGGAACTACTGAGTTTTCCGCTGTTGCCCACCCGTTGTCGAGCGTGCGCCGGGATCGGCCTGAAGCAACATCTATCCACACTGCCAATACCTCCTATTTTTCCGTCTCTTGTGGTCTTTTTCAACCCCGCCGGTGGCATTTTCGTTCCCACTTTGCCGGAACGGCCGGATCTTTTCTTGACCCGCTCGGCCCATCTCCCGATAATCTCGCCCTCTCGCTCACCCTTTTCGCACGAACCACTCACCCTTCAACAAGGAGATCGACGTGATTGTTCGCCGTTTTCATGGGCCGCTGGCCTTCCTCTCGCTCATGTTGCTTACGCTCTGTAGCTGCCAGTCGCCCTACCATGCCGACCGGGGTGCCTTGGGTGGCGGTCTGCTCGGCGCTGGGATCGGCGCCATCGTGGGCGACGCGGTGGGCAACGCCGGTGCGGGCACGGCCATCGGTGCCGGCATGGGCGCCCTGACCGGGGCTGCGATCGGCAGCGAACTCGACCAGACCGAGGCCCGAAACCGCGCCATGATCTCGCAGCAACTCGGCCGGCAACTTGCCGCCGGAGCTGTCACCACCGACGACGTGATCGCCATGACCAACTCCGGCGTGGACGATCCGCTCGTCATCAATCACATCCGTGCCCACGGCATGGCCGCGCCCTTGGGCGCCGGCGATCTGATCTCGCTCAAGCAACAAGGAGTCAGCGCGGCGGTGATCGAGGCCATGCAGACCACACCGACGCCACGGCCCGCCACGGTCGTGCAGCAGGTGGCGCCGCAACCGGTGATCGTCGAACAGTATCACTACGGCTATCCCATGTGGGGCCCGCCGCCTCGCCGATTCTATCGCCACCATTATGGTCCCCGACCCGGTGTGAGCTGGGGCGTGGCGGTCGGGAATTAGAAATTCAGTAGTTCCAAGTTTGGCTGGCTGACACCTCAGCAGGTCATCCTGAGCGTAGCGAAGGATCTCGATTGTCCAAGGAGCTTCTTCGCTACGCTCAGCAGTGACAATGCCGGGTCTCGATGGAATTTGGAACTACTGAAATTATCTCAGAAGTAGCATTGAGGTGCCTGGGCCATAGCGCAGCGGTGGCCCAGAGTTCGCAAAACCGGGCCTTCGCTTCGCTCAGACCCGGCCAGCCGATATGGGCAATCGATTCTGAGATAGTCCCTTGGTGCTCCCCGTCTCACACAAAGAACGAAGCCGCCGCCCAAGCATACTTTGATGCCTGACCGGCGGTTTATGGCTTCCATGTTCGTTACCGGTTCTACTAGCGCCGTCGATAGCCGAACAAGACGAATCCGGCCAATCCGACGAGCATCACCACGGTACCCGGCTCCGGTATCCCACTGACTGCGGCCAGATGGACGATCTCCAGATCACCTGCGGCACCAGGGCCACCACTTAGCCCGTTATTCTCCCAGACCTCGTACATCATCACGTAGTTGGGAATGTTGAGGTCCCAATCGAAATCATAGGTTACAGTGGTGCAATAGGGCACCGAAATGGGCGTGGCATCGATGATTGTGGCATTGTTCCACAGGTCGCCGCCCACAAGAAGTTGATCGAGCGACATCGTGCCGGTCGAGGTGTTCACGCGGCGCTGGATCCAGACGGGGTTCATGCTGGGGCAGTTATTATGGATTTTGCTGCGCACCAGATCCAGATCCACGCGTGGTTCCCACCCTGGCGACACGTCCGGCGGGTAGTTGTTCGGGGGTGAGCCGCCGCCGACAGGCTGGCCGTTGTACGTCCATTGGAGGTCCATGCCTGAATGACTCGTGACACCGGTCAGCCCGAACCCGAAATGCTCCTTCTCGCCGGGCTGCGTCGTTCCATCCGTACTCCAATGAATCTTGACGTTACTTCCCTCCTGGCTCTCGCTCACGTGCTCGTAGTCCTCGGTGTAGTAGTCGCTCACGTCGTCTACGCTGACATCCCCGAGCGTAGCTTCGAGGTCATTCACTTCGTCTCCGGTGTCATTCGTGACGTCGAAATTGTCATAGCTGTCCCACCCCTGACATTCCGTCGTCGTAACCATTGACAAGAGAACAACGATAGACGCAATCGTAGCGGCCATACACAACGTTCTCGAATTTCTCATAGCAATTCCTCCAAAACAAGGTTGTGGAATTCCCCGGATCAGATCGGCACGCGCCCAGCACGAAGCTTCTTCAAGCGTGCGCACCCCCCTTTCTCAGCGCAGTGGCAAAAAAGACAAATCGCGTCGCCTCGGTCCCGAAAAAACACACCAAGCGATTCACCTGTGCCGCGTAAGAGAATCGGCCCTCCGACAGAGACGGCATCCCCCTGCGGTAGGGCCAAGCACTGAATCTAACACATTTCCTTGAGTTGTCAAGAAACGAAACCTGTTTGAGTTGTAGAATGGCCCGATTCCGTTGGATTTTCCCGCCTTGTGGAGGAAGCCGGACCAAGGCCCTGCGGCCCAATCGGGTGGCCGTCGATTCCACAGGCTCCTTGTCCATCGCCAAAGATCGGGCTACAACAGCCGCGTTAGGGTCCTCAGACCAACTCAGACAATGCCGTCGCATTGTCACTCTTGTGGTTGAGTATCCGGAAGCCGAGCACACAGGTCAAGTTCCCCAGCGCAACCAAGAACATGCCATCGGCGTGCTTTCGTTCGGTTTAGCCCTATCGAGCCAAAATCTTGTCCACCTGCTTCGAACCGTTGGTTGAACCGCTTGTTCCGGCCCCCGATCCGGAAGCGGTTTTTCTTCGCTTGGCCCGGAGGCCGCACTGCCTGTTTCTCGACAGCGCCATGGTCGACCCCCGCCTGGGGCGATATTCGTTCGTCACGGCCGACCCGTTCGCCTTCCTGCGTGGAGAAAAGGGGTCAGGTACATTTTGTGCGGAGCACCCTTCGGGCCGTTGCCGGCAAAATGTACCTGACCCCTTTTCTCGCCTCGAAAAGATCCTCGACGAGAATCGCGGCACGCGTCGGGCCGATTTGCCGCCTTTCCAGGGCGGGGCTGCAGGTCTCTTTTCCTATGATTTGGGCCGCCAGTTCGAGCAACTGCCCACGGCGCGCTTCGACGAGTTCGGCGTGCCCGCGCTGGCGCTGGGGTTTTACGACGTCGTGGTTGCCTTCGATCACTTGGCCGGCGCGGCATGGATCATCTCGCAAGGGTTGCCCGAGACCGAACCGGCCGCGCGGAAGCAGCGCGCCGCCGCGCGGCTGGCACGGTTCCGCCGATGGCTGGCCGAACCCGAGTCATGTGGGGGTGCTACCGGGTGCCACGGGCATCCTGCCCGTGCCGCACCGGCGAGACGCCAGTGGCACCCGGCCGGGCTCAGGCCCGATCAATTGGGACCCCAGTTCGCCACTAGCGCGCATTCACGTCTGACGAGCAACTTCTCGCGACCCGACTTCCTGCGCACGGTCGAGCGCGCGATCGAGTACATCCACGCGGGCGACGTATTCCAGGTGAACCTGGCCCAGCGGCTGCTCCACCCGGCCGTCGACGATTCGGTGTCGCTTTATCTCCGATTGCGCAAGGAGAATCCCGCCCCGTTTGCCGGCTATTTTGACTTGGGCGACTTCCAGATCGCCAGCGCCTCGCCCGAGCGATTCCTGCAAGTCCGCGACCGCCTGGTCGAAACCCGGCCCATCAAGGGCACGCGCCCGCGCACCGGCGATGAGGCCGCCGATCGGGCCGCACGCGACGGATTGTGCACCAGCGAGAAGGATCGGGCTGAAAACGTGATGATCGTCGACCTGCTGCGAAACGATCTCTCACGGGTCTGTGCAATCGACAGCGTTCGGGTCGAAGCCCTTTGCCGGCTCGAATCCTACCAGTACGTCCACCATCTCGTCTCCATCGTAAAGGGGCGCCTGGCCGAGCGAAATGGGCCGCTCGATCTGCTTCGGGCCGCGTTTCCGGGCGGTTCGGTAACCGGGGCGCCCAAGGTTCGGGCAATGGAAATCATCGCCGAGTTGGAACCAACCGCGCGCGGGCCCTATTGTGGTTCGCTCGGCTATGTCGGACTGGACGGCTCGATGGATCTGAGTATCTTGATTCGGACGATCACGGCCGGCCACCGGTGGTGGCAAGCACCGGTCGGCGGCGGCATCGTCGCTCAATCCGATCCAATCGCCGAATACGAGGAAACCTGGCACAAGGCCGAAGGCCTGGTCCAGGCCATGTGTAAGAAGTAAGAAGTAAGAAGTGAGAAGTGAGAAGGACATGATTCTCCTGATTGACAACTACGATAGCTTCGTGTTCAATCTGGCCCGCTATCTCCGCCGCCTGGGCCAGACGACCCACGTCGTGCGCAACACGGAAATCGGCGTTGATGAAGTCCTCGCAATGCGGCCGGCGGCGGTCGTCCTTTCGCCGGGCCCGTGCACGCCGACACAGGCCGGCTGTTGCCTGGAGGTCGTCCGCCAATTGCACGCCGAGATTCCCATGCTCGGCATCTGTCTGGGCCACCAAGTCATCGCCGAGGCGCTGGGCGGTCGGATCATTCGTGCGGCCGAGCCGATCCACGGTCGGGCCTGCCAGGTCCGCCACGACGGCCGTGGCATCTTCGCCGGCCTGCCCGAGCAGATCATCGCTTGCCGCTATCATTCGCTGGTGGTCGACGAAGACTCACTGCCACCGTGCCTGGAGATCTCCGCCCGGGCCGCCGACGGGGTGATCATGGCCGTTCGACACCGGGCGCTGCCGATCGTCGGGCTGCAGTTCCATCCCGAGTCGATCTTGACCGACTCGGGCTACCCCCTCTTGGCGGCTTTCTTGAAACGGATCGGCCTACCGGCCACGGAGCCCCTGCCGGCGCTGGCCGACGAGTATGGCCAAACCGAGCCGCGACCCGAAAACCGAGCCGCGACCGTGAGGGAGCGGTCTGATAGACATGGAAAACCTTGGAAGACCGCTCCCTAACGGTCGCGGCTCGGTTTCTTGCAGACGACCCCCTCCAGAAAGTTCAAAAAAAATCGTTGGACTACTCTTGACATTTATGACAGACGTCATAAAATGCGGTTATGACAACCGTAGTAATGGAGGACGTCATGGTGAGAAAACGCAAGCCGCGCCGCGTATCCGCCGGGGAGCTGGAGATCTTGCAGACGCTCTGGCGCAAGGGCGAAGTCACGCTCTCCGAAGCGCATCGGGCGCTGGGGCGGAAAATCGGCTACACGACGGTCCAGACCCGGCTGAACCGGCTGGTCGACAAAGGGCTCGCCCGGCGGAGCACCGACCGGCCTGCCCGATACAGCGCCGCGGTCAGCCAACGGGAGATCAGCGCCGGCCAGCTCGACCTTCTTCTGGAGCGTGTCAGCGGTGGACGCGTCGTCCCGCTGGTGGCCCACCTGGTCGAAGACCGCTCGCTCAGCCCGGAGGAAATCGAACAACTGAAAAAACTGATCGACGAAGCAGAGAAGAACGTACCACAATGACCTAGACGGTCAACAACGAGGGAACCACAGATGCACACAGATGAACACAGATAGGAAAGGATGGAAACCATCTCGAAGTGTGATCCACGGTGGCAAACGTTCGTGAAGGAATGTAGCCAGAAAACTGTGCAGGAAAACTGCCTCCCGTGTCCTGCGCATCATTGGCGGAATTCACTTGCCATCAGCGCTTATCTGTGTCCATCTGTGTTCATCTGTGGTTTCCCAAGAAAGAGAACAAGAGAACATTCGTGTCTTGAGTAACAAGCAGGGCGGAGGTTCGTGATGAACGAGATCCTTTCATGGTGGGTCCTTGAGTTGGGCCGTACGACGTTGTTTCTGGCGGTGGCGACCGTGCTGGCGGCCGTCGTGCTCCGGCTTGCACGGCCGGCCTCGCCGCGGGTGCATCGGGCCGCATGGTGTCTCGTGCTCCTGGTCGGATGGCTGCTGGTCCGAATGCCGGTCTCGATTCCGTGGTACGACCCACCGCCGGGTGCCACTGCTGGACTTCGACGAGCTCAGTCGAGTCGCTTGCCCAGCAGTGCTTCGAAGGACACCAAGGACACTAAAGGGGACAGTCCCATTTTTGCTGCGCAAAAATCGGGACAGTCCCCCAGTGCTTCGGACGACACCGAGACCATCATAGAAATCTCCGAGCAACCACCCTGGCGGGATACCCAAGCTACCCAAGCCGAAACCAATGAATCTCTTCTCAGCGGCTCGCCATCACCACCACTGGCGAACCCTGCTGAAAGCGCCGCCGCGACGCCGGTGTTAGACGCGCCCGCGTCTGAAGGGGACAGTCCCATTTTTGCTGCGCCTTCGGCTCCGCAAGAATCGGGACAGTCCCCAGGCGGCGTCTCTTGGAAGCTCGTGCTGTTTGTCGCGTGGATTGCCGGGCTGTGCGTCGCCCTGCTGCGCTGGCTGGCCGGCTATGTCCGATCGATCCGCTGCATGTCGACCGCACTGTTGCCCGACGAGGCCACGCTTCGCCAATGGCGTGCTCTGCTGGCCGAGCACAAGATCAACCACGACATCCCGCTACGGCTGACCACGGACATGGGCCCCCTGCTCTGCCGCTGGCCCGACGGCTATGAGTTGGTCGTCCCGGCCAAGCTTTGGGAGTCGCTCGGCCCGGCGGCACGCCTGAGCATCATGCGGCACGAGCTGGCCCACTACCAGCGCGGCGACGTCTGGAAGTCGCTGGCCGCGCGCGTGCTGGCGCTACCCCACTGGTTCAATCCGGCCGCGTGGTGGGCCGTGCGGCGATTCGAGGAGGCCGCCGAATGGGCCTGCGACGAGGCGGCCGTGGCCGGGGGGCGAGAACAGACCGACTACGCCCGGGCGCTGCTGGTCCTGGCCGAATCGTCGGCCGGCGGCGGCTCCTGCCATCCGGCCGCCAGCCGATGGAATCTCTCGGCGCGGGTGCGCCGGCTGTTGAGCCCTTCGAACGTCAAGGATTCAATCATGAAAAAAGCCATTCTCCTGGTCATGGCGCTGGCGCTGGTTGCGCTGTGCCTGATTCGCATCGACCTGGTCGCCAAGACGCCGGATGACGAAGAACCACCGGGTGCCACTGGCGTCTCGCCAGTGCCGTCACCCAAAGGGGACAGTCCCATTTTTTCTCCGCCTGCGGCTCCGAAAAAATCGGGACAGTCCCCAGGTGCCACTGCTGGCTCGCCCAGCAGTGAGACCAAGCCGCCGCATGAAGGCACGATGATCAGCCTGCCCAGCTACCGCATCGAGCCGCCCGACGTCGTGCAGATCGAAATCATGAAAATGGTCCCGAAGCCGCCGTATCGAATCGGCACTTGGGACGTGCTTCAAGTGAACGTGTTGGGTACACTGGTGGACCAGCCCATCAACGACGACTATCGGGTCGAGGCCGACGGAACTTTTAACCTGGGCCCGGCCTACGGTAGAGTCAAGGTGGGGGGCCTGACCGTTGAGGAAGCCGAGAAGGTGGTCACCGAGCACTTGATGCACGTTCTCCGTAAGCCTCAGGTCGCCATCGTACTGGCCCGCGCCAAAGGCTATCAGCCGGTTACGGGCTCCTACCTCGTTGCGCCGGACGGAACGATCAACTTGCGGAAATACGGCACCATTCACGTCGCCGGCAAGACCATCGCCAAGGCAAAGAAAGAAATCGACCAGCGGCTTTCCAAGTGGTTCGGATCGCCCGACGTCACCGTGGACGTCGCCGCCTACAACAGCAAGGTCTATTACATCGTCGTCAGGTCGAAGAAGCAAGGCGACAGCGTCGTCCGGGTGCCCAGCACGGGCAAGGAGACCGTCCTGGACGCGATCGCCCAGCTCCGGGGGCTCCGGGTCCTGCCGGATACCAAGATTTGGGTCGCGCGGCCCAAGCCGGGCGGACGAGGCAAGGACACCATTCTGCCGGTTGATTTCGACGCCGTGGCAAGAGGCGAGAACACCACCACCAATTATCAGCTCATGCCGGGCGACCGGGTGTTCATCAGCGGGGCCAGTCTCGTCGGAACGAAAGAGCCGTTGGTCTCGATCAGGAAGGCCAAAGGGGACAGTCCCATTCTTACTCCGCAAGAACCGGGACGCTCCCGAAAGAATCTCCGCTATCAGGACCGCTCGTTCGACCAGTGGAAGACGAGCCTCGACACCGAGTTGAGCCCTGATCGGCGGTTCGAGGCGATTCGGGCCATGGCCGCGTTCGGGGCACGCGGCTACGGCCGCGAGGCCGCCGACGTGATTGCCAAACTGATGCGCGAGCACGGCGGACCCGTGCTCGGCCACACGGTGGACCAGCGGTTGCTGGCCGTGGCGGTCGCCGCCTTCTCGGGCAGGGAAGTAGAAGGGGTAAGTGCCCCGGTCGACATGATTCCACTGGCCGACGGCGTGCCCGTGCTGTGCCGTGAACTGAAGGAAGGCAACGAGAAAAGCCGCGGCTTTGCACTCCACGCGCTGGATCAATTGGGACCCAAGGCCTCGGCTGCCACCGCCACCCTGGCCGCGTTCATCGTCGGCGAAGCGAGCGCCTGTGACACGACTCGCATGATCCCCTTTATGGGGGAATATCATGTCAACTATCGCCAGTGGGCCATCCGTTGCCTGGCAGGTCTCGATCCGGCGGGCAAGGCCATCACGGCCGTGCTCCGCGCGATGATCGCCAAGCCCGAGGCACAGTATCCCCAGACGCTCATCGACGAGATAATGGGCAAACCGACGCACATGAGAGCGGTCGATGCTCGCTGGACCGACGTGCGGCCGGGCCAGCGCGGCGTGGTCGAATTCCTGGCCGACTGTCTCCAGAGCACGCGGCCGGAGATCCGCCGCCCGGCCCTGCTCGATCTGGCTTTCTTCCTGGCCGACCTCGACAGGCTGGGTTATGGCCCCGGCAACATGAACAGAATCGCTTTTCCCCTGTCGAAGGAAACGCTGCGGTTCGGTCAGAAAATGATGGACCGGCTCCTCGTCGCCTACGAGAAGGCCGACCCGGACCAACAAGATCGGGTGATTAAGCACCTGCGAGGGTATGCACCGCGCCACCCCAGAATGGTCAAGATGCTACAACAATCGCGGCAAGCCGTCCAGGAAGCCAAGAAGAAAGGCGAAACACCGCCGGTCCGCGAGAGCACCGTCCGGGAATTGTATGAGCGAGTCAGCCGTGACGTGCCCGAGAAACCAACAGCGACCGGCGCAACATCGTCAAAGGGCTCAACCAAGGCTAAGCCGACGGCCGAGAAACCCAGCAAACCCGGGGCTCGGGTGGGTGTCTCGATCGACAGAGTATTCTCCTCGGGACAGCCCGATCAGGTAGTCGGTAGAACGATCTCATTAAGAATTGCAGTCGACAACGATGGCAGCGTACCCCTGACCAAGGTGAAGATCGAGTGCGTTCCGAACAAGAGGCTGCGCCCCACCCAAGCCACCGAAGGTTTCCAGCGAGACGGCGAGCGTCTGATCTGGACGATCGATTCTCTGCCGGCCGGCCGACGCAAAACCTTCCTTCTCGACTGCGGCGTTGTGGAGGCCGCGGAAATGGCCCGATGTCGTGTCGTGGTCACCACGGCTGAAGGCGTCCGGGCCGAAGACGAGTTTCACTTTGAGATCCCCGAACCCGCGAAGAAACTGGTGCCGGTCGACGGCGGGACTTCCGAGTTATCGCCGTCGTCCGCAGAGGCTGCGCCACCACACCGCTGATCGCCGGGTGCCACTGCTGGACTTCGACGAGCTCAGTCGAGTCGCTTGCTCAGCAGTCTTTGCACGGGCGGTTTGACACCGACCGCCGCGCTGGGCTAAGATGAAGACCAAAGGACTTGCCCTTCCCCCTACCCTCCCCTCGATCAGCCCAGCGTAAGTTACGTCATGATTCGCATGCTTCTTGCCCGACTGGCTGCCGTTGCTGCAATGCTTCTCTTGGCCGGACCGGCTACCGCCGCCCAGGACGACCGGCCGCCCAACATCATCTACATCCTGGCCGACGACCTGGGCTATGGCGAGTTGGGCTGCTATGGCCAGAAGTGGATCCGCACGCCCCATCTCGACCAACTCGCCCGCCAGGGCATGCGATTCACCCAGCACTACGCGGGCAACGCCGTCTGCGCCCCGTCGCGGTGTTGCTTGATGACCGGCAAGCACCCCGGCCACGCCTTCATTCGCAACAACCGCGCCATGAAGCGCTCCAAAACCGGACCAAAATGGCCCGGCCAGTTGCCAATCCCCGACGAGGCCGTCACGATCGCCGAGATGCTCAAGCAGCGGGGCTATGCCACCGCGGCCATCGGCAAATGGGGATTGGGCCATACCGGAAACTCTGGCGACCCACTCGGCCAAGGGTTCGACCTGTTCTACGGATTCCAGTGCCAGACGCACGCCCATAACCACTATCCACGATTCCTCTGGCACAACGGCGTCAAGGAGACTCAGCCGGGCAACGATCGGACGGCCACCGGCGAGACCTACTGCCAGGATCAGTTCACCCGAATGGCCCTCCAGTTTATCCGCGAAAACCGCGACCGGCCGTTCTTCCTCTACTTGCCGTTGATCATTCCCCACCTGGCGATCCAGGTGCCGGAGGCCTCTCTGGACCAGTACCGTGGCAAGATCCCCGAGGCCGATTACAAGCATCGCAGCAGGTACGAAAGACACCCGACGCCCCGGGCCGGCTATGCGGCCATGATCGGTCACATGGACCGCGACGTCGGCCGGATCATGGCACTGCTTAAGAAACTCGGGTTGGATGATAACACCCTGGTCATCTTCAGCTCGGACAACGGTCCGACCTACAAACGGCTGGG